>Ga0315277_10004208_pt1 | contig 19271 bp, 12 predicted proteins | sample YL17G05_15_MG_FD_203695 | JGI IMG/M metagenome (GOLD analysis project Ga0315277, IMG submission 203695) | Sediment microbial communities from Yellowstone Lake, YNP, Wyoming, USA - YL17G05_15 | ecosystem: Environmental > Aquatic > Freshwater > Lake > Sediment | place: USA: Wyoming | collected...
TTGGCGTGGCGCTCGACGTTCTCGAACCATTCGGTGGAATTGCGCGCCGCGTTCTGGATCTTCAGCACTTCGACGCTGCGCCGCGCCTCGTAGTCGGCGAGCGCAGCGTTCAGGTCGTTCTTGTGCGCGTCCAGGCTTGCCGCCAGATCGATCGCGTCTTCGAGCGCGAGCTTGGTGCCCGAGCCGATTGAAAAATGCGCCGTGTGCGCCGCATCGCCCATCAACACCACCGGCGTGCCGCTGCCGGCAAGACGGTGCACCCAGCGCTTGCACACGACCCGAGGAAAGCGCATCCACTGCGCCGAGCCGCGCAGATGCGCGGAGTTGCTCAGCAGCGATTTGCCGTCGAGATACTTCGCGAACAGGCGCTCGCAAAAGGCGATGGCGTCTTCCTTGGACATGTCTTCGAGCCCGGCGGCACGCCACACCGCCTCGGGCGCTTCGACGATGAAGGTCGAGGTCGACTCGTCGAACCGGTACGCATGGGCCTGGAACCAACCCCAGGGGGTGGGCTCGATCGCGAACGTGAACGCGTCGAACGCCTTGTGCGTGCCGAGCCAGACGAAGCGGCATTGGCGCAGGTCGATGTCGGGCTCGAAGGTCGCCGCGTACTGGGTGCGGATGCGGCTGTTCAAGCCGTCGGCAGCGATGATGAGGTCGGCGCTGATGTCTTCGACGCTTGCGCATTCGGTGTAGAAGCGCAAGTCGACATTCAACTCGCGGCAGCGTTCCTGCAGGATGTTGAGCAGCCGCCCGCGCCCGATGCCGCAGAAGCCATGGCCCGACGAGCGCACGCTGCGGCCCTGGAAATGGACTTCGATGTCGTCCCAGTGGTTGAACGACTCGAAGATCTGGGAAGCGGTCTTGGGGTCGGCACGGCGCAACGCGCCCAGCATCTGGTCGGACAGCACGACACCCCAACCAAAGGTGTCCGACGCCGCATTGCGCTCGATCAGCGTGACCTGGTTCGCGGGGTCGCGCTGCTTCATGAGCAATGCAAAATACAAACCCGCCGGGCCGCCGCCGATGCATGTGATTCGCATGCATTGCACTTTATGTCTTGATATTTGAGGTGTCAAGCAATACGATCGCCGCAGCCGGCCAGGCCATGAGCATGCCACCCGACCTCGACCCCCACCTCGACCCCGAGCTCGCCGGCGTTGCGCTCGACTTCGCGAACGAGATGAGCTACGGCGACTACCTGCACCTCGACGCCGTGCTCGGCGCGCAGCACCCGCTGTCTCCCGAGCACAACGAGATGCTGTTCATCGTGCAGCACCAGACGAGTGAACTCTGGATGAAGCTGCTGTTGCACGAACTCGCCGCGGCCGTGGTCTGCATCAAGGCTGATCAGTTGGGCCGCGCCTTCAAGATGCTGGCGCGCGTGAGCAAGATCATGGAACAACTGGTGCACGCCTGGGACGTGCTGGCGACGATGACGCCACCCGAATACTCGGCGATCCGCCCCTACCTCGCGAACAGCAGCGGCTTCCAGAGCTGGCAATATCGGCAGATCGAATTCATGCTCGGCAACAAGAATGCGGCGATGTTGAAACCGCATTCGCACCGGCCCGACCTGCTGGCGCAGGTTCAAGCCGCGTGGCGCGCACCGTCGCTCTACGACGAGTCGCTGCGGCTGCTGGCGCGCCGCGGCCTGCCGGTTCCGGCAAGCCACACCGAGCGCGACTGGACCCAGCCCTATGCCGTGAGCGACGCCGTCGAGCAGGCCTGGCTCGGCGTCTACCGCGACCCGCAGGGCCACTGGGACTTGTACCAACTCGGCGAAGAACTCACCGATCTGGAAGACGCGTTCCGCCTCTGGCGCTTCCGCCATGTCACGACCGTCGAGCGCATCATCGGCTTCAAACGCGGCACCGGCGGCACGAGCGGCGTGGGCTACCTGCGCAAGATGCTCGACGTCGTGCTGTTTCCCGAGATCTGGAAACTGCGCACGGATCTATAGCAGATCGGCGGGTTCGTCAGAATGGCAGCGCTGATCATGCCGACCGCGGACCAAGCGTTGGTGGTGCATCTCGCCAGGTCGGGGCGGCGCATCGAAGTCGACGCGCAGACGAGCATCCTCGAGGCCTTGCTGCTGGCCGGAGTCGACGTGCCCAGTTCCTGCCAGCAAGGCGTGTGCGGAACCTGCGAGACGCGTGTGATCTCGGGCACGCCGCAGCACCGCGATCTGATCCTGAGCGACACGGAACGCGCCAGCAACAGCATCATGATGGTTTGCTGCTCGCGCGCCCTGAGCGCCGAGTTGACGCTCGATCTGTGAGATCTATGAGGCACGCCGCAGCGCCGGTTCCCTGGCGACGATGCGGCGCCAGAACGCCAACTGCCGATCACGCTACATTGCGAACAGCGGCTCGCGAGCAGCGGCCCGGGCCTGAACCGGCCGCGGCGCGCGCGTGCGCCGGCGTTCGAGGCCGTCGCAAACGGCGGCGATCCGATCGCCACGAACTTCGGCCCGGCGCACGATCTGATGAGGTTCGGGCAGGGCACTTTTCCGATCCGGGGCCATATGCTGCGCTGTCTGCTTGCCTGTACTCTGTTTGCCTGTGCCGGTTCGGCGGTGGCCGAGGAGCGCCTGCGCGTCGGCTCGAAACGTTTCACCGAGTCCTACATCCTGGCCCAGGTGCTGGCGCAAACCGCGTCGCCGCACGCTGCAACCGAAGTCAAACAGGGCCTGGGCAACACGGCGATCGTGTACGAGGCCCTGCGTTCGGGCGGCATCGATCTCTACCCTGAATACACCGGCACGATCGATCAGGAAATCCTGAAGAACAAGGGCACGTCGAGCCTGGAGGCGATGCGCGCGCAACTCGCGCCACTCGGCCTGGGGGTGGACATTCGCCTCGGTTTCAACGACGGTTATGCGCTCGCGATGCGCGCCGACACGGCGGCGAAGCTGGGCATCGCCAAACTCTCCGACCTCGCGCGTCACACCGGCCTGCGCCTGGGCCTGAGCAACGAGTTCATCGGCCGCGCCGACGGCTGGAAGGGCCTGGCGCAGCGCTACGGCCTGGCGCAGCAGCCCACCGGCCTGGACCATGGCCTGGCCTACGACGCAATCGGCGCGAGCCAGGTCGACGTGATCGACATCTACACCACCGACGCGAAGATCGAGCACCTGGGTCTGCGCGTGCTCGACGACGACGCGCTCTACTTCCCGCGCTACGACGCCGTCGTCCTGTACCGGCTCGATGTGCCGCAGCGCTTTGCGCAGGCCTGGGCCGCGCTGCAAGGCCTGAGCGGCAGCGTGAGCGAGAAGACGATGATCGCGATGAACGCGCGCGCCGAGTTGAACAGCGTCGCATTCGACGTCATCGCGCGCGACCATCTGGCCGACCGGGCGGGCTCGAACCAGGGCGCCCGCGACTTCTGGAGCAAGCTGTTCGGCCCCGACTTCCTGCGGCTGACCTGGCAGCACCTGGGCCTGGTGTTGGCGTCGGTCGCGATTGCGGTGCTGATCGGCGTGCCGCTCGCGATCTGGGTCACTCCTCACACGCGTTGGCGCGCCGGCGTGCTGGGGGCAACGGGCCTGCTGCAAACCGTGCCGTCGCTGGCGATGCTCGCGGTGCTGATCTCGTGGCTCGGCCGCATCGGCACGGTTCCGGCGCTGATGGCGTTGACCCTGTACGCGCTGTTGCCGATCATGCGCAACACCTGCACCGGCCTGGCCGAGGTTCCCTCTGGCTTGAAAGATGCCGCAAGATCGCTCGCGCTGTCACCGCTGCAACGCCTGTTCCTGATCGAGCTGCCGCTGGCGCTGCCGACCCTCATCGCCGGGGTGCGCACGGCGACGACGATTGCGGTGGGCACGGCGACGATCGCGGCGTTCATCGGCGCCGGCGGTTATGGCGAGCGCATCGTCACCGGGCTCGCACTGAACGACAAACAACTGTTGCTTGCCGGCGCCTTGCCCTCAGCCGCATTGGCGTTGCTGTTCGAAGCCTGCTTCGAGTTGATCTCGCTGCGCCTGCGCCGCCGCGCTCTCCGCTGAGGGTCGCCGACGGTCGCACCAGGGCTGTGCTGCGGGCCGCGGCTCGACGCGCGATGTGGCCTGCGAACAGCAGGCATCTGTCGGGCTTTGGGTCGGGCCCGCGCCGAATCGCCGCCGCCTGCGCCACGCTCAAGGTATCGACATTTCCTGCATTTGCACCAGCGCCTGCGGCGTCGGCGCCGGTTGAGCCTCCTGCTCGAGGCGGGCTTTCGCCGCGGCAGCGGCAGCCAGCAGCGCGCTGTAGCTGGCGCCGTTGGCGAGCACGTTCTTCACGTAGTCCCGGGTCTCGTTGATCGGGATCGTCTCGGTCCACGCGGCCGCATCTTCGATGCCGGCTTTGTCCCAGCGGCGCGGGCGTGAAGGGCCGGCGTTGTAGGCGGCTGCAGCGTGGGCGTGGGAGCCGTCGAAATCGTTCAGCACGAGTTTCAGGTAGCGCGCACCAAGGCGCACATTCATCGCCGGGTCGTGGATGCTGTCGCGTTTGAAGGGGATTCGGTAGCGCCCGGCGACCCAGCGTGCCGTTTGCGGCATCAATTGCATCAGACCGGAGGCGCCGACATGCGATCGCGCGCCGACGCTGAAGTGCGACTCCTGGCGAATCACCGCGTACAGGCGCGCGGTGTCGATGTCGGCTTCGCGCGCCGCGGCGTCGACCTGGGCTCGAAACGGCATCGGGAAACGCTGCGCCATGTCGATCTCGCTGCGTGTGCGCTCGCTCGTGTACATGCACACGTTCCAGACCTGCGCGTCGCATGCGACCTGCGCCGCGGCGCGAATGCCACGGTCGTTCAGGCCGCCCAGGGCAAGGTTCCACTCGGCATAGCCTTCCTCGCGCAAGCGCAGTTCGAACAGCGCCAACCCGCGCTGCAGGCCGGGGCGCTGTTGTGCCGCAGCGCGCTCGGCATCGGTCAAGGGTGGCGCGGGCTTGGGCAGCTGAGGCTCCAACCCGAGTTCGCGTGCGGCCAGAGCGCCGTAGTAGTGCTGTTGGGTCGAGATGCTTTCGAACAGTTTCTTCGCAGCGCGCCGCTGCGGCTCGCTCGGCGCTGCCGATGGCGCGAGTTCCTGCAGCGCGCGCGCCTTCCAGTAGGTCCACGTCGGGTCGGCAAGTTGCTCCGCGCCCATGGCCTGAACCGCATCGAGGATCATCTGCCAGCGCTGCGGCTTGTCCTGCGCGCGCAGCGCGGCGCGCACCTGCCAGGCCAGGGTGTCGGGTGTCGCTTCGATGGCTTGCGGCGCGGCCGCCGCGGCAGCACGCTGGTACCACTCGAACGCCTGCGGCCGTTGGTTCGAAGCGGCTGATTTGGCCAGAACCGCCCAGGCGGCGCCTGCGGCACGCGGCGGCATCGGCGTGGTGCGCGCATTGCTGAGCACAGCGGCAGCGGCCGGCGCGTTGCGCAGCGCGAGGCGAATCGCCGCCAGCGCGGTGAGTTCGGCTTCATCAGGAGTGGGTTTGGCGATGCGTCGCGACAGAAAGCGTGACGGTTGCAGGAACGCTTCGCGCACGGCATTCGCATTCACGCTGCCCAGGAGTCCGATGGCGTGTTGCGCGACGAAGCGCCGGCCTTGTTCAGCAGCCAGGCGCGCACGCTCCCAGACGTCGTCGCGGGTCAGTTCGCCGGCGCGGTACAGCGTCGCTGCGAGCAGCGCGCAGCCATGGTCGGCTTCTCGCTGCGCGAACCAGCGCGCGCGCGCCGCGACCACAACGTCCTGGCCGGCGTAGTAGCGCAGCAGCAGCGAATAGCACTTGACTTCGCGATCGCGTGCGCTGTCGCGTGCGCTGTCGCGCGCGTCGTTTCCTGCGTTGCCCCCTTTGCTGCCTGGGGCGCTGGCCGGGTCGCTGTCCGGCTCGCTGCCCGGCTCGCTGCCCGGCTCGCTGCCTGTGTCGCTGCCGGGCTCGCTGCCCGGCTCGCTGCCCGGCTCGCTGCCCGGCTCGCTGCCCGGCTCGCTGCCTGGCTCGCTGCCCGGCTCGCTGCCCGGCTCGCTGCCCGGCTCGCTGCCCGGCTCGCTGACCCGGTCACTGTCCGGCGCGCTCTCGGGGTCGTTGGCCAAGCCACCGTCGGGCTCGCTGCCCGGCTCAGGGGCGCGCTCCCGCTCGTCGAAAGAACGCACGCGCGGCAGTTCGACGCTGAGAGCCTGCAGATCGCCTTGTCTGCCGCGCGCGACGATCCAGTCCTTGCGCAAGCGGTCTTCAACCGCCGTGCCCGGCCAGCGCCCATAAAACTGATCCAGGTCAGCCTGCTTCGCCTGGGGCAGGCGCAAGTTCAGCTCCCAATAGTCGACCCACATCACGAGCGGGTGCGCTGCTGCGCTCATGCTCTTGCGCAGCGCCACCAGGGTCGCACGATCGTGTTGTGCGAAGGCAGCGCGTGCCTTCAGAATCGGGTCTTTCGCGGGCGGGGCTGCGCCCTGCGCAAGCGTCGTCAGCACCAAGCAGCCGCCCAGCACCAGGCTGGCGAAGGCCTGGACGGGTGCAGAAGGTCTGGACCAGACATGAAGTACACGAGCGTAGAACATGGGTGGGTGGCCAGGTGGTTGCCGAGATGCAAATCGCCACAACTGTGATCGGCGACCCTGGCTTCAACTTGCGGGTTCGCAGCGTGAGCAAGGTCACGAACCGGGTTTGAACCGGGCCAAGGGCTGCGCTAAGCCCTTTGCGGTAGATCAATTCGGGGCGTGCCGCAGACGTGCGAAACCCGCTATCGTCAGCGCCATGGTGGTACGACGCAGCGTTCGACGTTGGCTCTCGGGCACGCTCGTGCTCGCGATCCTGTTTGCGCAACTCGCGACCGCAGCCTATTCCTGCCCGGCGAACGGCGAAGCCTCGGGCACCGCGGCTCAGGCCGAATCGGCCATGCCATGCGGCCAGATGATGGGCTCGGGCATGGCGCTCGACCCCGGGCAGCCGGGGCTTTGCCAACAGCATTGCCAGTTCGGCAATACGCAGCAGGCCGGCGACGCGGCGCAATTGCTTTTGCCGCCCGCCGTGGCGCTGGGCCAGGTTTTCAGCGTTGCGCCGGCACCTGCGCCGGAGTTACCCAGTGCCGCCTGGGCCGACCATCAACTGCGCCGCGAACGCGCGCCGCCGCTTCCGCACAGCATTGCCTATTGCTGTTTTCGGCTTTGAACCCCTGAAGCAACCGGCTTGATTGGCGCGGGCCAAGGCCCGCTTCGCCACGTCGATTCTTCGGGAGTTTGCATGAAGTTGTCCAAATTCGTGGGGCGCACCGGCCCTGCCCCGTCTGCATTGCGACGCCGCGGCTGGGCTGCGCGGTTCGCGGTTGTCGCGCGCCTGGTGCCGCGCTTGGTGCCACGCCTGGTGCCGCAGTCGCTGCCGCGCTTGGTGCTGCTCCTCGTGCCGCTGTGGGTGCCGGCGCAAGCCGCCGAGACACCCTTGTCATTGGCCGAAGCGGTGCAGATTGCCACCACGCAATCGCGCCGGGTCGTCGCCACCCAGTGGCAGGCGCAGGCCGCGCGCGAGATGGCGGTGGCCGCTGCGCAGCGGCCCGATCCGGTGCTGAAGGTCGGGGTCAACAACCTGCCGATCGACGGCACCGACCAGTTCAACCTGACCACCGACTTCATGACGATGCGATCGTTCAGCGTGATGCAGGAGCTGACACGTTCCGGCAAGCGCGAGGCACGCGCGCAGCGTGCGCAGCTCGAAGCCGACGCCGCGCTCGTCGCGCAACGCCAGGTGGTCTCCGAGCTGCAACGCGACACCGCACTCGCCTGGCTCGAGCGTTCCTACCAGCAGACGCTGCTCGAATTGCTGCTGGCGCAGACGCGTGAAGCCGAGCTGCAGGTGCAGGCGGCGCAGACGCAGCTGGGCAGCGGCCGCGCCTCGCAGGCGGATGTCTTCGCCGCGCGCAGCCAGCTCGAGCAGTTGCGGGATTCAGCGACGCAGACCGAGCGTTCGATCGCAGTTGCGACGACACAGCTCGCACGCTGGATCGGCGCTGCGGCGCAGCGCAGGAGCGATGCGCGGCCGCAGTTGATCGCGCCGGCGTGGACCGCGAGCCCCGATCTCGGCGTGCATCTGGACCGGCACCCCCAGATTGCGGCTGCGGCGCAACAAGAAGCGATGGCCCAGGCCGACGCGGCGATCGCGCGTGCCGAGGAAGAGACCGACTGGAGCGTCGAACTGATGTTCAGCCAGCGCGGCCCGAGCTACTCGAACATGGTGTCGATCAATGTGTCATTGCCGTTGCAATGGAACCGGCCGCAGCGCCAGGACCGTGAGGTCGCTGCGCGCCTGGCCTTGGCCGCGCGCAGCGCTGCCGAGCGCGAAGACATGCAGCGCGCGCACGAGGCCGAAGTGCGAGCCATGCTGGTTCAATGGCGCAACCACGAGCAGCGCCTGCAACGCTTCGATTCAAGCTTGCTGCCGCTCGCGAAGCAGCGCAGCAGCGCGGCACTCACGAGCTACCGCGGCGGCGCCGGGCCCTTGAGTGCCGTGCTCGACGCACGCCGCGCCGAGATCGAGTTGCGCACCGAGCGCTTGCGAATCGAGATCGAGGTCGCGCGCCTTTGGGCGCAGCTGGCCTATCTCGATCCGCACCTTGCCGCAGACTCAACGAGGCACACGCCATGAATATCAAACTCATCTCCTTGATTGCAGCGATCGCCGCGCTGATTGCAGCCAGCTATGGCGGATACCGCTTCGGCATGAGCCGCGGCATGGACATGGCACCCGCAGCACCTTCCGCCGACGCCACCGGGCCAAGCGGCGCCATGAGCACCGCGCAAGGCGAAGCGGCGACGCGGCGCCACCTTGCAGCCGGGATCAAAGCCGGCGACATCGACCCCGCGAACGGCAAGCGGGTTTTGTACTACCACGACCCGATGACGCCGGGAACGAAGTTCGACAAGCCCGCCAAGTCGCCGTTCATGGAAATGATGCTCGTGCCGGTGTTCGAGGACGCCGCCGGCGCCAACCCACCCGATGCAGGCCAGGTCAGCGTCAGCGCGCGCACCCAGCAAAACCTCGGCGTGCGCACGGCGGAGGTGAGCGTCGGCAGCGTTGCACCGCAGATCACGGCCTTGGGCAACATCGGTTTCGATGAAGGCGACCAGGTGATCGTGCAGGCCCGCACCGCGGGCTTCGTCGAGAAACTGCATGTGCGCGCCACGCTCGACCGCGTGACACAAGGCCAAGTGCTGGCCGAGCTCTATGTGCCGGAGTGGATCGCGGCACAGGAAGAGTTTCTCGGTGTGCGCGCGATGCAAGGCGCCGACCTCGCGCCGCTGGTCGACGCGGCGCGGCAGCGCATGCGCCAGCTCGGCATGAGTGAAGCGCAGATCGCGCGCGTGCAGAGCAGCGGGCGCGCCCAGCCGCGTTTCGAAGTCACGGCGCCGATCGGCGGCGTGCTCACCGAATTGCTGGCGCGCGAGGGCATGACGGTGGTCGCCGGGGCAACGCTGTTTCGCATCAATGGCCTGAGCAGTGTCTGGGCCAACGCCGAAGTGCCTGAAAGCCAGGCCGCATTGCTGCGCCCCGGCGCGAGGGTGCTGCTGCGCAGCCCTGCCCTGCCCGGGGCCGTGTTCGAAGGCCGGCTGCAAGCGCTGCTGCCCGACGTCAACCCGGTGACGCGAACCGTCAAGGCCCGCCTGGAACTGGCGAACCCTAAACTCGCGCTCGTTCCCGGAATGTTCGTGCAGATGCAGTTCCTGGATGCGCACGCAGGCCGGGTGCTGCTGGTGCCGACCGAGGCCGTGATCCAGACCGGCAAGCGCACGCTCGTGATGCTGGCCGAAGACGACGGCAGGTTCCGGCCGGTCGAAGTTGAAATCGGCAGCGAAAGCGCCGGCAGCACCGAGGTCAAACGCGGCTTGCGTGTCGGCCAGCGCGTGGTCGTGTCGTCGCAGTTCCTGATCGATTCCGAGGCGAGCCTGAAGGGTGTCGAAGCGCGCCTGAACGTGGCGCCGACAACGCCGATGCGCAGCAGCGGGCCACGGCCATGATCGCGCGCCTCATCCGCTGGTCGATATCGAACCGCTTCCTGGTGCTGCTCGCGAGCCTGATGCTCAGCGGCTGGGGTGTCGTGTCGCTGCTCGCGACGCCGCTGGACGCGCTGCCCGACCTGTCCGACGTGCAGGTCATCGTGCGCACGAGCTTCCCCGGCCAGGCACCGCGCATCGTCGAGAACCAGGTCACCTACCCGCTGACGACGACGATGCTCTCGGTGCCCGGCGCGAAGACGGTGCGCGGCTATTCCTTCTTCGGCGATTCGTTCGTCTACGTACTGTTCGAAGACGGCACCGACCAATACTGGGCGCGCTCGCGCGTGCTCGAACAGTTGAATCAGGTGCAATCGCGCCTGCCGCCGAATGCGAAGACGTCGCTCGGGCCCGACGCCACCGGCGTCGGCTGGATCTACCAATACGCGCTCGTGTGTCGGCCCGCGGGTGCTGCGCCCCCACCCGTCGCTGGCCCCGGCGCGGGCCCGGGCGCTGGCCCGGGCGCTCGCCCCGGCGCTGGCGCCGGCGCGGGCCCCGGTCCCGGCCCTGGCGTGGCCCAGCGCCCGGGGCTGGAGGATCGCGGCTGCGACATGGACGCCGGCCAGTTGCGTGCGCTGCAGGACTGGTTTCTCAAATTCGAGCTGAAGTCGGTGCCCAACGTCGCCGAAGTCGCGACCGTCGGCGGCATGGTGCGCCAGTACCAGATCGTGCTCGACCCGAACAAGCTCGCGGCCCACGCAATTGCGCACACCAAGGTCATCGAAGCCGTTCAGCGCGCGAACCAGGAGGCCGGCGGCTCGGTGCTTGAACTCGGCGAAGCCGAAGTCATGGTGCGCGCGTCGGGTTATCTCCAGTCGCTCGACGATTTCCGCAAGATCCCGCTCCTGACCAACGCCGCGGGCGTGTCGGTGCGGCTCGGCGACGTTGCGCGCATCCAGGTCGGGCCCGAGATGCGGCGCGGCATCGGCGAACTCGACGGGCAGGGCGAGGCCACCGGCGGCATCGTCGTCATGCGCTCCGGCAAGAACGCGCTGGAGACGATTGCCCAGGTCAAGGCCAAGCTGCTCGCGCTGCGCGCAAGCCTGCCCCCAGGCGTGGAAATCGTGCCCGTGTACGACCGCTCGGGCCTGATCGAACGCGCGGTGACCAACCTGCGCACCAAGCTGCTCGAAGAGTTCAGCGTGGTCGCGGTCGTGTGTTTCATCTTCCTGTTCCACCTGCGCTCAGCGCTCGTCGCCATCGTCTCGTTGCCGCTGGGCATCCTGGCGGCGTTCATCGTGATGCGCTACCAGGGGGTGAACGCGAACATCATGTCGCTCGGCGGCATCGCCATCGCCATCGGCGCGATGGTCGACGCCGCGGTGGTGATGATCGAAAACGCGCACAAACATCTGGAGCGCTGGGCGTACGAACATCCGGCAGCAGAGCTCGAACCCGAGGCGCGCTGGAAAGTGATCGGCGACGCCGCAGCCGAAGTGGGGCCGGCGCTGTTCTTTTCGCTGCTCATCATCACGCTCTCGTTCATTCCCGTGTTCTCGCTCGAAGCGCAGGAAGGCCGCTTGTTCTCGCCGCTCGCGTTCACGAAGACCTACGCGATGGCCGCGGCCGCGGGGCTTGCGGTGACATTGATTCCGGTGTTGATGGGCTACCTGATCCGCGGCCGCATTCCGAACGAATCGAAGAATCCACTGAGCCGGTCGTTGATCGCGCTCTACCGGCCTGCCCTGAATGCGGTGCTGCGCTGGCCCAAGCTGACGCTCGCCGTCGCCGCCGCAGGACTGGTCGCCAGCCTGTGGCCGCTGCAACACATCGGCGGCGAATTCATGCCGCGCCTGGACGAAGGCGACCTGCTCTACATGCCCTCGGCATTGCCCGGCTTGAGCGCAGGCAAGGCGGCCGAGCTGCTGCAACAAACCGACCGGCTGATCAAGACTGTGCCGGAAGTCGCGAGCGTCTACGGCAAGGCAGGCCGCGCCGAAACCGCGACCGACCCGGCGCCGCTGGAAATGTTCGAGACCACGATCCAGTTCAAGCCGCGCGCGCAGTGGCGCCCCGGAATGACGCAGGACAAGCTGGTCGAGGAGCTCGACGCCATCGTCCACGTGCCGGGCCTGTCCAACATCTGGGTGCCGCCGATCCGCAACCGCATCGACATGCTCGCCACCGGAATCAAGAGCGCGGTCGGTGTGAAGGTGGCGGGCGCCGACCTCGTTACCATCGACCGCGTCGCGCTCGAAGTGGAACGCGTGCTGAAAGACGTTCCCGGCGTGAGCAGTGCGCTGGCCGAGCGCCTGACCGGCGGGCGCTATGTCGACATCGACATCAACCGCGATGCCGCGGCGCGCTATGGGCTGAACATTGCCGACGTGCAATCGGTCGTCACCACCGCGATCGGCGGCGAGAACATCGGTGAAACCGTGGAAGGTGCGCAGCGCTTCCCGATCAACGTGCGCTACCCGCGCGAGCTGCGCGATTCGCTCGACAAGCTCAAACGCCTGCCCTTCGTCACCGAACGCGGCGCGCGCCTGGTCTTGTCCGATGTCGCCGAGCTGCGCATCAGCGACGGCCCGCCGATGCTGCGCAGCGAGAACGCGCGCCTGTCGGGCTGGGTCTACGTCGACGTTCGCGGGCGCGACCTGAAGTCGGTGGTGCAGGAGATGCAGCGCATCGTCGCGCAGAAGGTGGCGCTGCCGGCGGGTTATTCGATCTCGTGGTCGGGGCAGTTCGAATACCTGGAGCGCGCCACGGCCAAGCTCAAGGTCGTCGTGCCGTTCACGCTGCTCATCATCTTTGTGCTGCTCTACCTCACGTTCCGGCGTTTCGACGAGGCGCTGCTGATCATGGGCACCTTGCCGTTCGCGCTGGTCGGCGGTGTCTGGCTGATCTGGGGGTTGAGCTACAACCTGTCGGTCGCGGCAGCGGTGGGTTTCATCGCGCTCGCGGGCGTGGCCGCCGAATTCGGCGTGATCATGCTGCTCTACCTGAAACACGCCTGGGACGCGCGAATCGCGATGGGCAAGACGAGCAACGCCGACCTGATCGAGGCGATCCGCGAAGGCGCGGTGCAGCGCGTGCGGCCGAAGGCGATGACGGTGGCGGTGATCCTGGCAGGCCTGTTCCCGATCATGTGGGGCGAAGGCACGGGCTCGGAGGTGATGCAGCGCATCGCAGCGCCGATGGTCGGCGGCATGATCAGCGCACCGCTGCTGTCGATGTTGATCGTGCCTGCGGTCTACTTTTTGCTGCGGCGCAGGCGCGCCTAGCGCGGGGGGCCGGGATGCCGGCCACGGGTTGCCACTGTCGCGCGCAAAGGAGTGGGAACGCAAGGGCGCAGCGACCGTCTTTGCAAGTTATCAAAAGCAGGAGGGCAGTTCAGATGCTGCAAGAAGTCAAAGGCGCCGCCAGTGGCGTCAACCCAAGTTCAGCCGTCGATCCACGAAGGCGCGCCCTGATGTTCGGCACCGCGGGTGCGGCATTGGCGCAGCTCGCCGCATGCGGCGGCGGGCACGACAACATGATGGGACAGGGCAGCGCGCCGCCGCTCATCGACGCCGGCGCCGGGTCGGGCTCGCAGCAGCCATTGCCGATCATTGCGGTGGATCAGGGCCTGGACGACGGGTCAGGCGGGCGATCTTTTTCGCTGATTGCGCAACGCGGAAGCACGCAACTGCTGAGTGGCGTCAGCAGCAACACGCTGGGCTACAACGGCGCGGTGCTCGGCCCCGCGTTGCGGCTGCGCACCGGACAGAAGACCACGATCCGGGTGCAGAACAACCTTGGCGAGGTGACGACGACGCATTGGCACGGCCTGGTCGTCCCGGCCGGCGTCGACGGCGGTCCGCATCAAGCGATCGCGCCCGGCGCCACATGGGAAGCGAGTTTCACCGTCGCGAATCCGGCGTCGACCTGTTGGTATCACCCGCATCTGCATGGCGCGACGGGTCGCCAGGTTGCCTCGGGCCTGGCCGGGCTGTTGATCGTCGACGATCCCGCAATCCCGCCTGCCCTGCTGCCCGGCACCTGGGGCGTCGACGATCTCGCGTTGGTGCTGCAGGACAAACGCTTCACAGCCTCGGGCCAGATCGACTATGCGCTGACGGCCAACGAGCAGCTGACCGGATACATGGGAGACCGCCTGTTGGTGAACGGCGCTTTCGGACCGGTGTGGCAAGCACCACAGCAATGGGTCCGCTTGCGTCTGTTGAACGGCTGCAACGCCCGCACGTTGACCTTGCGCCTGGAGATTTCGCTGCCGATGCTTCAAGTGGCGAACGAGGGTGGGCTGCTCGGCGCACCCGTCGCGCGCACATCGATCGCGCTCGCGCCTGGCGAACGGGCCGAGGTGTTGGTCGACTTCAGCGCCGTGGCGAGCGGTCAGGAAGTGCGTCTGTACGCCGGCACGGTCGCGAGCGGCATCGGGTTCGGCATGGGCCTGGGGGCAGGGTTCGCTGCATCAGAGGTCACGGCGATGACGTTCCGGGTTTCGTTGCCGCGGCAAGCCAATGCGATCGCGCTTGCGCCGACGAGTCTTCCCGCCGCGCCATCGGTCGTCGCAGGCGCTGGTGCAACCATCCGCTCGTTCGATCTGGACGGCGCCATGATGGGCAGCTCTTTCACGATCAACTCGAGGTCTTTCGACATCAACCGCATCGACCTCGCCGTTCCCGCGAACAAGGTTGAAGTCTGGAGATTCTTCAACGCCACGGGAATGGCGCACCCGATGCATGTGCATGGCGTGCGCATGTCGCTGCTCGCGCGCGACGGCGCCGCGCCGGCGGTTCATGAACGGGGACTGCGCGACACGTTCAGCGTCGATTCGATGCAGAGCGTGGCCGTCGCGGTGCAGACGCCGGCTGTGCCATCTTCATCGCCGCTGATGCTCCACTGCCACATCCTCGAACACGAGGACGCGGGCATGATGGCCCAGTTCATCAGCGTCTAGTTGCGGGTCGAGCCGGGCGCCCTCCGAGCGCGCCGGCTCCATCCTCACCAACTCCACGCATGCCGCAGGCCGCTCCTGCCCTACTCCGGCGTCGTGCGTTGATCGTCTTCGCGCAAGGCCAAGAACTCGCGGCGAAAGCGTCTATCCTCAGTGTGGCAAGGCATGTTGAACCCCATGCGAAAGCGCGAAACGCGGCTCGCTGAAATCAGAACCCATGGCCCAGAACAAGGACGCGCCTGGTATGAAGGAGAACCAGCAAGTCGAGTGGAAGGAATCCTGGCGCGACGATCACCTGCGCTGGGTGTGCGGCTTCGCCAATGCCGAAGGCGGTGTGCTTGTCATCGGGCGCGATGACAAGGGGCGCGTGGTCGGCATCGCCGACGCGGCGAGACTGCTGGAAGAGCTGCCGAACAAGATCCGCGATCTGCTGGGCATCATCGTCGAGGTCAACCTTCGCAGCGAAGGCGATCGGGAATTTCTCGAAGTCGTGACGCCGGCCTACCCCTCACCGATCAGCTACCGCGGCCACTACTACCAACGCAGCGGCAGCACCTTGCAGGAGTTGAAAGGCGCGGCGCTCGACCGATTCCTGCTGCGCCGCCATGGCCGCCATTGGGACGATGTGCCGCTGCCCGGTGTCACGCCGCGCAGCCTTTCCAAAGCCGCAGTGGATGCCTTTCGTGCCCGTGCGCGCGAAAGCCAGCGCGTGGCGGCGGCCGACCTGAAGGAGTCGTCCGCCGGCCTGATGGAAAAGCTGCACCTGTGGGATGGCACATACTTGAAGCGCGCGGCGGTGTTGGCCTTCCACCCGGAACCGGAACGCTTCGTCACTGGCGCATTGGTGAAAATCGGTTTCTTTCGCGGCAACGACGATCTGCGCTATCACGATGAGGTTCGTGGCGCGTTGTTCATGCAGGTCGACCAGACCATGCAAGTGCTGCGGACCAAGTACCTGAAGGCAGCGATCAGTTATCAGGGCATCCAGCGGGTCGAGACCTACCCGGTGCCGGAGGCCGCCCTGCGCGAGGCGGTCCTGAACGCCATCATCCACAAGGACTACGCGACGGGCGTTCCCGTACAGATCAGCGTCTATGACGACAAGCTGATGATCTGGAACCCCGGGCAGTTGCCGCCCTCGTGGACGGTGGAGAAGCTCAAGCAAAAGCACGCCTCGCATCCATTCAACCCCGACCTGGCCAACGTGTTCTTCCGCGCCGGGGAGATCGAAGCCTGGGGGCGCGGTATCGAAAGGATTTGCGCGGCCTGCCGCGCCGCCGGGTTTCCGGAGCCCGCGATCGCCCATGACGCAACCGGTCTGTGGATCACGTTTGCGTACTCGGCGGATTACCGGCGCCGGATCGAAGGGGGTGAGTCTCGCTCCCTTGTCCCCCCAACCACGGAAGTCACCACGGAAGTCACCACGGAAGTCACCACGGATGTGGACCCGGGACTGCGCCTGTCGCAGGTGCTGGTCGGCGAAATGACCCGGCAGCAATTGCAAGCGGCCCTGCGCCTGAAGAACGACGAGCATTTTCGCAAGGCATTTCTCCAGCCTGCGCTGGACGCAGGCTTGATCGAAATGACGGTACCCGACAAACCGCGCAGCCGACTGCAGAAATATCGACTGACGCCGACCGGGCGCAGGCGCCTGAAGCGCGCTGAAGAGACCAGGCGATGAATGCGCAGCCAGAGTCGCGGCCAGAGTCGCTCAAATGGCGGCGTACGACTGGAGGCACACGATGACTTCAAAACCGAGGCCGCAGCGCAAGACCCAGAACCGCGTCATCGCCCTGTTCACCGACCCGGCACGAGCAGACTGCCTCGGCTACCGCACCCTCGGCGAGTGGAACAAGCGCGACAACAACCGCGCCATCGAGACCGCGATCCTGCGCGCAAACCTGACGGCGCGCGGCTACTCCACGGCCCACATCTCCGCGGCGCTGCAAAAGCCGTCCACTTACAGCGAGCAGTTTCTGCTGCTGATGGGCAGGCACTATCCGCCATGGCGCGAGGCCAGGGCGGAGCTGAACGAGCTGCCGCTGGCCGCGCAATCGTGGAAAGCGTAGGGCCATGTCTCATCACCATGCGCCGGATGATCGACACACTTCACAGGCGCGCTGCCCTCCAACCGCAAAGCCGCCAGCCCCAGATCTACTTCAGGCTCATTCTTGATTGGACTCACGAGCGCGGCGGCGGGCTCATGCCTCGCTGGGCATGTCCCATTGCCAGCGCAATCGAAGTGCTGCACACTGATCCGGCAGCGGCATTGCCGGACCGAAGCACCGCAAACGCCGCGCCGCAAATCACCGATCCACCCCGATGCACTTGCCGCTGCCGAATTGCAACCCGATCCACCCAGCCCTGCGCGCGGGGTCGACGCCGCGTTGCGCGCCCTGCAGCGGCTGATGTTCGACGTGAACGAACGCCCGGTGCAATCGCTGCCACGCCGGTCCCGGCCTGACCGCTGCCAAAATCAAACGCAGTTGTCGCGCGGCGGCCGCGGCGTCGCCAAAGTCTGGGTCGGCGCCGAGCCGTTCGCCCCGTTTCATTGAATCCAACCCGCAGGAGAAACCCTATGAAGAACCGTCGCGCATTCATCAAGCAATCGGCCGCGGCCGCTTCGGCGCTCGCCTTTCCGCTCGTCGCCGGCGCGCAGCCGAAGGCGGTCAAGGTGGGCATCCTGCACCCGGTGACGGGCGCCCTCGCGTTCTCGGGCCAACAGTGCCGCGAAGGCGCGCTGATGGCCCTGGACGACATCAACAAGACCGGCATCAAGTCGCTCGGCGGGGCCAGGATCGAGGCCCTGCTCGGCGACGCGCAAAGTGCGCCGCAGGCCGGCGCCGCCGAGATCGAGAAGATGAACGAGGCCGGCTGCTCGGCGGTGGTCGGCGCCTATGCGTCGGCGATCTGCCTCGCCACGACCCAGGCCGCGGCGAGGTACAACCTGCCGCATGTGGTGGATGTGGGTGTGGCCGACCAGATCGTCGAGCGCGGCCTGAAGAACACGTTCCGTTTCGGTCCCGGCTACCGTACCTGCGCGCAGCTCGCAGTGAGCAACCTGCATGTGCTGAACACGCTCGCGGGCAAGCCGGCGAAGACGGTGATGATCATCCACGAAGAAAGCCTGTTCGGCAGCGGCACCGCCGGCCTGCTGGCGCGCGAGTTGCCGGGCTTCGGCTTCAATGTGCTCGAAGTGGTCAAGCACGCGAACCCGACGCGCGACTTCAACAACATCGTGCTCCGCATGAAGGCGCTGAACCCGGACATCGTGATCCCGGCCAACTACTACAACGAATACGCGCTGCTGGTGCGAACGATGCAGCAGCAGAAGGTGGCGCCGAAGGCGATCTACTCGGTGCTGGGCGGCGCCGCGTCGAGCTACAAGTTCCTGAAGGAATTTCCGGACGCTGCCGACGGCATCATCGACTGCAACCACTGGTTCAACCCGAAGGACAAGCGTGCCGCCGAGCTGCGCAAGCGCACCGAGGCAAAGGGCCTGTTCTTCACCTACGAAGTCTTCAACACCTACACCGCGGTGCGGCTGCTGGCCGACGCGATCGAGCGCGCGAAGAGCACGGAACGTGCCGCCATCACCGACGCCCTCGCGAACAGCACCTTCAGCGACCACTTCATGCCCTATGGCGCAACGAAGTTCGAGAACGGCCAGAACCAGGGCGCGCAGCCGCTGATGACGCAGGTGATCAAAGGCGATATCCGCGTCATCGTGCCGCGCGACTACCGCGAAGTCGAGCCCGTGTTTCCGCTGCGCGCTTGATGGTGCTGTCGTTTGTGGCTCGGGCCGGCGCCGGGTGGATCTGCCGCAGCAGTTGCCGGTGGATGAGCGCAACTGGCGCGTCGCCTCGCGCTCGGGCCGGTGCCGGGCAGACCGGCAGCGGCCCGCGAGGCCGCGCAGGGGCAGCTCGCACAACGCCCGAGGGCTGAGAGCCGCCACGGAGTCAACCCTGCACGGGCTCTGAGGTTCAATGCTCGAAATCGGAATTCTCTTCCCGTCGGTGCTGAACGGGCTGACGACCGGCGCGGTGTACGCGTTGGTCGCGCTCGGCCTGACGCTGATCTACGGCGTGCTGCACATCATCAATTTCGCGCACGGCGCGGCGTTGATGGTCGCGCTGTACGCGGTGTACCTGCTGAAGACGCAGTTCGGGATCGACCCCTACCTGGCGCTGGTCATCGTCGTGCCGGGAATGTTCGTCTTCGGCTACGCGCTGCAGCGCGGCATCATCAACCGCGCCGGCCACGGCAAGGACGAGAACATCCTGCTCGTCACGCTGGGCATCGCCATCGTGCTCGAAAACCTGGCGCTGCTGGTGTTCAAGAGCGACACGCGCAGCATCGAGACTG
>Ga0315277_10004210_pt1 | contig 19270 bp, 16 predicted proteins | sample YL17G05_15_MG_FD_203695 | JGI IMG/M metagenome (GOLD analysis project Ga0315277, IMG submission 203695) | Sediment microbial communities from Yellowstone Lake, YNP, Wyoming, USA - YL17G05_15 | ecosystem: Environmental > Aquatic > Freshwater > Lake > Sediment | place: USA: Wyoming | collected...
TTGTGGTAGATAATGGCTCTACGAACGATGAGGGGAGTATAATCAACAAAAAATATCCGGAAATTTTTTTAATCAAGATTTCAGAAAATAAGGGGTTTGGCGAAGCAAATAACGTTGGAATAAGACTTGCGCTAGAGAGGGGTGCGGGTTTTGTTTTACTTCTGAACAACGACACAACCGTTTCTTCTGATTTTTTGTATAATCTCGTTGATTACGCTCAAAAACATGAAGATGTGGCCGCCGTTGGCCCAAAAATTTTGTATTACAATTCCGATAAAATTTGGTTTAACGGCGGAAAGGTATTATGGTGGATTGGGTTTAGCTATCATTTAGAAAGACTTATAAGAAATAATAAATCTAAAATAAATAATCCTCTAGAGGTTGATTATATTACTGGCTGCTGTGTTTTATTTAAAAAGGAGATACTAGAAAAGGTGGGTTTGCTGGATGCTACCTATCTTTTTTCTTATGAAGATGTAGACTGGGGCTTTAGGGCAAGAAAGTTGGGATATAAAAATGTCGTTGTTCCAAGTTCGGTGATTTGGCATAAAGTATCAGCAGCTTTGGGGGAGAAGGGGACTCAAAAAATCGGAAGATTCTCGGCTTTCTACTATGCGAGGAATGGTTTAGTTTTTGCCCGAAAGAATCTCTCTGGTTTAAAAAAGTTTTGGTATATGTTTTCTCAATTCACTTTTAGATTGGCTTTTAATTTATTGTTATGTGTTGATAATCAAGCACGCAGAAGGTATTTACAAGGCTTGGTCTCTGGATTAAATAAATGATGTTATTCAATGTGTAAAAAGCCAGTCATTACTTTTGGAAAGCCGTTTTATGGTGATAAAGGCATAACTTTAGACTGTAAGAATTTATACGAATTGCCCGAGTTAATAAACAAGGCAAAAGAGTTTGAGCCGGATCGGGGAAATCTTATTTTGGTTTGGTATCAAAATACTTATCCTCCGGATGCTTACGTTCTTTATTCTCCTTCAGTAGAGTTGAAAAAGGAAGACATAGAATTGTTTTGTAACTCGGTTATAAAATACATTAAATTAAAAACAAGAGATTAAAAGACTTAATATGTTTCCTAACTGGTTAAAAACTTTATCCTTGAATTACCGATATTTGCTGTGGTTGATAAAAAAACGGTCTATCTTTAAAAAAGAAGATTATTCTTTCTTTAAACCTTTGATATATATTTTTTTTTGTCCTGTATTGCGGGTTGTTTTTGGGAGAAGAAAAACAATTATGACGTCAAGAAAGTTTATGAAACTTCTTGATAAAAGCGGCCTTTTACTTCCTTTACCAATCGATGGAATGCCGCCTTTTTTTATCAGGATAAGAGACGCCTGCGATTTTGATATATTCAGGGAAATTTTACTTCGCAATGAATATAAAAAAGAAGAAATTAAAGAGGGCATGGTCGTTGTTGACGTCGGAGCCCATATAGGTGTTTTTTCGGTTTTGGCATCAGTCAAGACCGGAGGGTTGGGGAAGGTTATTTCTATAGAGCCGGAAAATAGTAATTTTAAAAGACTTGAAGAAAACCTGTCGATAAATAATATTAGCAACGCAATGCCACTGAAAATTGCAATCAGCAATTTCGAGGGGAAGAAGAATTTATTTATTAAAGAGGATTTTGCGGGTCACTCAATTGTTTCCGAGGATTCGGCAATTGGTCGGGTTGAGGTTGAAGTAAGAACCTTGGATAGTTTATTGAGTTCCATAAGCATTAGGAGAGTTGATATTTTAAAGATTGATACAGAAGGTGTCGAGTTGGAGGTTTTAGAGGGAGCAGAAAAAATTTTAAAAGAAAATCTGCAGATAAAACTGATTATTTCCGCCTATCATTATCCGGAAGAAAGGAAAAAAGTTACAGATTATTTGTTAAGTTTGGGATTTTCTCTTTTTACCCCTGATAATCGAATAGTATTTGCCCAGAGAGAGCCCTGATTATATGTTAAAATTATTTAAGATTCTGTTGTTTATCTTTATCGTTGTGAACCTCGCTGTGAACTGTTAGCCCATAGAGATTCATTTCGCTGATTGTTTCCTTGGCGGGTATGATATTATTAATTATTGAGGATAAGAAAAAAAACGGCATTGTATGAAAAAAGTATATATTGTAATACTTAATTGGAACGGACTAAACGATTTTTCTGTGCAAGGTTTATCGATAAAAAAAATACAACCGTCAGAATGTTTTTTTGCCCGGGAGAAAACATATGGATTATTTAATTAATGGTTAAAATATGTCAAAATCGCCATATTCCGAAAAGTTAGAAGATCGGATTGAGAGCTTAGAATCCGCAGAAATAATCGTACCTATCGTCCTTAAGTTGCTTAACCCGAAAAGCGTAGTCGATGTGGGTTGCTGTACCGGCGAATGGCTCCATGTTTTTCAGAGGCATGGTGTTTCTGATATACTTGGAATTGATGGAGAGTGGATCAATGAAAAGAAGTTACGCATTCCAAAAGAATGTTTTTTCGTCGCTAATTTAGAAAATAATTTGCAAATTCAAAGACGATTTGACCTTGTTGTCGCCTTAGAGGTTGGAGAACATCTTTCAAAGACATCAGCGGAAACATTTATAAATTCCCTTACCAGTCTTGGACCAGCTATACTTTTTTCAGCAGCTATTCCTTTTCAGGGAGGAACTCATCATAAAAACGAACAGTGGCCAGAGTATTGGGCCGATCTTTTTAGAAAAAAAGACTATGCAGTTGTCGATTGTATAAGAAAAAAAATATGGAATAATGAAAATGTTAGTTTTTGGTACTCACAGAATATGCTCTTATTTGTTAAGAATAGCTATCTAGAAAAGAACGAAATACTGCAAAAAGAACTGAGAGAAGTAACAAGCACTTTTCTTTCAATAGTTCATCCAAAGATGTACTTATTAATAGCAAAGACATATAGATTAATCGGTAGATTTATACCTTCTTCGATAAAAAGAGCAGTAACCGGGATAATTAATAAAAGTTGAGAAGTCTTCTCGGCATCAGATATGGAGAAATCTAAAAAAGAAATAATAAAAAAAATCGGAAAGCAAGCTAAAGATTTACTGCGCGCACCAAAGAATTTAGTATGTAGAGCAACGGGAATACCTTTAAAGCCTCAAAGAGTAGTCTTTATGGTTACTGACCGCTGTAATTCACGGTGCACGCATTGCAGTATTTGGCAGCAAAAGCCGACGGAAAATCCTTTGACGCCCGATGAAATTGAAAAAATCTTCAGCAATGAGTTGTTCAATCGGGTAGAATATGTATTATGTACCGGAGGCGAAATTACGGTCAGGAACGATTTGGAAGAAATTATTTTGAGGTTGCATAAAGTTCTACCCAAAGCCACTATCCAATTAAGTACCAATGCTTTACTACCGGACAAAGTACTAAAGATTGTGAACATGGCGATAGAAAATAACATCAATATCGATGTCGGCGTTTCTCTTGATGGAATAGGGGAGGTTCATGACAGAGTAAGAGGGGTTAAAGGAAATTTTGAAAAAGCTGATTATTTGTTACGCGAATTGGTAAAACTAAGAGAGAAACATAAAGAAAAGCTGGGCGTTGGAGCCGGTTTAGTTATCTCAGATCTTACCTTGTCGGCAATTCCAGACGTAAGAGCATATGCTGAAGAATTGGGCATAGATTTGGTAGAAGCTTGGTATAATGAATCGTCTTTTTACCATAATATTGGGAAGAATCCGTTGCAAGAGAAAATAATCGAAACAGTCAAATCGCAGCCCGTTTCATTGATCAAGGAAAGTTGGTTAAAAATGCTAAACGGAAAAAATGCGAAGTTCCCGTGTTTCGCGATGAATAATTTTTTTGTACTAAAATGTAATGGCGATATCGTGCCTTGCCTAAGCTTGTGGGACGAGCGAGTCGGAAATATAAGAGAGTCTTCGTCGGTGACTGTTTGGAAAAGCCGTAAGGCAAAAGATACAAGACGACTTATCAGAAACTGTCAAGGTTGTCTAAACTCTTGGGCAACCGGATGGAGTTTTGAAAGTGCTTTATATCCTTATTTGATTTTTGGAATAAAACACCCTGTTATTGCGATAAAAAAGATAATGAGAAGTTAATGAAGCTCCGCGGGCTAACAGTTCACAGCGAGGTTCACTGCGAGCTGCCCGCGATATCTTCTCCTCTTTCGGCGGAACGAAATCCGCCGACCTTCGTCGGCCAAAGCCGACTACGGTCGGCGAAGGCCGAAGCAGAAGACGGCATTCATCCCTGGCCTTCCAACCGGGGCCTTCTGCGAAGGAGGATAAAAAGCATATAAATAATGTCCCAATGAAAATAGTATTTGTTTTGCCAGAAATAGGCGTGTGCGGCGGTGTGAAGGCGGTTTTTGAATTTGCAAACTGCTTACAAAAAAAAGGCCATAAGGTGTCAATAATCTATCCCTTTTTGTTTTTATATCCGTCAGGAAAAGGATACTCATTTGCGTCCAAGGATTTAATAAAAAGACTTAGAGGTTTTTTGGGCAGGCTATATCACAATTTTTTGCCGATGTGGTTTGACCTCAAAACAAAGCCGGTTAGAGTCCCTTTGCTTGACGAAATGTTTATTCCCGATGCGGATGTAGTTGTAGCCACTTCTTGGCCGACCGCTTATTATGTAAAGAAATACAGCTCCAGCAAAGGAGAAAAGTTTTATCTCGTTCAGCACTATGAAATCTGGGACGGACCGGAAAATTTGGTTAACAATAGCTATAAGCTTGGATTGAAAATCATAGTTAACTCAACTTGGCTGAAAAATACTTTGGAAAAAAGATTAGACGTAAAAGCTGAAAGCTTAATATTGCATTCGCCGGACTTAGATCAATTTTATCCTGATGCAAATTTTAAAAACAAACAAAGAAATCATTTAAGAATTCTTATGTGTTACCGAGTGGAAGAATGGAAAGGAACTGATGACGGGATTTTAGCATTCAAAATAGCCAGAGAAAAATGTCCGAATGTAAGCTTGGTTATGTTTGGATTGGGAAAAGGAAAGAACGTGCCAGATTGGGTTGAATTTCACAAAAATCCTCCTCAGGAAAAGCTAAGGGAAATTTACAATTCCTGCGACATTTTTCTTTTTTCAAGCTGGCACGAAGGATTTGGAATGCCGCCCATGGAAGCTATGGCTTGCAAGTGCGCGGTTGTGACCACTGAAGTAGGTGCTGTTCCAGACTATGCCATACCCAATAAGACAGCTATTGTTTGCCCGCCAAGATCACCTCAATTATTAGCAGAAGGCCTGGTCAAGTTAATTGAAAATAGACAATTATTAAATGAAATTGCAGAGGCGGGCCATAAACATGTTATTGAAAATTTTGGCTGGGAAAAGGCAAGTAATGAATTAGAAAAAACTTTCAAGAGGTTTTTAATAAATATAACCGACCGGGCCTAAAATTAAGGAATTATTATGAAATGAAAAAAGAACTTATAATAGTTTATGACGGCGCTGCCGCGGATCATTTAGTCGTAATGAGCAGCCATAACCTTATATATTATTTGAACTTTTTTTATATTGTTCGCGTTCTATATTGGGCAAAAAAGGGAGAAAGCACACAAATCTTTATGAAAGAAAACGGCCGTTTTGTTTTTTATCCATATTCCGAACCCTACGATTCGGGGTATATTACCGGAATTAAATTTATGAAATGGATTGCAAAGACGCTTTGGAAAATATGCGACGATAACCCGAAAGACGTAAAGCAAATTTTTATGACCGTTATTCCTATTTGGGCAGGTATTCCAACTTTGATTGTCGGAAAATTGAAAAAGAATAAAACAGTTTTAAGGCTGGAACATCCAAAAATAGAAGGATTAATAATAGAAGACGAAACCTGGGGGGTCTCGAAAATATACACAGCTTTCAGGGTTTTGATTTTAAAAGCTGTTTATTTTTTAACAGTTCCTTTTTTTGACTACGTGATTTGCATTTCTGAATACGTGTTGAAGGACGCAAGAAAATATTATCCGAGAAGCGCACAAAGAATACATTTGATTATTGACAGTATCCGTTTTTCACCCAGAGTTGTTCCCAAGAACAACGAACTGACCGTAATTTCAGTTGGACAAATTAAAATAAGGAAAGGATTAAGAGAAACATTAGAAGCAATAAGGATTTTGAAAGAAGAAAACGGACTTGAGCCCAAAGTTTTAATCGTCGGCAAGGTCAGCAACCCGCGGGATGAAATATTTTTAAAGGAATGCAGGGATCTCGCCCGCGGATTAAATGTTGAGTTTCTGCACAACGTAGATTCGCATGAAGAGCTTGCGAGAACTTACAATCGGTCAGATATATATATTTCGGCGAGTTATATTGAGGGTTTGGGCTTAACCGTTATGGAAGCAATGGCTTCGGGATTGCCGGTGATAGCCACAAATAACAGCGGATCTAAGGATTTGGTTGACGATGTTAGAAACGGTTTCTCGATAGAGCCAAGAAATGCGCGAGCTATTAAAGAAAAACTCCTTATCTTATTGCAGAATTCGGAGTTAAGAAAATCAATGGGGTTGGAAGGCAGAAAAAAAATCGACGAGTTGACTGCTGAAGCCAGAGAAGGAAATAACAAATTTTGGTCGGAAGTTTTATCATGAACAGTATTGTCGCCACTTCAAAAAGAAAAATTTTGCTTCTGCAATCTCTGTCGGAAACGCAGAATAATTTTGTGCCCTTGGGCTTGGCTTATATTGCCGCAATTTTTGAAAAGGAAGGATGCGAGGTTAGGGTTATTGATGCCAGCGCTCCTTACGGAAACTATACCGTTCAAAGCTTGCTGGAAGAAATTAAAAAATATGAACCGGATCTTATAGGGTTCAGCCTGACGATTACTTTTGTCAATTACTCGTATCAATTGATTAAAGAAATTTCAAAAATTTCCAGCGCGTTGATTGTTGCCGGAGGGCCTCACGTAACAATTTTGCCGAAAGAGGTTTTGGAGCATGGGGCAAAAATAGCAATAAGAGGGGAAGGGGAAGAAACAGCTTCAGATTTGATTAAATATCTCAATAGGCAGATCGGGTTGCCGGAGATTTTAGGTATAAGCTATATTGACGATAAAAATAATATCGTAGATAATCCGCCGAGGCCGCAGATCGCAAACTTAGATTTGATTCCTTTCCCCGCCAAGCATTTAATTAGAAAGGAAGATTTCTTCCGTTCGTCAGCCGACAATATTCGATATTCAAACATGATAACCAGCAGAGGATGTCCGGGTTTGTGCACTTATTGTGCAAACCAATATATGTGGGGTAGACTGGTGAGATACAGAAGTGCTGAAAACATATTGTCTGAAATGAAATTGTTGCAGGAAAACTACGGGGTTAAAATTTTTAACTTTTTTGACGATGCGTTTACGGCAAATCGGAAAAAGACTTACGAGCTTTGCGAGGGAATGATAAAAAAACTGCAGGGTATGAGATGGCACTGCATTACCAGGGTTGATCTTGTTGATCAGAATTTGCTTAGAAAAATGAAAGAAGCGGGCTGCCAGCACATAAACTACGGAGTTGAAAGCGGAGATCCCGAAACCTTAAAAAGAATAAGAAAGATGATTTCTTTAGATCAAGTTAAAAAAGCTTTAACCTGGACTAAAGAGAACGGAATTACCGCAGGAGTTAATTTTATGCATGGTTTCCCTTGGGACACAAAAGAAAGCATACAAAAGACACGAAACTTTATTCGCGAGATTCAACCATTAGTTCGCGATATCATGGCAGGAGGTATTTTAACTCCTTATCCGGGGACAGAGATATACGAAGAATATAAAGATAAGTACGGTTTTCGCGACTGGTGGCTAAAAGGAAGAACGTTAAATTCTGAAGATTTAAAACTCGCTCCGCCGTTTTTTCAAAAAATATTCTTTTATTATGACACTTTAAGCTATGACTATTTCAAATACAGCAAGGAAATTCTCAGCGAAATTAAGAAGACTATCCGTTTGATAGGTAGACAAAATCTTCTTTTTTTCTCAAAAAAGATTTCTAGGTGGCCATTCTATTATATAGTACGGGAGATGCTTTTCATTTTAGTTTTGATCTCAAAATTATTGCATAAAATAAATCCGGCCTTAGAGCGTCTTTTAATGCGGCCATTTCTTATGATGGCGGCAAGCGAGGAAGCTGATGTCCGGAGCAAAAAAGAAGATGAAAACTAAAAATACATTAATAGTTATAGCAGGGGTTTTGTTTGTAGCAATTTCGTTTTTAGGATTTAGTGTCACTAGTATTAAGAGAGACCTGCGCGAACAATCTTTAAAAGCGGAAATCCCGAAAACAAAGCCAATAACCCTTTTAATTGATACAGGGGAAAGTGATTCACGAAAATACGAAATAGACAAAAATCAAATAACAGCTTTTGATGCTCTAAAAGAGATTTGTGAAAAGAATAATATCGGGATCTCAAGTAGCCAGTATGAAGCAGGTGTTTTTATAAAATCAATAACCGGTAAAGAAAATGGTCAAGACAATAAATACTGGATTTTTTACGTTAATGGAGAGATGTCACAGAGCGCTGCTGACAAAAAAATGGTGAATGCCGGCGATATTGTAGAGTTTAAATTTCAAAGCAGCCCTTTTTAAGATAAAATAAATATATGAGATTAAACCTCAAAAAATTAATTTTCGCTACTTTTCTAATAATTTTCGGGGGCGCCGGCAGAATGTTGCTATTGGGTTTGCCGAACGTTGAAACTCTGACTATTTCAGCACTCTTAGCAGGTTCTATGCTCGGGGGCATGTATTCTGTTCTCGTACCACTTGGGATAGTTGTTTTAACCGATGTTTTGATAGGCAATAATTCCATTCTTTTTTTCACTTGGTCTGCGTGGATTGTGATAGGGACTTTTGGTTTGGCAGCAAGGAAGAATAAAAAGACTAAAATTAATTTCGTTATAAAGATGACGGGGCTTGGACTAGCTTCGTCGCTATTCTTTTACATATATACAAATTTCGGCGTATGGCTTTTGTGGCCGCTTTATACTCACGACATTTCCGGGTTAATCCAATGCTACTTAATGGGATTACCGTTTTTGAGAATGAGTATCATCGGGAATTTAATTATCGTGCCGGCGGTTTCTTTCGCTGCAATGTTTTGCCTAAAAAATAAATATTATTTTTCAAAGATATTGAGCTATGTCTCAAGAAAAATCTGTCGAAAAAGACTGGAAGAACGTTTGGAGGGTTGAGGAAATAAAAGAAGCGGAAGAAGATAAGCCCGCCTCCAAGCTGGTAGCCGGTTTTCTGTCCAAATACCCAAAGGGTTCAAAGGTTTTAGATGCAGGAAGCGGCTTGGGTAGCTGGGTTTTTAACTGGCAGAAAAAAGGTTATGAAGCTTATGGCGTTGAAATTGTTTCCGAAGCAGTCGGGCGGAGCAGAGAATATGCCGGCTTAAAAAAACTGGACTGCAAGTTTTTGGTAGGAGATATCCGAAAAATGTCTTTTCCGGATAATTTTTTTGACGCTGTGTTTAGTTTTGGGACAGTAGAGCATTTTGATGAAACCTTTCCGGCAATTCAGGAGCTTTACAGGGTTACAAAAAATGACGGCACTTGTTTTATTACAACCCCTAACGTTTATTCTGTTCGCACATTCTTAACCCGCCCAATACTTAATGTTTTAAAGAATCCGCGGCTGGGGTATCAGGGTTTTGAAAAATCCTTTACTCCTTTGCAATTGGCAGGGATGATGAAAACAGCAGGATTCAAGGAATTAAAATATGGAATCGCTCCGGACGGAATTTTGCTTGGCGATTTTTATCAGTTTATACCTTTTGTGGGAAAATACATCGGTTTTTTGCCAAAAAAAATAAGCCTTTGGGTCGAGAGCCATCAATCAAAGTTGGGCCATACGGCTTATTGTGCCGGAGTTAAATAATGTATTATTATGCGCTGTTCTGTCGGTATTTTTGCATATAACGAAGAGAAAAATATTGAGAAAGTAATCACCGCAATTTTGAATCAGGAACTTTCGGACGTTGAAATCTGCGAGGTTATTGTAATCGCCTCGGGATGTACTGACAATACGGTTTTGATTGCCAGTAAGCTGGCAGAAAGAAATTCGAGGATTAAAGTAATTTCCGGATCCAAAAGAGAAGGCAAAGCCGAGGCAATAAACGTTTTTTTGAGAGAAGCCAGGAGTGAACTTTTGGTAATGGAAAGCGGCGATACTGTTCCGGAAAAAAATGCAGTTGAAAAATTGATAGCCCCATTCGTTGATAATTCCGTCGGAATGACCGGCGCAAGGCCGGTCCCGGTAGACAATCCAAAAACCTTGATGGGGCATACAGCGCATTTGCTGTGGAATTTACATCATCAGATCTCTTTAAAAAATCCAAAAATGGGGGAGATGGTTGCGTTCAGGAAAGTTTTTGAATCGATACCGCAAACTGCGGTGGACGAGGCGTTCATCGAACAGATTGTTACCAAGAAGGGATATAAGATTGCCTATGTTCCAGAAGCAGTGGTTTACAACAAGGGTCCGGAAAACGTCAGCGATTTTATCCGCCAAAGAAGAAGAATTCATTGCGGCCACCTTAATCTAAAAAAAGAAACGGGTTATAAAGTTTCGACAGGGGATCCCCTTAAGTTAATTTATCTGGTTGCCAAACAAGCCAGGCCGAATTTTATTTATCTTTTTTTCACCCCGATTTCGATTTTTCTTGAAGCTTTATCTGTATTTCTGGGCTGGTTTGATTTTGAAGTTCTTAAAAAAAAATATATAATTTGGGATATAGCTCAAACAACAAAAAAATTGAAGCAATAATTTTTATTTTGGCGAAGAGAATAACCCGTCCTTTAGGGCGGGGATGAACGTCGCCAAAACCTGCCTACCCTGCCTACCGGCAGGCAGGCGACAGGCAGGGAACTTGCCCGAAGGGATACCACGCCCTTAAGGGCGTGGTAGTTCATTTTCTCTGGCAGAACACTCTGTGCCCTTCAGGGCAGAGACAAATGCCAGCCCCGCAGGTCGCCCCTAGGCGACTGGAGGGAGAAAACATAAATCCAATAATTTTGCAAAAAATATTTAATTATTTTTGTAAAATTGCGCAGGTTCTTCTCGTCGTTCGGGAAGAACCCTGGCCTTTAGGCCATGGATTTCTATATTATGAAGAAAATTGATTTTATATTAATTGGCGTTATTTTTTTACTAACTATATCTTTTTGGTTAACCACCATAAATACGCCTTACTGGTGGGATTCTGCCGGTTTTGTAATAAACGCTGCCAAATACTATCTTGACACCAATTTTTCTTTTTTTATACTTCCCGACACTGCGCCCAACGGCGTCTTGCTTTCTGCCATGGCGCACCCTACGCTTTTTCATTTTCTCCTTGGTTTAACTTGGAAAATATTCGGAGAATCTTTATTTGTCTCGCATACTTTTTATCTGTCCTTTATTGTTTTAACCGTTGTCTTCACTTATTTACTGGGGAAAGAATTAGTTAGAGAGGAAACAGCAGGAATTCTTATTGGATTTTCTTCTGCGATTATTCTATTGTTTACGCCATTATTTTTTGCTCAGATGGGTATTATATATACAGAAATTCCGGCTGCTGCATTTTCTCTTATGGCTGTTTATTTCTACGTAAAAAGAAAAGTTATTTGGTATTTATTTTCTGCTTCCGCATTGCTTTTAATGAAAGAAGTTGCGCTCATTATACCCTTTGCCATATTGATTGCTATTATTTTTGATTTCTTGCTGAAGCATTTCAGAAAGCAGGAGAAGAATCTAAAAGAAACAGTAAAAGATTTAATATTATATTCGTTACCGATTCTGCCGCTGGTGGGATTTTTTGTTTGGCACAGGCTTGTAACCGGATGGTGGTTTATAATACCAAACTATCAGCAGACGTTCGCTCAAGAAGCTTTTTCCATATCTTTTTCAAAAATATTTTATGTATTTAAATTCTTTTTTTGGGAACAAAAAAGATTTGTTTTATCTGTCGCCACATTGATTTTTCTTTACTTTTTTTTAAAAAAGAAAGGAGTTGAAAAGCTGTTGCTGAAAAAAGAAGTCATTCTTCTGGCTTTGATAAGCGTTTTGGTTCCACTGCTTTTTGGAAAACTCGAATTTCTCAATCGTTATGTTATTTTCGGTTTACCCTTCTTTTATATTTTATTTTTTTATCTGTTAGTGTTGTTCCTGTGTTTGCTCAATAAAACGATTACCGACAGCATCAAGATATTCGGAGCAGTTCTGCTTATCATTGTTGTCATGTTTTTTTCTTCTTGGAACGAGCACCGAAAAATTAATAATTGGCACTTTCCGCCTATGGAAGAGAACTTAGAATATCTTGATATAATAAAGCTATGTAAGGAAGTTGGAAGTTTTATTGGAGAACGATTCCCGGACTCGAGAGTGTTCACCGGAATTCCAACGTCTATGGCGCTTCAGGAATCATACTATCATTATGTCTCGAAGCCTTTAAGGGTTTATGATTGCGGCCAATACCAAGGGGGAGAGCAATCAGACTTGGTTGTTTTCCATTTATTTTCGCCGGGAGAAATCAGTTGCTTCAGATTGATTCAAGAAAAGCAAATGAAATTGCTGATTACATTTGAAGAAAACGGAAAGTGGATGGAGATTTATAAGAACAGCGAATAGGAAATAAAGAATAGAGAATAAAGAATAGAGAATTGAGAATAGAGAATAGAGAACAAATTTTAAACCATAAACTGCCAACTATAAATTAATGAAGCCATTGGTCATTATTCCAACCATAAATGAAAAAGACAATATTCTGGAATTGTTGCCCCAGATTTTAAAACTGCCGGAAAATTTCAGCGTCTTGATTGTTGATGATAACTCTTTAGATGGAACCGCAGAAGCGGCAGATTCCTTTGCTCAAAAATATCCTTTAAGGGTTTTTGTCTTAAAAAGAAAGGGAAAACCCGGGCTTGGTAAGGCGTATATTGACGGCTTCAAATGGGCGCTTGGTCATGACTACGACCTTGTCATAGAGATGGATGCTGATTTCAGCCACGACCCGAACTATTTGCCGGTTTTTCTGGAAAAAATGGGAGAGTTCGACATTCTTTTAGGGTCCCGTTATTATAAAGGTAGGATTGGGGTCGTAAATTGTGATATAAAGAGATTATTGCTGAGCTTGCTGGCAAATTATTATGCAAAATTTGTTACAGGCGTTCCTGTTTCAGACGCAACAACCGGTTTCAAGTGTATCAGGCGTAAAGTTTTGGAAAAAATTGATTTAGACAACATTGTTTCCGAGGGCTATTCTTTTCAGATAGAAATAAACTGGAGGGCGCAAAAAAAAGGTTTCAGGGTAGGGGAAATGCCCATTGTCTTTTATGAAAGAAAATACGGGCAATCCAAGATGTCCGGGAGTATAATAAGGGAAGGACTTTGGGTGCTTTGGAAGATGAGAATCAGGCCTTAGTAAGTCATCATTATGACGCTACGCCGCGTCTGACGCGGCTACGCGTGCAATCACTTCGTGATTATGTATCCCGCAAGCGGGAGCCCTGGCAATTTTACTTCGTAAAATTATGAACTAACGTTGCATCACTGCGTGATTATGGGAAGAAGTAGCAAGAAAAAAGAGGAAAAAAGAATACAGGAGGACCGGTCTTTTTCGGGTTCCGGGCGGAGGGCTAGGGAGACAACGAGGGAAAAATAACCTAAAATTCTGATGAATATTGCAAAAGAGATATATTTTAAAATATTCGGGAAGTATCGGCTCGTTTCGTGTTCAATTGAGAACGAACTGGAAAAAGATTGGACAATACTTGATGTTGGCTGCGGCCATTCCTCTCCTCTTAGGTTGGTCAAAAAAACGTCTCGCTGGGTGGGATTGGATATCTACGAGCCATATATTGCTGAAAGCAAGAAGCAGTCAATACATGATGAATATTTGATTGGAGACGCAAGGTCACTGCCTTTTAAAGATAATTCTTTTGATTGTGCAGTAGCTATTGAGGTTTTGGAGCATTTTAACAAACCCGATGGTTTAAAAATGATAAACGAAATGGAAAGGGTGGCTAGGAAGAAAATAATTCTCACGACGCCAAATGGCTTTATGGAAACTTACGCCGGCCCGAACGACAATCCTGAAGAAAGGCATTTAAGCGGATGGAATTATAATGAGCTAAAAGAGTTGAAATTTAGAGTTTATGGTTTGAATGGTTTAAAGTCGTTGTGGACCATCGAAAAAGGAAAAGCGGTGATAAGATTTAAATTTTTAATTTTACCAATTATGCTTGTCGAGATCTCCAAATATTTTACCTATCGAAATCCTTCGTTGTCTTTTCAGCTTTTTTTTGTAAAAGATTTAAACAAATTACCTTAAAAAATTGAAGCAAAAAAACGCAGAATTGCAAAAAAATATTTCAAGCTCAAAGACGCCGTTGTCAGAATCAAGAATTTAACTTTCAGACATTTATAAAAGAAAATACGGGCAATCCAAGATGTCCGGAAGTATAATAAGAGAAGGACTTTGGGTGCTTTGGAAAATGAGAATTAATCCCTGAAAAAATATGACGCTACGCCGCGTCTGACGCGGCTACGCGTGCAATCACTTCGCGATTATGCATCCCGCAAGCGGGAGCCCTGGCAATTTTACTTCGTAAAATTATGAACTAGTGTTGCATCACTGCGTGATTATGGGAAAGAGCAGCAAACTGAAAGAAGAAAAAAGAATACAGGAGGGACGGTCTTTTTCGAAATCCGGTCGGAAGAACAAAAAGACAATGAAAGAAAAAATTAAAAGATTTTTTCCTTCTTTTTTGGTTTTTCTGATAATTTTTATTCCTTATTTGATAACAATCCCGCGGCATTCTGTTGGATATGCCGACAGCGATGAAATGATAGTAGCGGCCTATACCCTGGGAGTGCTCCATCCTCCCGGTTATCCTTTGTTTCCGATATTTGGAAAGATATTTACCATGGTTCCTTTTGGAAGCGTTGCATTCAGGGTCGGCATTTTTACTTCGGTCTGCGGGGCTTTGGCATGCGTTTTTATTTTTTTAACCTGCTTGAAGATATTTGACGGTATTGAAAAAAAAGAACAAAAGGATATGCAGCAAAACGACTCCCTTCCGGCCAAAAATAATTTTTCTTTGGAAAAATACATTCCGGCAGCGATAGCGGCTTTTTCCCTGGGTTTTTCGTATTTATTCTGGACCTATTCCGTTATTCCGGAAAAATATTCGCCATACTTCCTCTCTCTTTCTGCGTTAATTTATCTTATGGTTTCCTGGTATTTTGAACAGCAGCAATTCAAAACGAGAATTAAATCCGAAGGAAGAGAAAGCAAATATCCTTATTGGATAGCGTTCGTTTTCGGCCTGGTCTTTATTTGTCATCAGTCAGTAGTTTATTTCATCCCGGGCCTTATCGTTTTCGCCTGGCTTATAGACAAAACGGTATTTTTTTCAATAAAAAAATGGATTAAAATGGGATTTTTTTTCGGCCTAAGCATGCTCCCGAACATATATACCCCTTTAGCGTCTGCAAAAAATCCGCTTTTAAATCCCGGAAATCCCAATGATTGGGACGGACTCATTAAGCACATTTTCCGTTTTTATTACGGCGGAGTCGGAGTCAGTATGGCTGGATTTAGTTTTAGCGAAAGATTATCCCAATTGACCCATTATTTTGGGTCCATAAGTACGCAATTTGGAATTTTGGCTATTCTGGTCGGTTCTTTGGGAATTTACACAATATTTAAAAAAAATCGCACTCTAGGTATTTCATTATCTGTACTGTTTTTTCTCTCAGGTCCTTTTATGGCGTTTTATGCGGCTTTCCACTGGGACGAACCTGCTTATCTTGACTTTGATTGGGGGGTTCAAGAAAGGATTTATTTCCTGTCTTCCCTTTTTATCGCTATTTTCATTGGTATTGCGGCTTATTTTATCCTTGATTTTATCAGACGGCAAAAGGTTCCCGTCTTTGCGGCGGGGATATTGATGGTATTGGTTCTGCCCGGCATTACCTTTGCTTTGAACTTTAAAGACGCAAACAAAAGCGACAATGATTTGTTTGAAGAATATATAAGCGGTATTTTCAACTCTTTGGAGCCAAATTCAATTCTGATTGTAACGGGCGATGCCACTATTTTTGGAACGTATTACTATCAGGAAGCGTTAAGCTTGAGAAAAGATGTTACTCTGGTAAGGTCAAAAATGAGCGACCGCGACGTTGAAGCCCTGAAAAAAAGAGAGCCATCGCTTTTTTCGACAAAAAGCAAAAGATACTCGGTTGTTATCCACGATATCATAAGTTCGAATTTGGGAAAGCGCCCGATTTATTCATCTTTAATCCCGGGCTATCAGAGAGTTTTGGAGCTGGGGCTTGCCGGTTCTCCATATCATATGATTCCGGCAGGACTGGTTTCCAGAATAAGCCCTGAATTCAAGCTTCCGGAGGAAGACCCGTGGAAAAAAATAGATACAGCAAAAATAGATAACTTAAACAGAGAAGACCTAAGGGATCACTTTCAAAAAAATGTCATAGATCTATACGCCTTAGCTCACCACACTTCAGGCGTTACTTACTTAGCACTGGGCTATTATGATTTGGCAAGAAAAGAATTAGGAATAGCTTCTAAATTAACCCCGAATTATTACGCAATTAAAGAAGCTATGAACTATATGGATAGTAACTATTTAACGGGAACCAAGCCGGTGCCGCCTGCTCCGAGAATGGTCGGTTATCATATGAAAAACGCGACAGAGCTGATGAAGCAAAGACAATATTATGATTCAATGAACGAGTTTTATACCGCCCTTGAAATCGATCCCGAAAACGCCAATACTCATTTAAAATTAGCAGGTCTTTTTGACGAAATGGGATACCGGGAAGAGGCGAAGGAAGAGCGGGATAAAGCTCAACAAATAAACACTAAGGCGTCAAATTAATAACTATGGAATTTCGCATGTATAAATTAATAAAAAAAATAATCCCTGCAGTTCTTTTCCTTGTTGTTTTCTGCCTCTATATTTATACAGCCCCAAAAGTTGCAACGAACTATGCCGATTCAAACGAATTAATCGCGGCTTCTTATACTCTTGGAGTTCCTCATCCTCCGGGATATCCGATTTTTATGCTGGTCGGAAAGCTTTTCAGTTTTATTCCGATCGGCGAAATCGCTTTTCGTTATTCTTTGATGGCGTCTTTTCTGGGCACCCTGACCGTCGTTTTTGTATACCTTAGTATAGTAAAGATTTACGAAATCAACAAAGAAAAAGATTCAGGTGATTTGCTAATAAAATTCGTACCCGCCATTGCTGCGGCCCTATCTCTTACTTGCGCTTATCTTTTCTGGCTTTATTCATTGGTACCGGAAGTCTTTTGCATAAGTAATTTTCTTACATCCTTAATAATTTATACAGGGATTTGTTGGTATAAAAACAAAAGACAGGAGAATCCAGGCAACAGTCAAGATAAATATCCGTTTATTCTAACTTTTCTTTTTGGGTTAGCTTTTGTTTCGCAGCAAGTGACAGCTTTTTTATTTCCACCCCTCGTTTCTCTTTTTTTTATTCTGGATAAAAAAATATTTATTCCATCAAGAAAATGGTTAAAATTATTATTTGCTGTTTTCTTGAGCCAACTTCCCATAATATATCTTCCAATAGCGTCTTTTACCCATCCAATTATAGACTACGGAAACGCCACAACCTTTAAGAATCTGATGGATCATTTAACCAGAAGAATTTACGCAAGAGCTTCTCCTACCGGAAGCGCCTATTTACCGACAGAATGGACAGTAGGCACGAGGATATCGGAATTTTTCTATTTTTTTAAAACTCTAATTGACCAGTATACGCCACTTTTAGTCTTAGTAGGGCTAATTGGTTTTTTGTTCATTGTTTTTTTATTTTTTAAGAAACAATGGAAAGATCCGCGGTTATTTGCCGGGATTATGTTTCTTTTTTCAGGACCCTTGCTTATGTCGTGGCTAGCCTTTGACCACTCAACGAGCCCGGGATACAACGTAATGGGTGCTATGGATAGAATGTATCTCTTAGGAATTATTGCCTTCGGAGTGATTATAGGAATAGGAATGCAAGAGATTCTTATTTTTGTAAAGAAAAGCAGGTATCTCAGTATGCCTGTACTAGCTGCAATTTTTATTCTTTTACCTTTAATGCTATTTAAGGCTAACTTTAACGTAATCAATAAGAATAATTTTTACCTGGGAGAAGATTTTGCGTATAATCTTTTTGTAAATATTGAGCCAAACGCAATTTTTTTCACAACCGGGGATATGCCGTCTTTCGCGGCTTATTATTATAAATACGTGGAAGGAGAGAGAAAAGACGTGACAATCGTGCCGTTTAGTCTGAGGTCTTGGGCAGTAGAACAACTCCATAAGCGAGAACCCGACCTCTGGGATACGGACAGCAAGAATAATCTTGTAATCTATAGGGATATAATCAGAAAAAATATAGGCAAAAGACCGATCTATTTTACAGGCATACCAACCGATAAAATGCTGGAATTGGGAGTGGGAGACAATCCCTATGTCTTAAGTCCAAGGGGTTTGATAACTGAAGCCGGAAAAACTTTTGATCCGAAAGAGGAAATAAATTTTTGGGAAAAAATGCGCTGGCGCAATTCAAAGGATATCAATTCTTACCGGGATTGGTATGTAAAAGAGCTTTTTGAGCAATATATCGTCGGCCATTATAACAGTTTTTCCCACTATCTTATCAGGGGATATTATGACTTGGCGGAAAAGGAACTGAGAATGATGATAGAGACGGATCCCTATCACAATGCTACTGAATCGTCTGAATACAGGTGGAGAGTATACGGAAAAAAGAACAGAGAGGTTAAGCCTTTTGCCTTGAAGAGTCAGGAAGAATATCTAAAGCTAGCCGTAAATGCGGTAAAAGGAAATCAGATTGGGATTGCTATTGCGTACTATGATCTTTTGTCTGAAATGAACCCAGACAACATTTCCTATCTTTACAGTCTCGGCAGTTTTTATGAATCACTGAACTCGTTTCCGGACGCGTTAAGGGAGTACAGAAAAATTTTGGATATCGATCCGCAGAACAAAGAGGCAAAAGAGAAAATTATGATCGTGGAAGAAAAAGCGAAAAAAACTCCGGAGCTTGTCTTCTGAGTTATCCACAATTTAACCGTTGACCTTGTTTTTTTATGTTATAATTTAAACAGACAAATATTTGTGTAATAGAAAATAAAAAATGGCAAAAGATATAGCAAAAAAATACGGAAAAGAAATATTCACTTTATCGCTAATTTTAGTGGTATCATTGGCTTATTGGGGAATTGGAAAGGTG
>Ga0315277_10004211_pt1 | contig 19266 bp, 27 predicted proteins | sample YL17G05_15_MG_FD_203695 | JGI IMG/M metagenome (GOLD analysis project Ga0315277, IMG submission 203695) | Sediment microbial communities from Yellowstone Lake, YNP, Wyoming, USA - YL17G05_15 | ecosystem: Environmental > Aquatic > Freshwater > Lake > Sediment | place: USA: Wyoming | collected...
CGCTGAAAAATCCGTGCCAAAGGCGTTGAAAATATCGTTTTACGGTGGGCTTATCATGGGGGAAGCAAATGTCGCCCTCTCCCTCATCGGAGTGACGACGTTATATTGGTTGTATGGTGATCCGACATTGATCATTGGTTTTGGATTTGGTGCATCTTTATCAGCTCTTTTCGCTCAACTGGGTGGAGGGATTTTTACAAAAGCAGCGGACGTCGGTGCAGATCTTGTCGGAAAAATCGAGGCAGGAATACCAGAGGATGACCCAAGGAACCCAGCAGTGATTGCAGATAACGTCGGTGACAATGTTGGTGACATGGCAGGTCGTGGGGCTGACTTATTTGAATCATGTACCGGTGAGAATATTGCGGCGATGATCGTCGGACTAGCTCTATACGTTGCGACAGGGAATTTCTTTTTTGTTATCTTTCCACTACTTGCTCGTAGCGTTGGCATCTTTGCCACCATCATAGGTATACCATTTGTGCGAGGGAAAGAAGGAGTCGACCCAATGGTTCCATTGCGAAATGGTGTGATCGCGACGGTTATCTTTTGTGTCATAGGATTTTATGTCCTCACGATGTACACACTCAATAGTCTTGATTTGTTTTTTGCAGGATTATCAGGTATTATCGCAAGTCTCTTGATCGTTCTGGTCACCGAGTATTATACCTCCCGGAAATACAGACCGGTGAAGGATATCGCAGAAGCGAGTAAAACCGGTCCATCAACGAACATTCTCACCGGTCTTGCAGTTGGTCTTGAAAATACGGCACTCCCTGTCGTTATCATCAGCGGAGCGATTGCATCTGCGTTTTATTTCGGTGGATTATATGGTGAAACAATACCTGGTGTCGGGTGGATGCTTGGTGGTGTTTATGGTACAGCGATTGCGACCATGGGGATGCTTTCGATAGCTGGGATGATCCTTGGCCTGGATGGATTTGGACCGATATGTGATAATGCTGCTGGTATTGTTGAAATGTCTGGTGGTTCCAAGGAGGCCCGGGAGAAGATGGAGGCATTCGACGCGGCAGGGAACACGACAAAAGCGCTTACAAAAGGGTATGCTATGGCAGCTGCAGGTATGGCAGCGTTATTGCTTTTCCGTGCGTATCTCGATATTGTGCACGTACAGGTTGTTGATATTGTTCAACCGCAGATTCTGATTGCTGCATTCCTTGGTGCTATGATTCCGTTCTTGTTTGCGGCACTCGCCATCCGTGCTGTTGGTCGTACTGCTTTCAAAATGGTCGAGGAAGTACGACGACAGTTCAAAGAAAAAGGAATCTTGGAAGGTAAAGGGAAACCTGATTATGGCAGATGTATCGATATCTCTACGTTAGCGGCTCAAAAAGAGATGCTTTTACCTGGTATATTACCTGTTATAACGCCTATACTGGTGGGGTTCATTCTTGGCCCCACTGCAGCAGGATCTTTCCTTATGGTTGCTACTATATCTGGTTTCATCCTTGCAATGTGGATGAACAATGGTGGTGCCGCGTGGGATAACGCAAAGAAGTTTATTGAAGCAAGCGGTTTGAAAGGTACTGATCAGCATAAGGCTGCGGTTGTTGGTGATACCGTTGGTGATCCGCTCAAGGATACAGCAGGTCCTTCAATACATGTGCTTGTCAAGTTGCTTGGTACCCTTTCAATTACATTTGGTATGATGTTTGCAACTTATGCACTTATGCACTAACTCGTTTCAAACACCTTAGATTAGAAAAAATAGCCATGATGTTGTAATTTAAGGAGGAAACATGACGAAATGTTTACGATGTCACAAAGAGGTGGATTTTTGGGATATTATTACAATTTCAACTCCTGAAGGTAAAAAAATTTATTGTACTTCCTGTTACAATGAAAAGGGCTGATGGGTGTTATTATGGAATCTTATATACTGGTGGGATTTGCTCTTACATTTTTAGCTGCTGCTGTTCTATATGTATCATTAAAAAATAGTCGGAATCAAAAAAGAAAGAATCTGGAAAAAGAGGATCAAGAAAGAGATGTAGAATTAATAATATACAAAAGAGAAATGAATAGATTAGAAGAGCAATTAAAAAGAAAAGAAATTTCTAAGGATACTTATGAGAGATTAAGAAAAAACTTGGAAGAACAACACCAGAAAAATATGGCACAGATTAGTAGATCGAGAGTTATATAAAAGTTTGGACACTATTGTTAATGGCCAAGAACCCACGCTTGTATTTCTCGAAAAGTAATTTTACGTAAACTTCTTGTAAACCCTGTCTATTTTGTATTCATTGGTAGATGACATGAACAAAATACGATACAAACCTATTGGCATCATCCATTCTCCATTCAAAGAACCGAAAAGAACACCCATACAATCATCAAGTGCGCAAGGTATCAAGGGAACCATAGAAATATTCCCAGAATATGTAGATGGTCTACAGGATATCGAAGGTTTCTCGCACATTATTTTACTGTATCACTTTCATCTTGCAAAACCAGTATCTTTGATATCTAAACCATTCATGGACGAAAAATCTCATGGTATCTTTGCAATCCGTGGTCCGAGTCGACCAAATCCTATTGGCATCTCGATTGTTCGACTTATTAAAGTAAAAAATAATGTTCTTTACGTTCAAGATTTAGATATCGTTGATGGGACACCGCTCTTGGATATTAAACCTTATATTCCTGAGTTTGACAAAGCAGTAGCAATACGGATAGGGTGGTTGGAGGGAAATATCAATAATCTTTCAAAAACAACAGATGATGGTAGATTCACACAATAAGAAAAATTCATATTTATCGTCTTATACCTGTCCCCATTGTACTCGTTCCCATACTCGTTCATGAAAATAATAGACAACCATCTGTATACCTTGGAAAACCACGACAATCCCCGTTACTTGACTTAAATCACCTGTAAAAATAAAAGAAACTATAGCCAATATTACTATACAAATAATACGATAAGTAATTGCTTTTGTCAACGATCGTTTTACTCCTTCCTTCATCATACTACACCACTGGTTCTTAATCGTTCTAATAGTTTTTACATTTTCTCTTTCTCATATATACAGAGAGTAGATTCATAGAATTGAGAATATTATACCTATTTTCGATAAATAGGAAAGATATTCGACAGTTTCAAATATTATGCATATATGTAATCAGACGGATTATGCAAGAAGATCGATGTGTTTTTTGTCAAATGATGGTGAAAAAAATCCCCGTTCATCTGGTTTATGAAGATAAAAACATAATGGCCTTCTTGGATAATAGACCCGCGGAACAAGGACATACCCTCGTAATCCCAAAGCGACATGTTGAAACTATCTACGATCTCTCAGAGGAGGACACTGCGTGCCTGTTTGCTGTTGTTAGAAACATTGCAGTCAAACTTAAAAATACCTTCAATCCTAATGGAATGAGCATTATTCAGCGTAACGGAATCATCGCTGGCCAGCATATACCTCATGTGCATGTGCACGTGATCCCTCGATTTACAGGTCGGCATTTACGGCGAATGGAAGAAATCCCTGAGGTCAGTGCAGAGGAATTAGAGGTAATCGCTGCACGAGTGCGCGAAAATACATCTATGGGAATGAAAACGACTGGAGAACATTTTCGATGAAAATGCTTTGTTCATACAATATTCCATAGATCCAGCTTTTCGAGAAATTTTCAACAGAGTCATTAATCATTCGCATAAAAAATGAGTCTTAAAACGGTGTTAATGATTTTTACTGGTAAATTCAAGTTTCCTTCCCGAGATTGGCACTGTTGTCAACGGTATTAGTAAAAAATATAGATCACAATAATTATTCAATCTTTCATATAATATCGTAATATTATAGGTACAAAGATTGTAGTGAGAAGACTCATCAGAATCAATGACACATAAATATCTTGCTTTATGAACCCTAAATTTAGCCCGATAAGTGCGACGATCATCGCGACTTCTCCCCGAGGAGCCATTCCCATACCTATTACCAATGAATTTTTATGAGACATACGGCCTATACGCGCCCCTGCATAACAACCAATGATTTTTGTGAGAAACGCTACAATAGTCAAGGCGACCAAGAACCAGAGAATCTGTAATGTCAGCGTATGAAAATCTGCAAGGACACCAAGAGATACAAAAAATATCGAGGCAAAAATGATCTGTAGATATTCTGCTCCTTCCTTGAAATTCTTACCACGTTTTATGATCACACCTGATAAAGCAACGCCTGCTAAAAATGCACCAACAATTGCAGACAATCCGATGAGTTCTGCGATCATCGCATAGAAAAAAGCAATCATCATCGCAAAAATAAAAACCGTTTCCGGGAATTTTCCTGCAAGTTTCGTCGTATCAAATTTTTCAATGAGTTTTGAAAGATACACATGACCAATGTACGCACCCAATACCAGAAAAACAACTGCTTCTATAATTATGAGACCAAGGGGGAAAAGTGATACTGAATCCTTCACAACTTGCATGGAAAATGAAAGTACAAGCAAACCCAATACATCATCAATTACTGCAGCACCAATGATTGCTTTTGCTGCCTCTGTCTGTAATTTACCCATTTCCCGTAAAACATTTGCAGTGATTGCCACACTTGTCGCAGTGAGTGCCGTACCAACAAAGACCGAGCTGACAAAATCAAAACCAAAAAAATTGGCAAGAAAAAACCCACCGATCCAAGGTATAATCACTCCAATTAGGGCAATAATACCATATTTGACATTGAATATGTCTTTTATCTTAAATTCAAGACCAACAACAAATAATAAAACAACAGCACCTAATTGTGCGAAACTCTGAACAGATTCTGTATACGTTATTAAACCAAGCAAACTTGGACCAATTGCGATCCCTACAAGTATCTCCCATACGATAGCGGACTGATTGATTTTTGATGCAATAATATACCCAGCTAACGCTACAAAAAGAAGCAGACTCAGCTGAAATTCTATGGAGGTAACAATCCCATCAAACATATCAAAGTTGAATCATTAGTCATATGAAATAACTTGTGATGTATTAATCAACGGTATACAAAAAAAGAAGACTTTGCTTAACAGATATAAAAATATAAATTTATTAACAATTATTGATTCGGTTCTCCTATCTAACGTCATATTTATTACTACTTTTATTTACATGAAGAATATTACATTATAATACAGTAGAATTTTAGCCGTTTTTTCTTACGCGTTTTACAGTCAAACTCCATAAGCTCTCTTTTTAGATTAAGCATTAATTTTCGTAGTATTTAAATATTCGAATTATATTTTTACCACAGATGAATGAAGTGAATATATTCAAAGCCCTTGCAGATCCGACACGACTGAAAATTCTCGAATGTATTAAAAACGGTGAAAAATGTATCTGTGAAATCATCCCCGATACAGGAAAGTCGCAACCAAATGTCTCTCAACACTTGAAGGTGCTCAAAACTGCTGGTATCATTGATGAGCGAAAAGAAGGAACAAAAATTTTAATTAAAATATCGAACCCTAAGATTTTCGATGTCATTACCACGGTGAAACGCTTGCAATAAATGACATGCCCCCCTCATCGGTTTTTCCTATTAATCACTAAGTGTTGTTAAAAGATGAAAACAGAATGGTAAAATCATCTGTTCTCATGTAGGATGAACTTCTTTTACTTCAAATGATTTTCCCACGAGCTTCTCCATGATGTATCCGATAAGGATGAAAAGCGGAAGAGATATTATTGTCCTAAGAAAAGTAAACTCCACGCCCAAGTACCCTATCTCGATACCAAGCATGGGTATTTTCATGGATGAGAAAGCGCCAAGGTATATGAAAATATTCCTGATGCTTGAGCCTTTCTTAAATAAAATATATGCGACAGGAAACGCACCGTACAGGGGTCCTGCCTGAAACATGGCAAGCAGTATGACTAAAAAAATACCTTTTACGCCTGATTCTTTTCCGATATGCTTTTCAATGATTTCTTTAGGAAACCATACATCGAACAACCCGATAAGGATGAAAAGGAAAGGTATGAACGTGATCATTTCTATAAAGAAATCCCAGAAATTAAAAGATATCGAAATCCCTGGCTTAAATCCAAAGAAAAATGAAAGCATCGATGCTGACAGGAAGAGTATCAGCCATACATACTGCTTGATAGGTTTCTGGATGTCTTTCACATCATCAACCCCACAAAAATCCCTATAATCAGTGCTGCAAAAAAATTCAGCAGATTTCGTAGTATCGCTGCTTTTCTCCCAAAATATTTTATCTCAAGAGGCAGAGTAACGATGCCAACCATCATAAGCGTGGTCATAAAAACGGCAACCACACCATAGGAAGCGCCCTTGTCGATAAGGGCTCCTGCAATAGGATAGGAAATGAAACCGGGAATTAACGTGATTGAGCCGACAACCGCGGCAACAAAAAAACCAGTCGATCCAGAGCCAGAGCCTAAATATTGAACAATTATTTCCGGGGGAATGAAAAAAAGCACTATGCTCACCAGGATGAGTATATTCAAAAACGGAGGTGCTATACCAAGGAACATCTTGACGCCTTTCTTTATACCCTGAACGGTCTTCTTCCGATCCAGTAGAAGAGAGATTAAGACGGCGAATCCCGCAACCAATCCGAATATCACTGCATTGGTGAGCATTATTTATCTCGTTGAAAGTACACTATAATCAGTTAATTTTCCACCCATTACTCCTCAATCGATTTTGGTGTTTCGTGCCCATCTTGGACTCCGAATACGACCAAGTTTTCGATACATTTTATCCCCCTTATCTCATTTATCCCTATAGAGATGCATGACTGTTTATTCAACTCAAAACTTCCTTCCGAGTTGGTGAATATCCCTTTTCCTTCAAGAACAAGAAAGAAGACTGCATACGGCTCTGGATGAGGTTTGATTTCTTGACCTTTTTCCAAACAAACAATAACTATGTTAAAGTTTCTTGAAGTTAAAATGTCCTTCTTGACAGGTTTCTCTGATGAAAATTCTTTTTTTGATAAAAGATTTTCAGCATACATCTCAGTTGCCTCCTAGATTGCGTTTCATGTTTTCTGTATCTTTTGGGGAAACATGTTTTGGATGCTACGGACATTTGATCCCGGCGCACATCTTGTTTTCAGAAGAAAATCTGCATTCAATCGTACTTAACGGAAGGATATATCCTTCCAAGAAAAGATATTTTATCGAATGTTCTAATGCAATATAGCTACTTCTCTTGCAACATCGTCTTCCCACAACAGAGATGTCGGTTAACGTGTCGGCAACCAACCGTAAAATTTTTGTGCGCTCTTCATCATGCAACGGAGTGATTTTCTTCACTACACTTGCGATAATACCAACGCTATACGCTCCTCCGCAAGTCCCCATAAATCCACAAGAGCCACCAGCAAACTTTTGTCCTCTAGCCATTCCCTCCTCGATGTCACGCTCAGAAATATTGTGTCCATTGTTACGGAGGGATGATAAAACGACTCCAGGCACAACGAAGTGATGCCATTCATTGTTTACCGGAACCGAAGCATTTGCAGTCCACATTTCACTGATCCAATCAAAGACTTCGAAAAACATTTTACCCGGGTCTTTTTCTTTTGAATTTACAATATAGCTCTTGATCTCAGGAATAGGTTTATTGAAATCATCATCAGATAATCCCTGCATTTTCCTCATAAATCCACGAAATTCTTCCATGCGATACAGCTGTTTTGCTGTTTCTATCGATTCTTTCATAGCTCTTCGCCTTTGTTTTTTTTCCGAAATAGTTATAATATGGTAATATTTAAATATTCGTATATACTTATCCTTTTAGAATGAACGAAGTAAACATCTTCAAAGCTCTTGGCGACCCGACAAGATTGAAAATCCTTGAATGTATCCGAGGTGGGGAAAAATGTATCTGCGATATTACACCAGCTACAGGAAAATCGCAACCAAATGTTTCTCTCCATCTAAAAATACTGAACGATGCAGGACTTATCAATAAAAATAAACAGGGTACAAATATTTTTGTGAAAGTTGCTACCAAAGATGTTTACGATATTATTAACCTTGTTAAAATGTTAGGTGAATAAAGATGAATCCAATTGATATTATAGCCGCAGGATTTCAAACACTCCAAGAATACCTCTCTGCCCATGTATTAACCTGTCTTATTCCCGCATTTTTCATTGCAGGAGCGATCGCGGTCTTTGTTTCGAAAAAATCGGTGCTGAAATATTTTGGTGCTAATACTAAGAAATATATTTCTTATCCTGTTGCTGCTCTTTCAGGAACTATTCTTGCTGTTTGTAGTTGCACGATTCTACCTTTATTTACTAGCATTCATAAACGTGGTGCTGGCATTGGTCCAGCGACAGCTTTTCTGTTTTCAGGTCCTGCAATAAACATTCTTGCGATTGTTCTGACCGCGCAAGTGCTCGGGTATGACATCGGTCTTGCACGAGCGGTTGCTGCTATTCTGATGTCTGTTGTTATTGGTTTGTTGATGGCGTTAATTTTCAGAAAAGAAGAATCTGAAAAAAAGAAAGAAAATAATGATATGTTTGCAGCTCAATCGGGTGAGGAGAAAAGTAGTCGTCCTGTTTGGATTTCATTGTTGTTTTTAGTGTTGCTTGTGTTGATTCTTCTTATTGGTGCTGCGAGTAGCAGTTATATTCCTTGGATTCCAAAACTTGCGATTGTTTATGTTTTAACACTTGCTGTTTCAGTTATTCTTATTTTTTATTATACTCGTGATGAGGTTAAAAACTGGGGTATGGAGACGTGGTGTCTTACTAAGAAGATTTTTCCTATTCTTCTTGTTGGTGTTTTTATTGTTGGGATAATTGGTGGTGTTGCTGCGTATTTTATCCCTGGTGCTGATCCTGCTAATGCTCTTGGTGTTGCTGTTGCGCCTTATATTGGTGGGAATGATATTTTTTCTTGTTTTCTTGCATCGGTGATTGGTGCTATTCTGTATATGCCCACCCTTTTGGAGGTTGCGATTGTTGGAAACTTGTTTGGTTATAGTGCGGGTATTATGGGTGGTGGCCCTGCTCTTGCGTTATTGCTTGCTGGTCCTTCGTTAAGTCTTCCAAGTATGGTTGTTATTACACGGGTTATGGGTATGAAAAAAGCGTTTGTGTATTTTGTTTTAGTGATTGTACTATCTGCTCTTGTTGGTTTTGTGTATGGTATGATCGCTGGATAATGAATACGAGGTGAAATCATAGATATGCGTAAAAAACCGTGTTGCCCTGCAAGTGCCATGAAAGAAATACGGCAACTCATCATCGGTGGAAATCTTACCGGTCTTGCGCATCTTGATGAAACACTCCAAGAAGTGTATGAAATGAAGATACAGGATGAAAAAAAACTTAAAAAAGAATTGCTGGAGCAGGTGAAAATCTACAATTATGTAGCTCCTGGTGCGGAAGAGAAATACGAGCAAGCCCTATTCGAGGAATACCAAATATTTTGTAAAAAGAAGCATATGGAGGGAAAATCTGCGTGAGCGCAAAGGGCGGCAAACTTGGTTGGATTGAAAAGCTCCTTGCGGTCTGGGTTGTTATCGCCATTGCTATTGGTCTGCTACTCGGTAAATATTTCCCAGATTTCGGCGAAAACCTTGCCATAGGCATCCCCATCGGATTATTCCTGATGATCTACCCGGCCATGACAAAAATAGAGCTCGGGGAACTCAAAAAGGCTCTCAAAAGCAAAAAGCAAGTAGGCATTATCGTGTTCTTCAACTATGCGGTCAATCCATTCCTGCTTTACTTTCTCGGGCTGCTCTTTTTCAAGATGATCCTCCCCTATTTCGGATTAATCGATCCTACCACAGCAAATTATCTCTGGACCGGTCTGATATTATTGGGTGTTGCGCCTTGTATAGCAATGGTGCTGGTCTGGACCGACCTTGCAAAGGGGAACGGACCCCTTGGGATCGTGCTTATGGCATGGAATTCCATCATCCAGATCATCACTACCCCATTGTACATCGCATTGCTCGTCGGTACGTACGTCGCCATTGACATTGGGCTCATCGGTCAAAGTGTGCTCCTTTATCTTGGATTGCCGTTGCTGGCTGGTGTCATTACTCGCCATGAAGTCATCAAACGAAAATCCGAGGAATGGTTGAACACCAAGGTTCTTCCGTATTTCGGGGCGATGCAGCTCCTCGCCCTGCTCTTTACTATGGTCGTCATGTTTTCTCTAAGAGGTGGTGTGATTTTGGATAACCCTAATCTCATCTGGCAAATGGCTATCCCGGTTGTACTATTCTTTTTCTTGCTGTACAACCTTGTCTTTTATACATGTAGAAAACTAGGGTACAATTACGAAGATAGCAGCACGATGGGTTTCCATTGTACTGGTCGAAATTTCGAGTTAGCCATAGCGATCGCTCTAACTGCTTTTGCCGCGATGCCGATGGTAGCTGTCTCAACGGTGGTAGGTCCCTTGATAGAAATTCCCGTCATGCTCACAATTGTATGGCTCTCACTCAGAGCGAGGAATAGGATAAGGTCACAAAATGAAAATACTAAATTAAGTGTCTCGGGAACCGGAAGTGGAGAATAAAAGATGGGTTCTACTAGGAAGTGAATAAAATGGATGAAAAAACACGAGAACTAATAGGAGTTGCTGCGTCCATTGCAGGTCATTGTCGACCTTGTTTTCTGTATCATTTTAAGCAAGCAAAGGCATTGAATATTCCAACGAAAGATTTGGAAGAAACCATTGAATTTGCAAAAAGTATCAGCGAGGCGGGAAACAAAGGTATGTATGAATGGGTGCAAAGACAGATGAAGAAAGAAGTAGGGTGACGGGTATATGAAGATAGAGATATTAGGAACCGGTTGTCCGAAATGCAAGACAACGGAAAAAAATGTGCGGAAGGCTGTTGATGAACTAAAAATTCAGGTCGAGATCGTCAAAATTGAGGATCTTCAAGAGATTATCAATCGGGGAGTGATGATGACTCCGGCGGTTTTTATCGATGGACAGGCAAAGATTATGGGAAGGGTACCAAGCCCCGATGAGATAAAAAGACTACTACAAAAGTAGGTAGGTATCAAATGGCAAAAGAAAAATGTCTCTGTGAAGCTGATGAGGTACTACTTTTTTCCTGTTCTGGCGGCTCTAATGTTGGACAGATAGCAAACGAAGCAGCAAAGAAACTAACTGATCAGGGTATCGGTGGCATGTCTTGCCTTGCAGGCATAAGTGGGAATGTCAGCGGTTTCGTACAAGCGACACGAGAAGTGAAAAAAGTCGTAGTCATCGACGGATGTCCAATACACTGCGCAAGAAAAACCTTGGAGAACGCAAAATGCCCTGTCACGCATCATATTGTTGTTACTGAGGCAGGTATTAAGAAAAAATTTGATTTTAATCTTAATAACGAAGACATAGTAAAGGTTATAAATAGAGTTAAGGAGAAATTGACTGTTTCGAAAACAGCAGAATTAGACAAGGAACGTGAAAAACTATGAAGAAAAACAACTTAATTGGTATCCTACTATCAATGCTTTTTATTGTAAGCGTCTTGGTACTAAGCGGATGTACGAGCAACAGTTCAAATTCAAATAATCCATCATGGCTGGATACCTATACCCCGGTCCATTCTGTGGGCAGCGGGAATGATGATTTTTGGATCACATTTCCAGACGTCAATCCCAAGGCAGGTCAAGCAGTAAATCACACCAGCTGGGTGCTTGAAGCCCTGGAAACAAAAGCTTACGTGTTTGTTGTCCATAAGACAGGTTGTGCATCCTGCCAACCCCAGGCAGATAGGATTAATGCCCTCGGGAATAAATATTGGGAAAAAATGATATCCAATGATTTGGATTTAGCCCAGGGCGGCACTGCAGAACAGAAAGGCTACGAGGCTTTTCTCTACGACCCCAATGATGCTGAATCATACATTGCCTTGACTGGTATCTTCACTCTTGTAAAAAATAATGGACAAGTCGCATACGGTTGGCATAGTTGGGAAGGGGACGTACCAGATGCAGAAATGGAAACCTGGATTAAAGATGCAATTTATTATTATCACGTAAATAAGTAAAAAAGACGATTGATGTGAAAAAATGAGTAAAGAAAAAAACGAGGACACATGGGTTATTTGTCCTGAATGTAAAACAAAGCTTAAAAAAGATCATATCGCAGCACATATGATGCATGTTCATAGTAAAAAAATAGGAGATTTTGATGAATCTTCGATTAAGGTTTTGCCCAAAAAAGAACTAAAACAAAAAAAAGGTATGAAGTTTTCTACGAGATCTATTGCTGTTATTCTTTTGATAGTTGCGGTTGTTGTTGGAGTTGCATTTTTTGTTTTATCATGGTCACCAGATAGTCCAAATAATAATGGAAATTCAAATAAAATCCAATGGCTTGATGATTACACACCAGCGTATTCAGTTGGAACAGAGTCTAACAATTTCTGGATTGATTTTCCTGTTGGTGGGCCGTCTGCTGGTCAAAGCGTTAATCATCTAACATGGATTACAGAAGACTTAGCAGAAAAACCTGTAGTTTTTGTTTGCCATAGAACAGGGTGCGGACCCTGTACACCACAGGCAGACCGTGTGAAAGCTCTTAGAGAAACATATGGAGAAGATGCAGTATTTTATGATCTTGACTATCCTTTTGAGGGTTATGGAGTTGCTGAGGAAGATATTCTAAATAAATTTAATGAAGCGTTCTACTATGATGCAAATGGGGAACCGAGCTATATCGCATTTACCGGTGTTTTTACTCTTATAAATGATGGAGGGGAAGTAAAAATTGGTTGGCATAGCGTGGAGGGCGATGTTGCTGATGCCGATATGGAAAACTGGATCAAGGATGCTATATATTACTACCATATAAATAGGGGAGATTACTAATGAAACGTTTAGGTTTTATCCTTCTTATTCTTGTCTTTTTATTTCCTACTTTGTTAACAACTGCAGGTGCTAACGATGAGGTAAAAGCACCTGATTTTACCGCTATTGATGTAGATGGTGTTGAATTTTCGTTACATGACTACCAAGGAACAGTGGTCATCCTGCATTTCACTGGAGTAGAAAATCCTCTCTGCATCGAATGTCTTGAAGAAATGAAAGGGCAGATTCTTGAGCTTGAAAAACTCGCAAAATCATCTGATAACGTCAGCATCATCACGATTAACATCAGAAAAAATCCTTATTCAATCAGTGGAAACGAAATGGCGGTCAATGATTTTGGGGCGAATATCTCATGGCATTGGGTCGAGGATTTCACTCCCTTTCCTGTAGCAGGATTGTACCAACAATATTGGAGTGTCGACGGAGCGTTTTCTAATCCGTCCCTAGTCCTCATCGATGCTAATCAAAGTATTGTTGGTGTCTACCATGTGTATTGTATGGGAAAGGGGCCAATTGATGGGATTCAAACTGCTGAATCGCTCGCAGGAGATGCAAGGTCGATTGTCAATGGAACTTGGGAAGGTCTTGATGGAAATTTGGAGGAAGAAGGACTGACCTTTGCCGGTATTTTCATCTTAGGTATTTTGACCTCGGTAACACCTTGTTCGCTTGCACTTTTGATTGCTATGATTTCGTATGTGGGCTCCTTGCAGAAGGATTCTGAAAAGAAATCCAAGAAATATTCCCTACAAGGATTATGGATAGGAATTATCTTTACCCTTGGGATGTCTCTTGTATTTTTTGTATTCGGAATGATCATCTCATCCGTCGGTGTCTTTCTTGAAGCATCAACTGTGTTTTACCTTATCGCAGGGATTATTCTTATCATTCTAGGTATCAATATCTTCAAGCCGTTTAGCGAGATAATAAAGAAGAAATCTGAAAAAGGAACAGGTTTAAGATTCATAGAAAAAGGGCAGGGGATATTCTTCAAAATAAGTAAAAAATCAATCTATCTTGGTGCGTTCTTTTTGGGCATCCTGTTTTCAATTGGATGGGCACCCTGTGCCCTGTCATTGATGATGCCGGTCTTTATCTTGACACTCACACAGAAAATTTCTGTCATCATGGGTGGACTATTGTTGTTCGTCTTTGGTTTAGGTCATGGAGTCCCCATTATCCCACTTTGCACTGCTACGAGTAGCATTCGTGGAAAACTCGGCAATAAATATGTGAATGCTGGTAAATGGATGCAGAGAATCTTCGGCATCATCATCATAGCTATCGGAGTTATTATGGCGATTAGATTCTGGGGGATCAAATTCTGGTAAGCAATTACATAAAATCAGCGCTGCTTTTCGCCGCTGTGATAATTTTATTATTTTCCATATCTTCTTCAAAGGTTCTTGCCGATCCAATTATAAAACAGGTGACCATCGATCCAGCGGAACCCCCGCCTCTTTCAACGATTACCTTCAATGCGACACTCCTTAGCAATGAGCCCATAAAAGAAACATGGCTCCTTATACAGGAATGCAGAAACGATATGTGTTTTGTCCACGATTTTAATATATCGATGATGAAGACCACCAACAATACGTATCAAGCGCAATGCACGTTGATTCAAGAGGAGGCAACTCAGTTTAAATATCGTCTGAAAATTGTTACAAATAAAACCTTGTATATATCCAATACAACAATTATACCACTCATAGTTGCAGCTAAAAATAACGCAACCCAAGAGCCATCAACCCCGGGTTTTGAAATTCCTCTCTTAGTTTTGTCGATCGTCTTGATTCTGGTTTTCGACCAATGGCGGAGGAAATCTGATGGAAAACTATGAACGGAAACATAACGCTGTCTCTTTGCCTATCTGTAACACGCGATTCAGGAGGAACATCAGAAAGGAGACCAGGATTGGCAATAAACTTAAATCAAAAATTATCAATCTCGCTAATCAGATATGAAATCAGCAAATATGTCATTTCTGATAAAACTTATATAACAGATGATGAATATTAATGGTCACGATGAAAATCCATATAAAAATCTTCATAACGGTCATCATTCTTCTCTTTGTTTGTAGTATTATATATTTGCTTTGTTTTTCTCACTCTGAACCTCTGGCAGAAGATACTGATGTCATTCCCCCAGAAATCACTTCTATTACAGGAGATCTAATTGGCTCTGCTGGTCAATCAACGGTCATCTCTGTTGCGTTCTCTGATGATATCGGGGTCACGTCTGCAGAAATATTCTATCGACCAGCTAGTGTGATGCGATGGAGTTCAAAATCGGTTATAGGCGGAAACGCAAGTATCATTTTGCCTTCTGATCCACCGGAGAATTTGTTTTATTTTATCGTGGTAGATGATGCTGCTGGGAACGGCCCTATTGGTGATCCTTCAGTTGATGGAAGTCTTTATTATACAATAACCGTCTTGAACGCTTCAGATGGAGACAATGATGATGGAAGTGACAACGGAGATGATACAAATCAAACGTATACCAGATTTGCATTTGTAGAGTTACCAAAACCGAAAATCTCCTGTTCTGAATGCCCAAAGATTGCCGCTATGATTGATGAATTGTATGATTCTGGAGATTATCCGTTTTATTATGTTACACTCCCCGAAGAAAATAACAAAGCAGCAGCACGTATCGAAGAATACAACGTTTGGGGGTATCCAACGATCTATATCGACGGAGGATATGATCTTATTGTCGGTAGTTCGGTAGAAAAATCATTGATTGGCGATAGAATCAGATCATCCGTAGCTCGTCTGCATACTAATCTATCAGTTGTGGTTACCGCAGAGCGTAAAGAAAACAGTAGCCAAATCACACTTAGGATATTGATCTCTAACCATGAAAGCCAATTGTACAACGGGCAGTTACGTGTCTATCTTACAGAAATTGTGTCGACAACAGGGCAGGGAAATACACCGACACGATTCTCCCTTATTGATTTTCTTATCGATGAAGAAATCCAAGTACCAGCAAACGATAATACCTCTCAGACACAAATCGAAGACATATCAGAATTTGATGCTGAAAACCTCATGATTTTTGCTGTCGTCTTCAATGCAGAGGCTCATATCGGATACTCACAACCCCCTGATAAAAACCAATTCAATGCCCATTATGTCGATGGGGTAGATGCAACCACGATTGTTAAGGATGGAAATCTCCCACCTGAAGTCGGTATTCAGACACCGGCTGCAAAATACGTCTATCGCTTTGGGAAACAAGTGAGAAAATCATTTTCAGGGAACACTATTTTACTTGGAAGGACCACTCTTGTAGCGTATGCGAGTGATGATTCAAAGATAGAAAAAGTAGAGTTTTACATTGACGGTACATTGATGAAGACTGTAACAGAGGAACCGTACGAATGGTTCTGGCATCAATTCACCATGGGGAAGAGAACCATCACAGTTCAAGCGTATGATGACCAAGGTAAGACTGCATCCGCAACCATTGATGTAATTGTATTTATGAAATGGCCTGGCCTGTTCTCTCGTACCGTGTAGCAAATATTAATTTTAATGAACCAAGATTTCAATTCTAGGTTTAAATCCCTACAAACGTAATATTATTGATAAGAAACTTTAGAGCGTAACAACGCAATACCTTCAGTTCGGGCATGTAATACGTCAATCACCGTGATTCCGTCCATCTCTTTTCTTAGCAATATGTGAGTTTTCAAGGCTTTTTTATATAAGAGATATTCATCTTTTTCAGAAAAGTTAGGTATGACTTTCTCGGTGAACAAGAACTCCTCAATCGAACGGTTCTTCCCATTGTTATTACCTTTGGTTAAATCGACCCGATATGAATCATAAATAAGGAAACAATGAATCATCGGTAAATACGGTAAATGATACTTATCAAGAATTTGATTCGTACCGGTAACAATGTCTTCATTCATTTCATAAATCCCAATCTTTTTGTAGACAGGGATGCTAAGCTCTTGGGCAAGAGCAGCGATAACAGCATGTTTTGTTGTACATGACCCACATCCCTCTTTGAATAGTATCAAAATATGATCTGTTGTAGAATTGTATCCATATGGTAATACATGCACATAGATACAGGCTTCCCAAAAGGTCTTGATATCCAGATTGATGAATTTTTCTGAGACAATCCCTTTTTTCTGAATAAATGGATTTGGTAAAACTGTATATGAATCCATATTATTCACATCGTATAATATGATAGCTCTTCTCTGCTATATATGTGTTATTTCACTAGGGATATATACACGTGAGTTATAGACCCCGACAGGAGCATTATTATTAGGATTAGACGTTTGGGATGAGATTTGAACTTCGAGTTGAAGTTCAATCCTCTGCATATTTAAGTAATCAATCCATGTAAATGTATATAACAATTCTACTGATATGGTCTTTTAAGAGTAAACAAAGCGAGTTTCTAATAAAGGGCTTTATCTGAAGGAAAGTATAAATATTGAACCTTTGGATAGTGAGCCCGGTTCGGGCTTTCTATTATATATCAATTAATTGATTATTAAACCCATTTTTCAAACAAGATGTGCAACCATAATCTAGCTTAGGAATTTATTTTCCTTAATCAAACAATTATAATTAAATATTACATTATGCATACATTAAAATTAATCTGGTGAAAATTACATGAGAAATATAAAAAAACAGGTCAATTATTCGAGCATTTCCTTCCCGGAAGAATTTATTGGCGAAATTAAAAAGTACGTTATTAATAATCCGAATTATAAGAGTATTGCAGATTTTGCTCGTGAAGCAATACGAGAAAAATTACAACGAGATAATCCAAAAATGCATTTAGCAAATGTAACGTATAATACAGAGGAGGATGATAAGCAAATTTCTAGGGATCAAGAATTAAAAAAGTTAGCAAAACTCCTAGGTAAGGAGGTAATTTCTTCGCTTCAGAAGTTTGAGAAACAAAAAAAGGGAAAGAGTGAAAGGAGCAATAAACATAATTGAGGGTTTTTAATCAGAAAAATAAAATTTTTGAGATAACATATGAAGATTGCGGGTATGAGGCCCCGAGATTATAATTCCCTCTATAAAGATGATTATTTCTTTTTTTCTAATCTCTTCATTACCATTTCAATAATTGTTTCCATTGTATCAGGATCTTCTATCTTCTTTATAACCTCTTGATGTGCCTTTTCATATTGCATAACTGCATTCATATCTAGTCCAAGGCTGCAACCTGAACAGAACTTTGCTGCCGCATCATTTTTAATTCCACAGCGGGGGCAATCAATTGGTTTCAATTGTATTTCAGTTTTTTCTTTTTCTATAATACCATACAATTCAAGGATTGCTTTATCAGTATCTCGGCCACTAAGATGGACGTAAGTGGCAGCTTCGCGGCTACCTATGACCCAACCCATATATTTACAAAGATTAGCTTCAGTGAGTTTCTTAGCAAGTTCAGTGGCTCTGGAATGTCGGAAATGGTGCGGGTTTAACGGTTTCTTAATACCTGCTTTCTCCCCTGCCTCTTTCAGCAAATCGTTGACATGATCATAATTTAACACTTCACCTCTGTTATGATTGTGATTCCATAATCCACAAAGAAGAAATGCATCTTTATCATCCTTCTTCGGATGATAACGAAGCCAATTGGTTATCGCAGGAGCACAAGCGATAACTCGGACTTTACGTGGCCCAGTCTTTCCGTCATCTGGAAATGATATCCGTGCGCCGTATTGGTCAAACTCAACATCGCTAATTTTCAACCCTAAAAGTTCACTTATCCGTGCACCAGTTTCATAGAGGATAAGAACTAAACAGCGATCTCGGGGGTTATTCGTACATTCAGCGATTTTTTTAACGTCCTCAATAGTTAATAACTCACGGGGTAACTTTTTGTGCCCTTTCGCTCTTCTTGGGTGTATCCACTTGACTTCGGGTGGATACTCATCAGTCTCTCGCAAAAATTTATAGAACACCTTAATTGTTAGCAAATAATCATGCTTCGTCCAATCTTCCATCTCAGAGTTATTTATTTTACTACAGAGTTGCTCAATATCCTTTTTAGATGCCTTCGTAAAATCGTAATTGACCATTTCACCGATTTTTCCTAAAGTTGAGAGATATTTGACCTGCCGGCATTTACTATTTCCTTGTGCAGACCGTTGGTCAATAAAATGCGTAATATGTTCGATATTTTCTGGAAGAATGTTTAAGGCTTTGATGTGATCTATCCTTTTTTCAACATTATACTTAAACGGCATTGATATCAAAATCAAAAAAGGCTAACACTATTTAAATGTTGGGGAATTTGACATTAAGACGAAAGCCGACGGAGGGATTTGGACCCCCGACCTGCTGATTACAAGTCAGCCGCTCAACTGGGCTAAGCTACGTCGGCATGTTTCGTAGCGGTAATATCTAT
>Ga0315277_10004212_pt1 | contig 19264 bp, 27 predicted proteins | sample YL17G05_15_MG_FD_203695 | JGI IMG/M metagenome (GOLD analysis project Ga0315277, IMG submission 203695) | Sediment microbial communities from Yellowstone Lake, YNP, Wyoming, USA - YL17G05_15 | ecosystem: Environmental > Aquatic > Freshwater > Lake > Sediment | place: USA: Wyoming | collected...
GGAGGTGTTTTTAATCATGTGATAATTATGGATGACCCAGAAACATCGCAGTCCCCAATTTGTTAATCATCATGTGATAATAAACAGCACAATAACCTATTAACAGAAGTCGGTTAGTTGGTTAAGAGGAACAGGGAAAATAATCATGTGATGACAAAAGCTCAAACGGCACAGTAACCTATTAACTGGGAGGGTGGCAATCATATGATAAATAATGATAAAACTATCAAAAAACTATTAAAATAGTATGCCTTTTTAAAGCTATTTATTAAAATAATCATAAAAGGAAAAACATGGGCGATACGACAGCTTATCTGCGAACAAGGTCTCAAGTTGTGGACAGGGGAATAGACATCCGTTCTTATGCAACTGTCAGCGATTCTGATAATGATGTTGCGCTGAAGGTCGCTGTGGCAGGCGTGGTCGGGCAGGCTTCCGAACACATAGCGGTCAGACACGCACACAACCTTAAACAGCCTTATGCTTGGGGGAAGCAGTGGTAAATATGCCAGTTTCAATAAGGGTAAAGGAAGGGGGCAGTTCTGGTTCAGCCGAAAGCACCCGCACTTACCAGATAGATGGGGATATAAATTATAGGCGTAGCGCAGTCCCCACTCTTGCAAGATTGTCGCAAGCCGTTGAGCATAATATGGATTTTTACAGGGAGAAGGTCGCAAGGGATAGGATTGAAGCCATGCGGGGTGTTATGTAATGAGCGGAGGATGGTTCGATGCTTTCAAGGGGTTTGCTTTCCAAGGCAAGGGAGTCAAGATAGCCACTAATGCAGACGGCTCGAAGGTTTGGGTCGAGAGGGAAGGCGAGACGCATATACTATCTGCTACCGAGAGAGCCATGCTCGTTGACACTGCGAGGGATATGGGAGCAGTTCTTGTTGACCCAGATGGCGTTTACAGGGATTCGGTCAGGTTTGAAGCGCATCTTGAAAGTCAGAGTGCGGATGTTCATTATCGTGCCAATATTCATAGTGACTTTTTCGGCGGTGCTTACAACGAGCGAACCTACAGGGAGATGCAACAGAACATCGCCGACAAGGAACGGGAAGAACTGGCTAAAGTGGGGAGGCGTGGCTAAATGACTGATGATAAGCAGGTCGAATGCTGGGTTAGCACCCATGCGTCATTGCCGAGGTATGTCAAACCAGATGAACGCTATCCTGCTGATGTGACCACCCATGCGGTAGCGAGAGGCGATACTGCCGTTGACAGAAGTGTAGCTTCCCAAATGGCAGGGCAGATAGGTAGCGGTCACGGCATTGGGGCTTTCCAATACCTGTCCGATATGAAAAGGCATAAGGATAATGAGTGATATGGGCGACACGGTAACTTTCAGAAGGCATCTGCACCTCGATTCATCACCACAGGGAGAATTAGTGCCGACTTTCTGCTCGGAATATGTTTCATACGGCAGGCATCATTTCTACACGGACACCAATATGAAACCGCCAACAAATGAAGAACTGTTTTCAAGATACCCGCTTGACTTCATTGGCTACATAGGGGCATGGGTTTCCAGCTTCACAAAGAAACTGTGGAGAAAAAGGCAAGCCACCGATGGGATTTGAACCCACGACCTTTCGCTTTCCTGAATAATATACAGGGCGATTGCTCTTTCCGTTGAGCTACGGTGGCAGAAACAGATGGCGGAGAAGGGAATCGAACCCTTTTTGGGACTAACCCACAGATTTCTCATAAAGAGTTTGAGTTTCAACCTTAACCAGACAACAAGTCTTTAAGTCTGTCGCATCTCCAACCTGCCCCCCCGCCTTCGGAGTAAGAACCAATGCATAGCGTTTAGCATAACGCTAAAACGCTTGTCGTGGTGGTGAGCAAGTGTGCCATTTTCATCACAATTTTGGAGAGGGGCTATTCGCCCCAACTCCTATTTCATTTAACCAAACTACGAAGCAAAGGTTAACCTTTCTATTAATTATTATTATTTTGGCAGTTAAATTTAAATATCATTGCATTACAATTTACTTATGCGCTGTCCATTGTGCTACGGCAAAAACTCCACTATGTAGGCTCTGACGAAGGGCTGGATAGTGGGGTGATTAGTTGAAGAAAATAGGAATGTCGTATTCAGATGGAGAAAAGCACATACAAGCGGACAACTTCTTGCCAAAAGAAAAACTCCGTGAACTATTTCCTGACGCAGAATATGTAACCCTCTCAATAACCATGAGAAGAAGGAGATATGCGAGGAAATCAGGCGGAGACGAAGAAGGTGGCAAGAAGAGGCAAAAGAAAAAGAAAAAAAGGTCATATGGACTGTCCAGAGAAAAAATAACAATCAAGAATAAGGCAATCCATCTATAAAAATAGTAACCTTTATAAATCTTGTTGCTAAAAAAATAGTCATGGCTCGAAAGAAGAAAAATGAAATCACATCATACCAGTTGTTTTTCTTCATTATTTTCGCCTTTTTTGTGGTAGGCATAGCTGTGGCTCTGATTGACAGGGCAAGAATAATGGCGGTAATCCTTGTCATTTTATTGGCATTAAATTTTGCACTTTTTAAAATTGGAGGTAAATATGGCAACAGCAGAAGAATTCAACCCATTAAGAACCGCCGTTAAAACAGTGGCTTTTCTGCTTGTTATTGGCGTTGTTGCTTCCCTTGTTTTCGGAAGCATAGCGGTGATACCAGCAGGACACAGGGGCGTATTATTGACTTGGGGTAAAGTGGAAGACAGGATACTCGGAGAAGGAATAAGCACCATTACACCATTTTTGAATCAGGCGGTGCTGATGTCTGTCCAGACAATGAAATATTCGGCAAAGGCGAGTTCTGCATCAGCAGACCTTCAGATAGTAACCACCGAAGTAACCCTGAACTACCACATAGACCCTGCACAAGTGAACAGAATATATCAGCAATTGACTGTGGCATACGAAGACAGAGTTATCTCCCCTGCGATTCAGGAAGCGGTAAAAGCCTCGACAGCCGAATTCACGGCAGAGGAACTGATAACAAAAAGACCTCTGGTTAAAGAAGCGATAGAAATGGCATTAAGAGACAAATTGGCAAATCATGGAATAATAGCGGAAAGCGTCTTTTTGACCGATTTCAAATTCAGTCCAGAGTTCGAGACAGCAATCGAGTCGAAGGTAACTGCACAACAGCTTGCACAGAAGGCAGAAAACGACCTAAAGAGAATAAAGGTCGAGGCAGAACAAGCGATAGCACAAGCAAACGGAATAGCAGTCGCAAAACTGACAGTAGCCACAGCAGAGGCACAGGCAATCAAACTACAGGGTGAGGCATTAAGGGATAATCCTACCGTCTTGCAATTGAGAATAATAGCCCAATGGAATGGACTATTACCACAATATCTCGTAACAACTGAACAAAATCAAGGACTTGGGGGATTCCTTTTGAATATGCCTATCAGCCAAAATACTGAAAAGCCATAGGTGGAAATACGAGAAGGGGACAAAGGATGACGGAGGAGATGCGAAAAAATCTATCCCTGAAAGCGATAGAAAGATACCAAAATTCTCCTTCTCCCTTGCTCGGAAGACATATTAGTGAAGAGCAGAAAAAAAATCTTTCAATAATAGCCAAAAAGAGATTCGTCAATAAAAATAATCATCCTTGGTTTGGTAGAAAACATTCCAATGAATCAAAAATGAAAATTTCTATGAAATTAAGAGGAGAATTACATCCTAAATGGAAAGGAGGTAGATTCAAAAACAGTAATGGATATATATGGATTTGGAAACCAGAACATCCCTTTGCGATGAAATGTTCACCGAAGGGATATGTCCTTGAACATAGGTTAATTATGGAAGAAAAACTTGGAAGATATTTAAAAAAGGGCGAAGTAGCCCATCACATTAACGGAATAAGGAATGATAATAGGATTGAAAATCTTAAATTGACAACGAAAGGTAAACATATAGCAAAACACAATGCGGAAAGAATTTGGAAAGAGGCGAGCATTTTGAAGCAGAAGAGATGGGCGGAAGAACGGGAAAGAGATGAATTAGGAAGATTTGCAGGATGGAAGTGATAATATGGACATTACCCTCCTTTTTCTTTTATTTTTTGGAATTTTTGGTTGGTTTATGTGGAAAACTGATTTCGAGCATCCCATAGCTGGAATAACAATTTTTATCATAATTCTTACAGTGTTGACAACAATTTCCCCACAAGTTTTTGTTTTATCATCTATTTTCAACAGCACTTGGGAAGAGAATTCCACGCAAAACCTCACGCAGAATCATACGCCGAATCCTTATTTGACCAATCTGACGCAACCAAATATAATAGAAGCGAAAGAGCCTTGGTCAAATGACTGGCTAAAATGATAGTAACCTTTATAAATTTGAAAGCTATTTTAATAGTATGGAAGAAAAGAAAACCCTTTTTTTGAAGTATAAATGCCCATATTGCGGTGCGGTCAATGTCACCAAAAAGCAGAATCCTCTTCAGTGTCCGAAATGCCACACCAAATACAAAAAAAAGAAGCCTGAAGTGATAAGGACAGTGGAAGTGTGAATTACTTCCGAATCAAAGAAATATTGAAAGAGAAGGACATTTTGAACAATGGGCGTGATTTCAAATATGGTTATAATCGCACAAAATTTCACAGTAAGTATGAAGGAATTGGGCATTTCATATCAAAGGCAATGCTTTCATTCCTGATTTTCAGCAAGAAAGGAGACGGAGTTGTCACGGAGTGCGAAATGAGCAATGGAAGGGTCATAGATATACTCGCAATTACAAAAAGTGGGAATTTAATCGGTTACGAGCTAAACAACACAAAACCAGACAAATTGGAAGTAAAAGGAGTGGATACCGTTGACATACCGCTTGAGGAGATGCCAAGTGAAGCTAAAATAGGTCTGCTGGCACTTAAAAAATGGCTTGAGGAATACATGGTGTGATGATATGAAAATAAAGCAAATTGACTATTCCGAACTGAAAAGCATAGAAGGGACTTTCAACAATGTCAGAATAGGCATGATAGCAGAATTGCAGAAAGGGGAAGACCCAGATGCCGTCATGGTCAACCTGAAAAATAAGGTGAGGGAGGAAATAGCCAAAGTCGTTTTCGATGGCAACTGGAAAATTCACGAATATAACCAGCAATACGATAAGCTGAAAGAGGATGTAAAATCACTCAAGGAAATCAAGGACACACTTGAGAAGGAAATCTCTGAACTAAAAGTTGTCAAAAATTACTTCAAAAATAAAGTGAAAAAATGAACACATTTGAAAAATTTGGAATAGCCATCGGACTTTCCTTAATCATTACCTGCCTCTTTGAGATTTATTTCATTTACACGCTTTACATAAATGCGGATTATGTCAAGTGCAACTGGCTGTGGTGCGACTTCGTGACGCAAACTGGTGAAATAATCATAAACCAGACCATGACAAAGACCTGCTATCTTGATGGTGTTCAAGTGAATTGTTCAGAGCTAAAAGATGCAGGTGCTACTGATGGCTGGCGAACTTGACGCTTGGGTGATGTTTTATGTTTATGCATTGCTTATAATGTCATTGTGTGCTTTAATTGCATTATATAAACTTGGGGTGATTAAATGAAATTCAATAGGAGAATGAATATCGCTAACCGATGGCAAAATGTGGAACTTTCAGACGAGGAAGTGGATAAAGCTATCGAAGAGCTTCTGGAAAAAAATTACATACAACTTAAACTATGTATGCAAAAAGTTTCCGAGCTTGATTTAAGCGATGACCAAAAGATAGAATTGGCAACAGCGTTGTTCAACAGTTCGTCAATAGCCTGCTACACCATGCTGGGCAGTAAAATCGAAGAAAAAGCGTCAGAAATAAAAGGCGGAAAACCATACAAGCCAGTCCAGCCTGAAACCATCAAAAAGGCAGAGGAAGTCGCTGAAAAGAAACTTTCTGAAAAGCCCGAAATAGAAGAAGAGCATGAGCCATCACTGATAGATGTGGCGTTTTCGCAAATAAATGACGGAAAAATGCGAACAGGGTCTTGAGAAACTCGAAAATGATAAGAAGGGGAAGGGATGCGGACAAGAGAGTTCAGTAAATCGTGCAGATTCAGGTATAACGAGTTCAGGACAGGCGATACAAGAAAGGGGGCAGGCGAACACACCATCTATGATAGATGCCTACTGATAAAAACTGGCAACAGCAAATGCCTTTTTATGGACTGCACACATCAGGATTGCCCACTTTCAACCGAAAAGAAACACAAAGTAAAGGGAGGAACTGCAAGATTCAAAGGGAAACATAGAAATAATTAATAATGCATTACCATCCTTTTTATATTCTCCGATTGAATTAATTTTATGAACAAGACGATTTTTTTAGTTTTAGTTATATTTTTAGCTTTCATTCCGTTTGCAGGCGCAGTCCCAAGCCCCTATTTCGTATCCCCGACACCAAATAATATGACAACTGTTAACGGTGCTAAATATTTTTTAATAAATGTCAGCGATGCTGGAACAATCTCTTCATGCATTTTGACCAATTCCACTGGCGGAATATCGCCAGCCAATTATTCAATGACAGTAGATGCAAGTGGAACATACTGCTACATAAATCTCACTACAATTTATTCCCCAATTGATTATCAGGTTTATGTCAATGACGGGGTGAATACAAACGCAACCGAGTATAGAACAGCTTCACCATTTTTCTGCGGTGTTGTTGATAGGGCGCATTCCATTTGGATTCTTGACCGTGATTACAATTGCACTGGTGTTGGTTTCATTATCACCAGCTATTCAATTCTTAATGGCAGAGGTCATTATGTTGATAGCACAAGCTATACTATGCAGACAAATGGTGAATCTTGGTTCGGCGCATCAACTTGGTTCAATTCGCTTGTCTATAACATCACTCTTTATAATGGCATTGCATCTTCAAGCAATGCTTTCCCTCAAGGATATAGCCAAATAATCAATTCCACAATTTACTCTGATAGTCATGGGACTGCGAGAAGCAGGTTTGGGACTTATAGCATGACCCCGATGTTGCAGAATGTTGTGCTTTATGGATACATTTATGATGATTTGTCTGGTAGTGATATTGTTATCAGAAATGTGACTGCCATATCCACATCGCCATTGGGATTTCCAACATTTGAAGTTTCGGCATTAGCAAACAACGAACTTTATATTTATGATTCAACAATTTTTGGAGCTTTGAAAAGTTATGGCGCTCTTTTTGTTGATAAAGTCATATTGAATGGAATGGGTCGCAGTTGGTGTATCCAGTTTGGCTTTCAAGGATATATTGTCCAGTCGGCTACAAATTCAATAATTTTCAACTGCACTCTCGCATTTGTCGGGGGAACAGACGGTTCATGGTCAGGCAACACCATCAATTCCACTATAGGCGCTGATTTCATTGATAGCTCATTTAGTGGAATTTTTAATGACAACAAGTTCGGAACTAACAACATACTCGCAATGGGCAGTAGAAGCGATGCTGGGTGTTTTTTCGTATCGAATCCAATAAATAACACACAAGACGGTTTCGCCGACCCGATTATGGTAAGGACTTCAGCCCCGCTTAATTGCACCAATATCAATGGAGGAAATCCTGCACAAGTGTTGCTTTTTACTGGCTGTCCTTACATAGGCGTGAAAAATGTCAACACGAAAACAATCCTCATCCACAGGAACAATGCCACGATAGAGAACGCCAATATGCAATATTTTTTCGACACTAACCAATACTCCTATGGGACTAACAGCCTCGTCAACAATTCCGTCATAAGCAATTACGCCAACCTTACTTATTCGAGGAACATCACATTACTCAATGTCACAGTCCCAGTCATAAATAATATAGGTAACAATTCCCAATATTACAGGAAATGGTATGTAGTTTACAGGGTCGTTGACGCTGACGGCTATCCGATAAGCGCAGACACAATCAACATAAAAAATGTGTTCGCAACACAAGTTTACTCCTCAACCAATAAGATTACAGAAGCCACACCACAGACGCAGTATTATGATGACAAGGGAAGCGTAACGACATACGAGCCTTACAACATATCTGGAACGAAAGCTGGCTATGTGCCGAATTATACAAGTGGAATAACTTTTTCAAGCGATGCACACCCGATTTTACAGCTATCAAAAATACCAACAATAACCATACATTCACCGATTTCAAGAAAATATGCAAAATATGTCATTGATTTGAATGTTTCGGCGGATACGATTATCAATACTTGGTGGCATAACATCAACAACACGGCAAATGTGACTTTCACTCCCAATAGCACAATCAATCTTACGAGCATGGGCGATGGCGAATATACTGTTTATGTGTATGCCAATGGAACGACAGGAATACAGAACTATTCAAAGGTCTATTTCACAGTTGACACCACAAGACCTCTCGTTTTTATCACTTCTCCAACTAACGGAACAGTAATTGATTTAATAGAAAGCGGAGCAAAAGATGTAAGCATAATAGGAATCGGCGAAAACATACACCTCGACAGCGTTTGGACATCCAACCCAGATTTCGGTGCGAATCTTGGCACTTCTGAAAACTGGAAATTCACATATTCAAACACACCAGACGGAAGCTATTCAATAACAATTTATGTCAATGACACATATGGAAACATAGGCGAAGCGGAAGTCAATTTCGTGGTAAAAAGCCTTTTCGTAAGGGGAAATGCGTTATTTGGTGGAATAATTCCCCTCATAATAGCCCTCGGATTAATCTTTTCACTTATATCGTTATTCGTTTCCACCAATCTCGAAAATCCAAAAGATTATTTCGTTGAAATTGTCGGAACAATATTATTATTGATGGTTGTCGCTTCAGCTTTAGTGGTGTATTTCACTTTCTAAATGCATTACCAACTTTTAAATATCATTTCAGTAATATTAATCACATGATTAAGATTTTCATATTGGCAATTATAGCCTGTCTTTTAATTTCTTTAGGCACGGCAAGTGCAATCCCTTATAAAGACAAGGACATACAGAAAATAGAATTCGTTCACTATAAGGATGTCAAAAATGCCAAATCGACACCGCAAGCAGTTGAAAAGTGCTATAAAACCCTCGGATACAAATGGGGCGTTTTGCCAGTAAGTTATATGATAAATCCGATAAACCCTGATGGTTTAAGCGACAATTTCATAAAATCGGCGATTGTCAGTTCCACCGAGACTTGGGATATTGCAGTCACCAGCAACCTATTCCACGATTATCCGAGCATCAGCTATTTAGTCAGTTATGGCGTTCAGGACTTCAACAATGCAATCGTATTCGGAGATTATCCAGACAACAATGTTATAGCAGTAACAAGCCTGTGGGTCACATCAAAAAAGAAGCAGATTGTAGAATTCGACATAAAATTCAATACGAGGTTCAAATGGGGCGATGCGACAAACCCGCCTACGAACACATCCTGCACACAGTGGGAACAGCAATGCCAGTGGTTGTATGATGAGTGCGCAAAATGGGACAATATAACTTATGAGAACGGAACAGTTGAGGAAATATGCGTTGAATGGCAACCCGTCTGTTGGGATTGGCAGGATGTCTGCGTAAACTGGCAAACTGACATAATTCCAGTAATGGATTTGCAGAACATAGCGACACATGAACTCGGTCACGCAGTGGGTCTCGATGACATTTACACTTCAACTTGTTCAGAAGTTACCATGTATGGATACTCAACTTACATGGAAACCAAAAAGAGGACACTTGAACAGCCCGACATCAAAGGGATTTCGGGCATTTACCCATAAACGCATTACCAACTTATTTAAATAAAGGGAGCAAAAGAATACTATGAATAAATTAATCTGGTTATTCCCAATTCTATTTTTAGCCATATTTTTAATCCCCCCAGCATCGGCAACGCTTGGAATAACTTGCGATAGCGAGGAATACGGAATGCTTTCCAGTTTCGAGGTCGTGTGTCAGGTCAATACAACAGACAATGTTGATATAACTATTGAGCTTCCCTCGTTGTTAACTTCTTCATCTGCCGAATTTTCAGTCCTTTCAGCCGTATCCGATATGGTCGCTTTTGATAATTACACTTCTGTGCTTGCGAATGAGACCTGCGCTGGAGTGTGGGAAGATATAGGTGGAATTTACAACTGCACCGACAATGGGTCTATATATAATTGTCTGGAGCTTTATGATTCCAACACTACCTGCGAATATCCCATATATACAAACGAAGGGACTTACGATGTGCCGAGAAGCGATTACATACAATCTGAATACAAGCCAGTTGCGTCAACAGACCTCGGAGGAAACAAGCACAAGATAACCGTGAATTCCGATTACGCCGACACCAAATTCAAAGCAAAACTGTCAGTCCCAAGCGGTTCTATCGGCAAGTTCAGCATTTTGGCAGAGACGGCAACCGATTCTGGTGAGCTTGACCCAGTGTGGCTTTCCGATTACAATTACAGGAGACCAATCACTCTAACAGTATCGTCAGGCGCATCCCCATCAGGCTACCAAAAGGAAATCATACTCAATGCTGGAAATGTGGGTGCTAATTACAACTGGACTAATGAATGCGTTAATTCCAATGCCACAAAGACGAGGCTGACAAATGCAAGTGCTGTGGAGCTTCCGTTCTGGGTTAAGTCCTGTTCCGTTTCTGGACAGAATATGACGGTGTGGGTGAAGGCTGACCAGCCCATAAACACGACTGGCTACACAATTTACGCCTATTACGATTCGCCTACGGCAATTCCAATGAGAGGCAATGCTTCTCTTGTCTTCGAGTTCTTCGATGACGCTTCGACAGACCAGAGATACCTTTACAACACAGTCGGTGTTCCTTCTGGAACTTTCACATGGGTTAACAAAACAGAATACAGGATTTGGTCAAGCACCAGCAACATAGAGGTCTTCATACTCTCCAAACAGAAGGTTAATGCAACCCAAATGCCATACAAACTCATAGCTTCCGTGTTGTTCCAACCATCGGCGAGAAATACGAGGGTCGGCGTGTCAAATACGGGTTCGAGTGGCATAATGCCTTGGTATGCTCAAGTCATATTCACTTCAAACCAGCAGAATTTCAGGGGTAGTGATGTCTTCAGCTATGTGCCACCTTCATATCTTGCTTGCACCACTGGCAATTTGGCTGGTCATCTTGATGGTGTTTATCATACTATCAAGATAACGAGCAACAGCACTTCGACATTTTCATATGTTGACGGCTCACTTTATAAGGACTGCTACCCTCCGCAATACACACCAAATGCATTAAACAGCCTTTATGGATACACATACAAAGCAGGTCTCGCTTACGCTTCCATCACATATATAGATTACTGGATGGTAGCCAAGCATTACAGCCCAGAGCCGACTTACACAATAGGAGCAGAGGAAATATTCGGCTATGTCATCGAGTTCACCAAATTCGCTGGTGGAAACGAAACAATCACTCTTCATGGAAACGCAACAACGAGCTTCACCGTTTCACCAGAAATCACATACACGGAATCAAAAATAAATCTGACGGGAACTCAGGCTTCCCCATATCCGCTTAATCCGAAAGTTTATGTCGGGAACACTCTCATCTTCAATTATTCTGGAAACTATTCTGGAAGCCAAATAGTCAGTTTCAATGTCAGCATAATCAATGATTGGTTCACCGACCACCCATCAGGAGAAGTCCCAGTAATCACCCTCATGGACAACGCTGGCGGTATGCTTATGACAGACTTGTATGTGAAGTCAATATCTCCAACGCCAGTGACTTATTGTGACGGAAGTGAGTATTACGACCCAGTTGACAAGGTGTGCAGGAAAGGAAGCACGACAATGGCTTCAACCAAAGACAAGAACTACTATGCTTTCAGGATAACCACGACATTATCGAACTGGTATTCGACTGACCCGTTCAGGTGGGAGAGGGAAAACCAATCGCTTCCAGTCTATGTGAGCGCAGATTTCCATGTCCCAGAACATACCCTTAACATTAATGAAACAAATGCAAGGAGGGTTTACATAGATTTCAACAAGGTGTCACAATATACAAAATATGACATCTGGAATTCTCTGCTGACAAGGAAGGATTTCTACCTGAGAATAATGGGAGACGGAACGAATGATTATTATGTCGTAGGCATACCTTCGCCGAAAGAAATATTCAAAGACAATGTGGTTTTCACCAATTGGAACTACAATTCAATTACGAAGACAATAACAATCAATAATGTCGCAATGTCCCCGCATGAATTCACATTCGTATTCGGCGAAGCGACAGAAGTAAGGCAGGATTTCATACTTGGAGGAATATTGCCATTACTGATAGGCATCGGACTTCTGTTATTCGTAGTGACCACAGCTTTCAGCCTCGGAGAAACACAGTCATCAGACCCGAAGGAAGCACTGAAAGAAATACTGGCAAATGTAATAGGCATAGTAGTTATACTAATCGTAGTGGCAACGGCGCTCACCATGTATCTCGGTCTTCCGCTTTGATAGTTACCATTTTCTTATTTCCACATAATCTCAAGGAAAGGAACGAAAAGGAAGGCGACCAAGCTGAAAAACACCAAAAACCTGATAATTCTATCGTTCTCCAGCTTCTCCAACCCTTCCGATGATACGAAATCAAGGTAAATCGCATATATCAGCAGGGGAAGCGAGTTGGTGACATACTTGCCTGTGGGGAAAACCAGCACCGAAGCCAAAATCAGCGTTAAAATGACAAACTGCCTTCTCTTGGCGAGAATATAATATGTCGGCAGGAGATAGCCTAAAACAAGCAAATTTGGCGTTAAATCAGCATATCCGTTGGGATTCACCATGACAAATCCCCTATAGGCAAAATAAATGAAAACTGTGAATATCCCTACTGTTATGTGGTTAATATGAAACCTTTTAATTGGGTTATTCTTGAAATACAGTATTATGAACATTCCAGCGAGTAGGAATATCCAGTTATCAGGTTCGGGCATCAGCAAACGGATATTGAAAAGATTCAGCAAAAAAAGAGAGCCAATAAACAACGGATTTTGTTTCTTATCTTCCACCATAGTGAAAGAAAACAGGGTTGCATACCACACGGCAATGACAAACAGATTGGCTATGAGAGGGCTGTGATATATCCCAAAAAGACCATTAAGATAACGGGCATCATGCCCAAAAATCCAGTTATTTGCGGTAAAAACAACAAAGTAGAAGATTGGAATAATGATTACGGAAATAAGGGCGAATCTTTTATTGTTTTTGGGCATTTTTCAATTTTAACATATTAATTTATAAATTTAACTGTTATAATTATTTTATGAAAAATAGATTTTCTGCAATCGAAACCCTTAAAAATATAGTAAAAGATGAAAGCGTTCAGTTAAGTTCACTTATTCCTAAAAAGTCATATGCAAACAAGCATAAAGCAATCAGAGGCAAAAAACCACTCATTCTCAAAAGGCTGATAGACATTATGGATGGAACTGGCAATACTTGGGAAACTGGAAAAACGACAAGGGAAATAGCTATGGAACTCTATGATAATTATGAAAAGGATATTGAGGAGGCAGGGAAACTCGGTGCTAAAGTAGGTCAGAAGGAAGAATATGAGTATTATGTCATTAATAGATATTGCATAAAAACGAGGCAACAGATAGCTTTTGCAAGGAAAAGGTTAGCTGAAAAAATGAAAGAATTAAATGCAATGCAGAAGAAGCCGTTTGTCCCCTTTTATTCTGGGAAAGCCAGTCCTAAAGTGTATTTCAGGAAAGATTTCAAAAACACCATTGGCGACAAAGTAACAGAAGTCAGGTATTTTTGGCATACCGACAACGATTCGCTTGATGCGCTTCGTGAAATGTTCAAAAAGTTAAAGGAAAAATTCGCTTACCTTGAAGATGAAGTGAAAACAGCCAAACGGCAAAACAATTTGGATGAAAATATTAAATTGGGATTGATGTCAATGAGAATTGATAACTTAAAAAATGAAAGGAAGAAAAAGGTGATTTACACATGAAATTAAAAGTAAAAGAGTTAAACCCCAATCCATTCAAAAAGTTCATAAACAACGGAAAATTGGACAACGAAAGGGTAGATAAACTCAAGGAAAGCATCGAGCATGGCACACTTCCAGAAAATTTCACAGTGAGGAAGAACGATGATGGAAAATATGAGCTTACATCTGGACATCACAGGCTTGAGGCAATAAAGCAGGTCAAAGGCAATGATTATGAAGTTCCTGTAGAAGAAGTCAATTACAACGATGAAACCATGCTCATAGACATGGTAAGGGAGAACCTGACGCAAAGGAACACGGATTTCAGGGATACCGAGGAAAGCATAGTGCTGGCAAGGGCATGGTTACAAAGTGGAGAGAGTAATTTCAAACGGTTTGAAAAAACTGCTTTCGTCTCTAAAAGAGGACGAATCGGAGAGGGCAGACCAGAAGAACCAGACACTTTATACAAGATAGCTCAATTTCTTTCAAAACAGGGGAAAACAATCAGTCACGAAACAATAAGGTCATATCTTAATATTCACGACAAACTCGACCCAGAACTGCATGAAAAAGTCCAAAACCTTGAATCAGCTACAAAAGAAGAGAGGGAAGAAGCATTGCCTAAAAGGGTAGCTTCCGAGCTTGCCCAGATAGAGCAGGAATACCAGAAGCCAGTTTTTGAGCAAATCAAAAAAGAAAGGCTCAACAAAGAAGATTCGATTAAAGCCATAAGCGCATTCAAAAAAGCTCCAGAAGAATTGAAAGAGAAGGTCGTGGCTGGCGAAGTGCCAATAACCGATGTAGAACATGAAATGAAAATAAGGGAAATTAGTGTAAAACTTGGTTCGCTGGCACAGGAAGAACAAGGAGAACCCAACATTTCTTTGGAAATTAGGGAATTGGTCAACTATTTCATAGACGGATTTATGAAAATAGGAAGAAAATTTGGCGACAAATCCTTTATATCCGAAGATATGATGCCAAACATCCCAATAGAAAAAGCGGAAAGTTTAATGGAAGAAATGGAACACACCATCTATGAAGTGCTGATACCCTTCTACCAAGAACTGAAATTGCAAATAGAATTAAGGAAGGAAAAACCCTAAAATATCAATGGTTTTATCTTGTTAATATTTGCAGAGTAAAATTGGGAAGCGTGATTTTCGCAGTCCTTCCAGTCAGCAAAAAACTTCGTCTTACACTCATCGCACTCGCATAAATATCCATGCTTCCTGTTGAAGCTCTCCTGAAAGCAGGGTCTTAAAGGCTCTTTGCTCTCCTCTTCCATTTGAACTTCCTCGTCTGTATCATAAAGCGTTTGGACAAATGGGGTTTTGTAGTAAAAAGCCTTCATATAATGGCTCAATTTCTTTACATTCCCGCCCCTAAATACAAGAATCTTCGCAATCGAATTATCTATGTTCAACATAGGATAGAAGGTAAAATCAAGGACTCTCCTTACTCTTCCTTCTATGGAATCGGCAACCTGCGAAGTAAAAACATAAGTCAAATGCCTCTTCCTCGATTTCGCCAAAATGTTAGCAACGAATATGTTTTTATTTGTCCTTGACATTCTTGAGTCAGCGATTGTCCAAAGCTCGTCCATAGCGATGTAGCGCCACTGTTCATCATCACTTTTAATGGTGTTAAGCTGGTTGATACCACTGATAAAATGATAAGGGATTTTGAACAGATGTATGTTTGAGTAAATCATCATTCCCTTGAAAAACCAGTTACGCCACAATTTGCCACGCAGTAATTTACATTAATGCGTTTAAGTATGTCAGCGTGAGTGTTTTTCCAACGCCCAAAGGGTGTTTAATAATCACATGATGATTATCAGATTTCACCTACGACATTGGTAAGAGGCATTACTTTTCACCCGTTTTGTCTTTCAAATCTTCATCACCCCAACTTTGGAATTTTACCTTTACCTTTTCACAGCCAGCGTCCTTGAATATCTGCTCGAATGTCTTCGTAAGTTTGCGCTTCAGCAGGAATCTGACCATGCTTGGCACGAACACTGGAATATTGAGCAACACAGCTTTGTCGCCCTGCTTCTCGTAAACTATGGCAAAAGAGCCAAAAATATCGTCATAGTTCATACCGCCAGTCATCGAAGCCGATAGGTTTGCTATCGTTTTTGCTGATTTCTGTTTAAGCCCAGATTTCACTATTGCGTCTTTCTCCGTTTCCTTTATTCTGGTTATCTCTTGGCAGACCGCTATAATTTTCTCTTGATTGTCTCCCTCTACGAGTAATTTCATATACCTTTACCTGCCCAGTATGTTTTTAAGTGCTGGCTTTTGTTTCTGCTTCCTGTGTTCCATGTATGCGTCAAATAGCTGTGAAAGCTCGCCCTTATCTTCCTCTTCCTTTGGCTCTTCTTTATCCGCTTCTCCGTAATACATCTCGTCAACCATAGCCTTCCTCTTGTCTGCTTCCTTATCAGCCATTGACTTATTCAATCCGAAATCTGTTGTCATACTCACACCTCCAATTTTAAACTCCGTAAACTTTGTTCAATACCATTAAAAATATAATGAAACCTAAAAAAGATAACGCTATCAATCCATCCTTGTTGGAAGTTGTCAGGAAAAGCCTCATTTTATTACCTTCTTACCTCTATTTTGAATCCCCTTTCTGTGATTGCAAACAATCTTTTGCCGTATTCTTCGTATTCCTTTTCTGTCATCAAAATAATATGCTCCCCTTTCTTTTCTCCATGAAAAAGCCTTCCCATTCTCTGTCCTTCCTGTCTACGACTATTTCCACTCCAAACTGCTCTACCATTCCTTCTGACTAATAATGTGTGATATGGTTCAATTGTAACATCAAATACTTCTCCATCGTATTTTTCCAGTTTAGGTATTTTTTGTATTTCTGGAGTCGTGGCATTTTTTGTTATATGAACAGAATATTCTCTAAAAAAGTATTCTTCTTTTACAAAATTCGATTTGTGCGGATTCATTATTCTTTCTCTCACCATAAGTGTTGTTGCATATCCAGCTTTTATGCATACTTCTTGAAAATCATCAGCGAGTTTTCTGGAGGCAGTGTAATAAGTCCCGTTGCTACCATCTCCCTTCATCATACATTCTATTAACAACTCTAATTTTTTGGATGATAATTCTTTAATCCATGAGGGGATAAATTTATCATAGCTTGTCCCGATTTTTTCCAAATATCTCACAAGAGGTCTTGAATAAAAAATAATCTTTTCATTACTAAAAGATGGTTTAAATCCCATGTCCTTTATTATTTGTATTATATTTTTGCGATGTTCTTCCTTTTTTTGAGGTATTTGAATATTTCCACCCCAAATAGAACCTTCGCTTAAATACCAACCCATAAATTTTATGAAGGAATTTATTGGAATTTTTATGGGATTAGCTTTTGTTATAGGCGATTTTTTCCTTAAATATTCCTTTTCAATTTCAAAAAAATCTATATTGTCTTCTTTTTTATAAATGCAATCCTTTTTCAATTCATAGTGCATTAGTCCCGCTTTAGTTAATTTTGATAATTCATCTGCCCTTTTAAATTTATATTTTTCACTGCTTCTTACAAACATATTGTGTTCAGGGGTTACTAAAAGGTCGTATGTTGAATTTTCTCCACCAAACATAAGCATATCTCCATTATAATAATATCTCTGTATATCAGAAGGAAAACGGAATTCTAATTCTCCGTTTTTATTTAAAGTTGCGATTTCATCTCCAAATGATAAATCTTTAAAAAATTTCCATCCATTTTTTGTCAATACTTCAGTTTTATCATCATAACATCCAAAAAGGAAATCAATCTCTATGACCCTTTCTATATCGGGAAGACTTAATCCTTCATCACCTACCCTGCTCACTACTGTCACATCGCTTTTATTGATTATTTCAAGCCTGTCCTTTGTCTGTCCGTAAACAAACGGTATCTCAAATTTCTTTGATAGGCTTTTACCTAAATTTATTTTGTCGCAGAACACTATGGTCTTCTTTTCCTGCTGTAAAAGCTCCGCAAGTTTGCTTTCTTTTGCTTTATAATCACTCAATATATACAATATTACATCTGGGGCTTCTATTATCCCTTCTTCTATCAGGCTATCCCAAGAAATACCTATGGGGAATCCTGTGAGCGCAAAAATGTAATTCTCCCTCTGGTCTTCCCTAAAAGGCGAGCCTGAATTATGCGTTAAAACTTTGTTTGCAAAAAAGTTATGATTGTCGGCAATTTCCAAGTCGTAAAATGTTCTATTTTCTTTTCTTACTCTTACTTTTTCAATTCCGATGACTATGCCCTTTTCAATACGCATGAACACCACTCCTATTATGACAAGAGAAACACAGTGTTGTGCCATTGTTTACATCTAATCTGAATTCGGGATATTTTGAGAATAATTTTTTATGATGAGCATGAAGGTTTTTTTTACTACCACAACTTGTGCAGGTGAAATTGTCATGTTTGAATACATCTCTTCTCCATTTCTTGTATTCCAAAGAATTAGAATATTCCTTTCTCCAGTAAGATACTCCTCCTTGCCAGTTCGGATTAAGTTGTCCTTTCTTACCATACATTCCATTGTTTTTTCCGCTTAGACAGCCTGTAATTTTTAATGTAGCTAATCTTTTTGCCATTATTCTCTCGTCTTTCCAAAGAGTGTGTCCTTTTTTGAATTCCGTATTAGGAGAATATCTTTTTCCTTTATGTATTTTTGATAATTTATTCCGTGTTTTTCTGTCATGGGTTTTGCCAAAAAACGGATTCTTCTCTCCGACAAGTTTCCCTTTCAGTGATTTCGATATATTTTTTCTATGGTTTTCGGTAAATTCCCTTCCCTTCAATGAGTGACTTATCTTGTCTCCAGCGTATTTTGCTGGATTGTTCAAAGTGCAATGCGGGTGAACCAATATCGTAGTTTCATCTCCTTCTATTAGCTCACTTGCCTTTTTGTATTTACCTGAAACAAAGAACTCGTGGTCTGGTGAGCAGAGTATTTCTTTTATTCCAAATTTTGTTTTTATTTTAACTTTCAGTATTTCGTTAACTTCCCTCTTGTAATAATCGAGTATAGGTTTAGCTTCTATCTGTCCTGTTCCATGATTGAAAGACAGAACCTTCACTGGCAATTTATTATCAACGATTTCACTTATTTTCATCACACTTCCATCTTCCAGTGTTACCGTAGTTCTTTTATGTAAACATAATCCAATCCTGTATCGTGTGTTTAAGGTCGCAAATCGTGAGAACTGGTTGGCTGGTAAGTGATGGACTTCATCAAAAATCACTAAAGCCCATTCCTTGTCCCTCACCTTATCAAAAG
>Ga0315277_10004213_pt1 | contig 19259 bp, 13 predicted proteins | sample YL17G05_15_MG_FD_203695 | JGI IMG/M metagenome (GOLD analysis project Ga0315277, IMG submission 203695) | Sediment microbial communities from Yellowstone Lake, YNP, Wyoming, USA - YL17G05_15 | ecosystem: Environmental > Aquatic > Freshwater > Lake > Sediment | place: USA: Wyoming | collected...
CGTTGGGTCTGGCGTTTTTCGCCGTCGGCGGTTTGATCTCCTTCACCGAGAGTTTCGTCAATGCGCTGTATATGGGTTTCACGGTCGGGCAGGCGTTCCGCAACGCGGCGGGCGCGATGGACCGCTACCAGCAGCCGATGCTCGACGACAACGGCGACGGCATCTACAACAAGGACGCTGACGGCGCTCTGGCCGATGCAGTCATAATCGGCGCGCGATACATTGCGGGCGCCGACCGGCCGCAGATCGGCCGCATTTCGCCCAACCAGATGCTGACGGGCGGCGAGACGGCGGCGACGATCTGGGCCTCCGATGTTTCGTCGGTCTATCCCATCCAGCGTGTGTGGGCGACGGTTATCGCTCCCGACTTTGTGCCTACGGCGCAACTCGATCCGTCGTCGCCCGTTGTCGGGTTGCCTGAGATCGTCCTCACATGGAATGCCGGCCAGTCGCATTGGGAAGCAACGACGAACACGTTCACACAAACGGGCGCTTATCGGTTGAACATTTATGCCCGCGATGTCTGGAATAGCGTGGCCTATCCGAAACAAACCTATATCTATCAGATGGAGGGAACGGAAAAGGTCATCATTGTCGCGAGTGATGGAGACTATGACGACAATTCGCCTTGGGAATTCACGAACTATCTAGCCAACTATGCTTATCGGACGGCGCTGGCGCGTTGGATTCGCCCGTCGAGTATTACCTATCTCAATTCCAATCGCGCGCAAGACGTGGACGGCAACGGCGCGGCGGATGATGTGGATGCGACACCGACAAAGTCGGCGTTCTTTGCGGCATTCACTGCCGCGGTGGGCGCAACACAGCTGACTGTCTATCTCGCCGGTCGCGGCTGGACTGATACATTCAAGATCAACGCTTCGGAATTGGTGACAGCGGCGGAACTGGACGCGTGGCTCGACGCGCTTCAAAACGCCGGCAATACAAAGGTGGTTGTGATTCTGGATTTCTGGAAGTCGGGTTCCTTCCTGGACAACTTACAGCCGCCGTCCGGCAAGAAGCGTGTCGTCGTGGCCAGTTGCTCCTACGGCCAACCATCGCTGAACGAGGCGTGGGGCCTGCTCTCTTTCTCGCAGTATTTCCTGAATTACATTTTCAATGGTTGGAATGTTTACGAAGCGTTTGACTGGGCGCGGTATGCGGTGGAGGCACTGACGGAGGGTGCGGTGAACCCGCTCCTCGATGACGATGGCGATGGCGACGGGGACAAGTGGGACGGCGCCGTGGCGCAAAGAACCTGGATTGGTGCGGCGTTCGTGACGGGCGCGGATTTGCCTATCATCGGCGACTGTCCGACGACCATTACACTTAGCTATCCTCAGAGAACGGCAACACTTTGGGCGGCCAACGTCAGCGATCCCGACGGAATCGCGCAGGTTTGGGCCATTATCACGCCGCCGAACTACGACCCAGCCCATGACGCCCCGACGACGGCGGTTCTAGCTTACGCGACCACAACCCACCGCCACGAGACAGTTCTCGGGAACTTTGACAAACGCGGCGCCTATCGCGTGACGTATTATGCACGCGACCGCCACGGCGACGTCTCTCTGCCGCGCCTTGGCGCTGTGGTGGTGCGCAGCGCAGGAACAGGGGCAACCGCGTGGCGACTGTATCGTTGACGCCGATGTCAGCCGTCAGCCGTCAGCAATCAGCCGTCAGCGCCAGCGACTTAACACTCAACACGCAAAACTCGGAACTCCACGCTCGCCTCTCATGCCTCCCTCATTTGGAAATCGGGGCGCGGGCCAGTATTCCGACAAACTCGACATCTTTCGTGGCGATGGAAAGAGCAACTTCGGCAGCATCCGCGGGGACCTTGCTTTCGGCGGTCAACGAAGAGTCGGGCGAAAGCACGAGCGGCTTGGCGGGCGTCACTGTCACTGTGGGCTTTGTTTCCCCGATTCTCTTCGCCTTTGCGTCAAGGAAGATCAATCCAATTTTACCTTCCCGAAAGACACCGAAGCGACCGCCAAGCGACAATTTATCGCCGGCCATCGTAGCGGTGAATTTCTCGCATGTGACTCCAAAGGGCGTGCAGTCGAGCACCGGGAAGTTACCGCCAATGTTTGCTGCCGACCAGGTGTTGGAAAACAAGTAACTATCGCCCGGTTGAAGTTCTGCAAAGGGGCTGAGCACCTCGGCTTCCATGTACGGCGGCGCTTCTTTGGGATCGTCGGTGATCACATTTTCTTTTCCCGCCGCGAAGAACTTGCCGGGGGCCTGGAGCCAAAACTCCACCGACGCATCGTCGGGATACTTCTTGTCGGGGAAGCACTGGAAGCGCTCGACAAAAACGCGGCCATCGCGCCCGCTCACAACCGCCAGCCAGCCGGCCATGCTGTCCATACCGATCTTTCCGACCTGCCGCTCATAATGCACCTTCATCATTTTCTTTTCGGGATCGGGCTTGAAGGCGGGATTGTCCTCCGCGCCGAACATCACCTTGAAGCCTTTTGGATAGATGCTCTTGGGATTGATCGGACAATAGGCCCACACGTCCTTGTCATAGCCGGGTCCTTTGCGGTCGGCGCAACTGAGCTGGGTGACTTCCCAGATGCCCCAGCGGCGCGGCTTTGTGCCGATGTTCTTCATCGTAGAGACGAGGCTGACGCGCGCCGCGCCATCGGCGACGTGGATCGTGCGCGAAAACTGAATGCCCGTACTCTTGTCCTGCGGGCTTGTGTGTTGGATCGAGGCGGTCGTGCCTTTGGCCGCGACAATCGAGGCGGTGTGCGGGATGCCTTCGATGACAGGGCCGGGCGGCCCGGGCCATTTGTCGTCGCTTCCCCATCCTTGCGGTGCGGGCCAGAGCTTATCGCCGCCCCAGTTCAACCATTCGCCTTTCGGACCGAGACCGGTGGGCGGCGGCATCTTGCCGGCGAGCTGATCGTTGACCCAAAGATACTCGAAGTCGCCGAGCTTGAACTGAATGATTCTACCGCCGATGTCCGGGGCGACCTGGACTTCGATCAGGCCGTTGTTGAGCTCGAGCGTCTTCCAACCCCGGTAGTTCGATTCCTTCGCTTCGGCCGCTTGCGCGGCGGTCGGCGCAAAACAGGCGAGCGCCGCGACTGCCAACACGCTCCGGACGATATGATGGATCTTCATCTTGTCCTTCCTTTCCAGAGTTGAACCGGAATGCCCTCCGTTTCACTTCACTCACGCGGAATCGCCACCACTGTTTGATTCAATGTTGGCGCCGTTGCCGGGAAAACAACGCGTTCGCCTTTGTCCCAGACTGCTTGGATGTAATACTCGAGACAAATTCCTTCTGTGGCAGACTGCGGCAGTTTTGCCAAATACAGTCCCCGCGCCACATGCTCCAGGGGAACTTTGCCAAACTCGCGCGCGCCCGCTTCTTTGTAATACAAGGTTGCCTCCTTCGGTTTCTTTTCCGCCAGTATTATCGCTTTTACCGAGAGCGCTTCGCCGGCCATGACGCTTGTGCGCACCGTCGGCACGATGACGCGCGGCAGCCACCTGTAGTTCTTTGAAAGTTGCGCGTCGGCGGGCAAATCCTCGCCGAGCGCCTGCGCCAACTCTTTCCCGGGGCGTTCGAGCAACCCCGGCAAAATGTGTTGTTCCCAGTTGGCGATGGTTCCGATCTCGCCGGGATTGCTGACGGTTGACAGAAGATACATATAGATTTCTTCCACAGTCCCGACCATCTGCTTGCGCAACGGCAGAACCGTTTCCTTTGCCAGTCGCTTCTTCACCTGCGCGTCCTCTTCAGCTTTCACCTTGTCCATCGCCTTGTTGTATTGTGCCCAGAGGCAATTCAGGCAAGCGACGGCCCTCATGTAGCGGAAATGATCGAGCCAATAGTAGAAACGCTCGAGATTGCCCGTCCCTGCCTCCTTGGCCTTGGACTCGAGTGCGGCCATCTCATCCACGAAGGCATACTCTCTCTGCACCTGATCCCAGGGCCGTGGATCGGGCTTCAGACCGCCGGGACCGTCCACCCAATCGGCGGGACAGGGCAACCTGCCGTCCAACTTCTCGAAAATCTGCGCGACCTGGGGGGCCACTTCGGCGCCAAACTGGCGCAATGCCCAATCGCGATAGAAATCCGTCACGGGCAGTCCGCGCGGGACTGACTCCGGATCGGCAATGTAATCTTTGTAAGCAGGGCCGCCGCAGTTGATCTTCAAGCTGAAGTCTTTCCCTTGAATCGCAATCGCGGCGATCGAGGGGAACTCGACTTGCGGACGAAACTCGATTTTCATCAGGCCGTCGGTGACCGCGACATTCTCGAACGCATAGTCAAGCGCCTTGTTCTGGCCGACTGTGGCGAAGATGTCGAGGCCTTGAATGACCCGTTTGCCCTGGAGCGTCACGTCGAAAACCCGCTTGCCTTTTTCCGTGTAGTGGGGCTCGCAGAATTTCAGCGTCACGGTGTATGCCCCATTGGGCGCCGCCAGGCGGTAGGCAGACAAGTTGTAACGTACCGTTTGATAGAGAGGATCGTCGTCGGTATCGGCGATTGGATTGTTGGGAAACGCGGCCACTTGGCCGCCAACCGGCCCCGAGGCCTCGCGCCTGATCTTGCTCCATTCGCTTTGATCCCAGGCGGCCCAGGCCAACGCGGAAATGTTGGGTGCGAGGATTCGCGTGCGCCAATGAATGCCCATCAGGCCGTTGCATCCATATTGCAGAGCGTCGGCGGCATCGCGGCGCATGCGGCCGGCCCACAGTTGCGGCACCGTGAGCGCCGGGTCGTCTTCGAGCCACGGGATCGCCCATTTTCCGCGGCCGCTGACGCGTTCGAATCCCGGATCAACAGGCTCCTTGCCGACCTGGCGGTTGATGCAGCTCACCGAGATTTCTTTGGGCAGCACTCTGTCAAACAGTGCGCGGTCGTATTGCGGCCCGAGCACCCAACCGCAGGTGGCCAGCTGAAAGGGCGCTTGGGCCTTTTTGGCAGCCGAGATCGCCGCTTGGATGTCCGAGATCGTTGCGCCGACCGTGGCGGTCGTCACGCCCTGCCACGTCCAGCCTTCGGGCGTCCAGAACCAATAGTAATCCAAGGGATAGGTTTGCGCGATACGGCGAAAGATCCCTTCGTAGAGTTCTTCACGCGTGGTTGTGTCCGCCGGATTTTTCCCCATTTTCTGGAGCCGCTCGCGGACAATCTTGGGCACGACCAGCGGCGTTTCGGTGCCGACGCACGTCTTGACGCCGACCATGTGAGCGTAAGTGAAGGCCCCAGACAACAGCGCCGCCGTTCGCTCAAAAAGGTCGTTGCACGATTCGGGTGTTTGCGGTTGCGGACACATGTTGTTCATTATGTCGGCGCCAAAGGCATCGCGCTCGAAGAGATTCGCCGCGCCGAAACTGAAGTCGCTCGTGTTTTTCTTCTCATAGCCCCAATTGCCTCGCAGCGTGTTCTGATAGCTCGACGGATAGCTGAATTTCACCTTGCCGTTTTCGCCGATGTCGCTTGTCTGGCCGATCCACACGGTCGGCTCGGCGTTGGGGCCTCCCTCGGGATAGGTATGCAGTCCGAAGAAGTTCATGCGCAGCTTGGGCAATTGGCCGATGATCGCCTTGTAGTCATCGAGATTCCACCAGTCCGGCCCTTCGGGAAAATCGTGGAAGGGCTGAATGCCGCGCAGTTCGAACAGCGGTTTGCCGACTTCATGTATGGGTCCGATTCTATCTGCGGCGTCCGGAATCACATCGCCGTGAAGATAGAACCGGACACCGAGATGTTCGGCAAAGCGATAAGCGCCGTAAAGCGTCCCGAGCGCATCGCCGCCGACGATGAGCACAATCTCGCGTCCTTTGTGTTGGATCGTTCTCAGCAGATAGTGCTCGGCGCCCAGCGATGAGATCGCGGCCTTGAGCCCGGCGTCGGAAGCCAGAGCGGCGATAATGGGGCGATCTTTCTGAGCTGCGATGACGGCATCGGCACCATCGGGCAGAACATCTGCGACCTCAAGGATCGGCGGCAGCCGGCGCGTCGTCAGATAGACGTAGCGTCGCACTTCCCGCGCCGCCAACGTTTCCAGCGGTGAGGCATTCTTGGACAGAAGGATCGCTTTCATCTGTGGCTCCGGCGCGGCGGCGGACCCGTGCGAGGACATCATGCACACCGCCCATATCATGCACGCCGACAAGGCAATCCATCTCGCTTTCATTGTTCGTCCTCTTTCCTGTTCGGAGTTCTTCAAATCTGAAACATCGGAGCATTCTGTGGTTTAGTGTTTCCACTCGGCGTCAAGCACCGAGTAGCCCGTGGGTCTGAACACTTCGACCCACACCCGCGCCAGAGGCTTGAACGTCGGCCATTCGATCTCTTCGGTCCGTTTCGTGCCCGGCGGCAAATCGGGCAAAACTCTTCTGCCGGTCCCTATGGGCTGGCCGAGATCGTTGTAAGCGATCCACACCAGCTGATAGCCCCTCAGGGTGTAGGCTGGAAAATCGTTGTCGAGCGAGCGCGTCACGATCTCCACCCGGGCGCGCGTCGTTGGGCTTGTCGCCTCGGGCTCAGCGACTGTCAGCGACCGGATCGGCGAACACTCACGCCGCAGCGCCTCCCACGAGGGTTTTCTTCGACCCATCAGGTCCACCACACCATGGACCCGCTGTCGAAATTCGCCTTGTCCTTTGTCGCCGATGTGCGTGCGGTAGTCGTTGTAGTCGAAGAAAATCGCCCCCGCAACCCACGGCGCCTTCCGATAGCAGTCCGTGTGAGTGCGCAGGACCTCGATTCGGCGCGGATCGCCGACCGGATTCTTCGGCGAGCATTCGCACAGTCCATACTCCGAAACAACCACTGTCATCGTGGAGAAAGCATCGTGGATCCTTTTGAGATTGGCCGCCACGTCGGGAACTCCGCCGCCATACCAACTCTCGTAGTACTCGTTCCACTCGATGAAATCCAACAGACCCACCGCATCGCGCTCGGGATTCGATTGGAGCGAGTTGGAGGCATAGGTGAGCGGGCGATGGAGATCGAGCCCTTTGGCGATCTTGCGTCCGCGACTAATGAAGGCGTGCGCTTGCTTGCTCTGTCCGCCGATTTCATTGCACAAGCCCCACGCGAAAATCGAAGGGTGATTGTAGTGAGAGGGAATCATCTCCCACAATTGGTCTTCCTGAATTTGGTCCAGTTTCCCCCGCATCGTTTCGCCGCCCCAGGCGGGGATTTCTTCCTGAATCAACATCCCCTCGCGGTCGCAGAAATCGAACACCGCGTCGTCCTGCTGCCAGTGGAAGCGCGTCAGCAGACAATTGAGCCGCTTCATGTCGCGCAAGATCTCACGCATGTAATCCGGACTCTCGGCCATGCCATAGCGCGGATCGCTCCCGGGCATCCACTCCACCCCCATCAGCCGCATCGGCTCGCCGTTGAGCCAGAATCGGCCATTTCCGACCTCAATCTTCCGCACGCCAAACCAGGCCTCTCTCTCTTGAAGAATCTCAGCGCCACGTCGCAGCCGGCAAACCAACCGATAGAGGCGCGGCCGATCGAAGTGCCAGAGGTCGGGCTGAGGAAGTGTGCCGCCCAGCAACATGCAGACGTCTCCTTGGATCCTGTCTAAGCTTGACACGGGCTCTGTCCAGACCAGCTGGCCGTCGGGATCGAATATCTTTGCTTCGAGGGTCACCCCACGCTCTTGACGGCCAGAAACGGCGATGTCCACAATCCCGAAAATCGTGGCGGTCGAAAAGTCGCGGCTAGGCTCAGCATGGATGCGCAGGTTTGAAATATGTGTTGGCGGTAGCGCGCGCAGGCGAACCGCGCGAATGATCCCGCCGTCGGCGGCCCAGTCGGAGGATTTCTTGTACGGAAGCGCGTTTTCCGAAAAGCGGCTGTCCACGCAAACGACAATCTCATTCGAACTCTTCGGGTCCCACCCCTTCTCCAGGTAGAATCCAAATGGGGTCCATCCGCTGCCGACATGTTCGCCGACCCGTGTGCCGTTGACCCAGACTGTCGCATCGCGATAGACCGCATCGAACTCGAGGCGAATGATTTTGCCGTTCCACCCCGCATCGGGCATAATCTTTCGCGCATACCATGCGATGCCGTAGTAGTCCTGCGTTCCTGGTTCAACCTGCCAGGTGTGCGGGACCTCGACTTCGCGCCATGACGAGCGGTCGCGGCCGCGTTCGAACCATTTTTCCGCCATGCCCTTGTCATCATGATCGAGCGTGAAGCGCCACACACCGTTGAGAGAGACAACTTCATCGCCGGCGCTGGCCAAACAAGGCGGCACGGCCGCTGTCAGTATCGCTGCCAGGAAGCATGATGTCGAGACAAGAGATCGTACCAGGCATACCATTGGATGTCTCATATCGTTCACTCCTTCACTTATTAGGAATCCAGGAAGCCAGGAAATAGACAATTTAAGATTGCTCTCTTGGTTTCATGGCTTCCTTGTTAGCTGTTTATATCGTTAACGACCGAACACCCTTATCTCCCACAGCGAATATCCATGTTGTGTCCCGCGCTTGGTTCCATACATGCGTACCCAGCGGGCTTTCGTCGGGGCGAAACGAAGCGTCTCGCTTCCGCCCTGGCCCGAATCGGTTTTGTAAACGTCCTTCCATGTCTCCCCATCGAGTGAGACCTGGATTGCGTATGATTTCCCATAGGCGTTTTCCCAGACCAGCTCGACGCGCGCAATCTCAATCGGTTCGCCAAGATCAACAGCGATCCACTGGGGATCGGAGAACTCCGACGACCAGCGCGTCGAGCGATTCCCATCAACCGCATACTTCGCGGGAAAGGTCTCACCATTTACGGTGACGTCGGATGAGGATTTCACCGGTTTTCCCACCGCAATCCCGTTACGCGCTGCCTTTTGTTCGGCGGTTAGCACTTCGAAATCCCGAAGGCTGCGCACTGACTCGGCTCCAGGTTGGACCAACTCGGCCACGAATTGATATTTTCCGAGTTCAATGGGCACTGTGGCTGCAAAGGTCAGGTGCTTCTCGCCGAGAGCCGCCGCCTCGCATTTCTCCGACTGCTCCGAGATTGTTCTCTCATCCCGAATGATCCGAAAGCGGACCGTCCCTTTCCAATCCGTGTAAAGGTCATTGATGACGATGACCGGGATGTCGTGTTTTTCGCCCGCCGGCAATTCCTCGGCCCATTCGTCAATCATCAGGCCAACGGGCGCGAAGGCATTGCGCATATACGTTTCGAAATGGGGCTCGAGCGTGAGTTTCTCGAGGTCCATGAAGTGATCGCTCGTCTGGCCGTCGGGACGCGAATAGCCGAGGCCGCAGAAGTGCATCACCGCCGCACATGTGCGATGGCTGCGCCAGAATTCGGTTTTCGCGGCAAGATAGCGCGCGTAGGTGTAACGAAGTTGCTCGGGCGTCGCGTCGGGTCCGAGCAGGTTCTCCCACGCTTTCTTTGTGAGCGTCGTTGGTTTGCCGTCGCGGTTGAGCCACAGCCATCCATATTCATTGATGATGATCGGATGGCCGGCTTGCCCTTCGCGGAGGCTGGGGACAGCCGAATGACCGGCAATGTCGGCGAGTTTGAAATTGGGATTGTAGAACATATACGGGTGCGACTCGACCGGATCGTCGGGACCCTGGGGCGGCGCCCAGCCATTGTCCCACGGGCGGTTGGAAAGATCGAGGTTGCGCACGGCGGCAATGGCCTTCCCCGTTTCTTCCGTCACGGTTTCGTTCTGCGCGTCCCAGATGACAACGCACGGATGGTTCCATCGCTCTTGCATCCATTCGGTATATTCTTTGGCGATCTCATCGCTCTTGAGCGCGGCGGGCCATTTCTCTCGCCCCAGATACCAGATCGGAAACTCATCCTGAATCAGGAAGCCCAGTTCGTCGCATACGCGATACCACGCCTCGGGAGGAAAGCCGATGCAGTAACGGATGGAATTCCAGTGCATGCTTTGGAAGGCGAGATGGAGGCGACGGACCCACTCCTCGCGCCATGGCCGGTCGCCGCGCGAGGGGTCCTCGAAGAAGCGATAGATGCAGACGTTGGTGCCGCGCATGAAATAGCGACGGCCATTGAGGATCGCGCGGCCTGTGGCCTTGTCGAAACGAAACGATCTCATGCCGAAACGAGTTTTGACTGCATCGGTTCCGATATTGGTTTTGAGTTCATAAAGGAACGGCCTCTCCGGCGACCATAGCTGAGCCTTTTCGATGGGGATGTCGAACTTCTCGGTCTGCTCTCCGTTGCTCCCGAGAAGAAAATCTAGTCGCGAGACACGATTGACTTGCTTGCCTGAAGTCACTTCATGAACCGCGAGATCTATGTTCAGGTATCGCATACGGGGATCTGGTGAGAGATTCGGTTGGGTTGATCCCCCATCGTATCGCATTGTAACGAAGGCATGAATGGTACTGGCAGGAACATCCGGCACAATCTGTACACGAACAATGCGCGACGCGCCTGTGAGGATCAACTCGACGGAATCATAGATGCCGGGAATGTATTTGATTTTCTCGAAGTCCCAACCGTCTGGATAGGTATCGGGGATTGAAGTGCGGAACGCGCCGACGCGGACCACCAGTTCGTTCTCCGCGCCGTTGCCTTTGAGCCGCGACCGCAAATCAAAATAGCCCGGCGTGAAGCAGGGCAAATGGTCGCCGACCAGTTCACCGTTCAAAAAGACGCGCGTACCATAACATGCTTTGTGGATTTTGAGCAGCGCCACCGCCGGCACAGGCCCATCAATCTTGAATGTTCGGCGATACCAAAACGCTTCGCGCTTTGCGCTTTTCACGCCCACCTCTTCAAAAGGTGGTTTGGCTAAATCAACCAACCCCGGAACCTGCACCCGATGATCGAACCTCGCCGGCATCGTCTCCATCGAGCCTTCAGCAATTTCCCACATACCATCAAGAGAGAGGACCGTTCGCTCTGCTGCGACGACAAGCCCACTCGCGGCCCATACAATCAGGACGATGCCGGCAATTGTAACGGACCTTTTGGACATAATGCCCCTCCTTGCCCAGTATGCTGATTCAGCAGTTCACCGATGCATTCGCTCTGACCAGGATAACAAGAGAAACAGGATTCACCCAATCCGGTCCGTCCTGTTATCTTGTCAACGAAGCGTCGTTCATTTCACGATCGGACGATCAGGCCTGACAATGCTATTTCAACCAGTGATTATCGCGATACCAGCGAGCCGTTTCGCTCAGACCCTCGGCCAGAGAATATTGCGGGGCAAACCCAAGGGTCGAGGAAATTTTGACTGTGCTGCACACCCAATAGCGCTGCTTCAGCTCGCGCACCTTGTCGGGACTCAAAAGGGGAGGGGAGTATTGGAAGACGGAAACGACGCGCGCAGCCGCTGCCACCAGCGAGATGGCGAAAATGGGAATCCGAATCCGAAGGCACTTTTTGCCCAGAGCCGCTGCAACCAGTGTTCCGGTTTCCGTCCAACGATAAGGCGCCGGATCGGTCGCAAAATAGGTCTGGCCGACGGCTTTGTCGCTTTCCGCGGCCAGCATGATCGCTCGGACCAGGTCCTTAACGTGGATGAGGTTTACGCGCATGTCCCGCGAGCCGATCACCGGCAGAATTCCCCGATTAGCCAACTGGAAGACGAAAAAAATGTCACGGTCTCGCGGGCCATAGACGGCCGACGGCCGGACGATCGTCGCCGGCAAGTCAGCCGCGTATTGCGCCACCGCCCGCTCGCCCTCATATTTGCTTTTGCCATACAGGCTCACAGGACGGCAGGGACTGTTTTCGGTCAGAGGGGTGCCATCGGGACTGGGTCCTGCGGCGGCCTGGCTGCTGACATAAACCACGCGCCGGACCGTTGGATTCTGCTGCTTGCAGGCGGACAGAACGTTATGCGTTCCCTTTGCGTTAACCTCGAAGAACTCGGCCACGCGCCGGGCTTTGGTCAGGCCCGCCACATGAAAGATGCAGTCCTGTTCGCGGACGGCCGCCGCCAACGACGGCTCGTCGGTCACGCTCCCGGGAAGCAGTTTGATTTCGAGGCCACGCAACCATTTCAGATCGCTTGTCGGTCGGACAAGACACGAGACCTCATAGCCGGCAGCAACAAGTGCTTCCGCCAGATGGCTGCCGACAAAGCCTGTTGCACCCGTCACGAGAACGCGTAGTTTGGACATCGGCCTTGGCCCTCAGAGTTCAGCCCTCAGCGATCAGCCACCAGCCACTACGATTTCTCACCGTATGGCGCAATCATAGACCCGGTAGATCTTGTGACACTTGCCGCCGACCGCCTCGATGGTACGCAGTATCGGTATGTTGTCCTCGAGTATCCACGACATTTCGCCTTCGGTCATGCCGAATTTCCCCATGGTTGACCAGGTTCGGTAGCAAAATCGCCACTCGAGACCGTGACGGCGATAGTCCTTCGTCACGCCCATCAGAACAACGCGCACTTGGGTGATTTTGCGGCGAAACCAGAGCAACTTGAAAAGGCCGAACGGGAACAATCGCCCGTTGAGTCGGGCCAGGACTTGGTTGAAATTAGGCAGCGTCAGCGAGAATCCCACCGGCTTATCGCCGTCTTCCGCGAGGAAAACCAGGTCCGGCTGCGCAATGGTCCGCAGTTGTTTTGCCATATGATCGAATTCCTCGTCCGTCACCGGAACAAAGCCCCAGTTGGCTTCCCAGGCCGCATTGACAACGGTTTTAGTGCGCTGAATCTCCGCCTTAAAATCCGCCAGATTGAATGGCCGAATCCGCACCGAGCTTTTTTTCTCCAGCCACTCCGCCATCTTGTGCGCGCGCTCGGTGATCTCGATCTGCTTCATCTGGAACGCCAACAAATCTTTGGCCTTAGCGAACCCGTAACGTTCGAGAAACGGCGCATAGTAGGGCGGGTTGTGAGTCATCATGATATAGGGAGGCGTGTCGTAACCCGTGATGAGAAGGCCGCACTCTTCATTGGTCGAGAAGTTCATCGGCCCGCGTATGACTTCCATGCCGTCCGCCGCGAGTGATTGTTTGGCCCGATCGAGCAGCAAACGGGCCGCTTCGTAGTTCTCCATCACCTCGAAGAATCCGAAGAACCCCACCCGGTCGTTGTAAAAGCGGTTGTGGTTGTGATTGACGATGGCGGCAATGCGTCCGACGGGACGGTCGCCCTCGCGAGCGAGAAACAGCCGGACCTTTGCGTGGAGGTAGAACGGATTTCGCCGCGGGTCAAATCGCTCTTTTTGCTCGATCAGCAAAGGCGGGACCCAGTTGGGGTCGTTCCTGTAGATTCGCCAGGGGAGGCGGATGAATTCTCGGAGCTGCTCAGGCCGCGTCACTTCTTCGACCGACACGCTCATAGGCGCCGAATCCCGTCGTCGAGAACGATGAACGCTGAATGAGGAATGCTGAACTCCATTCGATCGTTTCGTTCAGTATTCAACATTCAGCGTCAAATCAGCCCCACGGCTTTGCCCGCCTTTGCGAGCTTTTCCAACGCGAAATCGAGCTGTTCGTCCGTGTGGGTCGCCATCACGCTGAGTCGCACCAAAGCCCGTCCCGGCGGCACCGCTGGGGGAATCACGGGATTCACGAACAAGCCTTCGTCGTGAAGGACTTTCCACATCTGGAGAACGACCGGCTCCTCGCCGACGATGATCGGAATAATGGGCGTTTCGCTTTTTCCCGTGTCGAAACCCATTTGCCTGAGGCTGTCGAGCATCCGGTGGGTGATGGCCCAAAGCCTCTTGCGTCGTTCCGGTTCGCTGAGGATAATATCCAGCGCCGCAATGACAGCCGCCGCAGAGGCCGGCGACATGCTCGCACTAAAGATCAGGGCGCGCGCGTGATGTTTGAGATACTGGATGACGTCCTGGCTGCCGGCGATGAAACCGCCGATGGAGGCCAACGACTTGCTGAATGTTCCCATCACGATGTCCACTTCATCGTTGAGGCCGAAATGCAGCGCGGTTCCGTTGCCCTGGGGACCCAGCACTCCGATGGCGTGCGCGTCGTCCACCATGATGCCGGCTCCGTGGGCTTTGGCCAACGCGACAATCTCGGGCAAGGGCGCAATATCGCCTTCCATGCTGTAGATCCCATCCACGACGATGAACTTTCCATTGCGCGAAGTGGCGGCCAAAACCCTCTCCAAGTCCGACGTATCATTATGATCGAATCGCAGCGTTTTGCCAAAGGACAGACGGCTTCCATCAATGATGCTGGCGTGGTCGGCATTATCAATGATGACCACATCGTTCTTGCCGACGAGCGCCGAGATCGCGCCCAGATTGGTCTGGAAGCCCGTGGTGAAAACCAACGCGGCTTCCTTTTGGACAAAGCGGGCCAGATTCTCCTCCAGCTCGATATGCAAATCGAGCGTGCCGTTGAGAAACCGGGAACCGGCGCAACCGCTGCCATACTTCTCGATCGCGCGAATCGCCGCTTCCTTCACCTTGGGATGATTGGTCAGGCCCAAGTAGCTGTTCGAGCCCATCATCAACATGCGCTTGCCCTTGACGAGCACTTCGGTGTCCTGGGCCGTCTGAATCACCTGAAAGTAGGGGTAAATGCCGAGTTCCATCGCTTCAGCGGGCCGCGTGAATTGGGCGCACTTGTCGAAGATCGTCGCTCGTTTCGCATTCACCAACGAAGAAGACTTCCCGTCCATTTTCGCATCCTTACCAGACCCTGTGTCGCTCGCCGGCCCGCCGCTGGACAGTCAACCCGCACAGACCGGCCCTTGTCCCGCAAATCGCTTCAGCTACTCGCTCTTCCGACGAAAGAATCGTCTGTCATCCCGGCGAAACCGCACCTAATTTTATCCTACATCCGTGAAGCGTGATGGTCGGCTATCACCCGTAATTCTTCCCGTCAACCGCAAATCTACGTTCGTGACAATAAAATGTAATTCTGAGAAGCGAAAAGAGGTTTTTCAAGGTTTTTTTCGCACCGATGAAAGCAAACGCCTTTTTCGACTTCGCCTTTTTACTTTCTCCTCCTGCCTTCCTTTCTGTGGTGGCTTCTGGCGCAGAGACTTTGTCTTTCAGTAAACTCCGTATTCCTGTAGCGCCTCCCACATTGCCATAATGTTCTCCGGCGCGACGTCGGCCTGGATGTTGTGAACTGTGTTGAAGATAAATCCACCGCCCGGGGCGAGGTCTTCGATCCGGCGACGCACCTCGTTGCGCACCTCCGCCGGCGTGCCCTTGGGCAACACACGCTGGGTGTCCACGCCGCCCCCGTAAAACGTGATGTCGTTGCCATAGAGTTGCTTGAGTTCGCGCGTGTCCATGTTGGCCGCGCTGACTTGGACGGGGTTGAGAATGTCAATGCCCGATTCGATCAAATCGGGGATGAGCGAGGCGACCGAACCGCAGCAATGATAGAAGATTCTCACTTTCGTCGCCGCATGCTTCTTGATGAATTCAAACAGACGCGTGTGTCTTGGTTTGATGAGCTTGCGGTAGGTCTCGGGCGAAATGAGGGGTCCGTATTGACCGCACAAATCGTCGGCCTCCGAGACCATCATCACATTCTTGCCGACCAGCTGGAGAGCGCGCGCCCAATAGTTCATTTTGATTTCGCAAACGAGGTCGAGCAGCGCTTCGGCCAGCGGCTGGTTGGCCAGCAAATCCGCATAGAAATTCTCAAAGCCACGCACCCACATGGCGATCTCGAAAATGCCGGGCGCATTTCGGCCCAAGATATAGGCGACCTGCCTGCGGTTCATCAGTTCATCGGCGCGTTCGGCCAAGCCTTCATATCGGCCTGGGTCGAGCGGGTCGGGGAACTTGACGTGCGCCAAATCCGCGACACGACTGATATTCGCGAGCGGGTGCGCGCGCATATCGTGATACAGGCCGCCATCCAGCGGCATCCACCATTCGATGCCCCACTCGTCGCGGAGTTTGTGGTAACCATCCTCGCTCCACTCGGGTCGGACGAAGCCGCGCGGCGCGCCCGGGTTGATCCCATACACGTCCACTTTGAGCCGCTCTTTGATGTCGTCATGAACACGGGCGAGTTGCTGAATCGGGTCTTCGAGAGTGATTTCCACTTCCGGCAAGCCGAGATATTTCCGCAGCCGGCGATAGGCCTGTTGATGGATGCCGGTCAGGATCGAGCCGCCCAGATCGTAGGGCACCCGATCCGGCTCCTGATGATCCAATGTTGTCTCGACGCGCCTTCGACGGGTCCAGTTGTCCGATTTCATGATTCACCTCTTGGTTTCGGCCCAAGATGCTCGTGTCACTGAAAGCGCTCAACCCAGCGACCACCGATCGCAGCAGACGATTTCTTTAATGGGCTTTCGCTGGCGTGGGCTGGGTTGAGCGTCTGGATAGCCGAGCGTCAGCAATTCGACAACACGAATGGGCGCGGGGATGCCGACGATTTGTTTGACCTCCGGTTCGCTGAATGAGCCGATCCAGCAGGTTCCCAGACCTTCCTCCACCGCCGCCAGGGTGATGTGATCCGTGGCAATGGCAACGTCAATCGGATAGCAGGCCTGCCCGCATCGCATGAGGTGGCCGTCGGTTTCGGCGCAGCACGCGATGACGACCGGCGCCTCGGCGACAAATGCCTGGTTGCTGGCCGCGCCCATCAGAGACTTGCGCACCGCCGGATCGCGCACGACCACAAACCGCCATTCCTGCCGATTGCTGGCCGAGGGAGCCAGTCGCGCCGCTTCGAGAATCCGATCGAGTTTCTCCTGTTCGACTGGCCGGTTCTTGTACTTGCGGATACTCCGTCGTTTCTCGATTGTTTCATAGACGTTCATGGGACGTTGCTCCTTGATTGCGCCTCGATTCTCACCGGCGCGCCATCATGATACTAATTTCGCATAAAGCGCTTATATCTGTGCAAGCCATCGCAACATTCTTAAGAACATGAGCATGATTTTTCCGAGTCGAAAGAGCAAATCCTTTCTTTTGACTTGCTCCGAGCCAAGGCTCTGTGGCTAGACTCGACAGCTGTTATGACTACGTGTCCCGATTGCCAGGAAGCAATGCCCGACGAGGCGCGGCGCTGTCGAGCCTGCGGGCGGTGGCTGCGCGACGCCAGGCCGTGTCCGCAATGCGGCGAGACCGTTTTGGAGGTCGCGCGGGTTTGCCGGTTCTGCGGCTATGATTTCATTGCCGATCCGCTGAACCGTTCGTCGGGGGTCGAACCCGTTGAGGGGCTGCCTCACACGCTCATGGCAACACCGCTGGGCGGGATGATCTGCGAGGCTTCGGTGACTGCGCTATTTCTGCCGCCGCGCATGAGAATCGGCGAGGACGAGGTCGTTGTCACCAAGTGGTCGTGGTTGGGATTGCGCACCTATGAGCAAAAGGTAGCGGTCGCCAGGGTAGCCTCGGTGCGATTGCATTTGGGGATCATTTGGGCCGATTTGGTTCTGGAGACGTTCGGGGGTTCGATCGCGGCCTTGGGACTCAGCGGTCTCGACAAGAAAGAAGCGCAAGAGACAGTCAGGCTCTTGGAGAAGCTGACTCAATCGAGCAAGAAATCCACCCCGTCACCCATGAAAACCTGAAACTTGAAACCTGAAACCTGGAACCTGACACTTGGCCCTTGAAACCTGAAGCGCTCAGGCCTTTTCAGCGAAAGCTGTCGTGACCGCTTGCGCTCGGGGAAAGGAATACCCGCACGGGATGTTGGGGGCGATTTGATCGCGGTCGGAAAGATCGCGTAGGTCAATGGGGAATATGCCACAGTTGGGCGGCCGATGCCTATGGATGGCACAGGCGGCCACTCCCTCTTCCATTTTCAGAAAGGGGCAGCGAATCACAATCCGACAGCAGGCGCCGCAGCGTTTGCACTCGCCGGCGCGATGGTCCTCCATGTGGCGGATGTAGTTCCGGCCTTGCGGCGTGAGCGTGAGACAAAAGCGCCGAATCTTGCCTTGGACCAGCTGCGCCAGTGCGGCAACTTTCTTCTTCTCCTTGCGCGGGGTCGGGTGGCCATCCAGAACATGTTCGCACGTTCTATTTGCGTTTGGCATTTTCCGACTCCCAAGTCTCATTCCACAAGCAGAATACCCCAGCGTCGAGCGAAATCACGCGCCTCATCGGTCACGGTTACATGGCGCGGCACTGCGATCTGTCGCTCCCTTCGCATCCATGCAGATCGAACGTCGTCAGAGGTGATGAAACCGCGCGCCGGAGGCTCAGCGCCTTCTGCTCGGATTTCGGATCGCGGATTTCGGGTTGCCGACTGCGCCGATGCGCCAATGTTCTCGTGTCCGAAGAAACGCCGGCAAACGGCCTCCGCCAATTGCTCATCTCGGACGAATTCCACGCCCCACTGTTCGAGCGTTCGATAGCCTTCGAGCAACCACAATCGCACGGCCTGGGGTAGTCCCCAAAACGGCGCCGTTTCCTCGTCAACAGCGAGGCGTTGTGGCGGAAGACCGACCGCAACCACCGCCTGCCCGCGTTCGAGAAACACGCGAAGCACACGCGGCGGCACGGCGTCATACAATCCTAAGATCGTCTTCGCAACCGTGTTGCTCGTCAATGTTAAAACGCAAAGGAGTGGGAAACAATCCGGCAAGCGGCGCGTCTGCTCGGCGCCCAAGTCGTCCAGCAGGCTCACCGCTCCCAGCCGCGCCCGCAGCACCTGGGACGGCCATGCTTGCGCGAACGAGTGGGATCGAACCAAACTGGCCTCGATTCCCAAGGCCGTGAGTCTGCGAAAAGACTCAATTGCAGCGTCGCTCGGCGGTTGGTCGCCTGTGGCCAGAAAAAGCACCGGCCAGCGCGGCCGGAGCGTTTCGACGATCTGTTGGCGACAGCGTTCTACCGCTTCGGGTGACAGACCGAGCGCTTGCGCCAGTTCATCGAGCGTGATTTCCAGCACTCGATGCAGGTCATATTTCATCGTCCCACTCTACCGGAAGCGCCCATGACTCGCCCGCAGCAACTTTGGACCGCTTGTTCCTCGGAGACCGGTTGACAACCTATCGTGCGGGTGGCCGGTGGCGCTCCGCTTCACAAGTCCCATTTATTGCGGCAAGATGGATTTGATCTGGTCGTCGGGACGTGGAATGACGTGGACCGAGATCAGTTCGCCGACACGACGCGCGGCGGCCGCACCGGCATCCGTCGCCGCTCGCACGGCGCCCACGTCGCCCGCCACGAACACCGTCACCAAGCCGCCGCCAACCCTCTCTTTGCCGATCAGCCGGACGTTGGCTGCTTTGACCATGGCATCGGCCGCCTCAACCGCTCCCACGAGTCCTCTTGTTTCGACCATACCCAATGCGTTCTCATAGGTTTCCACGCCGACACTACCTCCTCCATCTCGATTGATTCACACGATTTCAGTCACC
>Ga0315277_10004214_pt1 | contig 19258 bp, 9 predicted proteins | sample YL17G05_15_MG_FD_203695 | JGI IMG/M metagenome (GOLD analysis project Ga0315277, IMG submission 203695) | Sediment microbial communities from Yellowstone Lake, YNP, Wyoming, USA - YL17G05_15 | ecosystem: Environmental > Aquatic > Freshwater > Lake > Sediment | place: USA: Wyoming | collected...
GTGAACAGCATACCCGCCTCAGCATTCAGGGTGTGAAGCAGCCCCCGTATGAGTTGGAAATGTACCACAAGGACGGCTCGGTCCGCCGCCTGGAAGTTTCGGAGACGCCCGTTCTTGACGAGCAGGGGAACGTCATTGCTGTCGAAGGTATTGCCCACGACATTACCGAGCGCAAGCGGACGGACGAAACGTTGGCCCGCCTGGCCGCCGCAGTCGAGCAGGCGGCGGAGTCCATCGTCATCACCAGCCCGGATGGGACAATCCAGTACGTCAATCCGGCGTTTGAACGGGTCCTGGGCTTCGCACGCGAAGACGTGCTGGGAAAGAACGTCAGCATCCTGATCAGCGACGAAGACAACCTGAGATTCCGCATGGGGCTTGTGGACACGATCGCCGACGGGAAGATCTGGTCGGGCCGCATCGCCAACCTGAAGAAAGATGGCTCACGATGCCATCAGGATATCACGGTCGCCCCGGTTCGCGACGATACCGGGGCGGTGATCAACTACGTTTCGGTGGGGCGTGACGTCACGCAGGAGATCGGGCTGGAGGCACAGTTGCGCCAGGCCCAGAAACTGGAGGCGGTCGGATCACTGGCCGCCGGCATCGCCCATGAAATCAACACGCCGATCCAGTTTGTCGGCGACAACGCGCATTTTCTATCCGACTCCTTTGAGCAATTGATAGCGATGGTGGAGCGAAGCCGGAGCGGATTGTCTCTTTCAGGGTCGGGTGAATCCGAGATCGGAGATTCAACCGAGACATCCCCCGACTCGGAACTGGAGTACTTGAAACGGGAGATCCCGAAGGCAATCGCCGATACGTTGGATGGCATTGAGCGCGTCGCTAAAATCGTGCGCGCCATGAAGGAATTCTCCCATCCCGACAAGGGAGAGAAGGCGCCCGTTGACATCAACCGCGCGCTGCAGACGACGCTGACCATCGCTCGCAACGAACTGAAATACGTCGCCGACGTGCTGACCGATTTTGACGAGAACCTCCCCTCGGTCTACTGCAACCTCGGCGGCATGAACCAGGTGTTCCTAAACATCCTGGTGAACGCAGCGCACGCCATTGCCGACGTGGTCGGCGACGACAGCGGCGCGAAGGGGACGATCACCGTCTCGACCCGGCGAGAGGATGACAGCGTCGTGATCGCCATTTCCGACACCGGGACGGGGATACCGGAGCGTGCTCGGGAACGCATCTTCGATCCGTTCTACACTTCGAAAGCCGTCGGCCGCGGCACCGGGCAGGGGCTGACCATCGCCCGCTCGGAGATTGTCGACAAACACGGAGGATCGATCACGTTCGATACCGAGGTCGGGAAAGGGACAACCTTCTACATCCGTCTGCCGATTAGTGCTCCCGAACTGGCGGAGGTGTCATGAGCCGCGTTGTGTTTGTCGATGACGATCCCCATGTGCTGGCGGCGCTGGAGCGGACAGTGCATGTCCGCGACAAGGCCTGGCCGTGCGAGAGCTTCACCTCAGCGGCAGCGGCACTGGCAAGGATCGCGCAGGGCGGTATCGACGTCGTTGTTTCCGACGTGCGCATGCCGGGGATGGACGGCGTCGAGTTCTTGGTGCGCCTGAAGGGCGATCCCCGGACCCAGCACGTCCCCGTCATCATGCTGACCGGCCACGCGGATTCGGGAAGCAAACGCAGCGCGCTGGAACTGGGCGCCTACGACTTTGTAACCAAGCCGGCCGATCCCGAGGAACTGTGGGCGCGGCTCTGCAATGCCGTGCGCCTGAAGTCGTACGAGGACCGCCTGCGGGAGCAGAACGGCATTCTGGAACGGCAATTGATCCAATCGCAAAGGATGGAAGTCGTCGGGTTGTTGGCCCGGGGGATCTTCCACGATCTCAACAACATCCTGCAGAGCGTGATTGGCCGCACGGAATTGGCCGCCTACGAGACCGGGGCGATGGATCAGGTACAGCAGAACTTGAAACTCGCGCTGGCGTCCGCGGAACACGCCCGACGGCTGGCGCGCCAGATCCTCTCTCTGGGACAGCCCACCGCCGCACCGAGGGAGGCCCATGACCTGGGTGCGCTGATCGATGAGAGTCTGCATCTGGTGGCGGCCGCGATCCCTCAGAACATCCGGGTTATCTGGGACCGGCCGCCGGTCTCCGCGCCATTGAACGCGGACGCGACCCAGATTCATCAGATTGTGATGAATCTCTGCACCAATGCCGTGCAGGCGATGTCGGGTGGCGGGACACTGAGACTCTCTCTCGATGTCGTGGAGGTTGACCCCGTCGCGGCGGCCGAACTCGAAGAGGCGACACCGGGGACTTACGCCCGTCTGGGTATCGCCGATTCCGGCACGGGGATGGACCCATCCACGTGTGAGCACATCTTCGATCCGTTCTTCACGACGAAAGAGCCCGGCCAGGGCACTGGCGTCGGGCTGTCGGTCGTGCGGCGGATCGCACGCAACCACGGCGGGTTTGTCACAGTGGACAGCACACCCGGTCGGGGGACCAGTTTCTTCGTCCATCTCCCCTGCACCGGCCCGGAGATTCCCGATCGGGCGATGGACGAGGGGGGAACACATGCCGGGCAAGAAGCGTGTCCTGTTCGTCGATGATGAACCCCATGTGCTCGATGGCTTGCGGCGCATGCTGGGTAAGATGCGCGACGAGTGGGAGATGGAGTTCGCCACGAGCGGCGCCGAGGCATTGGCGGCGCTGGCCAAGCACCCGTTCGACATCATCGTCACCGACATGCGTATGCCGGTGATGAACGGGGCGCAATTACTGAATGAAGTCAAAGTGCGTTACCCCGGCATCGTGCGCTTCATCCTCTCGGGGCATTCCAATCTGGACCTGATCATGCGGTCGGCCGGCTCGGCCCACCAGTACCTGGCCAAGCCGTGCGACGCTGAGATGCTGACGCAGACGGTCAGGCGCAGCTACGCCCTGCGCGATCTGTTGAACGACCGCCGCCTCGGAGAGATCCTCTCCGGAATAACGACCCTCCCCGTCCTGCCGGGCGTGTACTCGCAGCTCGTGCAGGCGCTGGCCGATGAAAAGACCTCCCCCGCCGAGGTGGGACGGATCGTCTCCCAGGACGTGGGCATGACGGCCAAGGTACTGCAACTGATCAACTCCGCATTTTTCGGCGTGCGCCGTCGCGTCGAAGATCCCGCGCAGGCAGTCTTCTACATCGGACTGGACGCGGTGCGCGGATTGGTGCTGAGTGTCGGTGTCTTCTCCCAGTTCACGGGGCTTGAGGTGCCGGATTTTTCCATCGAGGCCCTGCATCGACACTGCCTGGACGTCGGTGCCCGGGCCAAGCAGATCGCCACGCGACAAGGCGCCTCCAAGCAGTTCCAGGGGGACACGTTCATCGGCGGCGTTTTGCATGACGTGGGAACGCTCATCCTCGTCGCCAACTTTGCCCGGGAGTTCCAGGCCATCCGTTCCTTAAGCGGCGCGCGTCAGATCCCGATGATCGACGCGGAGCGGGAAGTGCTGGGTGCGACTCATGCCGAACTCGGTGGGTATCTGTTGGGGTTGTGGGGCTTGCCCGATCCAGTCGTCGAGGCGGTGGCGTTCCATCACTCGCCCCGCTCCTGCTTGAACCGTGAGTTCAGCCCGCTGACTGCGGTACATGTGGCCAACGGACTGGCCCACGAGCAGGTGAGTGGCGAAGCTGGGAACGGCGCCGAACTCGTTGATCGGGAGTATCTGGCCGAGTTAGGCTTGGTTGACCGCCTGCCGAAATGGAAGAATGAACTGGAAGCCGGCCTCAAGCAACGCGAGGAATCGTATGCCGAGTGCGTCCAATGAGCGGATCCTCTTTGTAGACGATGAGCCCTACGTTCTGGAGGGGCTCAAACGCCAGTTCCGCCAGGAGTTCGCGATCAGCACCGCGCAGGGTGGGGCTTTGGGTCTGCAACAGTTGAGAGAGCACGGACCATTTGCGGTCGTGGTGTCCGACTTCCGCATGCCGGGGATGGACGGGATTCAGTTTCTCACTCAGGCGCGGGCGATCAGCCCGGACACCGTCCGCATCATGCTGACCGGGAATGCCGACGTCGACACCGCGATGCAGGCGATCAACGAGGGGCACATCTTCCGGTTCCTGTCCAAGCCCTGCCCGCCGCCGACGCTGACTATGACCATCCGCGCCGCCCTGGAACAGCGCCGTCTGGTCGCCGCCGAGCGGGAATTGCTGGAGAAGACACTGCACGGCAGCGTGAAAGTGCTAACCGACGTCCTGGCGCTGGTGAATCCGGGGGCGTTCGGGCGGGCCTCACGCATCAAGAGGCATGTGAGTGGCGTGGCCGAGATCCTCTTGGCCGCTGCGTCGGGGACTCCACCGACGTCCGGGGACGCGACCAAGGGGCGCAAGACCGAACTCTGGCAGTACGAACTGGCGGCGATGCTCTCACAAGTCGGCTGCCTCACCCTGCCGCCCGACCTGCTCGAGAAGGTCTATGCGGGCCAGACTCTTGATGACGTTGAACAGCAGATATTCAATACGCATCCGAGCGTGGGGCATGACTTGATCGCCAACATCCCGCGTCTGGGGGCGGTCGCGGAGATGATCGCCTTCCAGGAGAAGCACTTCGACGGGTCGGGAGTGCCCCCGGGTCCGCTCAAGGGACGCGAGATCCCCATGGGAGCGCGGATTCTCAAGGCGGTTCTGGATCTGGACATCCTCGTCTCCGCGGGTGCGCAGCCGGAAACCGCCCTGGAGACCTTGCGGCAGCGGGTCGACTGGTACGATCCCGCGGTCCTGACAGCGTTGCGATCGGTGCTGGGTCTGGAGGCCGAATACTCGGTCCGACGCGTGCGGCTCTGTGAGCTGTGCGCATCCATGATCCTCGCCGAGGATGTCACCACGAAGGACGGCCGTCTGCTGATCTCCCGTGGCTATCAGTTGAGCGACTCGATCTTGCGGCATCTGGAGACTTTCGCCCGCCGTCTCGAGATCCGTGAGCCGATCTGCGTACTGGTGCCGGTCCAGAAGGCGAGCAACCCACAGACAGCAGAACCATCCATCGACAGACCGGAAACCACTGACAGTGCCGTGTCGCCGCCAGTCACAGCAGAGCGCGCCGTGCCGATTTGATCCTCTGATCCCGGCGGCGGGCGGCAGCGGAGTTCTGCCCCCCTCACTCAACTCCAGCGAGTGAATTGGCCAGTCGACGGCTTCCGACTGACATTGGTCAGGCGGAAAGGATTCCCCGTCGCCCGGGGTTGCCGTATCCTGGTCGGCGGAGCCGTGGGAAGAAACAGAGCGTGCTCTCGATTGTGGAGGTTGCTGTGGTTAAGCGCGGCGAGTGGGCCCGGTGGGTCCTTGTCTTGGGAATCGTGGGCAGCGCACTCTGGCTGTCTTTGGCTTCTTCGAGTATTTGGGCAGCCGATCGCAGGATAGATTTCTGGAGCGAGCAACGCCGCGGGACGAACTGCTTCAACGGGAACGTGACGCTTGCTTGGTGGAGGGCAGCACGTGAGGCGGGAATCGACGTCGTCCGCCTCGCACCCAACAAGTGGATCTCCCGTGAGAGGGACTTCCTCGTCGGTAACACAGATCATTTCGCCGGAGTGGTCGCAGTCGATCTTGCCGCCCTTCTGGGTGTACTCGATGATGCGGACTCGGTCGGCATGAAGGTGGTGGTCACGACTCTGTCGCTGCCCGGATCGCGCTGGCGACAGCAGAACGGCGACCGCTCTGATCTCGCGCTCTGGCGTGACACCGCATATTGGGATGAAGCGGCACGATTCTGGCGTGAACTGGCGGGCCATTTGAAGGCTCATCCCGCGGTCGTGGGCTACAACATCATCAATGAGCCGACCCCGGAGCTGGCGCTCGGCACGGACGGCGCCGCGGTCCTCAATCGCTTCTATCAGGTCGTCATGGCTGCTATCCGCGAGGAGGATTCGGAGACGCCGATCATCCTCGACGGCGGTCAGTGGGCCTCACCATCGGGCCTCGCGGCCCTCGCACCGCTACCCGATGAGAAGGTACTGTACTCGTTCCACATGTATGAGCCCTTCGAGTTTACGAACCGAAAGGCAAACAGCGGTCGCTACTGCTATCCCGGACAGGTCGTTCAAGACGCACGGGACACACTCATCCTCGATACCGACGCACTGGTGGCGATACTGGCCCCTGTGGCGGCCTGGCAGAAGCGGTATGCCGTCCCGTCAAACCGCATCTTCGCCGGCGAGTTTGGCTGTCATCGCGTGACGTGCGGTGCCGCCGACTACCTGGGCGATCTCATTCGCCTGTTCGATCAACACAACTGGCACTGGGCGTTCTATGCCTTCCGCGAAGACACTTGGGATGGCATGGACTACGAACTCGGCACCAAGCCGCCGGGATGGAAGTACTGGCAGGCCATCGATCGTGGCGAGAAACCCTCTCTTCCGCGCGTTGACAATCCAATCTGGAGAGTGATTCGGCAACACCTCAAGAACTGAACTCCCTCTCAGGCGGGCGCTCGGGCCATTGGCAGATCACGATGACGGAGGCTTGTGCGCGCTTGTCCGAGGATTCCCCGGCGCCGGCCGTCGTGCGGCTCCGACTCTCTGTGCCTTCGTACCACGGACTCGACCGCTCACAGCTTTGCCAGGCACCCGGTAAACCCGGTTGACACCCGGCCGTCGATATGGCATTCTTGCGACGGCAGGGCCGATCTGTGACCCCTGCAGCAGCATGACGTGCTGTATCAGCCCCGTTGAATGTTCAATGAATCCACAACACCACCCATCTGGGAAGGAGAACGGCCATGAATATCAAACTCTCCAACGGGAAAGAAATTCCGGTTGAGATGCACAAGGTCAGAATTGTGCAAAAGACGAATTTGGTGCCGGCTCAACGGCGGCTCGAGGCCATGAAGGAGGCGGGTTATAACACGTTCTTATTGAGGACCAATGATGTCTTCCTCGACATGCTGACCGATAGCGGCACGAACGCGATGAGCGACAACCAGCTGGCGGCGATGATGGTCTCCGATGACGCTTACGCCGGGAGCGAGAGCTTCTACAAGCTGGCCGACGCCGTGAAGGAGATCCTGGGGTTCAGCCATACCATGCCGGTGCATCAGGGCCGGGCGGCTGAGCATCTGTTGGCCAAGGTGTTCGTCAAACCGGGCGACGTCGTCGTGATGAACTATCACTTCACCACGACTAAAGCTCATTTCGAGCTGGCGGGTGCGACAGTCCTGGAGATTTTCACCGATGAGGCCTTGAACACGCAGAGCACCAAACCCTTCAGAGGCAATCTGGATCTGCGGAAGTTCGCGGACGCGATCAAGAAGTACGGGGCGAGCAAGATTCCTTTTGTCAGGATGGAAGCGACCACCAACCTCATAGGCGGGCAGCCGTTCTCGATGCGCAACCTGCGCGAAGTGAAGGACATGGCCGCGGCACATAACATCCCCCTCGTGTACGATGGCAGCCTGATCTCGGAGAACGCGTACTTCATCAAGCAGCGGGAAGAGGGATATGCAGACAAGTCGATCCGCGAGATCATCCGCGAGATGATGAGCGTGGTGGACATCTTCTATCTTTCCGGACGCAAGAGCGCGTCCGTGCGGGGCGGCCTGATCGCCACCAACCACAAGGAATACTATGACCAGTTGCTGAATTGGCTGCCGGTGTACGAGGGATTCGCCACTTACGGCGGGATGTCGACTAAAGAGATCGAGGCGATGGCTGTCGGCCTCCGGGAGATGACCGATGTCAATGTGGCCGGTATCTCTCCGCAGTTCATCCAGTACTTTGTCCAGAGACTGCTTGACAACGGACTGCCTGCGGTCACCCCGGCGGGCGGGCTGGCATGCCATGTCGACGCCAAGCGCTTCCTGCCCCATTTGCCGCAAAGCCAGTATCCGGCCGGCGCACTCGCGGCCGCGATCTACATTGCTTCGGGCGTGAGAGGCATGGAACGCGGAACCATTTCCATGGACAGAGACGCAGAAGGTCGTGAGGTGTACGCCGATCTGGAACTGGCACGACTGGCGGTGCCGCGCCGGGTATATACGATGTCTCACATCGAGTACGCCGTTGACCGGCTGACCTGGCTGTACAAGCACCGCGATTTGGTGAAGGGCCTGACATTCGTGGAAGAGCCGAAGGTCCTGAGGTTCTTCTTTGGGCGGTTGCAGGCGTTGGACAATTGGGGCGCGGATCTGGCGCGGGCTTTCGAGGCGGACTTCGGACCGAATTGCTGACACGGGCGGCACGCCCATCGCTGGGGCGCTGCCCACACGAGTTGATAAGCTGCAAGCAGGCCCAGTGGCGGTAGGACAGCCGGGCGTTCCTTAGCCTGATGCCACAACGCCGCTGGGCCGGCTTGTGTGTGCTCGTGTTCCACACGGCCACCGGCTTCGTCACGAGTGACCCCGACCGTCGGGCTTGTTGAAGAACCAGCCTCCGCGGGGCAAAATCGTCCACCTTGGACGGACGACCTCCTCAGGTTCTCCCGGTCGCGGCTGCCTATGAAGATGCTTTGTCCCGCGCCCGTTCACTCAAGGGCCTTCTCCTCGTCGGGCGCAACCTTCCGGGGCCTGCCCGCGTAGTCAGTATATCTGGGGAGACGACCGTCGGTGATTCGGCCCCCGTGTGACGATCTGCGCCCATCATGATTCAGGCCGACAATCTGCGCAAACGCTACGGCGCCCTGACCGCCGTGGACGGCATCTCGTTTGAGGTCCGGTCCGGTGAGACCTTTGGCCTTCTGGGTCCCAACGGGGCGGGGAAGACGACCACGCTCAACCTGCTTGTCGGCACTCTCACACCGGACGGCGGCAGCGTGTCCATCAATGGGGAGACCGACCCGACCAACGCCAGTGTACGTCAGCAGATCGGCTATGCGCCACAGGCCATCGCTCTCTATGGCGAGCTGACCGCCGAAGAGAACCTGACCTTCCTCGGCCGTCTATACGGCCTGAGTGCCCGACAACTCCGGGAGCGGGCGCGCCAGGCGCTCGATTTGACGGGTCTGAGTGACCGGCGGCAAGACAGAGTGAGGACGTTCTCGGGCGGCATGAAGCGCCGGCTCAACCTCGCCTGTGCACTGATCCATGATCCCCCGGTCCTGTTGCTGGATGAGCCCACTGTCGGTGTCGATCCGCAATCGCGCAACTTGATCTTCGACAAGATCGAATGGTTGCGCCAGCAGGGACGCACGATCGTCTACACGACGCACTACATCGAGGAAGCGCAGCGGTTGTGCGACCGCGTGGCGATCATGGATCACGGCCGTATCCTGGCGTTGGACACGGTCGGACGCCTGATCGAGCAGCACGGTGGCAAGTCGGTCATCGAGGCGGAGCTGCAAGAAGCACCCGCTGACCCCGCCGGCCTCCCCGGTGTCATCGAAGGCGCCCGGTTCCGTCTGGAAACCGATCGTCCCCTCGAGGAGTTGGCACGCCTCGCCGGGTTGGGCCTCCGCTTCCGGACGTTGCGGCTCGACCAGGCCGATCTGGAGGTCGTCTTCCTGAATCTCACAGGCCGGAGGTTGCGCGACTGATGGGCCGTCTGATCGTCATGGCCGCGAAGGACCTGCGGCTTCTGTCGCGGGACAAGTTCAGCTTGTTTTGGGTGCTGGTCTTCCCCCTGTTGATGGCTCTGTTCTTCGGTGCGATCTTTTCCTCCGAAGGTGCGGATGTCGCCCGGCTCAACATCGCCGCCGTCAATGAGAGCGGAACCGCAGCAGCAGCGGGGCTGATCGAGCAGTTGGAGAAGTCGAGCGCCCTGTCGGTGCGGCGAATGCCCCGGGATTCGGCAGAGGCGTTGGTGGCGGCGGGACGGCTGGTTGCATATGTTGCCATAGGCGAACCGCAGAAGGGCACCCACACTATGGGACCGTGGGAACCTCCCTCAATTGAGATCGGCATTGATCCGGCGCGCAAGGCCGAGGCCGGTTATCTGCAGGGGTTGGTCACGGAAGCGTACTTCACCCGGCTGCAGTCGACGATGACGAACGCAGCACAGTCCCGGCAATGGATTCACACCGGTCTGGCGGGACTCGACTCGGCACGTTCCCTCCCCGGGAAGCAGCGGCAGGTGCTGAAGGACCTGTTGGTCGCCTTGGACAACTACAACATGACGTTCGACTCCGGCAGTCAAAAGGGCCCGTCCCCATTCGCCGACTTGAACATCCGAATGACCCAGATTACCGGTCGTGCGGAGTACCCTCACTCCAGCTTCGAGATCACGTTCCCCCAAGCACTGCTCTGGGGTCTGCTCGGCGTCACCTTCGCGTTTGCCCACTCGATCGTCGGCGAACGGACTGTCGGCACCTGGCTTCGGCTGAGGGTGGCGCCGGTCAGTCGCGCACAGATTCTCGCGGGCAAGGCGCTGGCAAGCTTCGTCGCCTGCGTCACCGTCAGCATCTTCCTCATGCTGGTCGGGCGCGTTCTCTTCGGCGTCCGCCTGACCAATCTCCTGGGCCTGGCCGTCGCCATTGTCAGTTGCGGGGTCTGCTTCTCCGGACTGGTGATGCTGATCAGCGTCCTGGGAAAGACCGAACGGTCGGTCGCCGGTGCCGGCTGGGGGATTCTGCTGGTGATGTCGATGATCGGCGGCGGCATGATTCCCCTCATGGTCATGCCCTCCTGGATGCTGGCGCTCAGCAACTTCAGCCCGGTGAAGTGGGGGATTCTGAGTCTGGAAGGCGCCATCTGGCGCGGGTTCTCACTGACACATATGATGCTGCCCGCCGGAATCCTCCTCGCCGTCGGCGTCATCGCCTTCACCGCCGGGGCAAGCATCCTCTCCCGCGCCGACGGGTAGCCTACGCCGGAGCCCTACCCCGCGCTTCAGCCGACACTGTTGCGCATATCTTCCGGGCTTATTCCTGCCCCTCGTCCGGGAGGATGTCGTTGAGCGTGGACGGATCAGCCAAGGCGTGAAGGATGGTCTCGATGATCATCGAGTCCTCCAAACCCAAGCCCTCACATAGGACATCGGCGTCTCGTTCACCGGCGAGAAGGCGACGAATCGCAGCGACGAGACTGGTCCAGCCGTGTTGTTCGAGGTCAGGAAGGAGCGCCTCCAGCTCCTTGCGCTCCTTGCGCTTCTGCGTTGCCATGATCGTGCCGACGATCAACGGTAGGTGCTCTTTGAGTTCATTGCGGGTGCCTGCGAAGCTGCGTTTGCTCGCACGGGCGAGGCGGCGGTACGCGCGAGCTTGCGACGGCCGCGACTCCTGGTCGGCAATCTCCGCGAGAATATCGTAGGTCTTCCAAATCTCCGCCGCGCCGGGGTCGAGTGTTTGCTTGATGGCGAGCGCTTCCTCCGCCAGTTCCCGCGCTTCGACCAGGCGGCTGGGTTGATTCCGCAGGAGGCCGGCAAGGTTGTTGAGACACTTCGTCAGATTGACCCGGTCTCCCCCCCCGCGGAAGACCTCAAGCGCTTTCCAATACCACGACTCGGCCGCTTCTGGTTTGCCGGTCCGCTCACTCACGCTGGCCAACTGGTTCCAAGTCGCCGCGGCACCGTTTGACCCGGAAATGATGCCCTGCTGCTCTCGGATGCGCGCCGCCTCCCGGTAGTGCCGCTCCGCTTCGTCCCACTGCCGCGCTTCTTGAAAGACTGTGCCAAGCTGATGCCACAAGACCGCTTCCATCGCTGGCTCCCGGAGTTGCTGGAAGAGCGCGAGCACGGTCCGGTAGCGGTCTGCCGCTTCCGTTAGATTCCCCTCCCGCATCGCCAGCGTGCCGAGCTGGATGATAGTCACGCCCTGCCCACGAAGATCGCCGAGCTCGTTGTCTACCGCCAGCCCGTCTTCATAAGCCTTCCGCGCCTCGGAGTATGAACCCTGAAACATGAGCGCATCGGCCAGATCGGTGAGGCACACACCGCGTTGTCGTTTCACTGTGTCCGTCTGCTCAAGCTGTGCCAGGACGGCGAGCGACTCACGTTGGTGCTCTGCGGCCAGATCCAGGCGTCCGCTGTCATGGAAGCAGCGGCCCAGCCGAGCCAAGGTCACGCCACGCTGATAGTTCGGCGCATTACCCAACTTCTCCAACACAGTTCGGAAGATACCGGCGGCCTCATCCGCACGGCCCGATGCCAGCAATTGCTCGCCGCGGTTCGATTGCGCTACAAACCACGCCTCCGAGCCGACTTCACCCGCCGACGCCTCGGCCTTGGCGATGAGGGCTTCTGACTCCTGCCTGAGCCCGAAGATGTCCAGGAACATGTTCACCCTGCTGACAAAATCCACGGCGTCCGGGTCGCCTGCATCCAGGGCGGCGTGGACGGCGTGTAGCAGGTTGGGGAGTTCCCGTCGCGCGATCGCCCGCGCCTCGTGGGGATTCTGAGTGTCTGCCTGGTAGAGATAGCTGGCGAGAGCGTAGTACTGCTGGCGGTGGGCGTCGCTCAGACGGGACAGCTCGCCTTCGGTCAGTTGCGCCCAGAGCATCGGCGCCAGCGTGGGGTGGAATCGGAGGTACGGCACGGTCAGGCCGGGCACTGTCTCCGCCTCGATCAGCGCGGCGCCCTCCAGTTGCCGCCGCAGCGCGGGCCAGATGTTGCTCTCAGCCACAGGCGCGGGGATCTCCGCCAGCATCCGGCGCAGCTCGTCGGCTTGTTCGCGCAGCCCGTCGCCTTGAAGCTGCGCCTTCAACTCAGCCGGAATCTCCGCTCCTTCGGGCAGGTCAGCGCCCGCCAGACGCAGGATTGTGCGCGGGTCGCCGCTGTCCAAAGCTCGCAACGCGGCTTCGACTTCTTCCCGCCGACCCTGATGAGGATCACCCAGACCCGTGATGACGAGCAGGTCGTACTCAAATGCCCCACCTTGGAACACCCCCAGGCGCGGAAGCACCTGGCGGGCGGCCGCATCCAACTGGTCGAGCGAAAGCTCAAGCGAGGCGACCAGTTCGGCGGGCGTGTCTTCACTCGTGGTCGCGGCCGACGAACCGCCCGGGCCACCGGAGAGCAACTGGCCCAGCCTATCGCGCAATTCCCTGGCCGTACGTGTCTTCAATTGCGCAGTCAGCACGCGAATGGAGAGAGGGTGAAACTTCACCCGGTCGAACAGATCGATGACGTCCCCGCGCTTGGGCGTCGCCACGGTAGGCGCGGGCGGCAGTTTCATCAGCTCGGCGAACCATTCCAACGCGTCGGCGGGTGCATCGCGATGGCCTAGACCTTCCAGAACGATACGCCGGTGGACAAGCGTGCCCTCGACCCGGTAGTGCTGGTGCCCGAACTCGGGCTTACGCGTGGTGCACAGGACACGTGAGCCGCCCGCCTCGGACCAGCCGACAGCGGCATCGAGCAGTCTATACAGTGGTTCGGGGGCGACTGCTTCCAGGTTGTCCAGGATCACCAGCGTCGGTGTCTTCCTCAGTGCTGCTTCGGCTGCCTTGGCGTCGATCAGACTCTCGCCCAACACGGAGCCGATGTTGCCGACCGCCACACCCAACGCGTCGGTACCCGGTATCTCGTTGTAACGCAGGATCACGGCCGCCTCAAACATCCCGATGCGGACAAGCCACCGCCCTGTTTCTTCGGCGAGCGCCGTTTTCCCCTGGCCGCCAAAGCCGGTGATCGTGATCCGCCGCGTCTTGTCCGCGAACCAGCGCTCGATGTCCCACAACTCATGTCGGCGGCCGAAGAAACCGGCTTCGGGGCGGGCAGGGACATTCGTGCGCGGCGGGGCAACTCCGGTCTCCTGACCTTTGCCTACCGATTCCTTCAGAAGCGGCAGGTCCGTGCCGCTCTGGTATAAAGCGGGGAGGAACCAGTCGTAGAGTACAAGCGGCACGCGCTCCGGGCCGCGCTGGACTTCATACTTCTCCGGGTGGTTGGCGAGGTAGCGGCGGGCGTTGTCGAGCGACTCGCCGATGCCGTGGCCGCGGGCAATGTCCTTGTAGAATGCGCCGAAGAGAGAGCGCGTGGTGTGGACAAGCACCGAGTGGGTCATGGCCAGCACAGCGGGGATCCCCGCCGCGGTTAGGCGCGCGGCGACACTACCCATCGGTTCCTCGTTGTCGCCCAGGTCGGCGGTCTGACAGGCGGAGAGAATGATGAGCGGGACCTTGTGGCGATGCAGGTTTTCGCCGAGCCGCTGGGCCGAGACGAAGTCGCACTGGCCATCGGGCTTCTCAAAGAGGAGATACCCGGTGTTGGGCGGAGACTTGGCAGCGAGTTGCGCAGTTTCCTCCTTGACGACCGACCCATCGAAGGGGAACCGCGTCCCCTCGTGTTTCTCAGCGGCTTCCGGCAGTCCGCCGTCGCGGTCGAACACGCCATGACCGTCAAAGTGGAGGATATCGACGCGCGGTTCATCCTTCTGTTCGAGGCGCTCAACCAAGGCGTCAAGGGTCGCGGGTCGGAGGAACTCCCAGGTGAAACACCCGGGCGCATGTTCGTCTAAGGCATCGAGCACCGCCTGGGGATCAGCGCGCGGGTCAAGGAAGCCGCTGCCGGACGGACGGCTCACGACAAAGAGCAAGTGCAGCCGTTCTTTAGCTTCGATCTTGAACCCCGGCCGGCCGCCGGTCGCCCCCGCGACCCGGCGCCGGATGCTGATACGGGGGGTTTCCAGAAAGAGAGGCACGCCACCCTTCGCGGGATCGTGCAGCAATTCCCACGGTAGGGAAAGGATGGCCGGATGCTCGGCACTGATTGTCAACAGGCGCGTCTCGTCCTCGCGGTCCTGAAACTGATTGAACAGGCGGGCCGCGGCGCGAACGCGGAAGGCAGCGTCGAAAAGCGCCTTGCCCCAGACGATCAATAGGTCGGCAATGCGTTCGGCCTCTTTGTCATCCGGGTCGCCGAGCGAGTGCGCGCCATAGACCTCGATGTACCACTGGATGTCCCGGCGGTCTTTGACGGTCAGCGGATTCGTGAACGGCAGCGCACCGGATTCCTCGCCGTCGAAGCTGACGATCACGTGGTCCTTGTCCGGGAAGCGGAGGTTGAGTTCGCGGCTCATGGTCAAGCGGACCTTTCCCTTGGGTATGGGGCTCGCCTATCCCCGATTACTGTACCGCTCGCCAAGATAGTCACGCCAGCGATGGAACACAACTCCCGCGTCGGCCACGAACTCCCCTATCGCTTCTTCCGCTCCTTCGTCTCGGGCGCGTGGAAGAGCCAGCCCGATGGCAATGGCTGCCTGGCGACTCCCGGTCCCTCGATGGACAAGGCCAATCCCTTGTCGCCCTTCTTCTGGAACATACGGATTGCAATCGCGTGTACCCCCGCTTTCAGGGCGATCCCGCTCGACGCCGTACCTGTCCCTTGAAGGGCATCATTGTCCACCAGCAGGGAATCCCCCACGCGCAGATCGCCGCCGTCATCCGCGCTGAAGAAGAAATCGTACAGTCCATCGCGGGGAATCCTGACAAGGCCGTTCAGGACCAAACCGAACTCCTCGGCCCGTGCGAACTGCGGTATGGCGACCGAATCTGCGACCGTCGTCTTGCGGCTCGACAAGGTGTCGAAGCTCGGCAGACTGCGCCATGATCCTTCATAGTACGCGCACGCCAGGCCCGGTGAGAGGCTGCCGGCCGCTGTCGGCTCACGCAGGGCCAGCCGATGGAACGTGGCGGCGGCGACATAGGCATCGTCAGCGCCCGCAAGGAGCGCCCGCGCCTTGACCGTTGAGGTCTGCGTCACAACTATCGGCCCTGCATAGAGCGGTGAGTTGCGCGTTGGCGCGCTGTTATCCAATGTATAGTGCACTTCCGCACCGGGTACGGGGCTGTCAAGCTGAATTGCCAGACTGTCGATGAAGCTCGTTCGCTTGGCGATAATGCGGGAGAGCGTGCTGCGCGTCACATCATAGAGGGGCTGAGCGACACGCATGTTGTCGTAACCGGTCTTGGCGACCGTAGCAGCCAGGAGACGGATGCGAGGGTTCGCGGGGAGCTTCAGCGCCCGCGCGTTGGGCGGCAGATTCAGCCGGACCGAATACAAGTAGGTGAACTGGTAGGCCTCATTCTCGCCGTCCGCGCCGTGCCGATGCGTCCCATACCAGGCGACCGGGGCGCGGTTGATGTACCCGGGCGCGATCAGATCGGGCGCGTCGGCGAACGATCCGGTGGCTAGACGGCTGTTCCATTGCGCAATCGGCTCGGCGTAATCCTGGACAAACGACGTGGTGTCGTGGCCATCGACGGAGAATGTGCCCGGCGTCGCGCCGCCGACCGCCGCTACCAGCAGGTACAGCCGGTTGAAAGATCCCGGCGGCAGCGGCAGCGACTGGCCGTTGCAACGGGTGACATTCGCCGATCCGGGCGTCTTCGCCCCGAAGACATACGTGATGTCATGGTCAACGAGAGTATCTGGGAGCAGTTCGCCCGCAAGTGTACGCCCACTGTCGAAATCGCCATCGCGCCGGTCGCTGTCAGTGCTGATTCCATCAAGATCGAAAGGCAACGGCAGCGATTGACACACCGGCAACGCGGACAGTCGGCTCCCAGGGCCCTGCAACCGGATCGCAAACGCTCGCGGCTGATAAGGACCCAGCGAGGTCACCAGCGCACCATTCGCGACCGTTGCCGCCGCCAGCGGTTCCTCGGCGCCGGTGATTTCCCGGGCCGCGAGCACGGGAGTGGCGAAACGTACTCTGACATCGGGTGCCGACAGACCGGAGGTCTCACGCAAGCGGATAACCAGCTCATCACTACTCTCCGCCTGCTTGACCGCGTTGACAAACACGTCGGGATATGCATCGGCGGCGACGGGGCTCCCGTCCGCGCTCCCCGTCTGGACGGTGAGCAGGGAATACGATTTGCCGGCGGTGCCGGGATGGGGAGTAGTCTGGAACGCAACGAGAGGCTGATTGAAACAGGCAGCCTGCCGGACGGTGGCGCCGTCGCGCCAGTCACCGCGATGCCCGACGACGGCATATGCGAGATTATGATGTCCGTTGTCCTGCGAGCTCTGGTCACCGACCCACGACCAACTGTCGAACACGCCCGGTGTGTGAATCAAAGTCAGCCGTACCGTGCCGGAATCGGGATGGTCCCAGCCGTATTTACAGTCATTGAGGATGGCAATGCCATAGTCGCCGTGCGATGAGGTCATTTCGGCCCACTGATGTCCGGGGACCTCGTAGAGCGAAGGGTGATTCACGCGGCGTTGGATGGCGCCTAACCCCAGATCGTAGGTCACGTATTCATTCGCGGTCGCCAGGTGAAACGCGGCTTTGAGCAGAGTCTCCCGTTCATACCAGTCAACGTCCGCTGCGAAGGCCACGCGGTCGCCCGGACTGCCCGCCGCCAGGGAGATCGTCGTACGGAAGACGGATCGGTCGGTCTTGCGCGTGACCAACAGACTGACGCGCGCCGGCCCGTTCTCGGTGACTTCGATCCCAGGCGCGCCCCCGACCGTGGCCCGTGGCGCGGCGGAGATCTCATCGTAATCGATTTCCCAACTCGGCCACCGGTTGGGTTTGTCGAACAGAAGCTCCAGTTGAATCGGCTGTGTGAGCAGTTCGCGCCCCGCCGCTTTGTCGAGGATCGAGGCAACGTCGCCGCTGGCGTTGAGTGTCACACGATAGCGGGGGTTCTCCAGCGCCTTTGCCGATACTTGCAGCCCGGTGCTCATGGCGCACGGGACCTCTGCCGGGCGCACGTCGTAGACCGCATAGCCGACCGAGGGGACAGTCGCCAGGAAGAGGACCTTCAGACTGTCTTGGGAGACGCGCACGACTTGTGACGGGACCTCTTTGCCGCTGTGATCATAGACACGCGCATTTTGCGGAGCGCCACCGGCGAAGAGGACGGTGGCCTCGACCACGTCTTCCCGCATCATCGCCAGCGGGTTGTACACAACCAGCGGCATACCAATGGTGCGCGTATCCAGCGCCGGCGTGGTTGCTTCCACCGCGTGCTCGAGGATGCCGGCGAACCGATTCTGGCAGAGCATTTCATCGTTCCAGGAAAACTCATACGCCTCCGGAATGCTGGTCCCGGTGATATCGTCGTGGAATTGATGCCACAGGAATCTGGTCCAGGTTTCGCGCAAGGCATCCCGCGGGTAGGCCGCTCCGCCCAGCAGTTCTGCCATGACGGACGCCCGCTCCGCCGCATCGGCCAGTTGCTCATTCTTGCGATTCCATCGTTTCATCGCTGCTTCCGATGTGTAGCATCCCACGCCATGGCGGGTCATCAAGAGTTCGCCACGGTAATGCGGGAGACCGGCGCGCGGGGCCCCGGACACAACGTCAACCAGATCGTCGGAGCCGATGCTCTTCACCGCTAGGGGGCCGTCGCTTGTCTGCGACACTTCCAACCAAGAGACGGATGCCGAATCGGGCGCACCGCCCGTGTCACCTGTGCCGAAGTACCGGTAAGCGATAGCCGCCCCGGACGTGTCCTTCTGGTGTTTGGCTCTGCCCAGCCACGTGCTGTCTTTGGTCAGATCCCCTTTGATCCGACTGACATAGTCCCCCGGGTTCAGCGCCGCCACCAGGGATGATCCATCCACACCCTCCCAGATGCCGATGTCAAACGGTACGCCCACCGATGACCCCCAGGTGAGTTTCTGGGTCGAGAAGCTCTTGAGTCCGCAGTGGGACGCGATTGACGGGAGCGCATATCCGAAGCCGAAGCAATCGGGAAGCAGCACATCGCAACTCGTCTTGCCGAATTCGCGCTTGAAGAAGCCATTGCCGTACAGGACCTGGCGCACCAACGACTCAAAAGAAGGGACATTGACATCGACCGCATCGACCCAGCTGCCCGCCAGCCGCCAACGGCCAGCGGCGACATAGGGTTTCAACCGCGCATACAGATCCGGGCGATACTCCTTGAGCAGCATGTAACGGAACGCTCCCTCGAAGCTGAACTTATAATGGGGGAAGAGATCCAGAAGCCGGAAGTTGTCGGCAAACGTGGCCGGAACATACTCGTTGATCGTCGTGCGTATGCTCCATCGCCATTGCGTGTCCAGATGTGACGTTGCCACGACACACAAGGTCGGCTTCTCCGCCGACTTCGTGGTGTCAGGTAGCTGGGCGTGACCGATGACAACCCCGGCGAGGACCAGGGCAACGAGTGTGAAGAGGGTGCGTCGCACAATCAATCCCCTTTCCCATCGGGAGCCTATGCTCCGGTGACTTAGACTCTCTAACAGAATGAGTGAAACGGAACAACACCCTCACCCCAACCCTCTCCCTGAAAGGGAGAGGGGGCAGTCTTCTTCCTTCTTCCTTCTTCCTTCTTCCCCCTCTCCCCTCTGGGGAGAGGGCAGGGTGAGGGGCAATTGGCTCAACCTCGGATCTGTGGAAGTCTCGACGCGCGTTGTTCTTCTCATTCTGTAAGACG
>Ga0315277_10004215_pt1 | contig 19257 bp, 14 predicted proteins | sample YL17G05_15_MG_FD_203695 | JGI IMG/M metagenome (GOLD analysis project Ga0315277, IMG submission 203695) | Sediment microbial communities from Yellowstone Lake, YNP, Wyoming, USA - YL17G05_15 | ecosystem: Environmental > Aquatic > Freshwater > Lake > Sediment | place: USA: Wyoming | collected...
AGAAAGCGGGCAAGACGGCAGATGTCGTCACGAAGGTGGACCTCGATGAACTAGCCCGCATCACTTACGGCTATTCAGGTGCAGACCTTGCCGGGTTGGTTCGGGAAGCGATCAACGTAAACTTGCGAAAAAACGACGCGTGGCTCCCGAAGGACTGCAATGTCGTCATTCCTGAGGCTTTCCTCGAGAATCTCGTGCTGTCACGGGAGGATTTCATAGAAGCAAAGAAGATGGTAAACCCGTCGACATTACGAGGCGTCCGGGTCGAGGTCCCGATGGTTACGTGGGACGACGTGGGCGGGCTCGAGGACGTGAAGCAACAGATCGTAGAGGCCGTTAGCTGGCACACGACGAAACGGGATGCCATCAAGAAAATGGGCATCCGCATGCCGCGCGGTATCTTGCTATACGGCCCACCAGGCTCAGGCAAGACGCTCTTGGCCAAGGCAGCAGCGAACGAGGGAAAGTGCAATTTCATCGCCGTCAAGGGTCCCGAACTCGTGTCAAAATGGCTCGGGGACTCGGAGAAGCACGTGCGAGAATTGTTCGCTACAGCCAGGCAAGCTGCGCCGTGCATCATATTCTTTGATGAGTTCGATTCAATTGCTCCTGCACGCCAAGGAAATGATGGCTCCGAGTCTGACCGCGAATCGGAACGCATGGTGACGCAATTGCTCACGGAAATGGATGGTATCGAGCATAACGATGGCGTGGTCTTGATCGCCACGACCAACCGTCCCGACTTAATTGACCCGGCGATCCTGCGCAAAGGGAGGATTGATCGCATCATCCACGTGCCAATACCCGACAAGGCGTCCAGGGAAAAAATCGTTGCCGTCCATCTCCGCGGCAAGAACTTGGACCCGGCAATCGATCAGAAGGCTCTCATCACCGAGATCGGTGAAGCAATGGATGGTTTCACCGGTGCCGATATCGAGGCATTAATAATGGAAGCCGGGATTTCTGGCTTGCGGGCGGGCAGGGATTTCATCACCCGGGATGACATTTTCAAGATATTAAATGGTATCCTCGCTGAAATCGACAGCGTCATCGCCGAATCAGAAAAGTTCAAGCAAGACCGGTTGAACTACATCCGGTAAACGTGGTATCTTATTTTTCTTGTTTTTTCATAAACCCGCCATGAGATGCGATGCAATCGTCGATGTTTCGAATCTCGACCAAGGTTAGCTTGATCGCATCGACCATCTTCGTGAAAAGAACCGCGTTGCTGGCATCCAGAATGTGCCCGATGCGGTCATCGATCCACTTGTTCACGACACGATATTTTCCCACCTGGAACGCGAGCACGTCATCGGACAGGCCATCGAAATAATCCAGTTCATTGATGTAGAACCGACCTTGGCGAAGCCGCTCGCCCTTGGCCTTCTTGATCATGCAGTCGCCCGCGGCATGGAATGTGCAGGTTCGCTGCGTGCCAAGAATGTGGTCAGCAAGCAAGTGCGACAGCACCAGGTTTTTTCCAAGCGCGTGCAGCTCCGAGAACAATGTTTTATCATTCGTGAGCGGGATACGGGGGGTGCCTTGCTTCAAGCAAGCCTTGTACAATGTCTTGTATCGGGATGAAAATAGCACGGCGTAGATGTACCCGATCACGCCCGGGAGATCATCGTGTCTCGCCGTTGCACCCATGCGATCGAGGTATGACAGGTATTCGGTGGCCACGTTCCACGTGGTTGTCCGGTCCGGGTTCACGAGCAGCACGGGGAAGAGGTAGCAGTTCGTCGAACTCGTGTTGGAAAGAAAAATGACGTCCGTGTAACCGGTCGACACGAACGCGTGGTTAAAAGTCCTGTCCTTCACGAGCTTTGTCGAAAGCAAAATCAAGTTATTTCCGCTGCATTGTTTCTTGATTCTCGTCACGGCACGTGTCCAGGCTTGGGCGTCATAGTATGCGAATCGCTTGTCGAACGGGCGATAGGTGTACTCGATCACGTTCGCTTCGTTCACGGTGAATTTTCCCGAAAGAGCGAGTAACTTCCGTTTTGCCTCGGTCAAGTTCCCGGGATCACTGTTTCCACGGGCTTGAGAGAGAAAGTCGTCGATCTGCTTGAGAACCGTCTTTTTATCAAGCGCGATGAATAGATTGTCGTCCCCGGGCTTCCCGCCGACGTTGTGATACGGGAATATTTTATCCAGGGGCAAAAAGGTATTGTATTCGTCATGAACCCGGGCATCCATCGTACCGGGGACAAACGCGTAATCCGGAGATGAGGGATTGATCTTTACAGTCCACGACATGTTAGATACGTCGTGCTCGCCGAGCCACGTGAACTTTTCTGCCCGCGAGCCAAACAGGTCGAGGTGATAAATCGTCGTATCCTCACCCGCGGGATCTCTCGATTTCACTAGGAACATAATACAGACACCCTGCTGGATGGGAAACACGTTTTGATCGGTCATGCCTTCAGGAATGTCTTCCTGGATCTTGGTATTACCGTGTAAATCGAGGATGTAAATCTTTTGGAAGGAGCCAGCCAACGATCGCCGCATCCCTCGGAAAATCGGCCCCTTGATGAACGTGTGGTTTGTGATCATGCCGACGATGCCCCAGCCATTCTTGTCAACGATTGCTTGGGCGAGCCGGATGAATTTCACGTAATCGTCCGACAAGGCTTGTATATTTTTGTCTGATTTTACCAGGTCCTTGTAATCCTTCAAGAGAGGCTCGATGCTGGTGTTTTTATTTTGGGATCCCCGCGCATATGGCGGGTTTCCCACGACGACGGATATGTTGCGGCTTAATTTCAATCCTGCCTCTAGCGCGTCGGCGACGATGACGTTCCCGGGAAAATGCATGCCCGATGCCACGTCCCCGGGCTCGTTGGCCAGCATGTGCATCTTTAACATAGCAAGCATACACGGGACGGCCATCAATTCAAAGCCCAGGAGACGCGGGAGGACTTCGTCCTTGATCATTTCCCCTCGATCCACGACCTGATCGCCCTGCCCGGGTTTCAACGCCGTGGCAACCAAGGATTTCTTCACGTGCTCGATCACGTGTGTTAAAAAGGTTCCGGTTCCCGCAGCGGGATCTAGCACCTGGACGAGAAATTGATTCCCTGTGTTTTTACTATTCTTGCCGCGATCATCGATACCTGCTTCGCGAGTCCCGTTGGCGAGGCCTCCGGCCAGTTTAAAGTCGGTGCGGAGCAAGATATCGATCGAACGGATGATAAATGAAACTACCGGATCAGGGGTATAGAACACGCCCCGATGCTTCTTGCGAACGGGATCGTAGTGCTGGAGAAATTGCTCGTAAAGGTGGATCATCGGGTCACGAGCTGCCACATCGTGATCGTTCCTGGAGATGAACCAGGTGATGTCCGCGTTTTTCAGCAATGTCACGAAGTTCAATACTGGTTCCGATCGTTCCAGGCTATCCACGAGTGTTTCAAGACGTTCGCCATTTTTAAAAACAAGTCCCGGGAACCCGAAGGAATGGATCAAGCGGAGCGTGCGGGTGACATATTCATGAACGTCTTCGCCCGGATCGTGAAAGAACCTCGTGATGAACAAGCCGAACACGAGCACCTGGGCCATGGCATCCGCCAGATCATCCCGGTCAGAAGGAACACTTCTTTCTTGATCGCCGGTGGCAACGAGCCCTCCTGCTTGATCACTCCCGAGGGAGCAAAGTTGTCTCGTAACGAGCATGTCCTTGATTCTTGACGCAGCCTCGGCCATCGATGTGGAAATGTCTTGCGTGGCCATCGGATCGAGGTTCGATTTCACGTTCACGTCCGTTCAAGGAGGTATTGTTCCCGTGACTATTAACGTTATCAAGAACGCAAGCGAACGTTAAAATATTAAAAAAAGAGTGAAATTTCAGATTTCAAAGAAATCCTTCATTTTCCAAGATGGTTACGAGCATTACCGCATTCCGCGTGCCGACGATCTGGCCGGGACCTGGTTTTTCATCGTCCTCTTCCTCTACTTCCTCGACCTCGTCGTCTCCATCCGCGTCGTCCGCTTTCTCTTCCTTGTCACTCCCCTCGCGGATAACGTGATCTAGCGCTTTCCCGTCCTTCATGAAAACCAGGGTCGGGATGGCGGGCACGTGGGTCGCGAACGGGTACTTTTTCGCGATGGATTGCATGAGCTCTCGCTGATCGACATTAATCTTGACGATTGCGAGTGCCCCGGGATGTTCATTATCCAGTTTTTCCAACAGTGCACCCATCATGTGGCATGGCCCGCACCAATCGGCCCAAAAATCGACGATGACTTTCGGGTTTTCCTTCACGAGTTTCGTGAACATCGTTACGGTCTTTGCATGAACAATCATTGTTGTTCATCCTCCTCGTTTGCATTCATAGGCTTGCTTCAAGTGCAACTCCACCTATATAAACCCTCGCGGTTTAACAAGGTTCTAATGATTAACTGTATTCATAACGAGGTAACAGTAAAAAGGATGATTTTATCGGTTCCGTTTGCAAATGGGCGCAAAAAAGGTAAGATAAAAGCCCGAATCGAGGCCGTTTTGGATCCTGGATGGTTCTTGTTAATTTTAGCAACTTAGCATAACTATAAATGTATGTCTTTGCCCATATACATGTGCTGTATGGCATTATGCATCCAGACATGATCCTCGAAAGAACAAGGAATGGCGCCCGGGAATCCATCGCTCCGAATCCTTGTCTTTTTCCATCGCAGGCGACGAGTGAAACGACATGACCGAAGAATTCAAGATTTTATGGCTCGAGAACTTGCTCGATATCGAAAAAATCATCAACATACTGGAATCTTGCGATAAAGAATGCACCAAGTGCACCAAGGAACAAAAAAATGATTGCTTGCTCGAAATGCGGGAATCCATCCATAGCCTTGCCATTCATTTCAAGAATGCAATATATTCCTTCGTGCAACTCACGAATAACGCGGATTCGCAACCGGTCGCACAAAAACAAGGCGCGCAAGAAAAACCCGGCATATATACCTGAGAGATTTTCTTTTTCCCATTCATTTGCATGCTGAGCAAATGCTATCCGAGTTGCCGTTGCTTTTCAAGCTTGCAAGACAATGTGTATCTGAGGTGCTTGATCTCTGGCCGGCAACGTCGCGGAAAAACTCCACGTGTGTTTCACGATGGACGTGGAACGGGAGCGCACGTTCAGCCCGGGAGGAGGCCCGGCGACGATCAAGGACTCGGAACGGGCCATCACCAGTTTTTCAGATCTCCTGGAATCTCGCGGGTATCGAGCAACATTCTTCGTCGTGCCGGATGCGGCACGAGACCTTGCAACTGTGCTCACTGACCTCGCGCACCGGGGACATGAAATCGGGCTCCATTTTCACGCGAACTCGTGGAATGGTAATTACACTTTGGATCGCGTGCTGCCGATCGGCGCGCAACCCGCCGGCGTGCAGCGCGAATGGCTTTCCGCAGCTAAAAAGCTGTTTGTCGATGCGCTGGGATTTCCCCCGCGATGCTTCCGTGGCGGTTATTTTTCCGCGAATCCATCCTTGTACGAGGCATTGATGGACCTGGAAATCAATTGCGGGAGTACAACCTTGCCGGGGCGGCATTCGAAGAGATTACACACGTTTTGGAAGCACGCACCACCTGCTGCCCATCGCATCGAACGCGCGGGACCGAAGACGGATGGCAAAAACCAATTCATCGAGGTTCCGGTAACCAGCAAACAAAACTGGCTCGGATTCCTTGCGAAGGATGGAGACGTGCGCCTCGAACGGTTGACGTCGATCGACCAGCTGTTCGATGCGGCCACGTACTCGCTAGCAAGGCAACGCAAGATGGATGCCCCGGTAAAACATCTTTGCTTTCTCACGCATAATACGTATGATTATGGCGACGGCAACTCGCCAATGAAATGCAAGCGATTAATCCTGGAAACCTTGCTCGATCGCTTGCCGGAAATGGCGGATCGGATCGGCTTCACGCCGTGCCCAGGCACTGTGCCGGGCATTGCAAATGCCCTCGAAAAATGCAATAATATAAAGTCTGCATGCGAATAGTCACCATTCTTACTATGGAGAAGAGACTCATGGTTGTCCTTGACGAAGCAAAATTTCTACCCCCGGTTCAAAAATTCATAAAAATGGATGGAAAACGCTTTATGAACCAGGCATTGATCTATTGCATCAAAAAGCGGTTGAGCGTTGCCAAGCTCAAGAATATAACAAGTAAATTAGCGACAGCTGGCGATATTGCATATAAATCACGCACGATGGATCTAGAGAAGATAGGAATACCGATCACGCAGGAAGAGATGAAGCTCGTCGTTGACTTGGAACGGTACGTGACCGACAAGATCTCCCGGGTGGAGATGCGAAAATACAAGATTCCAAAGGCCGTCCGGTTCGAAAATGTCGTCGCTAAGGATGTACAAGCTGAATGGCAGATCGTTCCTGGCGCAACAGAAGGCAAGGTTTTGTTCTACATCCATGGTGGAGGTTTGTTCTTCTATTCTGCCGTGAACTACCGCGCCTTCACCGTTCATCTCGCCCTGAACGCAAAAGTGCGAGTCCTCAGCGTTGATTATCGCCTGTATCCCGAACACAAGCATCCATCGCACATCGATGATGTGCTAGCCGCATACACGTGGCTTCTCTCTACTGGAATCGACCCAAAAAACGTGATCGTCGGAGGCGACTCGGCGGGCGGCTTGCTGGTCATGCGATTGCTCACGAGATTGCGGGACGAGGGCCGTCCTCTACCCGCCGGCGCCTTTTGCCTCTCGCCGATGACCGATCTCACCTTTTCCAGCAAAACGATGTTTGATAACATGCCAACCGATTCTACATTCGGCACTAGTGGTGCCTTCGTCCTTCTTGACCACGTGTTCAAGACTGCCGATCCAAGCATCGACCCGAAGGACCCGGCTATCAGCCCGGTATTCGCTAAGATGGCCGGATTGCCACCATTGCTCTTCCAGGCAACACCGATGGAGATGCTCTTCGACGATTCGCGCCAGCTCGTCGAAAAAGCAAAAAAGGAGGGCGTGGACGTGACCTTTCAAACGTGGGATGGGTTATTTCACGTGTTTCAAGCGGGGGGATTGAACTACTTTCCTGAAGCGCTGGAAGCGAATCGGAAAATCGTGGAGTTCATAACTCAGCACCTTGCGTGAAGGTTCCCAGCACGAGAGATTCACCAGGTTACTCGCTGATTCCCTATATTTCCTTCTGGGACTTGAAGACGCCTTGATATTGCGCCTTTCCCTCGCATCGCTCGAAAACGAGTTGGGCAATGGAGATGCCGGGCCGTAACTTGATCGCGTTTCTACTGGCATTGTAAATCTCAAAAACTTGCCGGTTGTTGCTGCCGGGCTGCAAAAAACTCGCCGTGATGTGGATCATTAAGCCCATGCGTGCATAACGACTACGTCCATTGATCCAGCCAGCAATGTCTTGTGGAAGGCGAATCATTTCTTCGGTGATGCCAAGAACCAATTCGCCTGGCTTGAGCAAATAGTAGCCATCGGCGGGCATATCGACGACCCGCGTGATCTCCGCAATCGAGTTGGCGTCCTTGGCGACCGTGGCAACATCGATCTCGTTCAATCCTTCCATGAAGACTCGGATCTGGTGATGCAACGTGACATTGTAAGAGGCGCTCTCCAGCGCTTCTTCATGAAAAGGATCGATCGCCATTTTACCGGCTTTGATCGCGGCTAGAATTACATCTCTTGTAAGAATCATGTACACCATTCTTGGACCGTGTTTTTTCTTCCTGTTTTTTCCGCATCTACAAAAAAAAGGAACGAGATTAAAAATACAACGTTTTATAAAAAATACCCGAGAAGGCCCCCAATTTTAATCAGGGGATGAATCGGGGGATACATTTTCAGAAATTTAGTCGTGGGTAGTTCACCCAAATAACTCCTTGACCAAGGCCTTCGTCGGTTCGAACGTAGAACTATCACCTTGCCAGTCCTTCAAGACATCGTAGTAGAACCGCTCGAACTTGAAGACGAACTCGTGTAAGAGGAAACGCAGCGAGTCCGTCTCCGTGTCCGCGATCATGACGACCAGCACTTGCTCGCCTTGTTCCAGGAGGAGCTTCTTGTCCTTGAAATCGAGCACTTTCAAGCTTCCGGCTTGCAAGACTTGCTGGAGCACCGACTTGACCATTTCCAGCGCGCCACCGACCATCATGCTGCTCATACCATCGCTCTCTTTCGCTTCCTTCTGGAAATCTTGCTGGTAGATGCAGATGCCACCCTTGTATATGACAAACAAGGTCTTGAGGGCAGCGCGCCAGTCAATCTCGCGCCATGATGGAAGCATCGAGAAAAACATGCCCATCATGCCAATCCCGGTTATTTGCATAATGTCTCCAATGACCCGAATATAGAGACCTATACCAAGACCTTTAATAGCGAAATCCGTTGCCCCCATGAATCCGAAGACGAACATAAAAAGCCCGATAATCATAAGGGTGGAATAAAGTTTCATTTTTCCTTGGATTAGCTTGTTGATCTTGGCTGTGTAGATGAAGAACAAGATGATCATAGGTATCCAGAAGGATATTGCGAAGTATTGCACCAACGAGCCTTCCACAATGTGCACCGGCACGGAGAGCACGACCATAATGACCAGGATGGCGTAAAGCGCGGAGAAAATGATCGTGAAGGCGTGCCTTGTCTTGATGATGCCGACACCTTCGATGTTGTAGATGTAAAACAATGCACCAGTCGCGAGACTTAAGTACCCGAATTCGAGTAGCCCATAACGGGTCGTGGAGTCTAGGGCATAATAATCGCCGATGATGTAGATGAGGGTCGTGATGGCGTAGGTAAAAAAGAGCCACCCCCACGCGGCATGCATACGAGAACCGCGCAAGCTATCGTGCATAGTGCGATAATTCTTGAAAAACTTGAAGGCCAGATGAATGCCGAAAATCACGCATGCCACTTCGATGAGCAACAGCACGATCCGGAGGGGATCAATGTTCGGCCACTGGAGCCCTAGCGGTAAGGTATAGGGGAATTCAAGTATCACGCTTTCTTGGCCTCCTTTTTTATCTGGGTCACGTCAACGAAAATACGAGACGCTATCTTGTCCACGGGCAGGAACTTCTCCGGATTTTTCGCGAAGCGCTTGACCATATCCCCGTAGAAGAGCATAAACGTGTCCTTGAAGCTCTTCAACTTCCAGCTCAGGATGGGTACGTTCTGTTTCGCTAGGAGGATGAATATCAGATCACCCTCGTAAGCAAGTAACAGCTTCACAACGCCTTGATCGATGAATTCGACTTTTTCCCCCGATGTCTCCATAGTTTCCGAGAGCATATCCGTGATGCCGCCTATACCGCTGATGAAAACGGTCTCGCTTGCACCGCCTTCTTGCTCATCCTTCCTTCCAAACGGCAGCGCTTCGATCGCTTTTATGTCAAAGACTTTTTTGAAGAGCGAAAACCGCGACGTTTTATCAAGCACGTAGAGGGCAACGAGATGGTTTTTCCAGAAGAAGTCGTCTACGGGGGGCAAATAGAAAAATCCCAACGCCTCCATGGTGAGACCGATGACGATGATTACTAGGACCGCAAGTTTCACGGAACTGTAAACTTCGGTGCCCAACACGGCAGAGATGGAGACTTCCACGAGCCGAAAATTGAAAAGCATACCAAGAACATTAAGAAAAACGCCGATCAAGATGAAATAGAACAGATTTTTCCGGCCAGAATCATCGTGCTTGGCCAATTGCACGAGAAGGTACATAGGAAACATAAACAGAACGAGTAGGGGAATGCCGGCAAAAAGCAGCCCGATTTGAATGCTCCACCCCATTAAAGTTCCAATCACGTTCACGACCGTCGATATCATGCCCAAGATCATAAAAACGAGTCCCATGGTGCTGGATCGCCGGCCGTTGCCACGGAAGAACCCGAACAGCAGTAGTCCGGTCCCGATGCTGGCTACCGACACAACGATCATATCCAACTGGGATATCAGATCTGCTATAGTCACGTTTCCGCCATAACCAAGATCAAGGATGGCACGGAACAGGTATACGACGCTGAAGGAGAGCATAGTGAGCGAAAAGGCGAGGATCCACGCCGGACTCCTGTCTTTTCTCATCATCTTTTGAAAAATAAAAAACACGGATAATTCGAATCCCAAGATCAAGATGATGAAATACGATACGAGCAAGCTCTCTACATAGAACTGGTCTAGAATAGTCAGTATCAACATATTATGTTCCTTACTCCACAGATCATTATGATCAATGACTCTCGAAGATCGTTTTCTTTCAGTATTATTAAGTTGTTTCCAAAGTGAAACTTGCCTCAATGCCACGAGTCAATCGGTCACGTGCAATCGAAATTGCAACATCTGATGAATCGACGCCAATCCATGGCCGTCCCATCGATTCAGCGACGATCAGCGACGTTCCAGAACCACAAAAGAAATCCGCGATGATGTCACCTTCCTTGGTTGCACAAGCTATGACGCGCTGGAGCAGTGCTTCCGGTTTTTGTGTTGGATACCCAAGGCGCTCGTTTGCTTGGGAATTGATGATGGGAATTGCCCACACATCATCGATCATATCGCCGCTCATCTCATCGAGAAACTGCTTGCGACGATACCGGCCCGTCTTCGTCTTGAACACGCGTCCTTCAGAGGCGAGCTCGTTGAACTTGCGTGCCGTGATTTTTCCCACGTTTTGATCAACCCAGAGGCGCCCGTTCGGATCAGTTCGGGCGCGATCGCGCAGATATTGCTTGATCGGCGCGTATTGCGGGGAGAACGTGAAATCCTTGCCCTTGGCATAGTAGTAGATCACATCATGTTTCCTCGGAAATGATGTCTTCACGGGGCTCGGGCCGCCATAATACCAGACGATCTCGTTCCGCAAATTGCCCCGGCCGAAAATCTCGTCGAGCAAAAGCTTGATGTAATGGCCCGCATGCCAATCCACGTGCACGAAAATGCTACCCGTCTCCGCGAGTAGATCTCGCATTAGCTGGAGCCGGGGAAAGATCATCGCCAAGTATGAATCGATACCACCTTCCCACCGATCCTTGTAAGCAAGCGCTTCTTCTCCGTTTGTGTAATAGTCCTCGCCGCTCCAGAAGGGTGGATCGATGTAAATCAGGTCTATTTTTTCCTTCCATCCCGTGCTGAGAAGGTGATTCATAACCGCGATGTTATCACCCTTGATCAACTTGCACGGGGGGCGTTTTTCCGGGGGAAGCGAAGCCGGATCCACCGCGTTGCCATGTAGGTAAACGCTATCCAGCTGGAGCGATGAAATGGGGATGCCCGCTTTGTTGCTGGATTTACCGTTCCAGGCGAGGAGGGCAGAATCTTGCTTTCGACTGCTTTTTTCCCCCTTGCCGACCACCGCATCACCTCATATTTACAGGCTTTCATCGATCATTTTTTGCATATCCTTGGTAATCCCGTACAACTTAAAGACTGCGCTGTCGATCCTTGCTTGCATAGCTTCGACCTTTCGGGTGTCTTGTTCGTGGCCGTTACCGGTCAACGCAACAATATGGTTTACCAGGGCAATGAGGACGTGCTGCTCCTCGCTCCTCGGAATTTTAATGGGAACCAGCGCCTTTCTGGCTTTCGATGGCTCGAGCTTTTTCGTTTTCCCGCCATGGTACTGGAAACCAAATGCATTTAACCAGAACGCGGATAATTTGCTATTCAATATGCCCAGGACATATCGAATTGGAATCTTTTTTGAAAGGATCATAGAATTTGTTCCTTTAAAAACGGAATGGCGTGAATCCAGCGCGAAGGAGGGCCCCGCCGAGGTCCTCGGGGCAAGGATCTTTTCCCGGGCTTGTAAAATGGTGTCAAGGTTCCGGATATTTGGAAAGCACCACCACGAAGGCTTGCTAGTATCGACCCGGGAGTTCAAGATTCGATGCAAGGTGGGACATTTTGCTTCGAATTCCCTTTCGGAACCAATCTTGTTCGCAACGATCCAAAAACGATCGCCGGAGGGGGATATGACGTATTGTTTGATCTCCCGGGCGTCGTGCACGAGAGGAAAAACGTGATCCCGCTCCAAAGGTAGGAGGTTAGCAAGATCAAGGCTCGATACCTCGAAGAGCCGCGCAACTTCTACCGGAGGCTGGAACCCGCCATGGATATCGAAATATCGCTCATCATCGAATGAGACGACGTCCCGCTGGAGAATGGCATCCTTGATGGTCTCCAATCCAGGTTCCAAGAAGATCCAAGGAGCGTGGCCCTGAAGTTTTTGAAACGGAATTTCTATCGTCTTGAATTCGGGGTCCCGATCAATCGCCGAGAAGATCTCTTGGCTATTTTTTTCCGGCATGAAGTGAACCAAGAGCATCGCATTCCCGCGCTTATGCAACGTGAGGATCATAGACGTGGTCCCGGCGTTCGCGCCGGGTGTATTGAAGAGCTTGGCCTCGGGATTGAATAATACCACTTCGATCTTTCCAAAATGATCGAGCAAGTAGTTCCTAAACGCGACGGCTCTGTTATGGTACAGCCATTCCTGCGGGAGGAGAAATGAGATGACACCCGTGCCATTGATCAACGATGCTGCTCGCACGATGAAAAACAGGTAATAATTCGGCTGCGCGTCGGCGTGGTTTGGCCTGCATGCAAAGGTCACGTCGATATAGATGCCGTTTTCCAGCGACGCGCGGTCGAATAGCGGGATCTTGTCCCACGGCACGTAGGGCGGGTTGCCGATAACGATGTCGAAACCGCCTCGATCGATCACGGACGTGAACGCGGGAGGCCATTTGATGGTTCCCGTGTCCCACTCCGGGATGGCCAGCGTGTTTCCATGCACGAAAATTACCCCCGGGATCGTACTCTCGGCAATTTTCAAGGCTTCGGCATCGATGTCAATGCCAAAAATATCCGGCTTCGAGCCACCGTTTTCCACGTCCACGGGGTGCTTGGCTTCGAGATATTTCACCGCTTCAGCGAGGAACACGCCCGTGCCGCACGATGGGTCAAGTACGGAAAGCCTTTGCCCACGCAACCGCAATCCAGCTTCAACGCACTCGATCGAGTTACGCGCCATGTATCGAGCGATTGCCACGGGCGTGTAATAAATGCCTTGGTTTCTCCGATGCTCGCGCGTTGTTCTACGGATTTCGTCTGGCGTTGCACGGCCGTGCACGCATCCTTCATGCATCGTCATTGTATTGACATTACATCAAATCTGTCGTATTTTAATTTTGTGAAGGAACCGGGTGATTCTCGCACATGTTTTTTAAACCTCGCGTTGAAGGATCGAATGACGAATTATGAAGAAGCCGAACCCCCACAAGTACGACGCTGCTAAGTACGGCAGCATCATCAATTGGGACAAGCATTCCTTGAAGATCAACGGCCAGCGCGTGTTTCTCGTCGGCGGCGAGTTTCATTACTGGCGCGTCCCGGACAAGGAACGATGGGCTGACTTGTTAAAATCGTACAAGGCCGCGGGCTTGAACTGCGTGCGAATATACTTCCATTGGGGTTATCATTCCCCTTCGGAAGGGAAATACGTCTTCGATGGGAACCGGGACGTGGACTACTTGCTTCGCTTGTGCGAGGAAATAGGCTTGTTCGTGCTCGTGGCGTCGGGGCCATACATCTGCGCCGAGACGACGGCGGGCGGGTACCCGCTCTGGTTATTACAGAAGCGAGATGTCAACATTCGCCATATGAAGGGAACGCTGCGTAAGAAATATGACGAGAAATATATGGCCTATTGCAAGGAATGGTTTTCCCATTTCATCCCGCTCATCAAGAATCACCAGCGCACGACGAATTCCGGTGGCTGCATCATCGGATATCAAGTTGAAAACGAGTATTCCGCGAGGATCGGTCCTGTCACGGGGATCAAGAAGTACATGATCGCCCTCATACAATATCTGCGCGAATTCGGTGTGACCGTGCCAATCTTCCACAACGACGGGATCGAGACCGGCTCGTGGGACGGGCTCGTCGACTTGTATGGGTTTGATGAATACGTCGCGTTTGCCAACCCGAGAGTAAAAAGCCTGGCACCAGAAAGCTGGGACATCAGGCTATTCAAGTTACTCGTTGACCGGGCGGAAGCGACGACCCGTGGATATCGAACAGCTAGAAACACGCCGATCTTCATTCCTGAGCTCCAGGGAGGCTGGTTTAATCACTGGACCGTGAAATATGGCTTTGACGACTTGTACAATTTCTATGGCTCGCAATTCACGAAAATGCTCGTGGAATCCTCCGCGGCCCAGGGCGCCAGCATCATGGATCTATACATGTTCTATGGCGGTACCAACCACGGGACGTTATCGAACCCGGAAGTCTACACGAGTTACGATTATGCCGGGTGCTTGCGCGAGTACGGGTATCAGAACGACCGGCTCAAGCTGCTCAGGCAATTCTTGCTCTTTGCCCGCAGTTTCCAGGATAGCATCGCCGCGACGGATCGCGTGAAAAAGCCAACGATCAAGTGCACGCCAGGAGGCATTTTACACCGCCAGCGGCGAGGGCCCGACGGGATTGACTTTTATTTCTTACGCAATTTCACCAGCAGCACCGCGTTCTCGATCACGCTTGCAGATGGCACGAGGCTGCCGAAAGAAGGCAATCACGTCTTGAACAAGAGGGAAAGCTTCGTGGCAATCGGGAACCACGCGATCGATGGGTTCACTATCAAGTTTTGCTCGATGCCCGTTCTCGTGAAAGTAAAGATCCAACGCGGCACGATCATGGTGGTCGAGAACAACGGAGGGGAGCTCTTGCTCGACGGGACGGGGTTTGAGGTCCAGGGCGATGCAAAATCGAGTCCCGATGGAAAATACACCCGGGTATCGTTTGCCGGGGAGGGGAAGGCATCGATCTCGGCTGGAAAAGGAAAGGTCCTCGATATCATCTGCCTTTCCAGGGAAAATGCGCTGTCTTGCAACGCCTGGATTTCCGAGGATCGCACGCGCATCACGTGGGGGTCCTATGCATCGTATTTTGGCAAGGACGGATCCCTGGAGATCCAGGCCATGGGCAAGCAGGACGTGCATGTCTGGTCGCCGGGCGGGAATGTCAAAGGATTCACCCCGCTGGATGAATCAGTTTTCCCGGGATTGCAACATGCCGTGCTCGGGGAGGACATCAACGAACCCGACATTGAAACGAGCGAATGGTCTCGCGCGGTCGTCGATCTCGCCGCGGCAGGGGGACCCGTGGCTTGGAAACCCATCGACATCGCAACGCAAAAGGATCCCATCGATCACGGGTACATAAACGGCCACGTGGCTTACAAGTGCGTGTTCAACCCGGGAAACACCAAGTCGCTCGGCCTCTCGATAAACATCCGACATAAGGCAGCGATCTGGCTGAATGGCAAGCTCGTGGGTGCTCCTGTTTCCTACGCGATCGGTGGCATCAAGGGATTCAACCCGCTCAAAGCGGGCTCGATCAATGGTCCCGATGTCACGCGACTTGGCAAAAAGACGTTTGACTTGTCCCCCGCACTCGTGCCCGGTAGCGATAACGTGCTGGTTGTTCTCACGGAATCGATGGGCCAGAACAAGCAAATCTTTATTATGAACGATTGTCGCAACCCGCGGGGCATCTTGTCCACGCGCTTTACAAAAACGGTCGCGAGCGAGAAATGGTTCATTGCCGGCACCGACGTGACCGCCGTGCCAGACCCGTATGGCATATCCGGCCTTCCAGGTGAAGGTACCGGGTACCCCACCGGCGACGGGGAAGGTTGGGAACCCGTCGACGAACTCTCGTTGGAGCCCGGCGACAAGGTCACGTGGTTCAAGGCCGAGTTCTCCTGGAGCAAGAAGGAGAACGCGTGGATCCCGCTGCGGCTCCACCTCGACGGCATGCACAACGCGAGCATCTATCTCAACGGGCACTTCGTGGGCAGGTACTGGGGCGAGAAAGGCCCCCAGCACGACTTTTACCTCATGGACAAGCTGCTCAAGCCGCAGAATACGATCGTGCTCGCGTGCTGGACAACGACCGATGACACGTTCTCGGCCGAAATCTTGACGTACACGATAGACCCTAGCAGTGGAAACATTGATGCCGCTGGAGTACCAGCGATTGCCACGCTGCACAAGGTTATTCCATAATTTCTATTTCTTTTTTGAGAGGATTTGGTCATGAGCCCGCGTGCTGCCGTGATGTCCATCCCGTATAAAGCCTTGAGTGGCGATGATTGGTTTCTAGAGGCCGAGTTCATACCAGGCGAGGATTGTTGCGACGAGCTCGCCATCATCTGCCACCCGCACCCGCTGTTCGGCGGCGAGATGCACAACTACGTCGTCGACACGCTGTACACGGGGCTCTCGGCGGCGCGTTGCACGACAAGGTTCAATTTCTCCAGCGTCGGTGGCTCCGACGGCGTGCACGAGGGTGGCACTGGCGAGGTTGGGCAGGTTTCCGCGGTCATCAACTACATGGCCGGCGCCTTCACGTCGGAATGCTGCGCCGGCAAGCCATGGACCGCGATCCACGTCATCGGTTATAGTTTTGGAGCGGCGATGGCACTGCCAGCGGCGCTTTCGTCCAGCGCGTCGACGTGCACGTGCATCGCCTTCCCATTCGAGATGTTCGCGGAACAAGCAAAGGATTCCCTCGCCAAGTTTCGGCAAAGATCCATTCCTCTCTTTTTCGTGATGGGGGAAATGGATAATTTCACGCCATTGCGCGTGTTCAAGCAGTGGGTATCCAAGTTCGATTCCGCCAAGCAAACCATAATCGCCGGTGCCGATCATTTCTTCGATGGTTACGAACGGCAAATAGTGGCCGAAACGCAAAAATTTCTTAATGCGGTGAAACCAGATCCTAGTGACAGACCATGATCGAGGGCCCACGAATCTACAACTTGTTCCCGAGAATTCTCGGCCCGGTCGACCAGTGGGGCAAGCACGTGGACCGCATCAAGGCCATGGGATTCACCTGGATCTACATGAACCCGCTGAACTACCCGGGCTTTTCAGGGTCCTTATACTCGATCAAGGAGTTCTACAAGTTCAATTCTCTCTTCGCGCCGAAAGACGCCGAGGATCCCTTCTCGTGGGAGCCCTTGAAAGCGTTCATCAAGAAGGTGCATGCAAAGAAGCTCAAGTTTATGCACGACCTCGTCATCAACCACACGAGCATCGATTCACCCCTGGTTGAGGAGCACCGCGACTGGTACACTATCAAGTACGTGGTCGCGCGAAAATCCGACGGGAAGGTCATCCTCCAGTGCCCGGTCGACGAGGAACCCAGCACGAGGCATTTTCCCGAGAAGAGCTATATTATCGAGAAACGAGTTGCCCATCCAAGTGCCATCGACCCGGCCGATGCGAGGAAGGTCACGATCTGGGGCGATCTCGCCGAGATCGACAACCGGAATTCGCCGGGCAAGGACGCCTTGCTCAAGTACTGGATCGACCTCGTGCATTTTTACATCGAGCTGGGCATCGACGGGTTCCGCTGCGACGCGGCATACCAGGTGCCGGGATCGACGTGGAAGGCGATCATCGCCGAGGCCAAGGCAGCGAAGCCGGGGGTTCTGTTCACAGCCGAGACCCTGGGCTGCACGCTCGACCAGCTGAAGGAAACTGTATCCGCGGGTTTCGATTACATCTACAACAGCAGCAAGTACTGGGATTTCACGGCATTGTGGTGTCCCGAGCAATACGAGTCGTTCCGTGCCCACGCGCCGTCAATTTCCTTTCCGGAGAGCCACGACACGCCACGTCTTGCATTTGAAACGGAAAAGCGCGATGATGTCCAGCGCTTCCGGTACCTGTTCGCGGCGTTTTTTTCTGCCGGCGTGTTGATACCCGTCGGCTACGAATACGGGTTCACGCGGCCGCTCGACGTCGTCGCCACGGCCCCGTCGGACTGGGAATCGCCAACCTTCGACATCTCGGAATACATCACGAAGGTTAATGCGTTCAAGAAGCGGTTCCGGGTATGCAATGAGGACGGCCTGATGCGGCATTTTGATTACGGCAACAAATCGGTGCTGGTCTTGCGCAAGACGTCGACCGACGGGAAACAGCACCTGCTACTCGTGTACAACAAGGACTGGACGAACGACCAGGTCGTACCGCTCGACTCCTTGCCGTACTTCCTCGACCTCGGGGCGTCCATCGCCCAGGTTGGCGTTGACATAGACGATAAGCCCATCGAAGGCCCGTCGTGGAAGGCGACGTTGAAACCGAACGAGCACGCGTTTTTTTACCAGGAGAAGAAAGACTAGATCATTGTTCTGCACACACGAGGGATCGACTTGGAACTGGTTCTCATCTATTTTCACAGGCAGCAGGGCCCGATCGCGTTTCACGCAGTTCCAAAAGAAGTTGATGACCAGACCGCGAACGTGCTCGGTAAATTGCTCGACATTTCCGAGGGAGAAGGTTTTTTCGAGCACGACACGAAGGTTGGCAAGGAACACCTTTCTTGTGCAAACTACAGCTTCGAGATAGACAGCCCGTGGGCACGTGGCAACAAGGATGCGGCCATGTTCAGCCTCATCGTCGATGCGGATCAGAAACCGGAGATTTTCGAAGCAACGCTGGAAAAGTTCGCGACTGAGTTCAAGAACGCCGAGGACATCTACAAGGGCTTCTACACGCGCACCGACAAGACTGACAAGGACATCCCGCAGCAGAACCAAAAGATCCAGGACCTCGTGAATGATTGCTACGAGGAATGCAGGCGGTTGCCAGAAGCACAGAAACCCGGGAAAATCATGATCCTCGGGCTCCAGGCTGTCGGAAAGACGTCAATCATCAACCAGCTCACAGCGAACAAGTTTGACCCGAAGATCAAGCCTACGCTCGGCATGCAGATCATTAAGTCGGTTATTGACAACTTCAAGTTCAATGTTTACGACCTTGGTGGCCAGGAGAAAATCCGGAAAGACTGGTACAACAAGAACATCATTCCCGATGCTATCATCTTCGTCATCGACGTGAGCGCGGGTGAAAAACTGCAAGACGAAGCAAAGGAGGAGTTCAACCGCATGATCTCTAATTTCTTCACCAAGGGCAGCGAGCAAGAATTGCCGGAGGACACGCCCATCTTGATTTTGGGAAACAAAAAAGATTTAAAGGAAAACATTTCGACAAAGAAGATCGAGGAGTTTTTGAAGCCGAGCGAGAACTTGAATTACCGTGTCGGTGTTTGCAGTGCCTTGAAAAACGAGGGGCTCGAAGAGGCCTTCAAATGGCTCGTGAAATCGTTCCTATTCGTCTGATAACGATATGCCGGCATATCGATGTCGGTATAACGACAGCACGAAAGTGAAATGGCAACGTGAAGGGCGATCTTTCAACAA
>Ga0315277_10004216_pt1 | contig 19256 bp, 14 predicted proteins | sample YL17G05_15_MG_FD_203695 | JGI IMG/M metagenome (GOLD analysis project Ga0315277, IMG submission 203695) | Sediment microbial communities from Yellowstone Lake, YNP, Wyoming, USA - YL17G05_15 | ecosystem: Environmental > Aquatic > Freshwater > Lake > Sediment | place: USA: Wyoming | collected...
CATCACTTAATTCGTTATTCAGTTGTTCAAACTGTTTCGTCATATCATCGCTATTCGAGCCAAGATCGACATAGATACGGAGAATAGTGGCGGTATATTCGTTTCCGTCCTTATGGAGCAGCCCGGATACTTGCGTCCCATATTCAACACTCGTGTATAAGTAATTATATATCTGTTGAACATAATCATCGGTTTTCGGTAAGCTTGTTGATTCATCGATATTAAATAATTGTATAAGTGAATGATTATTTGCTACTGCCTGTTGAATGATGGAAACAATGCTTTCTGTTTTCGTACTGCCATCAGGTCTCCGAGCAACATATAGGTCGTCATTCATCTTTTGATGAGTGGACTGAAGACCTTGTAACGTTTGAACGGTCGCTACATTTCCTTCTATAAGTATGTACTCTTGATCTTGACTTGAAAAGGGGAAGTCCTCACCGATCTGAGTAAAGAGTTGAAGCGCGGGATTATCCTGGGGGATAAATTGATTCATGCTAAATCCAGATTTCAATTGGGTAAGCCCGGTTCCCATTACCAAACAAATGAGTATAATGACCAGGAATACTTTTTTCTGATGGCAAAGGAGTATACGCGCAACTCGGCTCATGACGGTAGTCATCGAAAAGGTTTGTTCCTTAGCTGCCACACGCACTGCCGGTTTTCTTCGATCGATGATGTAACGCAGAGCAACTAGCAATGTCATGGTAATTATGAATGTATAGCTAATACCTAATGCAAGGAAAATACCGAAGTCTCGTATCGGAGGAAGTGTTGCACTGAGAAAGGATAGAAACGCGACAAATGTGGTAAACCATGCTAAGAAAATCGGAAGACCAACTTCTTTTATGGAAAGACGGATTGCCTCTGCTGGAGTTCGTCCTTTTTTTATTTCTGTTCGATAGTTAAAAAGAAGGTTGACGGAGTACTCGACCCCTAAGCCGATATTCAGAGGGAGAAGAGCAACTGCGATGATATTAAATGAGATTCCGAGCAGAGCCATCGTTCCAAACAGCCAAACACAAGAAAAAGCAAACACGATAATAGGAAGAAGGAAATAGGATGGTTTCCTAAACGCGATAAATAAGATACAAAGGATGATGATAAAAATAGCTGGTCCGATAATCGTCATCGAATCCATTGCAACATCGGTTATCTCAGTGCTGACGATGCCTTCTCCTGTCGCTTGAATAGAGATACTGGTGAACTGCCCATCTAGAGTATTGATTTTGCCTAGGATATTGGCGTTGACCTTGGAGAGTTCCTCCAATTCACCACCCTGCAAATTCAGTTGAACAATACAAAGACTCGCATGAGAAGTTTTTGTCTGAGTAAATTCAGCGGAAATGAACGATAAAGCATTCACCCGCAGATCACTAAACAACTGTGGTATCAAAGGAAATATTGTTGTTGAAACACCACTATCTGGTGCTCGATCAGCCTGCGTCCAAAGTGTTTGAATTGTGCCTAATGAGACTGTAGATGGAAGAAACTCTGAACTAGTCATATTCTCTGAAAGACCTGAAAATTCATCTAAATTGATATCAAGTTTTTGAAGGATTCGCGACACAAATGAACCAAGGATTGGCCTGGATTGGAGCTGCTGGATATGATCAAATAAATAACTGGTGTTTATGACAATGCGTCCTCCAGGTCGATGCAGCAGCGGAGTCTGATAATATCGAACCCCTGCAGAGAAATTTGTCAATTTTGCGGGAATTTCAAATGAACCATACTGAAGGGCGATACCATAATTACTTAATTCCTGTCGCGAGACAACGACATCAATCCGATTTGTTTCTGAATCAAAGGTCACATTCCCCGTCTGAAGCTCAATAGGGAAAAACATCTCTTGACCTGGGGGTCTAATCCAGAGGTACGCTGTTTTTTTATACGACGTCAGTTCATGATTTCGGATTTTTTGCAAAAACAGTTGAATATTTTCACGCAGTCCGTTTCCGATTTCCCAATATGAAACAGTTGGTTCAATCCTTGCAGCAATCTGATATCCCATATTATATTCAGATGGGAGCAACGAGTTTTCAAAATCGAGATACCATTCCATGGTACTCACTTTAGAAAACGATGGTTTTAAAAATGAAGGAAAATCTGAAAGAGAATAAACCTCAAAGGAAAAAATAAGTGACTTATTGTCTTTCATAATATAGCAGTTTTTGATATCAGCACTATCCACGGTTTTTCCACTTGAACGTAGAAAAGATTCCTGGTAATCAATAGGCTCATTAGCATCATCGGTATTAAAGAGTGTCATTTCTCCAGATGGTTGTTCGTTGAGAAGATCATTGATTGCCGTTTTCAGCTGTTCATCGCTACAGTTTTCGACAGTTTTATTAAATTCCATTTGACAGACCGGTTCTAGAAAGGTAAAAATGGATATCATATCATTGACTTCGGGCATCTTTACTAGTGTTTTTTGAAGAGTGTATTGATCTCGGAGTGCTTGAACATCAATTATACTATTTGTTTGTTCCTTTTCTATATAAAGAATTATCGTTTGTGCGCTCATACCGAAATAATCAGCGATACGATCGTTCGCTCTTACTTGTTCATTGTCTGGTGCAAAATCCTCAAAATTTGTTTTAAAGGTCAACGAAGGAATAAATAGGGAAAAACCAATGGTTATCAAAAGGATGATACCGACCACGAACCATGATCTTTTTTCAATGATTCTTCCAAGTTGGTCTAATATGTCCATAGATCTTCCTTTTTGCTTTAAAAATATTGGTTGCTCTTTGAAATTTATAGCCACATCTAATTCTTATTTATATATATAATTAAATTATTTAGTTAATATATTAATATTGCGGCTAGCTGAAGTCGATATGTAATTTTCATGTTTTCAATTAAAAAATAATCTTATTTTATAGAGGGAAAAAAATGTTCTCAAATATTACATCCGTACAGTCAACCCTGCATCTTTTACTAGAGAAGGTATAATCTCTTCCCAGAACAGAGCAGTAATATGAATACCATGAATTCCAGAAAGGGGTTTTAGTTCACGAATGGTTTCCAAGGCAATTGCATATCCTTCTTTTGCAGGATCAGAAGCTTGTTGTATCCTCTGATACACTACATCAGGAACATCAGTACCGGGAACATGAAATTTCATGCGCTCCGCCATCTTAACAGATTTCAATGGAGTGATACCGGCAAGGATATGAACTCTCTTATCAAGTCCTTGCGACCGTACATCATCCATCCATCTTGAAAACTTCTCTACATTATAGACGCTTTGAGTCTGGATAAACTCAGCTCCAGCATCAATCTTTTTCCGTAGATGATCAACCTGTGCCTCAAATGGATCTGCATATGGATTTGCTGCAGCACCAAGATACACACTGGGTCGTCCAGCTAACAAAGGATCGCCACTCTGAAAAATGCCTGCATCTCGCATATTTTTTATAATTTGAAGAAGCTGTATCGAATCGATATCAAAAACCCCTTTTGCAGCGGGATGATTTCCAAAAGACTGATGATCACCAGTAAGACAAAGAATGTTCCGAACACCGAGTGCAGCAGCACCTAACACATCGCTCTGCAGACAAATTCGATTTCTATCACGACATGTCATCTGCATGATTGGTTCCATATTCATCTGAAGAAGGATCATACATCCAGCGATACTTGACATTCGTACAACAGCAGTCTGATTATCGGTGATATTAAAGGCATCAGCGGAATTTCTCAGAAACTCAGCTTTGTTACGTATTTTTTGCGCATCAGAACCTTTCGGCGGTCCAATCTCAGCAGTAATAGCAAACTGTCTTTCTGAGAGACATTTCTCTAAATTACTCCGATAGCTCACGTCAGACTCTCCTTTTCAGCTCCCCTGCTTTCGACCAATCCTTTGGCTTCTGTATAACCGATAAAGTCTGTAAGTTTCCTTGTTTTTTTAAAACTTGATATATACGATCCCAGACACATTCTAACTCCGAATTAATCTCACATTTTCCACCAGAAGCTCCACCACAAGGACCATTTACCATAGATTTTGGACAACGTGAAACAGGGCATATTCCTCCAAAAAAATCCAATAAACACTCACCACATAGTACACACCGTTTATCAAATTCATTCGCATGGGAAATTTCACCTAAAAAAAGAGTATCAGTTCCAGTAAGAACTTCTTTTTCAACAAAGATTTCCGCTACGGTCTGTACACCATTCCCACAAGCGAAAACAAGGATTTTATTTATATTTTCAAGTCCCTTCGTATGTTCTTTCAGCATACGTTTACTATTCTGCAGATGACAAGCAGGATCTAATACAACATACCCCGATACAGGGATTTTCCTTTTTTCTAATGATTCTTTCATCGCCAGAATTTCATCTTCCCCACCTGTATGGCAAAGAGTTGCACATTCACTACACCCAATAAGAAAAACAGGATCATTCCCCAGAACTCGAAGGATCTCATCAAAGTTTTTTTGTTTCGTTATTATCATTAAAAAAAAAGAAAGATTAGCTAATTCTTAAAGATTTGTGATACTATAAAGCGGATATTCACTGCATTAAAATTTTTCTGAGTAAGAATTATTGGAGACACCATATGAAATGTATCAGTCCGATAACTATGACTTTTCAAACAGATTCAATTGATGAGCTCTATACCGCAGAGTTACTAAAAATTTCTAAATAAGAAGTTATATCGATGGATTTTTATGCTGTTTTCTTTTCTACGATTCCATTATGATACGAGAATATCTGAAACTTGCACGATCATTCAACGCAGTTTTGACAGGAATTTCACCAGTAATGGGCGCCATCGCGATGCAGCAATTCGATATTATCATCCTGATTCTCCTATTCCTTATTGGATTCTTGGGACATACCTTCGGTTTTGTTTTCAATGATATCATCGATTACAATATTGATAAATCATCAAAGGAGATTAGTGATCGACCATTAATCAGTGGAACAATCTCACTGAAGAATGCATGGATATTTGCATTTAGTTCTATGGCTATTGCGTTTTTTATCGCATTTTATCTAGCAGTAACAACGCAACGTTTCTTCCCACTGATACTGCTTGTAACATCCTCATTATTTATTGTTTTATATGATTTGGTAAGCAAGAAGTTCCCTTTCTCCGATTTCTTTGTTGCCATCGGGGTATTCTTTTTAATTGTGTATGGAGCAATTACGACTACCGACACACTTGCTTCGCTGACACCTCTCACCTGGATTGTCTGTGCCCTTGGAGCAATTCAAGTCCTTTTTATGCAAATGATTGCAGGAGGAATGAAAGATACTGAAAATGACTATAACAGAGGAGCACGAACACTTGCTATCAAAATGGGAGTCCGGGTAAACGATGGGAGACTTCAGGTATCCTCAAGTTTCAAAGCACTCGCATATGGTATCCAACTCGCTGACCTAATAATTGTTTTCCTACCGTTCATTGTAATTTGGAATATTCGTACACTATCCATCTTTCAATATATTCAATGGATTTCCATTATCCTTGTTGGAATCCTGATGTTTTACTTATCCCATAAATTATTGACAATGGAGCATTTTGAACGAACCCGAGCACGAAAACTCATTGGTAGTCACTATATGATCAATTTTACAATCGTACCGATCATGCTTATGTATCTAAATCCATGGGCGGGTCTTCTAATGTTTTTCCCAGGACTTGGTTTTATTTTCTCAAATCTTGCCCTGCATGGAACGCTCTTACAACCAAAAACAATGTAACATACTAGAAAAACTCAAATAGCAACACCTTTTTCCCCCTCGCAGATGAACAAAATTACTGCACATATAAGATTGATACAAATTCCTATTGATTATCTTCTCAATCGTATAGTATTTAATTTCTATAATAATTGTAGAAAAACATTTTCGGCCATGGATATAAATGAACAATAAAAACCATTCAGAGATATGCATTATCGGAGCAGGTATTAGTGGACTTACCGCGGGCGCCTTGCTCACCAAACAAGGATATAAGGTCACAATTTTCGAAAAAGAATCTCAACTTGGAGGACGAGCGCTCTCTTTTGACGCCTCATCATATACAGTTGATCAATATCTGAAGTTACTTTCACGATTTCAAATGAACGTCCCTTACTCAGAACCCGATCTTACAACGATTTTTAATAATAAGATGTTACAAGATTACAGATTAGATCTAGGGTACCATGCAATTGGCGGTGGTGTTATGTCCAATCTAAATAGTATTCTTGCAACCCTTGACGACCATATCGAGGCGCTCGAATCAAGTGTAGGATTTATTAAAGAAAACGGATATGATTTCCCATTTCTCTCCCGTGCAGATAAACTCAAAATTCTTCCAAACATCCTACGACTTCTCCTAGCAAGTGAAAAAACCATGAGGCGACTTGATGATATCTCAATGACTAAAACAATAGAACAATATGGACAAAGAAAAATGAAATTAGTCCTTGAGATTTTTTCTCGTTCCATTTCCACCGTAAATAATCTTGATCGTATTTCAACCGGTGAAATGTTCCGCGCACAACGAATTCTTTTAAAAGGCTCAAAACCGGTCGGATACCCAAAAAACGGCCTTGGGGAGATACATCAGAAACTAGCTAATGCAATCACAAGTCGTGGTGGGATAATCCAGACTGGAAAACCGGTACAAAAAATTCTTATTGAGGGAACAACAGCAATAGGAGTCATGGTTGAAAACAAAGAATATAAGTTTGATAAAATTGTTTCGACAATTTTAGTACAAAACATTTTCTCTATTGTTGACGAAAAACATTTTCCAAAAAGATATGTAAATATGATGAAATCTCTTCAAGGAACAGGTAGTCTTTGTGCCTATTATTCATTAAAAAATGTTGATACACAATTACTTGGAAAAACGTTTCATTTTATTGAACGAGATATCGGTGTTGATGGAAACGATGCAGTCGGTATGATTGATTTTATGTCCGCTGTAGAGAATACGGGATTATCACCACCCTCACATTATCTTGTTCAATCGTACATCATCTGTACACCAAAAGAGGCACGAGATAAAAAAACACTGGATAAACTCAAAATGGCTTTAGATAAAAACCTCGAACGGTTAATACCAAATTTTCATTCTCAGCTTCGCTGGGCTATCTATCCCGCTATTTGGCACTTAGATGGTGTTGCAAAAACAACTGACAGCACAAAACCAGAGATAGAGACACCGATAAAAAACCTGTTTATTATTGGTGACTGTGTGAAAGCACCAGGCATCGGAATAAATTGTGCGATTAACTCAGCACGAATTCTTCAAGAGATGCTTTTTCACTCTGCCTGATTTTCAAAAAAATTTATTCTGCCATTTAAAAAAAAGATAGTGATATTGAAAAATACAAAATATAGTACATTAGCCCCGTAGAACAATTAATATAAAATCTATTTCTATTCACAACAACGAAAAATCTGAATTCAGGGTTATATAATGTCTGCAAAATTAACCATGAAAGCACCATATACAAAAAGTAGGTTTCTACCAAAAAAAATCAGAGGATACTTTGATTTACTCAGACCATTTACCTTACTTGCACCATTTTTTGTCTCTATGTTTATCATGTTCGCAAGCCTTGTTTACAACAATAAGTTCATTGAATTCCCAAACTGGTGGAGTATTATTGGTCAAGCAAGTCTTACTTTAGCGTTTCTCAATGGAGCATCAAACGCGTTGAACCAGGCAACTGATGTCGAATCAGATAAAATATCAAAACCGTACCGTCCAATCCCCCGAGGCGTTGTAGAGCGTGATGAAGCACAAAGTATCGCTTATCTTTTTTACCTTTTCGCATTGCTCCGTGCAATTACGATTAACACGTGGTTTGGGATTTTTGTCTTCCTGATCATGTTGTTTACTGTTGTCTATTCTCTTCCACCACGTATGAAACGATTCCTCTTTATAAACCAGGTTTGGATCGCTATTCCTAGAGGATTGTTAGCTATCCTTGCCTCCTGGAGTGTATTTGGTGATCCGTTCCAGATAGTTCCGTTAACAATTGGTTTAATTGCACTCGTATACTTCATAGGAGCAATGACTACAAAAGACATTGTTGATTGCGAAGCAGACCGAAAAACAGGAACAAGAACCCTTATCAACACCTTTGGTATCAAAAAAGCAGCGTTCTTATCCCTGCCTTTTCTTATTATTCCGTTCGCAATGATTCCTATTCTTGTCCATTATCAAATAATTAACTCGTATTTTTTACCACTTACAATATTCATCATACCAAGTTTCTTCGTCTTCTATTTAATGATCAAACAACAACAAAGTGAAACATTAGAAAACGTACATGGTTGGACATTGATGTATGTGACATATCTTTTTTATGCAATAAGTTTTACTATACTGATTGTTTTAGGGGAACTCGGACAATTAAATTTTATCCTACCAATTTAAAGCGAAAATAGAGGATTCCTGTTGTTTTTATTTAAAATCAGGAGAAGCACACGTTTTAGGTTATATCTCTCAATTAAAAAGGTTCTTATATTAAGAAAACAACTCTTTTATATTAATACGTATAAATATAAAGAAAGGAGACCTATGCGAGGGTCAAACATCATCATAGTTAGTATACTTCTTCTGTGTATCTTCCCAGCAGCAAGTATACCGGGGTCTACTCAGGGAAATGGATCTCTGTTTTGGAACACAGAATGGTCAGATTGGGCATATCGTCAAGAATTGCAACTGCCAATTTCAACAAACGATAGTACAGCCCATTACCAACCAATAGATCTCGATATCACCTTCGAAAAGCCATGTTGGACTGAAAATGAAAATAGAACCTCTATACGAATTGGTTGTTGGTATCAAGAAGAATGGTATGACATTGAATCACAAATCTATGATATTATAAAAAGTCCAGAAGAGAGAACCTATATCAATGAATGTAACGTCATATTCCTCATCCCATCTTTCGCAGATGGAACAGAGCGGTACTTTATTTACTACACTGATGGTGAAACACTAAAAACAAATTATGAGGACCATATAAGCTTAGAAGATGCAAATTACTCCGCGTCTCCTTTACCTGAAATATCAGCACAAGCAAGATTCTACGGAATCAAAGAAAATGGGTATTGTATCTATGCAGTAGGACAAGAAGGTCAGCTTTTAGATAGATCTATTTCCCAAGTGGTCGTAAAACAAAGTAAAGACAGCAAGAAATTTGATGTTCTAGGCGCAGATCAATTTGTATCATTTGGATTTTCATACTACTATGGCAGCAATGAAAAAGATGAAAGTACATCTGATCAGGTTTTTATTGATAAAAAAATCTTCGTTGATGGAAATTTAATGGTAGAATTTGGTATTATTAGTGAATCAAAAAAGAAAGATATTCTGACTACTGCAATTTATAGATATTATTATAACCCCCTTGACGAAAAACGAATAAATGTGAACGTTAAACATGAGATGTTGAAAAATGCAATCGTACAAGGAATTGATAATATTGATGGACGATTTGGCTCCATTATCTCAATAAAATCACAGAGTGCCACTGTTGAATCTCTAAACTTTGGAGAAATTTACCCGTATCTAAATTTCTACAACGAGGAGGGCAAAATCGATCAATACCAATTAAATCAAAATCCTGCAACTAAAGACCGCGAATGGATCGTTTCGTATAAAAATGATGCTAGTCTAGGGGGAGAAGCATGGTTGTGTTACGGAGAAGGACGTGAAGGAAAAGCAAATGCTGTTCTTTTTGCTTCAAACGAAGGAATCGTGACATCGGGAATTGATGAACACGATGGAATCCAATTAAAAGTCGCAGAAAAAGAAATAGTTAACTTTCTTGGAACTGAAGTAGATTACGTTTCGATTAATTTTGGGAGACATTCATACAAATCAGGGTACAGCCATGATGTAACGATACCATCGGATTTGATTGTTCAGTTTGACGCAGAAGTTTTTTTCTCAGAAACCGGAGGATACACTGCTGTTCAAAAAGAATCACATATATATCAAACATTAGTTAAATCGCGTCAGCGTTCTGATAATCCATATGAAAAAGAACAAAAACGATATAATGTAACAATTATCCCCCGATTCGGAGGCGCTCATTTTTCCTACCCTTGGTTATCCAATAAGACTGACGGTACATTTCCAGTAATGTGGATTGAACTTTATCAAGAAGGACGTTTGATTACTGAGGGAGCTGCAAATCGATCACTGTTTACACGGGCAAAAAAAATGTTCTCAAATGTTTTAGAAGGCGAATACCTTGTTAAAGTGTATATAAAAAGAGGAACTACTACGAAGATTTTCACGGGTTCAACAATTCTTCATTTAGATAAGAATACGAAGGTGACTGTGTTTTGTACATGGGAGCGAATAATAAAATTCACATTTCTTGATCAATATGGACACGGGATACCAGGGATCCATGGCTGGTTGATGAATAAAGACGGCGTAATCTATGATGAAAATATTACACAAAAAGATGGGGAATTAATTGTTAAAGCTCCATATAATATGAGAGATCCCTATAGACTACGAGCAGAATATAAAGATATTACTATTTACAATCAAGAGCTACAAAAAACCTTAAAAAAATTAAATGAAGAAGTCAATCTTGAACTCTATAACTTTAGTGTAATTGTAACCGATTCTTTTGATTTCCCGCCTGGTGTTGAAATTACACCCTTGCTTATAACTTTGAATGAAAATAGAACTATTCAATTAACACCTCTACAGACCGGTGAAGGAACGTTCTCGTTCGAGGGTATCCCTAAGGGGGATTACGATCTCCAAATTAGTTATGGGGATTTTGTGGATGAAATTCACATAAAAGTTCCCGATGTAGGCAGTAACATTCGTATGAAATTCTCAGCTGTTTTTGATCTTACAATTGATTTATACGACTCGAAAGGAAATCCTCTTATGGATAAAAATATAGAATTTATGATTTCTCGTGAAAATCAAATAGTTGAAAAAACATATGAAAAAACAATATCCCTTCCCCCGGCTAAATATTCAATCAAAGCCTATATAAAAAACGATATAATCGGAGAAAAACAAGTGCTGTTAACCAATGATAAACATCTCATGTTTGTAACAACAGTTGAATCGCTTTTTCCTACGTTCCTCTCTTTATTCTTTTCTCTGTTATTTGGATTTTTCGTTGTGCTGACATTGTTAAAAAAATTCTCTTTTCCATCCCTGTTGAAAACGCTTGCCATACTTTTTGTTATCTTATCGCTTTTCCAACCGTGGTGGACGTTCATTGGTTCAAGTGTGATACCATCTATAGAAAGAACAACGACAATATATGTAAACCCTGGAGTAATGATTAAAACAATAAAATACGATGGAGATACAACGTTTGAAATCGCGGAAATACCTGATCAAGTTCTTATGTTTCTCGGAGCAATAGTTCCACTTGCGTTACTTACATGTCTGATTCTGGTATTTGCTATTATGTTGAAAAGAACAAAGAAAAAACAATATGCCTTATTTTTAAGCATCGTTGGAGTTGTTTTTTTGTGCATCTTGCTGTCATCGTTTTATTTTATTACAACAAAAATAACTGAAGTAAGTATTGGTGCTGTCCAAGGTGAGGGTGCACTTACTTTTTTATTTGAATCAGAAGAAGTAATTATGCAGTCGAGCTGGGGATTTAGTATAGGGTTCTATTTTATTTTTATTGCAGTAATTGTTGCAGTTATAGCCTTATTAATTGAAATCAGAATCAGGGTGATGCAGAAAAAGAAATTGTTATAACTGCAAAACTGAGTGCAAAGATAAAATATGTCGCGTACATCAACGTCCATGCTGATGTGTTTTCATATTTTGTATTTTTATGTTTTTGATACATTAGCCATCCGATAAAAACACTTAATATACTAAGAAGAACAAGGGGAAGTAGAGTATAATGAATAATATGAAAATACACCAATGGACAAATTAAACCAAAGGCACCTATCATGAATACAAGGGAGAAAAATGTGGCTGTTTTCACTCCAAAGACATTGACAATGGTTTGAGTTCCAACCGTTCGATCTGCTTCTGCATCCAAAATATCTTTTGTTGCAGTTCCTCCGAAAAGAAACAGAGCAGCAACGCATCCTATAGCTAGTGGAAGTGGTTCAAATGGATTCCCAAAAACACTCCAAGAACCGAGAATACCAAAGAAACCTCGTGGGAGAGCGACCCAGAGTTGATTAAGAAAAAGAAATTTTTTTATGCGTGGTGGCAACGAATACGTAATAGAAAAAAACGCGATGAGTAAAATAAAGAAACTGAAAATAATATTTACAGTAAAAGAGAGAAGTAGTGCGATCGAATACAAGAAAAAGGAAACTGTATAGGCTTCCTTAGGAGTTACGATACCTCTTGGGATTGGACGATAGGGTTTTGATAAGGTGTCTTCTTTCCAATCAGTAGCCTGATTTAATGCATTAGAAGCACCGTTGAGTAATGCGAAACAAAAACTTGCAGATAGAATAGTCCAAAGAAGGGATATAAAAGAAGGATCAGTATTTCCAGATTTCACAAGACTTGCAATCATTATACTACTAGATACGATCAGGGGAGCCAGGAGCGTAAACGGTCTAAGAAGTTTAAGATAAATATGAATTTTATGTATTACAATCTCACCAACACCAGTCATAAGGATACGGTGTTTCTTTTTTTATTTAAATATATCTTTACAATTGTTATCAAAAAATTTATTTTTACTAAAATTCATGTGATATGTTTTTTACACGCTTAACGCCATCGATATCGGTGATAATTTTAAACACGACTTCGGGAACTAATTCATCCCAGGGCTCGTCCTGAATTATTCGTCTGCGTATCTCTTTTCCAGAGTATAGTTTTCGATTAAAAAATGCTGTTCCCTTCACCAAATACCCTTTTTCAGAAAATAATTTTCGGGTAAATGGATTATTCGCAATGATAACATCAAAATCTGAGACAATAGAACACACGTGATTTACCCATCGAGGTGGATCATGAATATCTGGAATTGTAACAATTCGGTACTTACGAATTCCCACCGCATCTAATGAGTGTGTTATCATCTGCTTACGTTCTACTTCAGAAAACGGATTATCATAGGTATTTTGGTATTGTGAAGATCCAATACCGATGATGATCTCATCATATTGCTTACTCAGTCGTTCTAACAACAATAAATGTCCCAGATGAAAGGGTTGAAAACGCCCGATAAATAAAGCTTTCATATCAAACCAACAAACCACGAAGGAAGATTTTTACTTTTCTCTGCTTTTAATAAATAATCAGTTTTTTTAATTTTTTCCTTCTTCAGATTTGAGAGAGGTTTTTATCTTTCGCTCTGACTCTAGTTCTACTTTACCAATGACTTTCGGAGGTCGCATTTCTTTTAATTTCCGCAATAGTTCTTCTTTTCCTTCACCGACTAATGCTGTTTGCAGAACATCGGTTAATGTCTCGACCGGGATGATTTCTATTAATGTTTTATATTTATCCTCAATGAGCACATCATTCAGATTCGCTCTTGGAATAAGCACAGTCTTAATTCCGGCCTCAGCAGCTGCCTCGATTTTTGCCGTCACACCACCAATCGGAAGTACGGTCCCGCGGATGCTAATTGAGCCAGTCATCGCAACATCCTGTCGTACCGGAACATTTTCCATTGCGGAAATCACTGCGGTGATCAGAGAAATACTCGCTGAGTCTCCCTCAACGCCCTCATATGTACCAATAAATTGAATATGTATGTCATGTTTGGAGATATCTCTGCCCATATATTTTTTGATAATCGCTGAAATGTTCTGTACTGCTTCTTTTGCGATATCTCCAAGTCTGCCAGTTGCAATCACTTTACCCTCTGATTGCGATCCAGCAGGGGTTACTTCTGCCACTATCGGTAAGACCAAACCAGAAAACTCACTCATTGAAGGATCAGCAGAATGCACAGCAAGACCATTCACAACACCGACTTCTACACCCATGGTTCTAAAGGAACGATAGCTCTTCTGTGACTCTAATGCTCGATCCGCGACCTGTTGTTCTAATGATCGAGCAATATGTTTTGCCTCAATTACATGGTTCTGTGTGATAATTTTGTCTCCTCGCTCGTGGGCAATATCCCCAGCAACCCGGATTAAACCACCAAGTTCTCGTAATCGTAATGACAGTTTCCCTTTTCGTCCTGCTCGTCGCTGTGCTTCATGAATAACTTCCGCGACCGCTTCTTTATCGAAATGATGAATTTTCCCATCCTTTTTTACTTCTTGAGCAACAAATCGAATCAGTTTCTCCCGATTCTCATGAGTATCATCCATTACGCTGTTTAGGTAGCTTTCATATCCATATCCTCGAATACGAGATCGTAATGCAGGATGCATTCCATTTAACGCATCAAGGTTCCCCGCACAAACCAGGATAAAATCACATGGTGCCGGTTCTGTTTTTACCATTGCACCAAAACTCCGTTCTGATTGCCCGGTGATCTGAAATTTTTTCTCCTGAATCGCGGTTAACAAATGTTGCTGGGAGGGTAAACTTAACGTGTTAATCTCATCGATGTATAACACTCCTTTATGAGCCCGGTGGATCGCTCCAGCTTCTACGAGTTGATGTGGCGGGGTTTCTAATCCAGCAGATTGAAACGGGTCATGACGTACATCTCCAAGTAACGCACCAGAATGCGCAGCAGTGGCATCAATAAACGGAGGGGCATCATTCTTTTCGTGAGATACAAGAAGTTTTGGAATCATATGCAATTCCCGTCTTTGAGACATACCTCCTCTTGCGACAATTAAATATATCATGACTGCTGCGATCACACCAAAAATCGCGTATTCAAAATGACCTGTGACCATCGCCCCAATTAGGGATAATGTCACAACCAATAAAACTATACCAAGAATCATACTGTTTTGTTGTTCTCCTTTTCGTTTCGCTTCGTCTCTCTGTGTCTTAATAATCTCCTTTGCCTTTCCTGCAGGAACCACACGGATTGTTGGAGTATTAGTATCCTCGTTATTTGGATAGACGATAATATCTTCAAGTTCTCCTTTCGGTAAAAATTCAGTCATAGCGCGAGCAACCATGGATTTCCCTGTCCCAGGATCACCGATTAACATAACATGTCGTTTCTGTTCAGCTGCTTTTTTGACAATAGCAACGCACTGATCTTGTCCGATAACCTGATCTAATAGGGATTCAGGGACTATGATTTCCTCAGTTGTTTTGAATTTAATATCCTGGATCCATTTATCAATAGGAGGTAATTCTTCGTTACCTTGTTTTTTTTCTTCAAGTTGTACATCTGTATGTTTTGTGACCATACCCAAAACTCCCTACTTACGAGTTAATATTAGAGCAAACCCGTTACAATTTCACTGACATATACACATTACATATATCAATTTTTTTCTTTCCTGATAAATGAAACGCCGTTGAGTTTATAATATGTTAGATAATAACGATTTAATAATGACTTTTGACAGAAAGACATTGGTTATTCCAGATAAAACTAATTTTGAAGAGCAAAATATTACCACAAAAGGGGATGTAGTAATAGGTGACCGATCACTCCTTCGATTTGGGGTGAATACCGATGGTCGCATTTTTGTTGGAGAACATGTAATTATTGATGGAAATCTTGAGTCTGCAAACGATGTACGCGTGGATATTTTTTCAACAATTGGCGGAGATATCCGGAGTGGAGGAAATGTTTATTTAGGAGAGAAAGCAAAAATTAAGGGTACTCTATCCCTCAAAGGGGACTTAGATGTTGGTGATAGTGTCGAAATTGAAAAAGGGTTTGAAGCAAAAGGGTGGATTAATATACGAAATCCCATCCCAGTTGTTATATATATTTTTGTATATCTCATGCAGTTGTTAAAAATGGGGCGAAGTGAAGAAATCGAACGTATACTCGAAGAACTTGAACAAAATGATGGAGGAACAATACCTATTTCTGAATCGTTTCTATTTCTACCCAATAATTCCATTATCAGTGTATCAAATTCAAAAATAGAAGGGAATCTTCAAATCGGTAAAGAATGCAAACTACTAGGAAACTATGATATAAAAGGAAATATTTTTGTTGATCAGAAATCAGAGATTTTTGGATCATTGAAAGCGAATGGAAATGTCAACATCGGAAAAAAAGTAAAAATCCATGGAAACATCACATCCACGAGTATGGTTAATATCACTGAACAAGTTGAGATTTTCGGAAACGTGAGTGGGGAAGAGATTATTCTTTCAAAACATGCATCAGTTCAGGGAACACTTCTTGGGAGGAAAGGGATCTCATTTCAAGATGTTCTAAAAGAACAAGCGACTGAAAAGGTTAAACGCTTTGAAAACGATGTCGATGTTGTTGATGAAGTTAAAGAAATGTTGGAGTAGAAAGAAATGCAACTCGGTATTGTTGGAAAACCAAATGTCGGAAAATCTACTTTTTTTAATGCTGCAACCAAAGCCCATGCGGAAGTTGCCGATTACCCGTTCACCACGATCGAAGCAAATCGAGGGGTTATGTACATCCGTAAACCATGTCCCTGCCGAGATACTCATGTAACATGTACACCTCATAACTCGCGATGTATCGATGGAATACGTTTTGTACCAATCGAAGCAATCGATGTTGCCGGATTAGTCCCTGATGCACATAAAGGAAAAGGTTTAGGAAATAAGTTCCTTGATGATTTACGACAAGCACATGTACTTATCCATATCGTAGATGCATCAGGAAGTACTGACGCAGAAGGAAATCCCTGTGATATAGGTACTCATGACCCACTCTCAGATGTTATATTTCTAGAAAAAGAAATCAACTATTGGCTTTTTGGTATCATCAAAAAAAGCTGGGAGATAATTGCGCGAAAATGTGAATTAGAAGGGAAAAAAATAGAAAAAATGCTTGCAGAACAACTCACAGGACTAGGAATAAAAGAAGAGCATATCACAGCAGCTATACGAAAAATCAATCTTGAGGGGACAAAATCAGCTCAATGGAGAGACGAAGAGATTTTTAAACTCACAGACATCGTACGTACGATTAGTAAACCAATCATTATCGCATTTAACAAATGTGACAAAGCACCAGAAAAACTTATAGAAAAAAGAAACGAACTGACAAAATCCATTGTTGTTCCAACCAGTGCTGAAAGTGAACTTGCACTTAGTAATGCGGCAGAAAAAGGAATAATTGCATATACGCCAGGCAGTAATGATTTTTCACTCCTCAAAAAAGAAGAAATAACGGAAAAACAACTCAAAGCATTAGAATACATCAGAATGCATGTGCTCACAAAGTATGGATCGACTGGAGTTCAGCGATGTATAGACGAAGCAGTACAAATGCTCGACCTTATCGTCGTTTACCCAGTCGAGGATGAACATCATCTAACCGACAAACAAGGAAGGGTGCTACCTGATGCATACTTGATCCCAAGAGGATCAACCGCAAAAGACCTCGCATATAAAGTCCATACTGATCTAGGGGATCATTTCATCAGGGGAATCGACGCACGAACACATCGTGTTATCGGAGCAGAGCACCCGTTAAAAGATGGAGATATTATCAGTATCATCGCAGATATCTAAACACTAAGGGGATGCTGTGTTGAGCATGTAGGTGCATAAAGAGCTGCATAGCAAAGGGATAATGAGCTGCCCTGTAAATGCATAGTTAGCTGCAAAACAAGCTTTTATAGTCTTCAGTAGTTGCTTTTTTGGGATCACTCACTAATAAACTTCAGTAGGAGGGAAAAAGGTGTCGATAAAAAAAATAAGCAACAAAACGCTTTCTCGGAATCTCAAAATTAGAAAAGCACCATTACGGGTGCTTCCCATGGCAACATTTCATTTAAGACGTCGAGTAAAACAAAACATAAAAAAACAAAAGACGATGAAAAAAAAACATATACCACACCATTCGCCAACAATTCGACATATAGCCGAAGAAGTAATTCAAACAAAAGGGAAAATTAGAGAAATATCCGGAAGAAAAGGACCGATTAAGCTAAGACCTTTTAAGAATCTTCACTTTACTAACGTATTACAATGGATTATGTTACTGATTTTTATCTATTTTGCTGCTGGCGCGATTATTATAATGATTCAAGAAGGAACCGAATTACTAAAAAATATAATCGTTTACAGCATTATAGGTTTCTTTACATTCTTTATGGGATGTATTGGTTGGATTCTCGCACGCGAGGTTCTTGAGATAGTTACGTGCAAAAAAAACGTTCAGAATGAGGTTTGAAGCAGAATTATAAATCAGACTTTATACTCTATCTTTTTATATCATTCTTTTTTATTATCTATGTGAGGTATGATTCGTGATCCTGTTCGATAATCATCTACATCTTCGGAGAGATGGGAGGTTTCTTGATGCAGTACGAGAGTTTCTAAATGCTGGTGGAACCCATTTTATTCTTTGTCAGTATCCAATGCCACTTCTCGTCATGAGAGACAAAAGTTACAAATCATGTTATCACGAAACGTTACAAATGGCAGAGGAGATACGTGCTGTTACGAGTATTGGTGTATATGTTGTTGTCGGTCCGTATCCTGTTGATATTCTCCCGTTGCAGGAAAAATTCGGAAGAGAGACAGCAATCGCTATTATGAAAAAAGGTATAGATGAGGCCGCAGTTTTATGTGAAGAGCGGAAATGCATCGCCATCGGTGAAATCGGACGGCCACATTTTCCTGTAGATGAACAAATCCTTCAGGATTCAAACGGTATTCTTATCTATGGTATGCAGAAAGCAAAAGATGTTGGAGTACCCGTTATCCTCCATACAGAAAGTACGACCCCTATTCAATGTAAAGAGCTTGTTGAAATTGGCAAAAAAGTTGGTCTAAACCCAGAAAAAATAGTGAAACATTTTTCACCTCCGCTTATTACACATGATGAAAATTTTGGTCTTATGCCATCTGTTCTTTCGAGTAAAAAGAATATTATTGAGGCATTACATAAAGGTACACGATTTTTAATGGAGACGGATTATATCGATGATCCCCGACGACCTGGAGCAGTACTAGGCCCAAAAACAGTTCCTAAACTAACAAAAAACCTGCTTGCAGAAAACCTCATATCAGAACAACAAGTTCACAGGATCCATGTAGAAAATCCTCAGAACACTTATGCCATTGATCTAGAACAATAATAATGACATAAGGGCTCTGCCCTTATAATCCCGTTCCGCCTTCGTTCCTCGGCAAGCCCTTCGGGCGTTGCCGTATCTCACTCGGCGGTCAGACGCTGTTGCCGGTCATCAACGACCGTCATATTGTG
>Ga0315277_10004220_pt1 | contig 19251 bp, 20 predicted proteins | sample YL17G05_15_MG_FD_203695 | JGI IMG/M metagenome (GOLD analysis project Ga0315277, IMG submission 203695) | Sediment microbial communities from Yellowstone Lake, YNP, Wyoming, USA - YL17G05_15 | ecosystem: Environmental > Aquatic > Freshwater > Lake > Sediment | place: USA: Wyoming | collected...
ACGCAGTGAGCAGCGACTCGCTCTACTGGAAAGACTACTACAGCACGACCTACCTCAAGTCGTCGTCCAAGGACCAGAACCCAGCTCCCACTGACCGGACCGCGATGGCGTTTCAGAACGAGCAGACAGTCACGGGTATGGACCCGAGCGGCGACTACGTCTATGAGGTCCACGGCAGTACTATGAGGCGGTTCAGCACGACGGATGGATCTTACACAAGTTACGCGCTCACCTATTCCGGCAACAGCGCGTGCGGCACCGACGGCCAGTACGTCTACGTTCCCAACGGCACATCAATCTATAAGTACACGACGACCGGCACCTACGTTAGCACGACGACAATCGACTTCTCCACTAACGAGTACGCGTTCGCGGTGGCGAATGACACGCTCTGGGCGGGTGACTACTCGGGCGTCACGTACTACGGCTATGCCTGTTCCGAGTTTGACGGCGGGTCGCACAACTATGACGCCACGTGGAATGTGGGCGGTGGCACCGGTGGCGCGGGGATGAACACTGCATTCGACGGAACGTATTACTATTGGGCGATGGGCGGCTACAACTCGAACAGCTTCAAGCGGTTCTATTCCGACCGGACGTTGTACACGGATGGGATGGTTTCCACCGACTGCCGGGGCGTGATGTGCAAGCTCCTGCCGCGGGTAGATGTGGCCTGTATCGCAATACTGGCACCGCCTGATTCGGTGGATTCGGGTCAGACCGTTACACCGCAGGCTGTGATCAGGAATGTCGGCACGGCTGAAGACACCTTTGATGCGCGGTTCGCCATCGGCGCGGACTACGCGGATACGGTCTCCTTGACGCTTGCGGCGGGTGAGATCGACACGGTCGAATTCGCCGACTGGGACGCATTCGTCCTCGGCACGTTTGCCGTGACTTGTTCCACCATGCTCTCGGGCGACCTCAATCCGGCGAACGACGCGGTTCACGACTCGGTCAAGGTGATGCCGTTTACCGCGGTCGGCGAGCATTCCGACCTGCCGACCGTACTCTCGCTCGATGGGGCCGCGCCGAACCCGACGAGTGGTTGGGCCTCAATCCGTTACGGTCTGCCGGTTCCGGTCGAGGTCAGGATTTCAGTTTATTCGACCACCGGGACGCGGGTGCGGATCCTGCAGAGAGGGGTCCAGCAGACCGGCTGCCACCGCGCTGCGTGGGACGGCCGTGACGCGCGCGGCCGCGCGGTCGGGGCCGGCGTGTACCTGGTTCGCATGGAGGCCGGCCGATTCAGCGCTACGAGCAAGCTGGTTGTGCGGAGGTAGCAGACCAGAACAATGCCGGAGTGCGCAGGGTGGGCGGAAGCCCACCCCTGCCATACTTGGTGCGGGCCGGTCGGGCTAGACCTGCCCCACGCGGACGGAGTAGCTGACCGGGCAGGCCTTCCTCAGCATCGCCGAGACCGAGCAGTACTTCTCCTGCGAAGGCTCGATGGCGTGTTTGACCTTTTCTTCTTCGAGGGCATTGCCGGTCACGACATACTCGAGGTCAATCCTTGTATAGACCTTAGGGTGTTCTTCCGAACGCTCGGCCGCGATGTGAGTCCGACCGCTGTGACATCTTGCCGCATCTTCTTGAGCAGCGGTACGATGTCCATACCAGTGCAGCCGCCGAGCGCCCAGGTTGCCACTATGCACGCCGCAATCCGAGCCCTTCCGGACCAGTCGAAGACATGGTAGGCATGACGTCCCAGAAATCCATGGATTGACACCTGCGCCGCGGGCCGTAGGCTTACCTGTGAGGCGACGACAATCCGGAGTAGTCCCTGCCTTCTTCAAGGAGAAACGAATGAGACAGTTTGCGCCCGTCCTGTTCGCGTTGGTTGTCATGTGCGGCGCGGCGCTTGCCACGCCCCCGGACAGCATCAGCCTGAAGTTCGACCCGGTTACTCACATCCTGGCTTCGACAATCTACCACCCGGTTAGGAGCAACCCGTCCGAGCACTTCATCGCCAAAGTCGTGGTTGACGTGAACGGCGCGGTGATGGTGACCCAGACGTTCAAGAGCCAGACCGACACGAAGGTGCAGGAAGTCAGCTACGTGCTGGTGGACGTGAAGGAAGGCGACAAGGTCGGCCTGACCGCAGTCTGCAGTCTGTTCGGACAACTGAAACAGGTCCTGGTAGTCGCTCCCGCTCAACCCGGTCCGGGAACGGGCTCGAAGTAGCGGAACTGCGCCGCACCGGGTCTGGCCCGGCGGCACTCGTGGCCGGCTAACGCAGCCGGGTCATGACCAGCGCGTCGGAACCGCACCGGCAGAAGTACACGCCCGGCCCGGTTTCCTGTCCCCGGCTGTCTTTGCCATCCCAGGTCACGGACGTGGCGTGCGCCGCCGAAAGCGTTCGCACGAGCTTTTCCGCTGCATCGAATACCCTCACGCCGCCCGAGGCAGAACCGGTTGGCGCGAACCGTATCGTGGTCGCCGCGCTGAACGGATTCGGGTAGCTCGCGATGCCGGCCACACTCCCGCGCGTGCCCGGCGTCTCGTTCACTCCGCCTGCGCCAACCACGACGACACCGGTCATGCCGCTGAGATAGTGGTGCCGGCAGAAGTAGTGAAACGTACCGTTAGCCCCGAATCCGTGGACGAACGTTGCCCCATGCGCCAGGTCACCCGACTCCCACAGGCTGTCCCACACGGGACTGACCCCGCTGGTCGAGCTGTGAAGGAACGCGCCATTGTTGGTCCAGACTACCGAGTCGCCAGGGTTTATCCGCACCGTGTCGGGCTGGAAGGCATACTCGATCATGCTGACCGGCACCTGCGTGGCCCACGACAGACCTACGGCCGTCAGTATTGCCACAACCAATACGCTGAACCTTGACATATCAGACCTCCTTGTTGTATCCGGTAATCACTTAGCGGAAATGACGCCCTTCATGCCCATTGAGGCGTGAATCTGACAGTAGTAGTGGTAGTTGCCCGCGGCGGCGAAGACGTGTACAAACGACCCGCCGGACGACAGGACGCCCGAATCCCATTTCCCGTCCGGGACTCCAACCTCACCGCTCGTGCTAGTGTGCTGGTTGGCGCCCTGGTTCACCCAGGTTACGGTATCGCCGACCGCCACTTCAAGCGATTCCGGGGCGAATACAAAATCCTGCATCGCGACCTGGTGGTTGTTGCCCGCCGGTGTCTTGGTGCATGCGAACCCGAGCAGTATCAAACCGAGTAGTACTACGGCCTTCATGGATCCTCCTCTTACCGGTTGGAAACGACGACTACGCCCTTCATGCCCAGGCCTTTGTGTGGCCGGCAGAAGTAGTGGTAGGTTCCGGGTTGACTGAATACGTACGAGAACGACTCGCCCCGAGCCAGGTGCTTTGTGTCCCACAAGCCGTCCGGCTTCCCGTTGACTCCACTGGTCGTGGTGTGGGGAAGACGGCCCTTGTTTACCCAGGTCACCGTATCGCCGGTAAACACGTTGAGCGACTCAGGGTGGAAACGGAAGTCCAGCATCGCGACCTGGTTCCGCGGGTTTCTCGCCGTCCGCCCCGGACTGCCGCTGTCAGGTTTCACGGCGTGGGTGCATCCGCTCATCACTAACCACAGACCCACGGCTGACAGCAATGAGACGATTCTAGCATACTTCACTCTTCCTCCTTGTCGAGTTACATATCTGTTTGGACTCCGCTAGGTTCTAGCAGGTTCCCGCAGGGAGAATGCCGCGGCTGCGGGCGGATTGGGCACGAGCCGAGACCGTCTATTCGGGCGCGACTACGCGCCAGGTGTAGTTGACCGGACAGGATTTGCGGAGCATGGCAGAGACGGAACAGTACTTCTCCTGCGACAGTTCGACCGCGCGCTTTACCTTTTCTTCGTCAATGCCCCGGCCGTAGATGACGTATTCAAGGTCAATCTTCGTGTAGACGTTCGGGTGTTCTTCGGAGCGTTCGGCCGAGAGGTTCATCTCGATGCCGGAGAAGTCAACGCGCATCTTCTTGAAGAGCGAGGCGACATCCATGCCGGTGCAGCCGCCGAGGGCGATGAGTAGTAGTTCAAGCGGCTTGGTGGCGGAGTTGTCGCCGCCGAAATCGGGGGTCGTGTCCATCGGAACGAGGTGGTTGGTGCCGGCCTTACCGATGAAGGTCATCCTGCCGGCCCAGCGGACGTAGGCCTCGTGTTTCATGCGTCAGGACCTCCTAGGGGACAACCACAGAGGCCACAGAGTGCACAGAGAGGCGTATGGGAGTTCCGGTCTCTTTCTATCTCTGAGTTCTCTGTGGTTCACTTCTTAGAACTTGCGGAGTATGTTGAACCCGACTCGAAACCAGCCCTTGGCCAGGTCGACGATGCCGGAGTAGGCCGTGGCCGGGCCGGTGCTGCGGAACATCGCTGGAGCCGACTGCTCGCGCGGGGTACCTAGGGTGATAATGAAGTTGTGCCAGCCGATTTCCTTTTCCACTGCCAGGGCGGCGGCAAGCAAGCGGGTCGTCGAGTCGCGGCCGACGAGCACCGGTTCAGCTTCCAGCGCCAAGTCGTATCCTTTGCCCAGGCCAGCCTTGGCCGCAAGCCCGAGCGAGACATAGTGGTGCGCGGTATTGGTCGTGTAGCGGGGCTGGGCCGCGACCGCCCAGCGCTTGCCAAACGTGCGATGGCAGCAGAGCCCAAGGTTGAACCAGGTGCTGTCGAGCTCGAATACGTATAGGTGGGTGTTGATTTCCGGGTAGAGCGTGAGCCATTTGAGCGGGGCAAAGGCGGCGCGCAACCCGAGTTCCCGGCTGGAGATGGCATCGATGATGCCAACCAGAACCCGGTCGCCCAATGACTTGTCGAGGACGATGCGCACGTTCGGCGCGGTGAAGGCCTGCAGCGGGATGCTATCCCATCCGGGCGCGAATGTGGCCGGGAGAAAGCGATGGGAGATGCAGACCTGCCAGACATGCGACTCAGGCAGGACTCCGGTCGGGAGGTTGGCAAAGCGCTGGCCGGGAAAGGCGAGCAGTAACAGGAGTAGTGTCATGAGACGCCCCTTTCGCGCCGCGGCCTAGCGGCCGGGCCATGGCTGTTCCTTCCTAGTTGTTCTTCGCGCCCTGGTCAATCCACTTCTTGATGGCGGTGAGTTGGCCAGCGTTGAGTGGCGGCCGGGCCTTGGGCATCTGGGGCGGCACAGTGCCGGTGACGCGGCGGTAGAGGGTGCTGGAGTCGGCGTTGCCCGCAATTACGTTGGGTATCGAATCCAACCCGTTGCCCATCGCGCCTGAGTAGCACGTGAGGTCGTAGCTGCCCTTGGCGTCTTTGCCCCCGGCGTGGCAGGGCATGCAGGTCTGGGAGAAGATGGGCTGGATGTCTTTGGCATACGACACCGTGGCGTTGGCCGGGGTTTCGGATTTGGGTGCCGCTGGCTGACTCCCGCAACCGGCAATCAACATGGCGGCGAAGAGCAATGCGAGTGCTTTCATCAGTGGTTCCTTTCGTCCTCGCGGACGCGTGATTATTGCGGGCATGCTCCGGCTGTCAAGCGTGGGGCACCTTGGGCTGCGTCACTCGGGATTGCGTCCTCGCGGTCTCCGGGCCAAGGTCAAGATACCAGAGCAACATCGTGTCGTGCGCGGCGGCCGGACAGGCAGCATAGCCGAACCGGTTGATGCCGCCCAACACGCAGCCCTGCGCAGCATAGAACCGACAGGCCGGCACATTGGTGTTCTGCGTCTCGACTTTCATCTGGCGGCAGCCCTTGCCCCGGGCCCAGTCTGCGGCGTGCCGGAACAAGGCGGTGCCGATACCGTGCCGGCGCCTGTCCGGCCGGACGCGAAGGTCCCACAGGACTGCCAGGTCAGCGCGGTCCTCCAGCCTGTGCACCGCCGGCGTGTTCACGGCCACGGTTGCCGCCCCGACGTCATCGCCGCCTTCACGGGCGATGAAGAAGCTCCACTTCGAGACGTCGAAGTGCTTGGGCCAGTTCAGTACCCGGCCGTCAGGGTCGTCAACGGCATCGTAATCCTTCGTGTACGGCTCCGGAACGGGCTCCTCAACCAGACGGAAACCGAGATCGAGCGACTCGACCCGGAAGCTCGTCCTCACCTCGAACGCAATGGGAATCCGGGCGTACTCAGACAGCCGGTCTGGCCCGAACTCGCAGATCTCAGTCATCCGGCGACGCGGTAGCTGACGCTCCAACTGCACTCATCCGGGAACTCACGGTACTCGACGCCGGTTGCGAGGCCGGCAAGTGCGTCCGAGACGCCGTCCCGGGTCGGGAAGTTCTTCACGACGCGGAAAGCACGGCCGCCCGAGACCTGTCGTAATTCGGTTGTGTCGCCGCTCGCGTCGACTCGCTGGTCCTTGGGCGGGTAGGCACTGGGAAGCTGGTCAACAAAGAGCACTCGCGCACCCGGACGGAGCTTGCCGTGCAACGTCGCCAGGAACCGCGGAATCAGGCGCTTAGGTACATGCGACCACCACCAGACGGCACAAGCCGCCTCGAAACCGCCACGCACACCATCCAGCGAATAGGCATCGGCGACCTGGAATCGGACATTGTTGAACGCCGCCAGGCGTCTGCGGGCAAGGGCGAGCATCCCCTCGCAGACGTCGGTGGCGAGAACCGATTGCGCGACCTGGGCCACGACTTCGGTCCAGTACCCGGTCCCGCACGCGATTTCCAGCACGTCCGCGTTCCGGAACAGCTCCTGACAGCGGACCTTGGCCGGTGTCCGCAGCGGCTCAGCGACCGGGTCGGTGTAGCCTGCTGTCAGGTCGTACTCCAGCGCCCGCGCCGCGTAGTATTCGGCCACCGCGCGAACGGATTCGGCCTCGCTCAGAGCGCCAGGAGTCAATTCGGTCAAGACCCGATCACCATCTTGGTCTCACACTGCTGCGGCCTTCGGCAATGCGAGGAGATTCAGAGCGATCCTGGTCAGGCGGTAGGTCAGCCAGTCCGGCTCGATGATATGATACAGACGATACTTGGCCACGCGCGGTTCCATGCCGTCGTCACGGTTCGTAAAGCGCGAAGGCGGCTTGCCGGCATAGCGGAAATAGCCTTCCTCCGGATGATACATCTCCTTCAGCCATTTGAGTATCGTCCGAACCGGGCTTTGGTTCATGCCCAGCCCGTACTCCGAGAACATCGTGAGCTCGTGCAGGATACTGTGTCCGTGGTAGAAGAAGGCCTGCAGCTCGTTGTCTTTCCTGATGGTGAGATGCCAGAGCAGGAAGTTCATCCCCTTCACAAGCGCGGAGCGGTAGGCTCGATTCCCGGAGTGGTACAGTGCGGCGACCGCACCATACGTCGGGTACGGGCAACTGCGAGTCCAGTGATACATGTCGTAATGCCCGGACCAGACCCATCCGCCGTCGTCCCGTTGCGTGATCAGGAGTATCTCGTAGCCCTTGCGTGCTCTGGGGTCCGCCGCGAGCCCGACAAGTCCAAGCGCAATCATGTACTGCGTGAGTCGACAGGGGCCGAATGCGTCCCTATCCTTGCGCACGGCGTCAAGGAGTTGGTCGAGTAGCGGAGCGCGGAAGTACCCGTGGCTGAGTACGAAGTCGCAGGCTCTCCGGATTCGTGGGTCGTGGGCCGTGAAGCCGATCTCACCCAGCAGGGGCAGAATCCAGACCGTGGTGACGTACTTCGGAGTGAACGGGTCCCGCCCGCTCTTCAGGGTGTAGGAGGGCTTGAGCGACCACGAGCCGCCGGCAAACCAGGAACCATCCCGGTCTTGCGCGGCAAACATCTCTCTGACATCCGGACTGCACTCCACATCCTGCCACAGCGCGCGCATGGCTTTGGACGCGACCGGCGTGTGCAGCAGATGCCTTTGGGTCAGATACCTGACCGGCGCGGACCCGCTGGCCAGCAGCCAGGAGGTGTTCTTCGCGACCTGTTCGGCGCTCAGGAACGGCAGCGCTCGCGACACGCCACTCCTAGGGAACCTTCCGGATTGGCGGTCGGTGACCATCCGCTTACCCACTGATGTCTCCCGCCTCCGTGTCACGTCGGCTGTCTGTGTCTAAGGGCAAGCAGGGCGTAGAGTGTAACCCACTTGCTGGGCTTGCCTCTCTTGTCCGGCTTGAAATACGACCGGGGCGGCGCCCAGTCAACGACGTACCGTCCCTCTTCGTCCTTCTTCGTTTCCAGCAGGGCCCACGCATCGGCAAGCTCTGGTGCTTGTCCGTAGCCGAGGATACTCAGGGCGTACAGAGCCTCCAGGAAACTCGCGCGCCAGACAAACGGGAAGATCGTGGCGGCTATCCCGTCCGCGGCCGGCTGGGTCGGGCGCTGGGTCTGGAAGCAGACCCGGTGCCGCAGGAAGTACGAGACCAGCTTCCTGCATCTGGGCGAGTCCCAGAGCTCGGGCAGCTCGGCAAAAGCCACCAACGCCTTTACGCTTCCACGAATACAGCTCTTGGTCGGCCTGGTCGCGTACTTCCCTTCGTGGTGATCGCAGAGGTAGCCGCCATCCGGCCGGTCAGTCGCTAGCATCAACTCCCTAGTCCGCCTGACGCGCGGGTCGCCCGTGTAGCCCATCCGGACAAAGGACCGCAGGTTGTAGGCGTAGAGGCAGGAGAAGTGCCCCTCGAAGTCCCCGTCCGGCTGTTGGAGATTGAGATACCGGTCCACGGCCGGTGCTACCCGCGGGTCGCTTCTGTCCAGCCCGAGTTCTGACAAGAAGGCCAGGTTGAAGTGGGTTGTCACACATCCCAGATACTGGACTCCGTCGCCGAAACCTCTGCCGGTCCGTTCATCGACGTAGTACCAGAACCCTTCCGGGTTCATCTTGGAGAAGATCGCGGTGACGGGTCGGCTGGCAGCGATTTGCGCCTTAGCCTCTCGCACCCGGCGGTCGTCGGGGCTCTTGCCAAGCAGCTCAGTCAGTGTCCGATATCGGATAGAAGGGTTGTTCTCCTCCAGTAGCCAGTCCAGCACACTCGACTCAGGCTCCATTTATCACTCCTCACGAACAGGCATTGGGTGCTTCACTGAACGTCCGGCGGTTGCGGCAGCTCGTAGTCCACGAGCCCGTAGCCCGGGATCGAGCCGCCGGAGCGATGACCGACCTCCCTGAAACCGAATGACCCGTACATGCTCCGGGCCGGCGTGAAGAACGGATGATCGCTGGTCGTGACCTTGATCGTCCGAAGCCCGCGGGCTTTCACCCGGTGGACGATCTCCCGGAGCTGTCTCGTTCCGTATCCCTGACGCCGATGTCCGGGCAGGATGCAGTTGTGGCCGACGAACCCGAGCCCTCGATTGGGCACGGGCTCCCAAGACCCGAATCCAATCGGAATCTGCCCAAGGCAGGTCACGAAGATGCACGCTCCGACGGTGTCCGGGTGCGAGAAGGCCTCCCGTTCATACTCGGCCCAGCGCGGGGTTTCGGACGCGGCGAACTCGGGTGACGAGTCAACAAGCTCCCGGTAGCTCTGCGCCAGCAGCCCGAGGATGATGCCCGGTTCATGGCCCAAGAGCGGGGTGAACCGGAGTACGTCTAGGGGGCGATTCTGTGCGTGGGCCATTCCTTCACTTGCGCCCGATGTAGAGAACGTGCTCAGCCGTGCCTGTCTTCAACTCGCCTCTTTCACGCACCCGTCCAGGAGCTCCCGGATCTTGTCCTTCGAGAGCTGATAGGACCAGTGCACTGACTGGCCATTGAAGTAGGTCCTCAACTCCACGCCGTACTTCTCCAGTTCCGCTGGCTCGTCAACGCAGTGTTCGTTCAGGACCACCCGGTCGCCGAGCTCCTGGCAGACGTCGCGCAGCATGACTAGAGACCAGGGACCTGACGTGCAGTGCGATGACCAGAAGGTGTCAACCACCACCTTGCCGCGAACCGGCTGGAACTGGTATCGGTTCTCGTAGGTCACGCGTTCCGGAAGCTCAAAGGGCGCGAACTTCCGGATCAGCCACGTCTGACCCTTCGCCTCATGCTGCTCGAACCCGAGCTTGGTGAAGAAGCCGGCGGTGTCGCTGTAGGCGATGTTTGAGGCCCCGATGATACCGTTGCACTTGTCCTTCACGTCCTCGATCATTGCTTCCACCAGCGCCCGCCCGCAACCCGGAATGCGTGTGACTTCGCCGCCGCTGTCGCGAACGGATTGCGACTTCGCCCAGGGCGGGGTGTGAGGGGCGTCCAGGCAGTTGACGCGGTAGAGGCCCTGACCTTTGTGGTGGTTGGAGAGCTCGACGGGCATGTATTCGATGAAGCCGACTGAGACTCCGCCTTCGAATGCCAGTTGCGCAGCAAGGCCCTTGGCCATCATCCGGTCGAGCCATAGTGCCTTGATTTCTGCAGCCCGTACCATGTCCTTTTCATCCTCTGTCAGTTCTGGCTTGGTGAGGAGGCAGCCGCGGCCGCACAGCGCCTCGGTCACCCGCAGACCCCAGTCCATCTTCCTTATCTCCACTGCTCACCTCCGAGTAACCTATCCATCCCTAACATTCGGCTACCTGCGCAGGGCTGAGTCCATCCACGTGCGTACGCTGATGTCCTTCTCGGCCGCTCTTGCCAGCAGCGCCTTGTGCCGCCAGCCCCACTTGTACAGGCTTGCCGGCGGTTCCAGCGTGACCTTGTACCACAGGCAGGCCGCAAGCCATTCCTGCGCGGGCGTCCGCGCATCGCCGAGATAAGCGTATACGCGTTTCACTTCGTTGGCCGGGTTGAACCCGAGGTCAACGTATCCGAGGTCGAGGAGCAGGAACTGGTGTGGCATGCGCTGAAGCCAGCGGTCAAGGCCGAGAGCATAGCCAAACAGGGTCTGGCCGAGCCGTGCTCCTTCCTGGCCTTTGACCCGGCCCGGTATCTCCCAGGTCAGGGTGCCGATGTTGTGAATCCAGCGCTCGATCCAGCGGAACGTGCTGTGATGGCAGTCTGACAACTCGTGAAGCCCGTGGGCAAGGTAGCCGCAGATCTTGTACAGCTCCTTCTTCTGCGGGTCGTCGATTCCGGCAAGGGCTTTGTCGAACTCGTCGCGGTAGTTCGGGTAGATCTTCGGCAGGCTGGCCAGCTCTGCAATCCGTGCGTCCAGCCTCTCGCCCCGGCCGCCCTCGCCAAAGCAGTCCCGGTGCACGGCCTCACGGTCGGGGTTGCGCTTCGTCAGAAAGTCAAACATCAGGAGCAACCTCTCCAGCAGCAGCTTCTGGACCTGAGTCAGCTCCGCCGGGTCTCCCAGCCACTGGTAGGTGCGCTCAATGAAGCCTTGCGCGTAGGGATACGATGCGAGGAATCCCTGCATGGGCTTGCCCGCTAGGAAGCCGCGGAGCACCTCCTCGACCAGCTTCATAGCCGCGGTATCGCCCGGCTGGGTGGAGCGCTGTTCCATGCTCATCCAGCAGCCGGCATGGAACGGATTCGTCGGCAGCGCTCCGTTGCCGATGGCGTTGAGGACTTCGTCGATGGTGACGGGTACGCCGTTGTCGCAGCCTTGGAGGCTGGCGATGTGTTGCCGGATTCGCCTGGTCTTGTCGTCCAGCCGGCCCAGGTGAACCTGCAGCGAGTTGATGTAGCGGATCTCATCGTTCCACTTGTCCGGTGCAGCGTGCGCGAATCCCCACGCCGAGTACTTCGTGAATACGTTGCCGTCACGGTCAACCGCGTATGTCTGGCAGTCGTCCGACTTGTACGCCGCGATGTCGGTCCCGCCGGTGTATCTCCCTTCGAAGCCCGGCTCCAGCAGCTCTTGTCGGACCAGTTCGTCTTTCGCTCTTACTCCCATTGTTACCTCCTCACGTGCCTGATCAGTCAGCTCAGCAACGCAGCCGGACGACCGGTCTCGCCGCTACTACCGGTCGAATGCTGTGAGAAGCTCCTCGACGTTGCCGATTGCCTCCTGTTCCAGGGCCTTCGCCTCACGGACAATGCGGACCTTCTCGCCCGGGTCCATTTCTTTGTTGCTGGCCTTCTCGAGCCGCCCGGCGATATCTCTGTATGCTGAACCCAGCTTGAGGGCCTGCGCTGCGACATTGTCGTGCTTGTTGGCGATTTCCTCAAACCAGGCGCCGGCCATGGCCCGGCACTCAGACCAGACCATCGCGTTCCACCAGCTACCGTGGCTGGCGCCGTGCCCGGCTTCCACGGCCTTGACCCAGTTGTCATAGGCTGCCGGGCCCATGGCATAGTGCTCAATACTATGCTTCTCGGGATTCTGGAAAAGGTCCACCGCGTAGCGCAGGCTGTCGCGGATTACCTTGGATTCGTCCGCTGGGGGTGCCTTGCGGAACGCCCAGAACGTGGCGTGGACCTCTTTGCCGAATTCGGCCCAGGTACCGAAAGTCAGGCCCGGCGGCGTCGTGTCGACGCACGTGGTCCAGGGCTGGGTCGCGAGCAACCGGTTGTCGTCGTAGCCGTAGATGAGTTGGTTGTCCATGTTGCCCATCCCGCACGGATGTCCCTGGTCCAGGTGTTCTCGCACTTTCCGCTCTACAGCCGCGCGCTCTTCGGGCGTGCTGCCGTTGTGGCAGAACCCGAGTTCAATCATCTCCAGCCCCAGGTTGCGCACCAGCGGGTAGAACTCGTCGTACTTCCAACAGTACGGCCCGCTCGGGCAGAGCTGCTCGTGGATGTTGATGAGGAACGCGTGTCCTGAGCCGCCGAAGGTCGCGGCGGCAGAAACGTCGCTGCCGAAGTAGTCGAGAGCACCTTTGACGACTCCGACCAAGCAGGTGTTGAACGGCGGTTGACGGAGATTTTCCAGCTTCTTCATGCTGCTCCTTTCGGGATGCAGTCTAGCAGGCAGTCATCTAGTCGGCCTGCGGCCACCCCTTCGGCGAGATTATGGCACGGGCGCAAGCCCGCGTCAAGAGTACACCGTGCACCGTGTACCGTATACCGTACACCGTGCACCGGGGTCCGTTGCCGTGAACCGTCAGGAGTCGGTCGGAGAGGCGGGGCGGCGGAGGGACGCGGAGAGCTTGGTCAGCATCATTCTGACCTTCTCGTACTCCTGCGTGAGTTCGTGACCGGTACTCCGGTCGATGTACCCCAGTTGGGAGGCAAGGTGAAGCTGATAGCGGACCTCGTCGCAGGAACCGTTGGCCATGAGTACGAACCGGTTGAACTCCTTCGTGCTGCCGCGGGATGTACCTTCGACCAGGTTCATGGGAATCGAATAGGCGGCTCGTCTCGTCTGGGCGGTTAGACCGAAGCGTTCGTCGTCCGGGAAGTGACTCGTCAGTCTGTAGACTTCAAGAACAGGCCGGTCGGCCAGCTTGAATACGTCGTACTTCCATATGTCAGGCATCGTTTATCTCCGACGGTGTACGGTTTGCGGTATGCGGTTCACGCTGAGCACGGTGTACGATTCACGGTTAACGGTCTACGTCCCTCACTCATCCCAGATTGAACGAGACCATTCGGATATCCGTCATCTCTTCGATGGCGAAGCGCGGGCCCTCGCGGCCGATGCCGGAGTCTTTGACCCCGCCGTAAGGCATGTGGTCGGCACGTGTCGTTGCCGAATCGTTGATGAGAACGTTGCCGACCTCGAGCTGCTCAGCGGCGCGGAACGCCCGGCCAAGGTCGCGGGTGAAGACGCCGCAGGCGAGGCCGTAGTCGTAGGTGCCCAGGGCCGAGCCCTAGTTAAACAGCGCGGTTGCCTCGTCGAAGTCGTGGAAAGTGTGAATGGTGACAATCGGCGCGAAGCTCTCTTCGCACACGACCGGCAGTTCCGGCTTGGCGCCGAGCAGGACGGTCGGGAACATCACGGTCCCTTCAGCGGTGCCGCCGCACAGAACTTCAGCCCCTGCGGCGCGGGCCTCTTCGACCAGTGCGAGACCGCGGCTGAGCGCGGACCGGTCAATCATCGGCCCAATGTCGGTCTCAGGGAGCGAGGGGTTGCCGCAGATGAGCTTCTCGGCCGCGTCGACGAACCGGGCCGCGAACTGCTCGGCGATGGACCCGTGGACATACAACCGCTGCGTGTGGATGCAGACCTGGCCGGAGAAGGAGAAGCCGCCCACCAGGCAGCGGGCGAGCGCCTTGTCGAGGTCCGCTGTCTCGTCGATAATGGCGCCGGAGTTGGAGCCGAGTTAGAGGGTAACGCGCTTCAGGCCCGAGTCGCGCTTGATTGCCTCACCGACCGGCGGGCTGCCGGTGAAGGTGACCATGCGGATGCGCGAGTCGCGAACCAGTGCCCCGCCGACAGTGCCGCCTTCGCCGGCGATGATGTTGAGCGCCTTTGGGGGCAGGCCGGCGTCGAGCAGCGTCTTGCCCAGCAGCAGCGCGGTCAGCGGAGTCTTGGTCGCGGGCTTCAGGACCACAGAGTTGCCTGCGGCCAGGGCGGGCGCGACCTTGTGCAGCACGAGGTTGAGCGGGAAGTTGAATGGCGTGATGGCGGCGATGACCCCAAGCGGGACACGGATGAAGAATCCGCGGCGGTTCTCCGAGCCGCGGGCCGCGTCCATCGGCACGGTTTCGCCGTGGATGCGCAGGGCCTCGGCGGCGGCGAAGCGGAGGGTCTCGACACCACGGCTCGCCTCGGCCGATGCGTACTTGCGCGGCTTGCCGGCCTCGGCGATGATGGACTCGGTGAACTCGTCGGTGCGCTGTTCGAGCAACGTGGCGGCTTTGGCCAGAATGCCGGAGCGGGTGTGGGCCGGTAGCCGCCGCATGTCGACGGCGCCGGCTTCGGCGGCAGCGATGGCCGCATCAATGACCGGTTCGGTGGCAATGGGGACGTCACAGATGACCGATTCGTCGTACGGATTTATGACCGGCAAGGCCCTTTCGGTCGCCACCCACTCGCCGGCTATGAGCAGTTTCGGCTGTTCTATGATAGTTTACTTACTCCCTTCTATCAGTGCGGCCGAATCCGGCATTCCTGCCTTCCGATAGGCATCGGCGAGGTCGCGGCGCGTGCCCGCGAAGTCCGGCCTGAGCCGGAGCGCAGCCTTCAGGAACGCGATTGCCTGCTGGAAGTCTCCGCGTGCCAGATAGGCGATGCCCAGGTTGTGCGGCGGCAGTTCCCAATTCGGGTCGAGCCGGAGCGCCTCTTTGTACTCCGCGACTGCCGAATCGAACTGGCCGTTGCGCATCAGCGTGAAGGCGAGGTCGTTCCGCACCTTCGGCGACTCAGGCTGGAGCCGCACGACCTCGCGCAGTTCCCGAATCGCGCCCGGCAGATCTCCTCGGACAATCAGGGCGAAGGCGAGGCTTGTATGCGGCAGGACGAAGTTCGGGTCGATTCTCACCGCCATGCGGAATTGTTCAATCGCTTCTTCCTTCCGGCCGGCGTCCGCCAGCGCCAAGCCGTAGTTCAGATGGCCGCCGGCCGACCCCGGCGCCTCTCGCACCATCACCTCGGACAGCGATAGCTCGTTGCGCCAGACCGGGTTGCGCCGGAGCGTCTGCACCGCGAAGACTGCCGTGTACAGGAGAACCGCCCCGTACACGACGCGGGCGGTTGGCTGCTTGTGGCCTTTGGTCTGGAACAGCGCCGCCAGCAGTATCAGAACCCCCGGCGCGGCCACGTACAGCGCCCTGCCGGCCGGCCCAAGAAAGACCAGGTGCGCGAACGGCAGCAGGAACAGCACCATCCAGACATAGCCATACCAGCCCAGGCGACCGGCTTCAGCCTCAGGTTGCGCGGAGTACCCGGACTTGAGGTTCGAGCTTGCGCCATGCGAACGTCCGAGCCGGATTACCGCACATAGCGGCAGGCTCAGGAACAGCAACCCGAGTATCGTATACACCGAGAAACTGGTGAACGGCTCGGCCGGGACGTAGATGACCTTCTGGTTGAATGGGAAAAACAGAAGCTGCAACTGCTGTCCGAAGGCATTAGTGATGCGCAGCGGCTCGGCAATTGCCTGGTGAGCGGCCGAACTCGTGAACGGAACCCGGGCGATGCCGAGTCGGAGCAGGAAGTAGACCGCCACCGGCATCGCACTCGCGGCCATCCATACCCAAAGTCTACGGTAGCGAGCCCGATTCAGGAGGAGCCAGCCCCCGGCAATTGCGGCGAAGACCAGCGATGCCTCCAGCGCCAGCGTGCTGAGCAGCAGCGAACCACCAAACAGCGCCCACCATGCGCGCGCACGGTCGCGCCGCCCGCGCAAGAGTGCATAGCTGCCTACCAGCAGGAAGAACAGCGTGAGCAAATAGGTGCGATTGGATATGAACGTGACGACGCAGTTCATCGCCGGGTGAATTCCGACCAGCAAGCCGCCGAGTCCGGCTAGCCAGACCGACCCGAACAGTTCCCAGAGCAGCAGCGACATGAGGAACACAACCGCCGTGTTGATGAAAATGTTGGTCAGGTGATAGCCCGCCGGGCGGAGCACCCAAACCTTGCGGTCGACGTACAGGCTGAGATTGGTTAGGGGCCGGTAGTAGGACATGTAGTCCACGCCGCGTTCCACTTCCGGGTTGTTCCAGAACCCCTTGGTGAAGAGCTCAATCGGGTTCGTCCGGGCCAGGAACGGGTTGCCGGGAATCAGCTCGTTGTCATCCCAGACGAAGTCATACTTCAGGGTCGGCAGATAGACGAGCAGCGCGACCAGCGACGCGGCGCCGAAGACCAGCCACGGACTCCAAGAACCGGTCCTGCGCATCAGGCCGGTCTGCGTTTTCTTCGGAGCTGGCTTCCGGCTAGCCTGCACGCGCTATTCTAGGTCATTCCCGCGGCCATGCAAGACGGAAGGCTCCCCTCAAGAACCGAGATAGAACTAACCACAGAGGTCATGGAGAACACGGAGCGGGCGCGGGCCAGATTCCATTCCGGAGGCCCCGCACGGCGGGTACGAGGGTTGCCGGAGCCAGCCCTACCAGAAGGCGGCAGTACCGGGGCGCGTAGCAGAATTCAAGTCCTGGCTACCGATTGCCATCGCCGTCATCGTCGGCGTCCTGCTCTACTACGTCATCACCGGCCGCTGTGGCGAACTCCTGTCCGGCGGCCCGGCGCTATGACTCCGGCCCGCGCGCTGGCTTGACTTCTGTCCGCCTGAACCTAAGATACCGGACCCCGTTTGGAGAACCTTGGGAGCGGTGAAATGGCTAGAACAAAGAACACACAGCAGAAGAACGGCAACGGCGCGAACGTAGGTTTCGAGGCCCAGCTCTGGCAGGCTGCGGACAAACTCCGCGGCGTGATGGACGCGGCCGAGTACAAGCACGTCGCGCTCGGCCTGATATTCCTCAAGTACATTTCCGACGTGTTCGTCGAGCGCCACTCCGAACTGGAGCGCGAGACCGCCAACCCGAAGAGCGAATGGTACGCCAAGGACGCGGCCCAGCGCAAGGAAACGCTGGAGGACCGCGACTCCTACACCATGGCGCAAATCTACTTCGTGCCGCCCGAGGCCCGCTGGTCCTACCTGCAGAGCCGCGCCAAGGATCCGAAGATCGGCCTGCTCATCGACAACGCGATGACCGCGCTGGAGCGCGACAACCCCAAGCTCAAAGGCGTGCTGCCCAAGAACTACGCCCGCGAGCAGATAGACAAGACCACGCTCGGCGGCCTGATTGACATGTTCGCCAACGTCGGGCTCGGGGACAAAGAGAGCCGGTCCAAAGACCTGCTCGGCCGCGCCTACGAGTACTTCCTCACCCAGTTCGCCAGCGCCGAAGGCAAGAAGGGCGGCCAGTTCTACACGCCCCGCTGCGTCGTGCGTCTGCTGGTCGCTATGCTCGAACCATTCAAAGGCCGCGTCTATGACCCGTGCTGCGGCTCGGGCGGGATGTTCGTCCAGAGCGAGAGATTCGTGCAGGAACACGGCGGCAGCATCGGCGACATCTCGGTGTACGGGCAGGAACGGAACCAGACCACGTACCGACTCTGCGTGATGAACCTCGCCATCCGCGGCATCGAAGGCAACATCGCGTGGAACAACGAAGGCTCGTTCCACAACGACGTCCACAAAGACCTGCGGGCCAACTTCGTGCTCGCCAACCCGCCGTTCAACGACTCAGACTGGGGCGGAGACCGGCTCAAGGACGACAAGCGCTGGAAGTACGGCGTGCCGCCCGAGGGTAACGCCAACTTCGCCTGGGTCCAGCACTTCATCCATCACCTGAACCCAACCGGCTCAGCCGGGTTCGTCCTCGCCAACGGGTCGATGTCCTCGAACCAGTCGGGCGAAGGCGAAATCCGCAGGAGAATCATCGAGGACGACCTCGTGGACTGCATGATTGCCCTGCCCGGCCAGCTCTTCTACTCCACGCAGATTCCGGTCTGCCTCTGGTTTATCGCCCGGGACAAACGAGGGCGACCCTCACCCTTCCCTCTCCCAAAGGTAGAGGGCCAATATCGCGGAGGGTTCGAATTCGCCGGGCTGGCTGAGAAGGCGCGGGAACTGAGGAAGCAGCAGACATCGGCCGAAGAGGTCATGTGGGCGATGCTGCATGACCGGCAGTTCATGGGCTTGAAGTTCCGCCGGCAGCACCAGATTGGGAACTACATTGCTGACTTCTACTGCGACGAGCAGAAGTTGGTAATCGAACTCGACGGTCCGATTCACGAGAGTGCACAGCAGCAGAAGCATGACGCCAAGCGCGATGCGTACCTCACTTCGCTCGGCAACAGGGTGGTTCGGATCAAGAACGAAGATGTGCTTCAGGACACCGAACAGGCGCTGCAACAGATCTTTGCTTCTCTCCCGCTGGGAGAGAGGACGGGAGTGAGGGTGAACGGACTTCGCGATAGACGAGGAGAAGTCCTGTTCATAGATGCCAGGAAAATCGGCACGATGGTTGACCGCACTCATCTCGAACTGATGCCCGATGACATCGAAAGGGTGGCCAAGACATACCACGCCTGGCGGGGCGAAAAAGGGGCGGGCAAGTACGCGGACGTGGCCGGCTTCTGCAAGTCGGCCAAGCTTGAGGAAATCCGCGGCCACGGCCACATCCTCACGCCCGGCCGTTACGTCGGCGCGGAAGCCCAACCCGAAGACGCCGAGCCGTTTGCCGACAAGATGAAGCGCCTGACCGTAGAACTTGAGTCGCAGTTCGCCGAGAGCACGAAGCTGGAAGCAGAAATTCGGAAGAACATGGGAGGACTGAGAGCATGAGAGAGACTTTCTCGCTTGGAGACACCTCCTTCGCCGACGTCAGGATCATGAATGTCGATGGACGCAAGGGAGTCGGCTTCTACCAACTCGCCATCCAGGTCGGTGTGAACATGCACGCCCGCGCTGAAGATCAAGCGGTACTCGTCACTGACTTGTCAGCAGACCTGTATTTACAGGAAGGTGCGGGTCACGGGCCGCTCGTCGGTCACATGGTGACCCGAGAGCAGGACATTCCCTTCCATTCGCTCAACTACAACCAAGAACACTGGATTACCTTTGATTTG
>Ga0315277_10004221_pt1 | contig 19250 bp, 13 predicted proteins | sample YL17G05_15_MG_FD_203695 | JGI IMG/M metagenome (GOLD analysis project Ga0315277, IMG submission 203695) | Sediment microbial communities from Yellowstone Lake, YNP, Wyoming, USA - YL17G05_15 | ecosystem: Environmental > Aquatic > Freshwater > Lake > Sediment | place: USA: Wyoming | collected...
GTGAGCCATATCTGGAATTCGGCGGGCATCCTCCGGCTTTTCCGCTGCTCCCGGACGAGAATGGCGGCCGTAGGCGCCCCCGGGCGGGGCTTGGCATTCCTGTGTATCTCTGTGGCCTCTGTGCCTCTGTGGTTCATTAATTATCAGTTTGTGATTTCAATGAACGGCGACGAAGCCGTCGCAGGGTCCCTCCTGAAAACGGCAGCAAGCTGCCGTTGCCCGGCCAGAACACGATTTCCAGAGCGGCGACTGGTCGCCGCACTCCAAACGCGCCTTTCAGGTCTTGAATCAGGCCTAAGGTCTGGTGCAGAATCGATGTCGAAGGGAGCGTGCCATGCGCTGGTCCACAATGTTCATTCCAACCCTGCGGGACGATCCGGCGGAAGCTGAATTCCCATCCCAGAAACTCCTGATCCGGGCCGGTTTCCTCCGACAGCCGGATGGAAATCGCGTGCTGCTCCCCCTTGGCCAGCGCACGATGCTGCGCATCCTGCGCCTTGTCCGCGACGAGCTTGACAGCGCCGGCGCGCAGGAATTCTACCTGCCTCCCGCGCATGCGGCCGATCCCGGACAGGACCGCCCGGCCGACTTCGGCGCCATCGCCCGGAACGAAATCCGCTCTTACAAGGACCTGCCGCAGATTTGGTATCGCGTGCAGACGAAGCCGCGCGCCGCGGTTTCGCTCAAGCAGCGGCCGCTGAAGCCGCTCCACTCTGTCGATTTCGAGATATGGTCGCTGGATGCCGGTCCGGAAGGGCTTGAATCGAATGTCCGGCTGCATCGCGACCTGTTCGGCCGCATCTTCAGCCGATGCGGCCTGGCAACTTCCATCGCCAAGGCACACATCGGCGGGCCTTCGGTTGCCGTGGCGGAAGATCATGTGGTCCGCACCGCCGCGGGGGAAGAAGAGATCGTCGCGTGCGCCTGCGGTTATGCGGCGAGTGCGGAGTTCGCTATTTCAAAGCTTCCTCCCGTGGTGGATATTCCGGCAATGGGCGCACCCCTCGAGGTCCATACCCCCGGGCAGAAAACGATCGCAGAGGTTGCCGAATTCCTCAAGGTTCCGCCGTCTCACCAGATAAAATCTCTCGTCTATATGGTGGATGACCAGCCCTGCCTGCTGCTAGTTCGAGGCGATCATCAGTTGAGCGAATCCAAGGCGGTCTCAGCAACCGGCGCACTGCGCGCGCGCCCGGCCTGCCAGGAGGAGATCCGGGCCGTTTTCGGCGCGGATGCCGGCAGCCTCGGCCCCGTGGGCGCCGGCAACATGCCAATCTATGCGGATATGGAACTCCGGGATCGCACGAACCTCACATGTGGCGCCAACCGAAATGACTACCACCTCCAGGGGGTGGCTCCGGACGTTCATTTTAAGCCGGTCTGGACGAGCCTGCGCATGGTCGAAAGGGGCGAGATCTGCGTGCGCTGCGGCAATCCGCTAGGTCATTTCCCGGCAGCGAAGGTAGGCTCTCTGCACGTGTCGACTCCTTCACACGCCCGACGCATGGGATGGGTGATCCTGGCAGCAGATGGGAAGCAGACGCCCGTTCATGTCGGAACTTACCGCATTTTCCCGGATCGCATCATGCACTCCGTTGTCGAGCTTCATCACGATGAGGACGGCATCATCTGGCCGACGGCAATCGCGCCTTTTCAGGTGACCCTGATACCCATCCAATATAAGGATGAGCTGAAAGCGGCAGCAGACCGGCTTTACGACGATTTGCGCACGGCCGGCATCGACGTCCTGATCGACGACCGCCCGGAGCGTCCCGGAGTCAAATTCAAAGATGCCGATCTGATCGGAGTCCCTTTCCGGCTGGTCCTCGGACCGGAAAAACTCAAGCAGGGGAGCGTCGAGCTTTTCCGGCGGGCCACCAGGGAGAAGTCGGTGATTGACCTCCACGCGGCCATTCCCCTCCTGAGAGAGGAGTCAGGAGTCAGGAGTCAGGAGTCAGAAGAGGAAAAGCAGGAGACAGGAGACCGGAGACAGTAGAGAAGCATTCTATGTCGAAGCCGGAGCAACCCTGAAAGTCTGCGGCTGCGCGCAAGGAAGCGGAAAAGCAGGGGACAGTTCGATCCTTTGGGGGCCTGAAGCCCGCCCCCACAGGTTTTGGGACAGGCCATTTCGATTCACCAGGTTCGGGTGAAGCAATGTGATATGCCTTCGGACTCCGGAACAAACTGCAGCAGGCGCCATATGAAGCGGAAATTAAGGTTTTTTGCTTTTCTCCTGTCCCCTGTCTCCTGTCTCCTGTCTTCTGTCTCCTGACTCCTGACTCCTGACTCCTGACTCCTTCGCTCGCGGGTGGCACAAGCGATAAACACGCACCAGTTGCTCGGTCGAGACGTGGGTATACTTCTGCGTCGTGGACAGACTTTCGTGGCCGAGCAGTTCCTGGATCGAGCGCAGGTCGGCGCCGGCATCCAGCATGTGAGTTGCGAAAGTGTGACGCAGAGTGTGCGGGTGGACACGCAGTCTCTGGGCCAGCTTGGCGACGTGCCGGTCGACGATGACGGCAACCCCGCGCGTGGTCAGCCGGCGGCCGCGGAAATTGACAAAAACCGAATCCCCTGAAAGCGGCCTTCCGGGCGCTGCGTGCGCGCCAATTTCGTGCCGGACATCCAGGTATGCCCGCATCGCATGGTGGGCTTTTGCGCCGAACGGGACCATTCTTTCCTTGCGCCCCTTGCCGAGCACGCGGACAAACCGCGCCTCCATGTCCAGATCATCATGGTTGAGCCCCACCAGTTCACTTACCCGGATTCCGGTCGCATAAAACAACTCGAGGATCGCTCGGTCGCGGAAACCCAGGGCAGTGCCGGGAAAATCGGCATCGAGAAGCGCTGCAGCTGCATTCGTAGCCATAAACTCCGGCAGCCGTTTTTCCTGTTTCGGGGAGGCGACGTACTTGGCCGGATTTTTCGCAATCACTTCCTGGCCTGCCAGATACTTCAAAAAGGAGCGAATGGCCGCCAGCTTGCGCGCGACCGAAGACTTCCGGTTCCGCCGCCGGTAGAGTTCGCCCAGAAACTCGCGAATCGTCAGGTGATCGATCTGGTCCAAATGCGGTTCCGGCCGTGGTTCTCCTGCCAGGCCATGGGTAAGAAAACTGTGGAACTGGTACAGGTCGGACCCGTAATTGCGCAGGGTATGGGACGACATGTCCCGCTCGTTGCGGAGATGCGACAGGTACTGCTCGATCCAGGATGCCAGCGTCATCGACATAGCGCTGTCAGAAGGATACTACAAAATCCGCTTGCCATGTCGGCCGGGATCACGAGCCTGCATTCCCCGCACATGCCTTGCCCGCCAGCCAGGCTTCCAGGCGGTCAAGTGCGGCCCGGACCTGCATGGCATGCCGCTGCTTGCGGTCGCGAATGCGCATCATCGCCTCCGGTGCCGCGGGAAGTAATCCGAAGGTGATGTTGGCCGGCTGAAACGCACCTGGGGCCGCATGGCTGATGTAATGCAGCAGACTGCCGCAGGCGGTTTCCCGCGGCGGCACGACCGGTTGCTGCCCGCGTGCGAGCCGCCCGGCGTTGATCCCGGCCAGAAGACCGGTCGCGATGCTTTCGATATACCCTTCCACTCCGCAGATCTGCCCGGCAAAAAACAGGCCCGGCCGCTCCCGCGTTTGCAGGGTTGGCTGCAGAAGAGCGGGCGCCTGCAAATAAGTGTTCCGGTGAATCTGGCCGAAGCGAAGGAATTCGGCACCCTCGAGTCCGGGAATGAGCCGGAACACCCGCTGCTGCTCCTGAAAGCGCAGGTGGTTCTGGAATCCGACCATGTTGTAGCTGTCGGCCATCAGGTTCTCCTGGCGCAACTGCACCACCGCATAGGGCCTGCGATGGGTGCGCGGATCCACCAGCCCAACCGGTTTCATGGGCCCGAAGCGGAGCGTGTCGATACCGCGCCGGGCAAGTTCTTCGATCGGCAGGCAGCCTTCGAAGTACATGGTTTTTTCGAATTCATGCAGCGGGACCGATTCAGCCGCAATCAGGGCCTGATAGAAATGGCCGTACTCGGATTCGTCCATGGGAGCGTTCAGATAGTCTTCGCCTCCCTTTCCATAGCGCGAAGCAGGAAAAACTCTCGACCGGTCGATCGTGCCCGCATCGACGATCGGGGAGACGGCGTCGTAGAAATATAGATGGTCCTTGCCGGCAAATCCGGCGATGGCGCGCGAAAGCGGAGCGGAGGTCAGCGGCCCGGTGGCGATGATGACAATGCCGTCAGCGGGAATCGAGGTCACCTCTGCGCGCACCACTTCGATGCCGGAAGCACCCAGGATCTGTTCGGTCACGCGGCGCGCGAACAAATCCCGGTCCACGGCCAGCGCGTGCCCGGCAGGCACACCGGTTTCCCCGGCAATCCTCATCAGCAGGCTGCCGAGCCTGCGCAACTCCTCTTTGAGCAGGAATGGGGCCGTCCCCGGCTGATCGGACTTCAGCGAATTGCTGCAGACCAGTTCCGCAAAATCCCCGGACCTGTGCGCCGGAGTCGAATTTTGGGGCCGCATTTCATAAAGACGCACCTGCGCACCGAGCCCTGCCGCCTGCCAGGCAGCCTCCGCTCCCGCCAATCCGGCCCCGATGACGATTACGTCAGGTCCCATTCTTCCCTATCCCGGACAGTTCGAAAATCTCACTCTTCACCGGAATCTTCGGCCTTGAAGCGCAGCGCGGCCGAGTTGATGCAATACCGCAGTCCTGTGGGCGCGGGGCCGTCTTCGAACACATGTCCGAGATGGCTTCCGCACCGGCTGCACAGCACTTCCGCCCGCTGCATGCCATGGCTGAAATCTGCTTCGGTCGCAACGTTTTCAGGATTTGCCGGTGCACTGAAGCTGGGCCAGCCGCAACCGGCATCGAACTTGGTTTCCGAACTGAATAGTTCGGCGCCGCAGGCGATGCACTTGTACGTACCCTCCCTTTACCCCTTTGCCCCTTATTTCTTCGGCAGGTTCAGGGTTTCTTCGAGAACGATGTTGTGCGCCGCAAGGGTGTCACCCACCGCCTGATCGAGTGCAATCCGGCTTTGAATCCAGGCGACCTTGGCTTGCAGCAGGACGTTGCGCGCGCTATCCAGGTCCCTCTGGGCCTGCAGGACCAGAAACGTGGTGCTCGCTCCGAGCGCGAACTTATCCTGCTCTCCCTTCAGCCGCTTTTCCTGATAATCAACGGCGACTTGCGCGGCCTGAGCGCTTGCCTGATTCAACGCGCCCGCATCATAGGCCTGGCGGACCTGGTAGGTGATCTGCTGGCGCAGGGCGTGCAGAGCCTCCTCGCCCTGCTTATAGGTGATCTGGGCCTGGGCGCTGTTTGCGCGCGCCTGATCATTGCCGATCGGGACGCGCAGCATGAAGCTCAGGTTATATCCGATATTGCTTCCGCTGAACAGGGAACTGAGGGATTGTCCCAATCCTCCCGGAATCACCGCGATAATCGGGGCATTGAAGAAACCGTTGGAGTAATCGCGCACAACATTGGTACCGCCGAGGCCGTTCTGCGAATAACCCATGCTGAAATCGAGAATGGGCCGGAGTTGATTCCGGGCGTAGTCGACCTGGATTATGCTGTTGGCAAGGTTCAGCAGCTGGGCTTTGACTTCCGGCCTGACTTCCAGGGCGCGCTGGATGGCATCTTGCAGACCGCCGGGCGGCGGAGGCGGCGGCAACACCTTGCCCGTCGGCACAATGGTCGCGGTCATGAGGTTGGCCGATGAATTTGCCGAAATGAGCTTCTTGAGCTGGTCCTCGGTGATGCGCCGGTTGTATCGGGAGACGATGAGCTGCTGATTGACGCTCGCCGCCTGCGCCTGCGCCTGCAGCACGTCGAGCGGCGCCATGGTGCCCACCTGCTCCTGGATCTGGGTCTGCTCCAGGGTCAGCTGCGCGAGTTTCAAAGAGGCCTCTTTGACGGCGATATCCTCGTCGTTATACACAAGGTTCCAGTAGGCGTTCAGCACGCTGTTGACGATGTTGATGACGCTGACGGAAAAATTCTCCACCGAGATGCCGTAATTGTTGCGCGCCACCCAGAGGAACCGGCCGCGGCTGACATTGCCGAAGCCCTGCAAAAGATGCTGGGTGAAACCGATGCTCCACAGGGAAGTGACCGAGGGATTGAGGCTGGAAAAGAAGCTGTTGGTGCGCGCCCGCACGGTGCTGTAATTAAAATCAAAATCGAGTCCGGATTCGAACGGCTTGTGCACATTCAGGTTGTACGAGTTGCTCAGGCTGAGCACCGAAGCGCCACCCTGCAGCGCGCTGGTTGCCGGGGTCACATTGCGTGTCATGAGCGGGCTGAACTGAACGACCGGATTCAGGACTCCGCGCGCGCCTTCGATTCCCCAGAGCTGCAGATAGGGCACGTAGCGCTGCACATTCATATCCACGTTGTTGGCGAGGGCGAGGTTGATCGCATCCTGTTCGCTGAGGCTCAACTTCCCGCCCTGGATCATGGAGTCCAGCATGGTTTCGCCGCGCACCTGGATCGCATGCACGGCAGGCGGAAGATAGTTGTCGGTGAGGACGCGCCGGATTTTATTCCCCTCGGGCTTGAATTGAGCATTGCGCAGATCCTGCGCGCCTAGAGGAACCGCCAGCAGCGCGCAGGCGACAGCGGCCATGAATCTGGTGTGCAGAGAGCGATTGATAAAAGTCATAGGTTTCCCCCAAAATCCAATAGCGAAACAGGTTGCAGCAGGGCCGAAGAGTGAGCCTCCGTCCGCAAGGCCGGCCGCATCGGGAAGCCCCCACGATGGGGGCATCGGTAATGCGAGCTCCGAGGAGCTGCGCCCCTTGCCAGGCCCGTTATGCCAGGCGCAACGGGGATTTTGTTCTTGTGATAAGCCGGAAGCGAGAAGCCAAAATCTCTGCGCCGAGCTCATGCCAGCCGGCGTCAGCAAACCGCCGTCAGCCTCTTCCGGCTTCTGGCTTCCGGCTCCTGGCTTCTTCTAGTCCATATCCCCGTTTTCGCGCCCCGAATACGGAATGCCCAGCTGCCGCATTTTGCGATATAGGTGACTGCGTTCGATTTCCAGCGCCTGCGCCGCGCGGCTGACGTTCCCCTTGTGCTCGACCAGCTTTTTCAGGATGAATTCGCGTTCGAACCTTTCGCGCGCATTCTGCAGGGAGGGGGCGCCGTCCGGTTCCGGCACGATCAGGATCGTGCGCTGGAGGACGGCCTCCGGAAGATCATAGACATCCAGGCGCTGCTGCGGAGTCATAATGATGAAGCGTTCCATCATGTTCCGCAGTTCGCGCACATTGCCCGGCCATGGATAACCCTCGAGGATATCCATCGCTTTGCGCGTGAACGCCGGCGATTTCCTGCCGTATCGGGATGCAAAGTCCTCGAGAAAGTAGCGCGCGAGCTCTTCGATATCCTCTTTGCGCTCGCGCAGCGGCGGGAGCTGAAACGGGATCACGTTCAGACGGTAATACAGGTCCTCGCGGAAATTCCCCTGCTCGATCTCCTTCTCCAGATCTTTGTTGGTGGAAGCGATCACGCGCACATCCACCTGCAGGGCGGTGTTGCTGCCCACGGGCGCAAAGCGCTGTTCCTCGAGCACGCGCAGCACCTTGGCCTGGGTCTTCGGGCTCATGTCGCCCACCTCGTCGAGAAACAGCGTGCCGCTGTCGGCTCGCGCAAACTTCCCTTCCTTATCTTCCGTCGCGCCGGTGAAGGATCCCTTGATGTGTCCGAACAGTTCGCTTTCGATAAGCTCCTCGGGGATTGCGGCGCAATTCATCTCGACAAACGGCTGGTCGCGACGCTGGCTGTGCAGGTGGAGCATGTGAGCCACGAGCTCCTTGCCCGTGCCGTTCTCTCCGCAGATGAGAACGCGCCCGTTGGTGGGAGCGGCAAAGGCGATCTGCTGGCGCAGCGCCTGCATCGGGACGGAGTTGCCGATCATGACATATTTCTGCTCGACCTGTTCCCGCAGGAGGCGGTTCTGGAGTTCGAGGCTGCGCTGGTGAAGCGCGTTCTTGACAACCAGCAGCGTCTTATCAAGGGACAGCGGCTTCTCGACGAAGTCAAAAGCGCCGAGCTTGGTTGCGCGCACGGCCGCTTCAATCGATCCGTGGCCGGAAATGATGATCACACTCGTGTCGGGAGCGACTTTGCGCAGCTGCTCCAGCGTCTGCAGCCCGTCCATTTCCGGGAGCCAGATATCCAGCAGTATGATCGCATAGGAATTGACGCCGACGGCGTCCAGGCATTCCTCGCCGCTCGCAACCGCGTCCGCCTCGAAGCCGGCATCCTCCAATATTCCCTTGAGGGAGGACCGCACCCCCTTTTCATCGTCCACAATGAGGATCGCCGCTTTGGTCATAGGTGCCTATTTTGATCTCTTCTCAGGAAGACGCCAAGGGCAAATCAATCACGATCTTCGTCCCCATGGGGGGGTTCGGTTCGGCGCGCACCTGGCCATGGTGGTCGGAGATCACCTGGCGCACGATCGCCAGCCCCAGGCCCGTACCGCCTTTGCGCGTCGAAAAATAGGGGAGGAAGAGGCTGTCCTGGTATTCCTTCGGAAAGCCGCGCCCGGTATCGCTGATTTCGATCCGAACCGAACGCTGCTGGGGATTGCGGCTGGTCCGGATCTTCAGCACCTTGGGCCGATCCCCGTTTTCCGCCATGGCCTCGAGCGCGTTGTCCAACAGATTGATGAAGGCGCGTTTGATCTGCTCCGCATCCAGAAGCACCAGGGGCAACGCGGGGTCCAGGAGCTTATCGATGCGGACCCCCTGCACGCGGCCGTTGTAGAGGCTCAGGGCGTTTTCGAGAATGGCATGAAGGTCCGTCTCCTGCAGCCGCACGCCCGGCAGGCGCGCAAAGCCGGAGAACTCGTCCACGAGGGTTTTCAGGGAATCAGCCTCGCGGATGATGGTTTGCACGGATTCGGCCAACAGCTTGCCATAGGCTTCCAATTGGGCACGCAGGGATTCGCCCGTCCCGCCGCCGCCAGGACGCTGGATCTGGCGGAACCGGTGCAGCATGCGCTCGGCCGAGAGTTGAATCGGTGTCAGCGGATTCTTGATCTCATGGGCAAGCCGGCGCGCGACTTCCTGCCAGGCGGACATCTTTTCGGCGCGCAGGAGTTCCGTCAGGTCATCCAGCACAATCACCCAGCCGGCATGTTGCTCCGAACTGTCCACCAAGGGGGTGACCGTGGTGGCCAGATGTAGCGTCTTGGCTTCAAGGTTGAGTTCGATATCCCGAACGACCGGGCCCAGCGCACTGGATTTGCGCAGCAAAAGCCGCAGCGTGTGCAGGGCGGATCCCTTCACCAGATCTTCCAGATGAAAATCGCCGCCTTGTTCGCGGACATCGAGCATCTGGATGGCGGTCCGATTCATCGTGCGGATGCGCTGATCGCAGTCCAGCACGATCACTCCCGCGGGAATCGCCTGGAGAAGGGTTTCGATGGTGCGCCTTCGGTCATCCAGTTGCACATTGGTTTCATGCAGGTCCTTCTGCGCCGCTTCTATGTGGGCCTTGTTTTCCCTTAACTCGGTGGTCATGTGATTGAATGAAGTGACCAGGTCTTCCAGCTCATCGAACGCGGCGCAATCGACGCGGTAATCCAGGTTTCCGGTCGTGACCGCCGCCGCGCCTTCGGCCAGCGCCTGAATCGGGACCGTGATGCGCTTGGCCAGGTACATGCCGAACCACGAAAATCCAAACACGATCAGCAGCGTCGAGAGCACAAAGACCAGCAGGGTGGTGAATTGCACCGTCGATTTTTCGCGCTGAAGGTCGCTGTACCTTTGATAGGCATCCTCGATCTTTTGTGCGGAAATGCGGACATCGGGAATGTTCATCTGAATGACCACCGCGCCGGTGAGATTCCCATTCCGGTTGCGGATGGGGCTGGTGGCCCAGACAGCGTCTCCTTCCTGGATGGAGGAGATTTTTACGTTGGAATCGCTTCCCCCGCCCAGCGCGCCGCCAACCAGCGAGGTCAATTCCGCCCCGCTGAGCGACGACAAGGGCTCGCCCAATGCTCCGCTCAGCTCCCGATGCGTATTGTAGAGTCGAACTCCGTGCAATCCGCCAAGCAGCCGCAGCTGCGCCACGGCTTCGTTCAGATCCGGTGGGAGCGGCGCGTCAAGTTTTTCGTAGGCCCCGGCCCGAACGGCTATGCCTGCTGCAAAATCACGCGCCTTGCGGACCGCCTCATCATAGTAGCGCTGCGCGATGATCTTGCTGTTTTCCTGCAACACCTCGGCCGGGGTGTTCAGCCACTGCTCGAGCCGCCCCATGACCAGCCAGTAGGCAAGGGAGAACATCAGCACCGCCGGCAGCAGCGACAGGGCTATGAAAATGCTGACCATCTTGGATTTGAAACGGCTGCCGACCTGGCCGCTCTTGCGCTCGAAGTGCAGCTTGATCAGATTGCGGCCCAGAATGGTGGCAAGGATCAGCAAAGCGAGGATTACCAGAACCGTCGTCGCCCACAACTGGAACGTCCGGTATACCAGTTTCGGATTCCCGATGGAAGGCTGGCGCAGGAAAATCTGCGTCGCCGTGAGCGCCAGAACCAGGAAGGCAATCGTGGCCACCACATAACGGCGGGCGCGCGCGGGGGCGGAATCGGATTGTCTGAAGTGCGACGGTTTGTTCATCGGCAGAAACCCGCCTAATTATATGCCAACCCCCGCTTACATCAACCGGGATTCAAACCGCAGGCATGGAAAGCGCGGACCGGGCTTGCCAGGTTGTCCAACAGCTGATTTTTCGCATAGGCCTTGCTTTGGAGGCCCCCCTCTCGAAAACCGGCCCGCAAGAGAATTCGGCCTGTTTTCCCCAAATCCATGGTTGACGCGTGGCGCGGATCATATTAGATTCGCTGCCAACCATAGGAGATCCAGTGAAGGTACTCATTACCGGCGGCGCAGGATTCATCGGCTCATACCTTTCTGAAGCGTATCTCGAACACGGCCAGGAGGTCTATGTCATCGACGACCTCTCGACTGGAAGGCTGGAAAACATCAAACAGGTGCTCAAGAATCCCGGCTTTCATTTCGTGAACGACACGATTCTCAACCGCGAGGCAATGCTCGAATTAACTGGCATTTGCGATGTGGTGATCCACCTGGCAGCCGCAGTGGGCGTCAAGTTGATCATCGACGAGCCGCTCAAGTCGATCCATACCAACATCGCCGGCACGGAAATCGTGCTGGAGCTGGCCAACAAGTTCCGGAAAAAGACCTTCCTGGCCTCCACTTCCGAAATCTACGGGCGGAACTCGAGTGTTCCCCTGAAGGAGGACGACGAACGCATCTATGGATCGACAGCGGTCGCGCGCTGGAGTTATGCGGCAACCAAAGCAATGGACGAGTTCCTCGCCCTGGCCTATTACCGGAACAAACAGCTGCCGGTGATTGTGGCCCGGTTCTTCAACACGGTCGGGCCGCGCCAGACTGGCCGCTATGGCATGGTCGTGCCGCGTTTCGTGGGCCAAGCCCTGAGGAATGAGCCTCTGACCGTCTATGGCACCGGAGCGCAGACACGCACATTCACCTATGTCGGCGATGTGGTCCGCGGCATCATGGCTCTGATCGATGAGCCAAAGGCGATCGGGGAGATATTCAACATCGGAGGAGACGAAGAGATTTCCATCAATGATCTGGCCAACCGGGTGAAAAGCCTGACGGGAAGCTCTTCGCCGATCGAATACATTTCGATCGAGCGCGCCTACCAGGAGGGCTTCGAGGATATGGAGCGCCGCGTCCCCGACATCAGCAAACTGAAAAGGACCATCGGCTACGAGAACACCCATAACCTCGACGCCATGCTCGCTAAAATCATCGAACACGAACGCACCCGCTGAGCATAGGGGACGCACCGACGTAAACATATATATTACTATAACATAAGGCAAAAAGGGCGCCTGGAAGGCCTTGCGATCATTTTCCCCCGTCATTTAGTGGCGACAAACCGGCTCAGGGCTGTTGCGGCAACTGACCTTGGTTGGTTTACAGAAAAAAGGGCGCCAAAATCGCATGCAAGGGCAATCCGCGCCCGGTTTTCTCGCTTATTATATTGAAATAGAATAGATTATCCTGGTGCGTCCCCTAAGGTGAAGCTGAGTTTTTGCTTTTTTCCTATCATTTAGCGAAACTAATGGTTTCATGAATAATCTGGACTAAACGGATGCTAGAAAAAATTGCAGGTGCTGTGGATGCTCCTTGCGCGGACGGCCGTTCCCGGGTCCAACGACTCGCCGGATGGGTCAGCCCGTTGGCCGCCGTCTGTTTTGCGATGGCTTTGACTGGCTGTTCGATAAAAAAGATCGCTATCAATATGGTCGGCAACGCCCTGGCGGATTCCGGTTCAACCTTTGCATCGGATGACGATCCCGAATTGGTCGCTGCCGCCGTGCCGTTCGGTTTGAAGACCATCGAGAGCCTGCTGGCGCAATCGCCCAACCACAAAGGGCTGCTTTTGGCCGCCTGCAGCGGATTCACGCAGTACGCCTATGCATTCGTCCAACAGCCGGCCGACTATGTGGAAGCACAGGATCTCGCGCGCGCCACCGAGTTGCGGGCGCGTGCCAAGAAGCTCTACCTGCGAGCCGTGGATTATGGCATGCGGGGTTTGGAAGCGGAGTTTGCCGGATTCCGCGACCAGCTCCGGAAAAATCCCGATGCGGCGCTCGCAAAGACAACCAGAAAACAGGTTCCCCTGATCTACTATACGGCGGGCGCATGGGCCGCCGCCTTCGCCCTCGATATCACGGATTCGGAGCTCTCGGTCAATCAAACCCTGATCGAGAAAATGATGGCGCGGGCGCTGGCGCTCGATGAGGGCTGGGAATTGGGTACCCTGCACGATTTCTTCATTTCCTGGGAGGCCGGCCATGCCTCGACCGGGGGCTCGATCGAGAAAGCCCGCGAACACTATTTCCGCGCGCGCGAGCTTTCCGCCGGGAAAAGGGTGTCGCCGTTGGTGTCGTTCGCCGAGTCGGTGCTGGTCAGCCAGCAGAAGAAGAAGGAGTTTGAGACCCTGCTGACCGAGGCGCTTCAATTCGACATCGCCAAGGCGCCGCCCGAACAGAAGCTGGCCAACGTGATCGGCCAGCGGCGGGCAAAATGGCTGCTGTCGAGGATTGACGAACTTTTCTGACCGTATACATGGAGAGATTGGATCATGATTGCAGAAACAGCTGTCCGCCGCCGGCTCATCCGTTGGGGCATAGCGTGCATCCTGGGTATCGTCGTTTGGCTCCCGCCGTCTCCGGCGAGCGCTCCGCCGATTACCATCAAGATGGCCACGATGGTACCCACCAACTCTTCCTGGTTCCTCGCGCTCAAAGAGGTCCGTGAAAAGTGGCTCAAGCTTTCCAACAACCAGGTGAATATCACCCTATACGGCGGCGGTATCAAGGGCGACGATTCTGAGGTGGTCCAGGCCATGCGGCTTGGCGAACTTCAGGGCGCCGTACTGACCTCCGTCGGTGTTGCCGAAATCGAGAAGTCGGTCTACGCCATGAGCATCCCCATGGCCTACGATTCATACGATGAGGTTTACAACGTCCTCGACAAAATGCGGCCGCGGCTCACGACCGCCATGGAAGCCAATGGCTTCGTGGTACTCAACTGGGCAGACGCAGGGTGGCTTCATTTCTTCACGACCAAACCGGTTGCAACCCCGGATGATCTCAGGAAGCTGAAGCTGTTTCAGTGGAACGGGGATACGAAGTCACTGGAAATCTGGAAAGCCGCCGGCTTCAATCCCAGACCTGCCTTGGTGGCGGATCTGCCGATGGGCCTGTCGACCGGACTCTTCGAGGCGTGCAGCCTGTCGCCCCAGGTGGCTGAAATCGGCCGCTACTACGAGAGGGCAAAGTACATGACCGATCTGAACTGGGCGCTGGTTCTGGGCGCCACGGTCATCAAGAAGGACACGTGGGCCAGGATCCCGGCCGACGTCAAGCCTGCGTTGCTGCAGGCGATGCAGGAGGCGGGAGCCAAACTCCAGGCGGATATCCGCCAGGCCGGGGAGAAGAGCGTGGCAGCCATGAAGGGCGCCGGGGTGACAGTCGTCCCGGTCGACGCCAAGACCAAGGAGCTCTGGCGGAAGACCGCGGAGAGCGCCTACGGAAGGATTCGCGGTGATTTTGTCCCGGCCGACGCGTTCGACGAAGCGATGAAGGCGCGTGACGAATACCGGAAACAGCACGCGGCGGCAGCTCCGAAGAAATAGCGGAGATCCTAATGACAGAAGCGGCAAGCTCTCCCCCCACCCGCAGCGTGGGCTTCCTTGGATCGCTCTTCAAGCGCACCGAGCAGACAGTGCTCATGGCCACTCTGGCCCTGATCACAATTCTGCTGCTCATCGACGCCATCGGCCGGCCGCTGGGGGGAATTCACGTCCCGGGCAAAGACGAGTACGTCAGGCATCTCACGCTCTGGCTGGCATTCGTGGCAGGCCTGGCAGCGGCGCTGCAATCGAAACACCTGACGCTGTCCACTGCCGAGTTCTTTGGTGAAGGGCGGGCCCGGCACCTGTCCCGCCTGTTCGGCTGTTCGGTGGCGGCCGCAGTAGTTGCGGTGCTTGCCAAAGGTACCCTCGACATCGTCCTGCTCAACCGCGCCCTGCCTGAGCCGAAGATCCTCCCGATCGGCGTGCCTGAATGGGTGTCGGTGGCAATCATGCCTGTGACGCTCGGCGCCATGGCCCTGGTGTTCGCCTGGCAAGCATCGGACCGCTGGCACGGCCGCGCAATCGCGATGCTCGCGATTCCGGCGGTATTGGCCATCGGCCTTGTGCCGCCGGAGTCAGCTGCGCAGATCTGGCCTCTGGCGCTGGTCGTGCTCGCCGCCGCCTTCCTGGGCGCCCCGGTGTTCGTGGCAATGGGAGGGATTGCCGCCGTTCTCTTCTTTGCCGGCGGGAGCCCGGTCTCCGCTGTCACACGCAGAGTGTACGATCTGATCGCTTCCCCGACCCTGCCGGCAATTCCGCTCCTGACCGCCGCCGGCTACGTGCTCGCCGAGAGCGCGGCTGCCGAGCGGCTGGTGCGTTTCTTCCGCGCCCTTTTCGGCTGGATGCCGGGCGGAATTGCCGTGATGGTAGCAGCGGTGTGCGCTCTGTTCACGACCTTCACCGGCGGTTCCGGAGTGACGATCATTGCGCTCGGCGGCCTTGTCTACCCGATCCTCCGCAAGGACGGATATTCGGAAGGCTTCTCGCTCGGGCTGGTAACGGCCTCCGGGTCCCTGGGCCTCCTGTTCCCGCCCAGCCTGCCGGTGGTGCTCTACTCGGTGGTCGCCAGCTCGCGCGATCAGGTCGTGCCACTCGACCAGCTGTATATCGCCGGCCTGATCCCGGGTCTCCTGCTGGTCGTCCTGACGGCCGCTTACGGGATCATCGTCGGCCGCCACATGGCACGCGAAAGGCAGCCATTCTCCTGGCACGAAGTGGCCGTCTCGACCTGGCGGGCCAAGTGGGAACTGGCCTTGCCGTTCGTGATCATCGGCCTGTTCGCCAGCGGCTGGCTGACGATGCTGGAGACTGCGGCTGCAGCTTTGGCTTATACCGTGATCGTGGAGTGCTTCATCACGCGTGACCTACACATCTTCAAGAGCCTGCCCGAAGTACTCTTGAAGGCCGCGGGACTGATGGGGGCGGTGCTGATCCTGCTCAGCATCGCCATGGGGCTGACGAACTACCTGGTGGATGCCCAGATTCCGGACCAGATGCTCATTTGGGTCCAGACGCACATCCATTCGCAGGCGATGTTCCTGCTGGCGTTGAATGTGTTTCTGCTGGTAGTGGGCAGCGTGGTGGAGATTTATGCGGCGATCGTAATCCTCGCTCCGCTGATCGTGCCGATCGGCACCGCGTTCGGCGTCAACCCGATCCACCTGGGCGTGATTTTCCTGGCAAACCTCGAGCTCGGCTTCCTCTTCCCGCCGGTCGGCTTGAACCTGTTCCTCTCGTCTTCGCGGTTCGGCAAGCCGCTCCCGCAGCTCTACCGCCACGTGGTGCCGTTCCTGATCATCCTGGCGATCGGCGTGCTGCTCGTTACCTACATTCCGTCCATGTCCGTAGGCCTCCTACACCTGCTTGGCAAAAAGTAGAAATTGGGGACGTCCCCAGTTTGGAATGTGTCTGTATGGGAAATCTTTGGGTGGAATGTTATGCGGGATATCGCGGCAACCAGCGGCCGCTGAGGTTCGCTCTCGGGGAGCGGATCCTTGAGATACTGGAAATCGAAGACCAGTGGTACTCGCCGGACGCTATTTATTTCCGGATCCGCGCCGAGGACGGCAACTTCTACGTGATCCGGCACGACGAAACGGAGGATCGCTGGTCCCTGGAGGGCTACCGAGCCGCGCGCTAGCTATTTTCCCCGGCGCAGGCGGCGCACCGCCCAGACAAGCAAAATGAGGGCAACCAGCACCAGAAGAAAAGTGGAGAGGTGGCCCTTCATCATTGCGGCGGCTTGATTTCCAAATCGCGCCCCCAGAAAAGCAAGCACCGAGTAACGCACCAGACGCCCTGTCACAAGCGCATTCAGGAATCGCATCTGACGGATCTGAAACGCGCCCGCGGCGAGAATCACCAGCTTGGTAGGAAACGGAGGAGGAGCCACCACCCCCGCCACGATCGCCAGAAACGCATTCTGATCCAGCTTGCGCCTCACCCATGCCTTCTTTTCATCGCCGAAACGGGCCAGCGCCACCTCCCCGCCCATGCGGGCAATGCGGTAAAGCATGAAATAGCCAATGCAGGAGCCGAGCGTCGCCGCCAGGACAATCGCCACGGCCTGGGCCGGCCGTTTCCAGGCCAGGAGCAACACAACATAATCCGGCCCGCCCATGAGAGGTATGGATGCCGCATCCAGGAGCGCCATCCCAAACAAACCCGGAATACCCCAGAGCGCCAGGTATTTGCTCAATGTGGCCAGAAACTCACTTAAGCCCTGCAGCAACGATGAACCGCCTTTCCAACTGGCCCGAATTCACTTGTGAGCAAGTAACTCTATCCTATCTTCCCCCCGGCACCACCATTTCTTTTGAAAATATTGCTGCGATTCCGACACTGGAACTGAACCACTAAGACCTCAAAGACCGCAAAGAAGCGCTTTTGTGGATCAACATGTCGCACTTGCCCCATCTTCATGGGCGCACCGCCGCGCGGCGCGGCATCTTCGAGGTCTTAGCCCGCATTTCTCACCAGGTTTCTACTGCGGCGGCGGATCCGGGCATGTCTACTGCGTTGCGCTCGGTCGGGCTCCTCGACGTACTGTCAAGTACGCCTGCGGAGACCTCCCGTCGCGCGCCTTGTAGCCATGCCCGTCTGCGCCGCCTCGCTATGAAACCTGGCGAGAACTGCGGGCTAGAGGTCTTCGCGGTTTGTTATCAATCTTACTGTCTGCACCCCAGTTCGCGCACAGCGATCATTGACATGCTGGGAAGGATCGGATTATGGTTTTGGCAGGGATCTGTGAAAATGATTACCAGGCGTGATTTGATGATCTCCGCTGCACGGTTGGGACCACTGGCGGGCGCGGCTTTTCTATGCAACCTTCCCGTTCGTGAATTGCTCGGATTATCCAAGGGATCGCAGTCCGTATCCGTGCAGGACCTGTTGCTCACCGCCCCCAAAGCGCGTTACTGGATTTCCGCTGCCGCTCCCGGGGTTAACTGTCTCCAATGCCACAATCCCAAGGACAAACTCGGCGATCCGCAGCATCATTCCAGAGGCAAGGAACCCGCCGTCAAGTGCCTCCTGTGCGCGCAGACCTGCGTGATCGCATCGGGCGAAAGGGGCAAGTGCCGGGCAAGAATGAACGTCAAAGGGGAGCTGCGCAGCCTGGTATACGGCCGCCCCATGGCAACTCACGTGGATCCCATCGAAAAAAAACCCTTCTACCATTTCCTGCCGGGCTCCCAGGCGTACTCGATGTCCACCTCGGGGTGTCCGCTGAGGTGCAAATTCTGCCAGAACTGGCAGATCTCCCAGGCGCGGCCCGAGGACTACGACACGCCGTTCATTTCACCCGCATCCATCCTAAGCCCGGAGGTGTCAGGCACAGCCCCGGTAATCGCCTTTACCTACAACGAACCCACGGTATTTGCCGAATACCTCATGGACATCGCCCGGCTGGCGCGCAAGCAGAAACGGCGCAGCGTGATGGTCAGCTGCGGATTCATGAATCCCGAACCGTTGGCGGAAATGTGTTCGGTCCTGGATGCGATCAAAATCGACCTGAAAGGCTTTGACGAAGCCTTCTATCGCAACGTTTCCAGCGCGGAATTGCAGCCGGTGCTCAGAAGCATCAAGCAGGTCGCCAGGAGCGGCATTCATCTCGAGATCGTAAACCTGGTCGTGCCGACGCTGAACGATTCGGACAAGATGCTGCAAGCCCTGGTCAGTTGGGTCGCCGGGGAGATCGGCCCTGACGTCCCGATTCATTTCACTGCCTTCCACCCGGACTACCAGTTGCTCAACTTGCCGCCAACCCCGGTCAAGACACTCGAGCGCGCCCGGAATTTCGCGCTCGCGAAAGGCATGCATTATCCTTATGCCGGCAATGTCCCCGACCACCCCGGCAACCACACCTATTGCCCCGGCTGCAACAAAATCGTAATCAAGAGAACCGGCTTTTTTGTGGTGGCGAACAACCTGGCTGCCGGCCGCTGCAAGTTCTGCAACCGCGCCATCGCCGGCGTCTGGGCTTGATAAGTCCCTTCCCAGGATTCGGACCAGGATGGAACGCGGGCGTCCCGCCCAATGCTGCATGGTTTTTAGGCAACAATAAGCTATGAGCATGGCGCCGAAGGCGCGTTTCGAGTGCGCCGCCCCGGCCTGCTCCCTACCCGGATCTTCACCCAAGAGACAACAGGACTGGGAGCAACGCCCTGATGCCGCAGGGACGGAGATCCCGTCAGACCGCAAAGGCGAGCGCCGAAGGCGCGTCCCATACCAGCCTGGGGCAACGCCCCAGGAACGGGATGCCCAGATAGACAAGGGCTGTAAGCCCGCCCTATAATCGATTATGGAGCGGGCTTTCAGCCCTTCCATTCCTTTGGGGATCGCCTGAATCCTGGGGCGTTGCCCCAGGCTGGTATGAGGCGGGCCTTCGGCCCTTTGCTTCGCGCTGGCTTCTTGGATAATGCCTAGTATAGCGATTCCAAAATAACATATCAATAAATAACCTACACAACGGAAAGGCAATCGAGCTTATACTTCCAGCGAAACACTACCGGATCTTCATTGACTTC
>Ga0315277_10004222_pt1 | contig 19248 bp, 22 predicted proteins | sample YL17G05_15_MG_FD_203695 | JGI IMG/M metagenome (GOLD analysis project Ga0315277, IMG submission 203695) | Sediment microbial communities from Yellowstone Lake, YNP, Wyoming, USA - YL17G05_15 | ecosystem: Environmental > Aquatic > Freshwater > Lake > Sediment | place: USA: Wyoming | collected...
TTGAGAAGAGGACTCGTGACTTTGGTGTCAAAATTATTCGGTTATCAACTGCTTTGCCCAATACACCTGAAGGTAGGGAAATAAGGAGACAGATTACCAAATCAGGTACTTCCGTTGGAGCGAATTACTTGCCCTGTTAAATAGCTTGAGGACAATATGTATTACACTTACGTTTTGCAAAGTTTGAAAGATAATCATTTTTACGCCGGTTTTACTGAGAACCTCAAACTAAGATTTGAGCATCATTCAAAAGGGGGAATAGAATCTACACGGCAAAGAAGACCATTAAAGTTGATTTACTATGAAGCGTGCCTCCACATCGAAGATGCAATAAGGCGAGAGAAATATTTCAAAACGTATCATGGTAAAATGTTTCTGAAAAGGAGGCTCAAATCATATTTAACAGGGTAAAAGGCCAACAGGGCCAGGAGCAGGGCTGATTTTAAAAATAAGATTAGAATCTGTGAGAGTGAAGCAAGCGAAACGCAGTATTGGTTGGAAGTAATTGGAGAACTTCAATGGTTATCCTGGGAAAGACTGAAACCTGAATATGATGAATGTGGTGAGTTATTGGCAATCTTTTCCTCTATTGGTAAGAAATAACTTTAGTCACTTTAGTTCACTTGTAACTTTAGCTCACTCATTTCATATACTCTTTAAACAGGCAAGAGATGAAGGAACTTATTGAGAACATTCTTGACTTGGCGAAGCTGAAACAAGTGGATTATGCGGACATCCGGATTGTCCATCGACGGATCGAAGAGATCGGGGTGAAGAATGGAAATGTGGAGGCCTTCACCTATGATGAGGATTCTGGATTCGGGATCAGGGTCCTCTTCCAGGGAGCCTGGGGATTTGCCTCCAGCTCTAAAATGACGAAAACGGAGATGGAGACTGTTTTTGCAAGGGCATTAAAGATTGCCAGGGCAAGTTTAAAAGCTAAGGGCAGCGAGGTTCTCTACCCATCTGCCTCCCAAAGGGTGGATCAATACAGGACTCCCATTTCTATCGATCCCTTTAAAGTTCCCTCTGAAAAAAAACTGAATCTTCTCCTGATGTCTGACGAGATCATCAGGAAAAATAGGAATGTGAAGATCTCAGAGGCCTTTATGGGATCTTATAAAACGGAGAAGACCTTTGCCTCCACAGAAGGTTCCTATATTGAGCAGGAGATTGTGGAGTGCGGGGCGGGCATTTCAGCCACTGCGATTGACGGGGGAGAGATCCAGGTCCGTTCCTATCCTAACTCCTTCAGGGGAAATTTTGCCACAAAAGGATATGAATGGATTGAGGCCTTGGCCCTCCAAGGTCATGCAGAGAGGATAGCAGAGGAGGCGGTGCAGCTTCTTTCCGCAAAACCTTGCCCATCAAAAGTCACCACTCTGATACTCGACAATTCCCAGCTGGCCCTTCAGATTCATGAGTCGATCGGCCATCCTATCGAACTGGACCGGGTTCTCGGAACAGAGGCAAGTTATGCAGGGACCAGTTTTATCAGTCCGGAGATGGTCGGACAATTTAAATATGGCTCGGAGATCGTCAATATCGTGGCGGATGCAACCTATCCGGGAGGTTTGGGAACTTTCGGATATGATGATGAGGGAATCCAGGCCCGGAGGGTTCCCATCATCTCGCAGGGGATTCTGGTCAATCTTCTTACATCGAGAGAGACAGCCCACCATCTCGGGAAAGAGAGCAACGGGACAATGAGGGCGGACGGCTGGAATCGGATCCCCCTTATACGAATGACCAACATCAATCTGGAGCCCGGGGAATGGACCTTGGAGGATATGATCTCCGATACGGAAGAGGGGGTTTTCTTAAGTACGAATCGGAGCTGGTCAATCGATGATAAGAGGATCAATTTCCAGTTCGGCACCGAGATCGGCTGGGAGATTAAGAACGGAAAAATCGGAGAAATGATAAAGAACCCTACCTATACAGGGATTACACCCCGGTTCTGGAATTCCTGTGACGCGATTGCCAATAAGGACCACTATCAAATGTGGGGAACCCCCAACTGTGGAAAGGGAGAGCCCGGACAGGTGGCCCATGTGGGACACGGCGCTTCACCGGCGCGATTCAGGAATGTTCAGATAGGAGTGATGAAATAGAATGGGGAGATTGGGGGATAGGGTGATGGGGAGAATTTTTATTCGTCTTTTTTGGTGACGTCTTTGGCGTAGCCTTCCCGGAAGCCTTCGACGACTTTCTCCGAGACTTTCTTGGTCGCCTTGAAAATCTTTTTCAGGCCTTCCTTAAATAACTCTTCGGCTTCTTTTAATTCATCTTCTTTTTCGTCCTTCATCGGTTTCAGCCTGAAATTAAAGTGAGCTAAAGTGAACTAAAGTGATCTAAAGTTTTTTGGAATTTCAACTTTAGTTCACTTTGAAACTTTAGGCACTTCTTTGCCCATTTTCTTCATTCTCTCGATCTGGGCTTTTACCCGTTGGGCCCTTTCGCTCTTCAAGTCAACCTTCAAATATTCTTCCCAGGCATTAATAGCCCCCTGGATGTCGTTTTTATCATGGAGAAGGACAATGCCGATATTGTAACGGCTGTTGATATGTTTGGGGTCGGATTGGGCGGCTTTTTTAAACTCTTCAATCGCCCGGTCAAAGTCTCCCAAGGCTCTGTACATAATCCCCATATCGGTCCTCAGATCCGGATTGTCCGGTTTGATGGCGAGATATCGACTGTAAGCCTCAATGGCTTCCTTTGGCTGTCTGGAGTCGAAGTAGAGGTTTCCGAGTTCCACCAAGGCAGGCAGGTTTTTCGGGTCTTTCTCAATGATTTCTTTCAGGGTTTTGATATTCAGATTCATCTCCGCAAGATCAGGACCTGGATCCATCTGAGGCTTTTGAACCATCCCCACCTTTTCTGTTCCCTTTGTCCCCCTGAGGATGGCGACGGTTGCCCCAGCAATGAATCCCACGAGAAATGCAATCACTATCAACAGAATTGCCGTCTCTTTTTTCATTCTTCCTCTCTTTCGAAAATAATCATAACACGGAACGGAAGAAACGAAAAGTCGGTTATTTTTTCTTACAAAAAGAGAATATAAAAATTTCGATTCTATCTACCCATTGAAAGCGGGAAATGGGTGGAGAGGCCTTTTTTTATTTTTCAGTTTCTTTTGATTTTTAAGTTCTTACGTGGTAAAAATAATCTATACCTTTTCAATGGAGAGGGAGGATCGACCATGAAATGTTATGTCTGTGCGAAGCAGGGGGTGGATGAGGAAGCCGTGGCTATCTGCATCATCTGCGGGATGGGGCTTTGCCTGGGGCATGTCTTCAAGGAAGAGTTACTGGTGAGAGATGTCATCGATTGGGGATTTGGAGAGGAGAAAATTACCTATCCCAGGACGCTTCCTCGTTTCATCTGTGCGGAATGCAAATTGGCTGTGGAACAGAGGAAGAAGGCAGAAAAGAAATAATGAGCAAATAGTTCGGAGTAAAAAGGGGTAACCACTTAGTTACGGGGTGGTATTTGACCCGAAAGGGTCGGAAGGTTCTCCCTCCGAAACCTTGTAAAGCGATCATAGAGGTTATGCGGACCGGCCATCCTGCCCTTTGCACGGTGCTTTTAGGAAGCGAACCTACGCAGTTCAACGGATAAAAGTTTCGCTTCAAGGTTTTTCCAGAAGAACCTCCCGACCCTTTTCTCTGTTTTTAACTGAGGGATTACAAAAAGGGATTGTTTTTTGTTCTGAGATTGCCGATAATATTCCTATGAAGAAGATCTTAGTTGTAGAGGATGAAGAGGGCCTGAGGCTTCTCTATCAGGAGGAGCTGGAAGCAGAAGGTTATGAAGTCATCACCGCCCGAAACGGGAAAGAGGCCATCCAGAAATTGGAAGAGGGGAAGCCTGATCTGATCATCCTTGACATCGTCATGCCTGTGATGGATGGAATGGAGGCTCTCGGCCGGATCGTCGGAAAGGACAGGAAAATCCCCATCATTCTCAATTCTTCTTACTCCGGATATCGCGAGGACTTCATGAGCTGGGTGGCGGATGCCTATGTGACGAAGTCGAGCGACCTCGAAGAACTGAAAACGAAGGTGAAAGAGCTGTTGGAGAAAGGCGAGACCAGATGAAGAAGGTCGTCACCATGCTTCTCGCAGGGGGAAGAGGCGAGAGGCTCTATCCCCTTACACGGGATCGAGCCAAACCAGCTGTCCCTTTTGGCGCCATCTACCGGATCATCGACTTTACACTCTCCAATTGTATCAACTCAGAGATCAGACACATCTATATCCTCACTCAATATAAATCGACCTCACTGCATCGCCACATTCAATTGGGTTGGAACATCCTCTCCCCTGCCTTAGGAGAATTCATAGAGGTCATTCCGGCTCAACAGAGGATCGATGAACATTGGTATCGGGGAACGGCTGATGCCATCTTTCAGAATATTTATACCTTACAGCACGAGAAGCCGGATCTCGTCCTTATTCTCTCCGGGGACCACATCTATAAGATGGATTACCGGAAAATGATTGCCTATCATCTGGAGAAGGGAGCGGATTTAACCGTGGCCTCCATCCGGATGGATCGAAGTTTGTCAAAAGAGTTTGGCGTCATGGAAGTAGACCGGGAGGGGCGGATTGTGGGATTTCAGGAGAAACCTGAAGAACCCAGGACCATTCCTGGAGACCCGGAAGGAATCCTGGCATCGATGGGGATCTATATCTTCAATACGGAGATCCTGGTAAGACGATTGATCGAAGATGCCCGGTCCGATTCAAACCATGATTTTGGCAAAGATATCATTCCTGCGATGATTAAAAAGGATCGGGTCTTTAATTTCGATTTCAGCCAGGGCGATTGCGGAGGACTGGGATACTGGAAGGATGTCGGGACGATCGATGCCTATTACGAAGCCAACATGGACCTTGTCGCTGTGATTCCTCAGCTCAACCTATACGATCCGGAATGGCCCATTCTCGCCCATCAACAGCCCTATCCACCGGCCAAGACAGTCCTGATGGAAGAAGGGAGGGTTGGCATGGCTCTCAACTCCATCCTCTCCCATGGGGCCATCATCAGCGGAGGCAGTGTGAAGCGATCGATCCTTTCGCCGAAAGTGATGGTTCACAGTTACGCCGAGGTTGAAGATTCCATCCTCCTCTCAGGGGTGGATGTGGGAAGGCATGCAAAGATCAGGAGGGTGATTATTGACAAGGACGTTCAGATCCCCGAGGGGATGGAGATCGGTTACGATCTGGATGAAGATGCGAAACGGTTCACGGTGACCGCCTCAGGGATTGTAGTGGTTCCCAAGTGGATCAAACTCTGAGCAAACTAATGGGAAGAATGGAATAGTGAAATGATGGAGTATTGGGGAACAAAACAGGCGGACTTGACCATGTTTTTTACTTCTAATCCCAACATTCCGATTAAGTCTCCAGCTCCAGAATATCGGAGATGTTGATCTCCAGCATCTTCACCGAGGCGAGGATCCGACTTGCATTCCGGTCAACCGCCTGAATCCCGCCGGAAAACTCTTTCAATTCAAGAGCAGCCTTCTTAATCTTCTTAATGCGGGTATCCATCTTTTTCAATTTCGTTCGGTTCATTTTCCCCTCTTATGTTGGGTCATTTAAACTCCAATCATCAAATCCCAATCCCCAAATAAATTCCAATCACCAATGTCCCGATGACCCTTTTGGGAAATTTGGTTATTGAGATATTGATCATTATTTGATTATTGGAATTTGGGAATTGGTTATTCATTTCAATTATCCCTGTTTTCTCAAATCCTTAAACCGCTTGGCCTTGACTTCATAGCGGGGCAAAGAGTTAAAGGGGTGGGCTTCGATATTATAACCCAGGTTCGTTTTCAACCGAAGTTGATCCCTTAGCTGATTGAGGATTGACTCACGATTTCCCTCTTCCTCGGGGAAAATTTCGATCTTCAAGGTGATGTCGTCGAGATCCCCCTTCTTGGTGACCAGGACCTCAAATTCGTTGCTCAACCCCTTGATGGAATGAACTACCTCTTCGATTGCAGAAGGAGCAATGAGAACGCCTTTGATTTTTGTAATATCATCAGCCCTTCCGACGACGCCACCCTTAATGAGGCGGAACGTTCTTCCGCAGGGGCAAGGCTCCTTTGCCCACTCTGCCACATCCTTGGAATCGAAACGGATGCAGGGCTGGGCAATTCGGTCAAGGGCAGTGATGATGATCTTTCCTTTTCTGCCCGGTTCTTCGATGATCTCTCCTGTTTCAATGTCTTCCAGTTGAGTGAGAAAGAGAGCTTCATTCACATGGAGGCCGCCCGGCTGGGCCGTACATTCGAAGCCCCATGCCCCGATCTCTGTAGCCCCTATATGGTCGTAGACTTTGGCTCCCCAGGCCTCTTCCATTCTCTGTTTGGTGGAGGGGATGCTGGCGCCGGGTTCGCCCGCGCAGGTAATCTTTCGGATGGTGAGATCCTTTGCTGGATCGATTCCCAATTTCTTTCTGGCTGTATCGGCCATTCCAAGCACATAGGTGGGTGTGGCCATCATGGCCGTCGCTTTAAGCTCCTGGATCTTCAAGAGACGGGCCTCCGTATCAAGAACTCCCCCCGGCACAACTTCGCAGCCGATCTTTTCAGCCGCATAGTGGCCTGCCCAGAAGGCGACAAAGATGTTGTAACCGAATGGAAGAAAGACCCTGTCCGTTCTGCGATACCCCTGAGCATAGAGCAGATAAGCCCAGGATTCGGCCCACCACTCCCAGTCCTGCCAGGTATCGGGTTGATAGACAGGGGTTCCTGTGGTTCCGCTGGTCTGCCGGAATTCGGTGACTTCTTCCAGCGGAACGCAGAGGGCATCCCCGTAAGGAAAGGGGTCCTTTCTCTGGATGTCCCTCATCATCGCCTTCTCCACTTTCGGAACCCTGGCCACATCCTCAAAAGATTTAATATCCCCCGGTTCAAGGCCGGCCTCCTGATAGAGTTTCCGATGAAACTTCGAGCGCTCATAGGCCCACTGGACAATCTTCTTAAATTTCCTGAGTTGAAGTTCTTTCATTTTCTCAAAAGGGAGGGTTTCAACAATTGGATTCCAGTAATTTTCAACCCCCTTTTTGCTAATTTTCATTTTCATTCTCCTTTGTTCGGTTTACAATTTTTTCTCAAGGCTGGCAGAATTTTAAGAAGCCAACCGTTTTTTGTCAATCCCTAATTTTAAAGAAGATGAAAGAGGCAATGGAGCAGTTAAAGGGGCGGGGAGAAGTGAACGGGCCGTTTTCCTTTGGAACGATCACTGAAGAGGGGTTTCAATTGCTGAGTCCCTGAAGGAAGCTTTTAAGATTTCTTCCGAGGACCGAATGGTTGTAACCTCCCTCGAGCACGCCAAATCTTCTTCCCTGGCACCGTTCGATGGAGGTCTCTTTTACCCACCTTCCAATCGTGAGATAATCCTCTGTCTTTAACAGACCTCCCCAGTCCTCTTCATGACGATCAAATCCTGCCGAGACACCGATGATATCGAAAGGTTTGTCCGTCTGAAGGGATGTTTGAACCTCATTCAAAAAGGACTGCCGGTTTCTACCCTCGGGATGGAAGTAGCTCACCTCTTTGGAACCACTGAATGTATTCGCTGTTCCATCCCCATAGTGGAGATCGAAATCGAGAATCAGGGCGCTCTTGATCTTTCCTTCACTAAGGAGCTTCTTGATGGCAATGGCAATGTTATTAAAGTAACAGAAGCCCCAGCAGGAATGGGGACTGGCATGATGCCCAGGAGGCCTGATGAGACCGAAGGCGGGTTGATCTTCAAAAACCATTTCCGCTGCCAGAATCGCCCCGCCTGCTGCGAGGATACCAACTTCATAAACCTGTGGATCGCCTTTAACGGATTGGATGTGCTGTCTCCCGTGGACCCTCTCCAGGTCCCTTTCTGCGGCAGGCCCTGGCTCGATAAACTCAAATTCTTTCTCCAGAGCCTTCACGATGGCCTCCATCCTTCCCGGAGCCGCCGCCGGGTCGGATGTGTAGACTTCATAAAATCGTGGGTGGAAGATGATCTTCATGTTTTTCTCTCTCCTATAAAGAATGGTAATCCTATTTTACCACACTTCGTATCATTGGTATATATTGAGTTGACTCTGATAGAATAAAATTGACAATTCAAAATACAGATATACAATATATACAAGCGGTTATAGGTCCCGGAGACAAGAAGATGGCAACACAAATATTATAAATATAAAATGGTTGAGTCTATTTTTGCTGACGAACCGAATGAGATTGTAGTAATAACCGTAAAAGTGTATTATTCTAATGAGGGGGTAAAACCATGAAAATCCAATATGATGCAGAGGTAGACGCACTTTATATTGAATTTAAGCCACTTGAGCCAGGGAGTGCCGAGAACAGGGAACTCAGTGAGGATGTTATAGCTAACTACGGCCCTGATGGCAAACTGTCCGGTTTAGAGATACTTAATGCAAGTGTTGTTTTAGGCGAGAGGTTAAATAAGGTGGTTGTAGAAGTAAGTCCTGTCCAACACGCCGCTGGTTAGTTTCGTCTTCTCGCGGCGGTTCTTTTTGTAAAACCCGACTATTTTTTAACCGGTGATGCACATTTCTTTAATGACAATATTAAAAGCATTGCGAATGTTGTGACCGCCAAGGATTTTCTTGCAAAAATAAAATGATGATATATGGGGTGAGCATCAATCCTTCCCATCTCATCTGCGATCAAAACCCTAACCCCTTTCCAGACCGCAAGGCTTTAATAAAGAAATTGTCAATGACTTAACTAAAAAGTTTAGCTGAGGTTTTGCAACCGCTAACTTGTAGAATATGAGGCATTTCTATTCCACATCAATATTGCACTTTTCTCTCCTTCTAAAATTGTGGAGGATAAGAGATGTTGGGTGGTAATAAAAAATTATCCATGAGACGGCTGAATCGTATTCTGGCCATGCTTTTTTCGGAGATGAAAGACCTGACGGATGAGGGGAGAGACCTTCCCATCCGATGGAATATCATGCACATGTATTCGAGCTCCCAGCTTGCAAAGTTATTAGCCATCCATCGAGGGATGGACGCTGAACTGGCCGGGATAGCCGCTGCGCTTCACGATATCGGTGTGGTCATGACCAAAAAGCACGAAGGTCACGCTGAGGTCGCTCCTCAATATGTCTACGATTTTTTAGAAAAATATAATCGAGAGTCAGAAGGGAGACTGCCCAAAGTGATTAAAGAGGAGATGGATATCATTGTGAATGCCATCCTTCAACATAGTGAAAAAGAGATTTATTCCGATGATCCCTTTGTTGAGCTTTTGAGAGATGTCGATTCGCTGGATGCCTATCTGCATGGCGTTAAGATTGAGGGAGGGCGCCTTGAAAGAAGTCAGAGAGTGATGAAAGAATTGGGAATAGCGTTCCCGCAAAGATGACCTGTGGAACGATTGAACAAGGAGTAACGGATGACGAATCTTGATGATAAGCAAATTCTCTGGCATGGGAAGGTTTTTGATTTTAATGTGGAAGAGAGGGTTTTGCCGAATGGCAGAAAGATAGAGATGGGAGTGATCCACCATCCGGGATCCGCAGCCATCCTCCCTGTTTTTGAAGATGGATCCATTGTATTGATTCATCAATACCGGCCTGCAATAGGGGATTTCATCTGGGAGGTTCCCTCCGGAACCATGGGGCCGGGCGAAGCCCCCTTGGCTTGTGCCAGAAGAGAACTCCGGGAGGAGTGTGGATTGAAGTCCAATCGATTTGAGAAGATTGGGGAGATTCTGATTGCTCCCTGGTATAGTGATGAGAGAATTCACCTTTTTTTAGCCACCGAATTAACTCCCTGCGATCAAGACCTGGACGAAGATGAATTTCTAACCACTCATATCTTCACTTTCGATCAGGCTCTATCGATGGTCGAGAAGGGTGAAATTCAGGATGCCACCACGATCGTAGGACTAAAGATGGCTTACCCAATATGGAAGAAAAAGGTTTCTTGAAACTCCCCAACCCAATCCGTGGGTCTGCCTGGGTTTCTGAAATCCTCATTTAACCCTGATCATGACCACTCATCCTATTTGTCATCTGCTGACTGGCAAAACTGAGTATCATAACCTAAGGTTATTAAAAATATGAAAATTATTAGATTGACTCATATAAGGCAACGTTTTATAAATCTCTCAATATCATTCATTTAAGAAAGGAGAAAGAAGAGATGGCAGATCAATGGGGAGATCAATATGATCAGGCAGGGAGGGAACCGTTCCACTGGCAAACTTCGATTGCCTACAAAACCGCGGATAGGATTGTCCTGCGGGGATACGAAACGACAGAGTTGGCAGAGGCAGGCTGGAGTTTCGCAGCAGTCGTTTTCCTGCTTTTCCAGGGCAAGCTTCCCAAGAAGAATGAGGAGAAGATGCTCAACTTCTTTATGGTCGAATTCATGGAGCATGCCATGTCTCCTTCGACACTAACCGCAAGGTGTTGCGCCTCCGGAAGGCCGGCACTCAATGCGGCGATGGCGGCTGGAATGATGACCTTTGGCGAGGCCCATGGTCCGGGGCATCTGCATGGGATCATGGTCCATAAATATATGGACATGGGTGAGAAAAATGGGTGGACCCTCACACAGATTGCCGAGCAATTGGTCAAGGACCATAAGGGGAAAAATATTATGGGCCTGGGGCAGCCCCAGCATATCCACGGCGATCCAAGGGCTATCCGGATCATGAAGATGGCAAGGGAATTGGGAGTAGCTGGTAAGTTCCATGATTTGCAGATCGAAATTGAAAAGGCCTTCGAGAGGATCAATGGAAAGAAGGTTTGGACCAACGTCATCGGCGGTGGCAACTCGGTCTTTATGGACCTGGGATTCAGCCCCCTTGCGGCCTGGGCGATTGGAGTCCTCTGCCGCGGATTCAGTTGTGGAGCCCATGCTATTGAGGAGATGACCCGGGAAAAAGCCTGGAGGGCCTCCCGTACGACGAAAATGATCAACCTTCTCGATCTCTCCATCCAGGGGCCCAAATACTATGATGGGCCGCCGGACAGGCCGGTCCCGAAGCCAGAAGATCGGAAAGAATAGATCCAATCTGAATCGATTCAACATCTTTCCCCTTCACCCTTCCCCTCTCCCCTGCCTTCGCCGAAACGGCTTCGCGCAGGCAGGCACCAGGGGAGAGGGGAAGAGGTGGAGAGAAGAAAAGGAGGTTAGATCAATATGCCACAAGACCATAATGATAATATTCAAGAGATGTATCGGAGGGCAAGAAAGGCCTTTGAAATCGTTGAGTACTGGCCCCAGGAGAAGATTGATGAGATGTGCGCTGCGGTGGGTTGGGAATGGCAGAAAGACGAAAATGTCAAAGCCATGGCCAAGTCCGCTGTCGATGAAGGCCTCATCGGTGTCTATGAAGATAAGATTAACAAGATCCGGAGCAAGGTGCGAGGAACCATCAACGAATTCAAAGGCGTGAAGACCTGTGGGCTGGTAAGAGAAGATAAAAAAAGAGGTTTGAAAATCTATGCCAAACCCATGGGTGTAGTAGCGAATGTCGTCCCCATGACCAACCCAGAAGGAACGGTTTGTACAATTGGTCTGAGTCTCTTAAAGACCAGAAATTCAATGATCTGCTCCCCCCATCCAAGGACCAAGCAATGTTCCTATATGGCGGTGGAAATCGCCCGGAAGGGCCTTAAAAAAGTGGGTGCTCCGGAGGATCTTTTTCAATGCATCCAGTACCCATCGAATGAAAAAACACAGGAACTGATGAAGAATGTTGACTTTGTCATGGCAACGGGTGGAGCCGCACTAATCAAAGTGGTCTATGCAGCCGGCAAACCGGCTCATACCGTTGGAGCCGGGAATGTCGTTTCCATCGTTGATGACACGGCTGACCTTCCCGCGGCGGCCAATAAGATCATGCGTTCCAAAACAGCCAACAACTCGACCTCTTGTTCTTCAGAAAATGCAGTCGCCATTTATGAACCCATCTATGACAAGTTTATGGACCTGCTCAAAAAAGAAGGTGGGTACCTTTGCACCACTGAGGAGCGTGAGAAGTTAAGAAAAGCCCTCTGGCCGGACGGGAAGACAATCAATAGAGACATTTTCGGCCGGTCTGTCCCCATTATCGCTGCAGCAGCGGGAATCAATCCTCCTGCGGGAACGAAATTCTTGATGGTGATAGGCGAGAAAATTGGTCCTGAGGATAGGTTCTCCGGTGAGAAATTGAGTCTTGTTCTGACCGTGTGGAAATGGAATGATTTTGGTGAAATGCTCAATCGTCTGGAGAAGATTCTTGAATTTTCAGGGATCGGCCATTCCGTTTCGCTTCACTCCAACCGAGTGGAACGGATGGAGGAACTTGCCATTAGAGCAAAGGTGGGAAGAGTGGAGTGCAATATGCCCCACTGTCTGGTCAATACGGGAAGCTGGTATAATGGCCAGATCTGGACGGAAAGCCTTGGTTGTGGAACCTGGGCTGGCAATATGATCAGTGAGAATATTAATTACAGGAATTTCCTGAACTATACCTGGTTATCGGTCCCTGTGGAAGAATATATCCCCCCGGATGAGGAGCTCTTCGGAGACTATTTCAAAAAGTGGGGAAAGGATTAATCTCTTTCAGAGTAGCTTGGAAGAGGTGATCTCTTGGCGTATGCCTTACGATATTCCGAGGACCATTGATTGACCATGCTGATGAACATCTGGAAGGGTTGAGAGAGGTATTTCTCCTTGTGATAGATCAGGTAAAATTTTCGTATCAAGGTTGGGTCAACGAGGGGGATCGATTTTAATTTTTTTCTCTTCACCTCCTCGCTGACCACATGTTCCGAGATGAGGGAGAGACCGATCCCCTCTTCAACAGCCCTTTTTATGGCTTCGTTGTTGGAAAGCTCCAGGGGTACCGAGACAGAAACGTTATGCCTCTTGATAAATCCATCGACAATCTCACGGGAGGCGGAACCCTTTTCGTGCATGACGATGGACTGTGCCTCCAGTTTTCGAGGTTCAAGAAGCTTTTTCTTGGCAAAGGGATGGGAAGGGGGGACAATGAGGACCAGTCTGTCCTCTAATATTTCCCGGACCATCAATTTCTTATGCTCAATGGGGTAGGAGATAAACCCCATGTCATTTTCGAGTTTGACCGTGTTTTCAATAATCTCCCGATTGGGAAAGATATTGACGGAGATATGAATCTTCGGATATTTCTTCCTGAACAGGTTGATGATGAAGGGGAGATAGTAAGCACCAAAACTCTCACTGGAATGAATTCGGAGGCGGCCGCTTTTCCGTTGCTGAAAATCACGGAGACTCTCTTCAGCTTGACTTTCTACTTGAAAGATTTTATCCGCAAACTCATAGAGGACTTCACCGGCATCGGTGGGGACCATCTTTTTGCCGAATCGGTTTAGGATCTTCACTCCATAGGTTGCCTGAATTTGTTGGATCTGTTTGGTCACGGCCGGCTGGGTGATATAGAGGGCCTCCGCTGCTGCACTGAAGCTCCCATATTTGACGGCAAAATAGAAGATTCTCAACTGATTGAGGTTCAATTCTATAACCTTTGGCTATTAAAAACATAAAATTTATTACATTGACTTATGTAAAACAACGTTCTATTAATTTCAAGAGCAATTTGTAAAGAATATAACAATTCGATGAGATCGTGAATAGGGCGATCGGCTGACTTATCATTAGGAGGGAGGCAACATGGGGAAAATCAGCATGGTGATGTTCGATCTCTCTGGGACAACCGTTTATGACGACACCGGGGTGAGGGATTGCCTGTATCAGGCGGCCCAGGAGTTCAAACTGAAGACGACTCCTGAGGAGATCCTATATCACATGGGGACGAATAAGATTCATCTTTACCAATTTCTCATCGCAAGGGAGATGGGGAAGAAGATCGAGATCGAGGATTTTGAGAAGATCAAAGATCCTGAGACCTATGGGCAGGCCAAAAAAGTCTTCGATCGTTATCAGAAGATTATGCTTGAGTATTACCGGAAGCAATGCAAAGAGGTTCCCGGGGCTTCGGATACGTTCAAGTGGTGTCATGAGCATGAGATCAAGGTGGCCACGGATACGGGGTTTCACCGCCTTATCACCGATGCCATTATGGAAGGGCTGGGGTGGGTCAAGAAGGGGCTGGTCGATATTTCCGTTGATGTGGAACACATTCCTGGAGAGATCGGGCGGCCTGCGCCCTTTATGATCTTTTACGCAATGACCCAACTCAATATTCAGAGCGTCCATGAGGTGATCAAGATCGGGGATACGCCTGCGGATATGCTGGAAGGCCGTAATGCCGGGTGCCGGGGTGTTGTGGGTGTCCTCAGCGGGCCTCGTCCTGTCACCGACTGGGGGAGATACTGGCATACCCACGTGATTCCCAGCGTGGCGGATCTTCCGGAGCTGATTGAAAAAGAATTTTTCTAACAGAGAAAGGAGAAGTCCATGGATCCCTTAAGGGTGGCTCAAAATGAAAAGAATTATGTCTTTCATAGCTGGATGGCTCAGAAGGATTTCAAACCCCTTATCATCACGGGGGGGGAAGGGGCGGTCTTCTGGGATGAAAAAGGGAAGAGGTATCTCGATTTTTCTTCCCAGCTCTTCAATGTGAATGCAGGGCACCAGCACCCCCGGATCATCGAAGCGATCAAAGAGGAGACGGAGAAGATCTGTTATGTGGCTCCCGGATTTGCAAACGAGACACGTGCGGAGCTGTGCCGGATACTTGCGGAGATCACTCCCGGCGATTTGACAAAAAGCTTTCTTTCCTGCGGAGGGGGGGTGGCCAATGAGAATGCCATTAAGATGGCCAAAGCCTATACGGGAAGATCAAAGATTATCTCCAGGTGGCGGTCGTTTCATGGAGCAACCTACGGCGCCCTGTCGATTACAGGAGATCCGAGAAGGCTCCCGAATGAGCCGGGGATTCCGGGGATCATCCGGGTGTGGGATCCATTCTGTTATCGATGTTTCTTTGGCAAGACCTACCCGGAATGCAACGTTTTCTGCGCGGATCAGATCCGGGAAGTAATCGAAGTGGAGGGACCCAGGGAGGTGGCGGCTATCATCGTCGAGCCGATCACCGGAAGCAACTGCCGGATCGTGCCTCCCGATGGCTATATGCAGCGGCTCCGAAAGATCTGCGACGAGTATGGGATCTTATTGATTGCCGATGAAGTCATGACCGGTTTTGGAAGAACGGGAAAGTGGTTCGCCTGTGACCACTGGGATGTTGTCCCTGATATTATGACGCTTGCCAAGGGGATCAATGGAGCCTATCTGCCCCTTGGAGCGACCGTGATCAGGGAAGAGATCGCAGATCACTTTGAGGACCATATGTATTATGGCGGATTGACTCAGTTCGGGAACCCGATCGCCTGCGCTGCAGGCATTGCTGCGATTAAGATCTATCAGGAAGAGGGGATGATAGAGAATTCCCGGGTCCTGGGAAAAAAGTTGATGGCCACCCTTGAAAGGATGAAAGAGAAACATCCCAGCATTGGCGATGTGCGGGGATTGGGCCTTTTTGCCGGGATTGAGTTTGTCAAGGATAAGAAGACCCGGGAACCTTTGGTCCCCTGGACAGTAGAGACCTATGAGAAAAAGGATCCCAGTATTGCTGCCGTATTGAACTATTCCAAGGAAAACGGCGTTTCAGGTTATTCCCGGTGGAACGTGATCTTCATCGCACCCCCTCTCTGCATCACGGAAGAGCAGTTGATGGAGGGATTATCCGTCATCGATAAAGCCTGCCGCCTTGTGGATGAAGCCGTTTCAAAGAAATAGGACGTCAGGGAAAAAGAGGAGGTCAAAAGTTGAACCCGGTTGACCTTTCGTTCCGATTATTTCCAGGTGGTTCCCTTGGAGAATTCAACCTCACGAGGGAGCTTTCCACCGTCCTCTCCCATGGCAAGGGGTCAAAGGTCTATGACGTCTTTGGAAAGGAGTTTATCGATTTTTCTATCTCCTGGGGTTCTGTCATCTTAGGCCATGCCCATCCCGCCATTATCAAAGCTGTAAAAAAACAGATCGGAAAAGGATCGAGTTTTTCCTATATCACAGAGCAAGCGCTCCGTCTGGCCGAGGAACTGAACCGGGCGATTCCCTGCGCTGAAAAGATTCGTTTTGCCGCCTCCGGAACAGAGGCCACTTTCTATGCCATACGATTCGCGAGGGCTTTCACAGGGAAGACAAAAGTGGTGAAGTTCGAGGGAGCTTATCATGGCGCCCACGATATTGGCGTTATGAGCCTCTTCCCTCAGAGCCTCCTCCCTTTTCCCCAACCTGAACCTACCTCTGCGGGTATCTCCAAGCAGATTGAGAAAGAGGTGATCATCGCTCCTTATAATGATCTGGGGACAACCCAAGAACTCATGGAGAAGAACGAAGGGGAAATTGCCTGTGTCATCATGGAGCCTCTTCAGCGATGCACCCCTCCCGTCAGAGGTTTTCTTGAGGGAATCAGAAAGATCACACAGGAGAAAGGCATTCTTCTCATCTTCGATGAAGTGGTCACCGGATTCCGCCTTGCATATGGAGGGGCGCAGGAGTATTATGGAGTGGTTCCGGATCTTGCCGCTTTTGGAAAAGCGTTGGGAGGAGGGCATCCCATCGGGGCCATCTGCGGAAGAGCGGATATTCTCGATCTCTGCACGGAGTCCAATCTGGGCGGAGAAACCTATGTCTGGTTTGCCTCTACATTGGCAGGAAATCCTGTCTCAGCGGCTGCCAGCCTTGCTACCCTGAAAGAACTTCGAAAGCCAGGAACGTATGAGCGGCTTCATGATCTTGGACGGAAATTAAGAGAGGGGTTTCAAATACTCCTTCAGGAGCTGGAGATCCCTGGCCAGGTGTTAGGAGATGGCCCTCTCTGTCAGGTCCTCTTCACCGAAAGGCCGGTCATCGATTACCGGACGGCCTTCCGGGCTGACCGTCAGAAGGCGAGAAAGTTTGCCCTTAGATTGTTTGAAAAAGGAATCTTTTTAAATCCCATGGGGACAAAGCTCTATCTCTCCCTGGCCCACACGGATGAGGATATCCAGAAATTAATCGACATCAGCCGGAAGGCGCTTGAGGAAATGTGAGAGGGCAGAAGGGAAGCATCTCCAAGTCTGGGATGACAAAATGGACTCCAGAGGGGCAGGCGGACCAGACTCCGAAATATTTAGAATTGCGGATCATTAGAAGCTTAAGGGAAACTTTCGCCGTCAATGAAAATAAGGTTTTTTATGGGTCTTGGAGCTTCTGGAGTCAATCCTTAGCGGTGCCGCCCTAAATCTTTCCCGCCTGCCCCTCTGGATTCGGTATCTCAATGGGTTTCTATTGCGGGGGAAAAGATGCTCACGGGCAGAAGGACTTTTTTGACTTTTTTTCTAATATTGGTAGAATGGCATCAGAAGGGAGGTGACTGGAGGTAGCATTTAAAACGAAGGATATTAAAAACTTGAAAGGAGGAGAAAGGTATGAGAGGAAAGTTGGGTTTAGCAATGTTTATAGCAATTCTTTCTGTAGCATTCATGATGAATCATGCCCAGGCACAGAACGTCAGAGCCTACATGGGCCTCTCACCGGAAAACAATGTTAAAGTCGTTAACTTTGTTAAAGAAAAAACGGGCATTTCCATCCTGCAGACTTTCCAGTCCTTTGGAGAGATTGAGGCGAAGGTTAAATCCGAAGCGCCAAATTTTAATGCCGATATGATCACAGGCTGCGGGTCTCCACTTGCCTTTATGGCCAAGAAGAACGGATGGTCTGTGGCTTATGATTCTCCTGAATGGAAGGGCATGACCTCCGAGTTCATCGATAAGGAGAAATTCTGGTTTAATATTTCCAATTTCTCCTTCGTTTTAGTCGGGAATCGGGATAAGTTAAAAGAGAAGGGATACGCCATGCCAAAGAGCTGGAAGGAGCTTCTGGATCCGAAATGGAAGGATCAGATTGTCATGTCTTCACCCTTTAGCTCAGGGACAGCCAATATGATCCGCTTCTCCTTCCTGGCCCTCTATGGAGAAGAACAGGGATGGAAGTTCATAGAGGCCCTGGATAAAAATATCCACCACTACACCCGGAGCGGAAACGCCCCCACTGATTTAGTAGGAAGAGGAGAGTTTCTATTGGGAATCACATCGGATGAGAATGTCAAAGACAGGCTTGATAAGGGTTTCCCGCTGCTTTGGGCTGTGCCGGAGGAAGGCATTGGCTATGATGGAACCTTTGCGATGATTCTCAAGGGGACGAAGGTCATGGATGTCTGTAAGAAAGTGATCGATGTCTTCGGGACTCCTGAATTCAGCAAGATGATGGCCAAGATGGGCTATGTCACCCCCCACCCGGCGCCCAATGCTCTTTACGGTGATAAGACGCCCAAATATATCAAGTTGGACCTCGGTTATGCGGCAGAAATGCGGCCGAAATGGAATGATGTCTGGAAAGAGAAATTCAGGACCGAATTTAAATAAAAGATTGTTTGAGGGGGAAGATGGCAATGGCGGAAATCCTTTCCATTCCCCAAAGGAATCTCTGGGAAAAGATCAAAGCCTTTATCAATGCGGAGTTGATCCATATCCTTGCCGCCATTCTCTTTCTGCTTCTTGCCGTCTTTCTCCTCTACCCCATCCTCGCCGTCCTCATCAAAAGCATCAAAGGCCCTGAGGGGTTGACCCTTTCGTATTACGCCAAGTTTTTTGCAAAGGGCTATTATTTCCAATCCCTCCTCAATACCCTCATGCTCGGTTTTATTAATACCGTTGTCTGTTTGACGGTGGGCTTCTGCATGGCTTATCTCACAACCCGGGGCCCTCTGTCTCTCCGGAAACCTCTAAAATTTATTACCATGATGCCCCTGATTGCTCCGCCGTACCTCTTTGCCATTTCCCTCATCATTCTTTTTGGCCGCAATGGCATCTTGACCAAGTTTTTTGGATTGAATTGGAGCATCTATGGTTTCAGCGGCGTAGTCATTGCTCAGACGCTTGCCTTCATCCCTTTGGCTTATCTCATGATTGAGAATACACTCATGTCTCTCAATCCGAATCTGGAGGAGAGCGCTTACGATTTGGGGGCTTCGGAAACAAGGATTATTCGGACGATCACCATTCCTTTACTCGCTCCGGGAATATTAAAAGCCGGTCTCCTTGTGTTCGTGATGACCATTGCTGAGTTTGGAAATGCAGCCATTCTGGGAGGACGGACGCCCTTTCTCGCGCCGGACACCTACCAGATGATTATCGGCGAGGCCGACTTTGAGATGGGAAGTGTTTT
>Ga0315277_10004223_pt1 | contig 19248 bp, 19 predicted proteins | sample YL17G05_15_MG_FD_203695 | JGI IMG/M metagenome (GOLD analysis project Ga0315277, IMG submission 203695) | Sediment microbial communities from Yellowstone Lake, YNP, Wyoming, USA - YL17G05_15 | ecosystem: Environmental > Aquatic > Freshwater > Lake > Sediment | place: USA: Wyoming | collected...
AACATACATTTGTACCATCTGATCGAATTCGGACATACGAGTTGATCCTATCGTTGGTTCTGTTTCAACCAATGTGGGTACGACAGTCACTGTAGCTGTAGGTAGTATTGTTGGGCCAGTCGGTATTGGTATATCGGTCGTCTTAGGTGTAAAAGTAACTGTTGCATCAGGCGTATTTTTGAGGACCGGTGTATTGATTGCCGTTGGACGTACTGTACTGACTGGTTCATTTGTAAAAGTAGGCTGTAGCTTTTGAGTAATACAAGCACTCAACAATACTCCAAACAAAACGATCATTATCAGCCACACAATATCTTTTCTCATTTTCCTTGTACTCGTTGTAAAAACAGCACCTATTGGTTCCGTTCAAGTTATCCGCCCAACTAAGTGGTTAGCTGTAATTTAGTGGCTTAACAGCTTAAGGACCTTTGCAGCTTTACGTGAGCATCACCCGCGCGGCTGGTGTCAAAGACACCTTCGCGGGGGCAACTTGCTGGAACTGCTCGAAACTCTGCGAGGGCTAGGCGGTAGCAGCGTCGGATGCATGCAGTGTTGGGCAGGCTAACAATTTCCGATTCTCGGTATAACAGGCAAAGTGCTTGCTGAATGGCGGTTAACTAATGACTACTAACGGTTTGACTTCTGTAAATCATTTCTCAAGCTCTTGAACTAACTCAAGCGGGTAAAGCGCAAAAACAATCTGCTTTGCCTGTTCCTGCTTATGTCAGGATGAATTAACCCATAGACAATGACCCATTAATGGGTACACGGTGTTGCAAACGGCGTACTGTCGTGGTAGATATTTGCCCGAGCATAAACCGGCCAAAAAGTGACATCGAATGCAAGGCCCATAGCATTCCCAAATACTTCCGGTTCTACAAACTCACCGCGAGCCATTTGCGCTTCCCTACAGGCTGCCAACGCGCTTTCCCATTTGAAGTGGAATCCAAGACCAATTCCAAGATAGACCAGGGTGAATATCAAGATAATGAACAAGAGCCTGGAAACAATGTTGCGGATATTAATATTGCGTGTCACCATTTCTGCACTCCTATCACGCCCGCTCAATAGTATTGCTTACTTGCCGCCGATTCTTGCAAGACTCTAAACTCATGATAGCACGAAATATTGCAGAGCGCGTCTGCGTACTCACGCCGAAGGCAGTCAGGTGCAGCCGGTGTTGGGTTGGGTTACAAAACGACGGAGGTCTACTTATTAATGATTCAAGCGTCTTCGCTCCCTCTGTTTTCTTACGTAAATCTCTCTAACCAAACAATTATTTGGTCAAGTTCGGTAATCTGTCTCTCGATAGCCGTTTTTTGATCATCTTGTGGTCTTAGTGCGGCATCTTTGTTCAGCCTGATTCGACGCCTATCCCCATTCCCATATTTACCATAATTAGTGCTGGCTGTTTGTTGCTTGGCCTCCACACGGATGGTAGACATTCGAGTATTGACAGCCTTCTTTTCGGTTAGTAATTCTTTCTTTTGTTGTTTACATTCTTCCAATAACTCTTTTAATTCGTCAGGCGAATCAGGCATAAAATCAATCGCGGATTCGAACTGATCAATTACATTTTCAATTTGTACTTTTTCCCTGACAAGCCGGGATTGTTCGGCAAACCCTCGTTTCTGCTCTTTGCGTCTATCGATTAACTTGGTTAGGAACGATTTTGCATTATGCTCTTGCTGGTCCTGTGAAATAACCTGGATTGCCGTTTGTTGTTTTCCTTCTATCATTTTCAAAATTGAATGCAAGGCTTCAACTTCAGCCATCGCTTTTTTGTCCCATTCTGCAATTTCATCGAAAACTATGCAAGTTTTTTATCGCGGTTGCCAATAGGCTTGCATTGGTTGTATTGTATTCAAGCGATGCCGGAATATGGATATCAATCATATTGCCTCCTATATATTTGAAAGAGCTGATCAACGATTTGGCTCTGCGGCAGCGACGGGACCGGCGAGACTCCTTCTCAATTATCGCGCCATCTCTGGTAAAACGCGCATCATATATTTTGTTTTATATTTTTTTCAAAAGTTAGGTGAATACCACAGGAGTTTACCGAAGCGCCTGCTGGATTATCTGCGTTTCCCTCTTCTCAAACTAGCTAACTAATAAATATAGTCTACTATTTGTATACGAGACTATTCAGGTGAATAGGTTTTTCAACATCCAATCCCCTGCTAATTTGAAAGCTACTTATGATAAGGGGGTAAGAAGACTATAAGTGAACATGGGGGTATTAATACAATTGAATAACCACTTTTCTTGGTGTCGATGACCCAGTAGGGCACCGCTCGCGGCACGAATCCTGAAAGTCTGCGCCTCGTTTGCGTTCAGGAAAGTATATAGGGGTCTATTACCACAAGATCCGAACAATCGGTATAATAGAAACGGGGCGAGCCTTAGCTTGCCCCGTTGCCTTTGATCAGTGGGTGGTACACTGATAGCCAATCCCAAAACCCCTTGTTGAATTGGTCCTTCTCGGCTCCTGCTACCTGTCTAAGGTAACATCTTAACAATCTTAACAAAATCTTCCCTCTTGAATGCTTTTAACGTCGTCGTTCTCGTGTTTCCAGCGGCGCCTAGTCCCAATAAGAAAGTCATAGCGACCTCGTCACTGGGTCCCTCGGCAATAGCGACGTAGTCATACTCTCCCATAGTTGTGTAGAAGTCTATAATTTTACCTCCCATCGCTTCCAAGCCTTTGAATGCCTTTTCAATTCGCTCGGGCGCCTCCTTGATATCTTTTATCCCCTGATCAGTTAATTTCATCAGGCTAACATAAATTGCCATAACTTATCTCTCCTTTCTGAAGATAAGCAGTACACCACCCACTGTATCTCACATGACCATCGATCTAATATACCTTCACCTTTCCTGCATAAATAAACAAAAAGCCGCCGACGTGCTGTCTGCGGTATCGTATATTGCCAGAATGCGGCCTGACTTCTCTAAAAGGATCAAGCCCCGCCTGTGGTGAAGCCCTGGTTAAAATGTTCTAACTCGCTTTAATAGAATAACACTGTAATTATCTGGAGTCAATATTGGTACAAAACAATGTTTTCCAATAGACGGTTGATGAATTAATGAGGTCACAGAAGCAGGAAAGTATCATGATAGGCATTATTACCGATGATTGGGCTCGGTAAAAATATCTCGCTTTTCCATCGTTATATGGATCCTCAACGCTTGGTTTTCATTCACAACATCAGTATTAAACTACCTGAAGATTTGTCAAAAATACATCTCATTGGTGATAATTGTATTCTCTTCTTGCTGACTGATCTACCTTGGCTTTATTTCCGACATAGGAAAATACCATATCAGCTATGAACCGATGCCCTTTCGCATGTACGAGAATCTCAAGATAATCTGCTCCTAATATTTCTCCTTCTTGCTATAAAACTTCTCAAACTAGCTAATTAATATAGAGGCTCGTCCTCGTATACGAGAATATACTTCCATAAACAGAAATCCGTAAAGTCGTTTATCATTTGGGCATCCTTTTTATGGTGAAATACTTACGTATAATTAATTTTTGGGTGTACTCCTTGGGAGATGGTGTATGCTACCTAATCCAATAAATATTCGGGTTTGGCCATCCTGGTTGGTCATTGCTGTATTGGTCTTTTGGGACTGGATATCCAAAACCATTATGCGCACTAATCTTACCCCTGGCAATAGTGTTTACGTTTTAGGAAACGCATTGAAAATTACCTATGTTCAAAACTACCGAGGAGTTTCATGGTGGGTACCAGGACTACCAGCTTGGTCAAATATCATCTTACAAGTACTTTCCCTTTTTGTGGTTTTAGCTGCTTATCCGGTCTATCTCTTCTATATAAATAAACGCCGTCATACTATCTGTGTGGATATCACTTTGGTGGGAATTGTAGCTTCTTGTACGGGGCATCTATTAAACGACCTATTTCTTTCATATACGGTGGATTTCATTCAGGTATATCACTCTCCAAGCGCAAATTTTGCTGATATATATAGTTATGTTGGTATGATAGGTTTAGTTATTGAGACAGTACAAGTGTATCGAACCCGAAGGCATGTTTGGAAAGGATTTCGGCAATGGGTAGAAGAGAGAAAAGCGTTGAGAAACGAGATTATGGAGTATTATCGAAGAGGAAAATGAGCAAGAGTTGAAAGTGTGTCCAATAACTCGTTGCACTAGATGGAGTTAAATGGTTGCCCACAGCCATGTCAATGAGCCAGGAATATTTAGGAAAGGCATAGGAGCTTTCGTTACCCACTTTGCTGGTGAACTTGGGACGTTGATTTATTAGCAAACATCCACACATAATCAGAAGACTTTTTATCTTTAGGTTGAACCAGCATAATGTCCTAGTCATGTCACGCCAAAAAGGAAAGATAGTAAATTAAGATAACACTCATCATGAGCAATATCCCCATCTTCATCCTGGCATACAACGCCAAACTACTCGGTTGATATTGCGACACCGCAATCCATGGGAGGTGACGAATGAAATCTAACTTCAATGTTGAGGCTGTAAAAAGGGCGATCAGCCAGAGGCTGCACAGGTGCTCGACAATGCTCGCCCAGGCATAGTTTAGCGCCAACTCGTCAGCACCCTTGATCTGAGCCTTTAACGCCTGCCACGCCTGCGGAATGAAGAAGGCGCCGAAGACCACAGCGAGAGCGAGCAGGAGCCAGCTAATTCGCCCCCGCCAGGCAGGCGTCAGCGTGCCGATGAGTGGTAGGTAGTATGATCTTGTAGACAGACTCTAGCCTAAAACATTGACCCTGGTCAGCTAATTTCCCGCTGAGGAGAGGGCAATGAGATTTCATATCATCTTATATACCCCGTCACCTGCGCGCACACGATCATCCACCTTCAATGCCACTTCCATCTCTGTACCAGCGGACTCGATTTTGCGATGGTCGACCTCCAGAGAAGCGACGGACATAACCAGATCGGTGATGCGGCCATAGATGCGAATTTCATCGCCCAGGCGGATTTCATCGGTAAGCTCCAGGACAGCGACACTCAGGCGGGTAAAATAATGTGTGACCGTGCCAATACGCTTTTCCATAGATTACTTCTCCTAACTTGAGAACACAGACGATATCAAACACCGCCTTCAAATCGACCTCCCAAGATCAAAGCCAGGGGGGTTGTAGGTCGGGGAAGCCCATCGTTCGTAAATAATAACACACAGTGGGAACAGATGGGGGGATACCCATACCCCATAGTGAATACGGGGGTGAGCAGCTGTACTCCTCGTAAGCGAGATCACTATGTGAATAGGTTTTCAACTCCTATCCCCTGCTAGTTTTTGATGGTACCTATGATAAGGGTGTAAGAAGTCTATAAGTGAACAAAGGGGGGTGATCAATAATTGAATATATTCCCCAAGTGTCGATGACCCATCAGGGCACCTCCACAGTGTGGAGGTGGATTCAAGCTAAAAAGCCGATTTCTACTACTCGCGAAGTGCCATGGAGTAAATATGGTTGCACGCGGGATACTCATTTTGTAACTTGACGCCTCGGATCGGGGGGATTAGAATTCATCAAGAGCGATGAGGCTCGCTTGTCCAAACGAACCGCTGGTTTTCCGACTGATAGCCTCTGTCGACGACGAAAGGCGCGTGGCAGAGGCTTTTTTATGCAACCATACAACGAATGAACGATTTACTCAATCCAAGCCAAAAAACCTCCCCTTCAACCGTGCTTCGTATGTTCGAAGAAGATCTGCGCCAGGCGGATGCTTGGCTGGATGGACGGCAGACCGAGGGTATTCTGTACCAACGAGAACTACATCTTTCGACCGCGCGGCGTACTGTTGCTCGTCAACGAATCGCCGCTGGGCTGGATGAGATTGCTGCTCTGGCGCAGGAGATTGGCTTGGAGCCGGAAATCGAGGATCCGGCCTGGTTTGATCCGCGGCCAGATGAGCATCGCTTGGGCTAACCTGATCGACTCCCAGGCGCTCAAGCTAAAACGCTATGGCAAAGTACATCCCGATGCAGCCAAGGAGATTGACCCCTATTTCCAGCGCCTGGCGCAGGCTGCTCTGGAATTGGCTTCGCTATTTGAAAATCATTCATCCATTCCGGCGTCGCCTGACACCGAGAATTTAACCGAGCTATAGGAGTAAAACCATGTACACACAGATCGAAAAAGTCCATGCCCGCGAAATTCTGGATTCGCGCGGCAATCCCACCGTCGAAGTCGAAATCACGCTCGCAGACGGTGCTTTTGGCCGGGCGGCAGTGCCTTCCGGCGCATCTACCGGCGTCCACGAGGCGCTAGAGCTGCGCGATGGCGATAAAACCCGTTTTGGCGGCAAAGGCACGCTCAAAGCCGTTGGGCACGTCAACAAAGAAATCGCCGAGGCCATCATCGGGCTGGATGGCCTCGACCAGAACGCCGTAGACCAAGTCATGTTGGCGCTGGATGGCACGCCTAACAAGAGCAAGTTTGGCGCTAATGCCATATTGGGCGTCAGCCTGGCGGTTGCACGCGCCGCGGCCGATTCGGTTGGTCTACCGCTCTATCGCTATCTGGGTGGCGTGGCGGCTAAGGTACTGCCCGTGCCAATGTTCAACATCCTCAACGGCGGCGTGCATGCCAACTGGCAAGGCACCGACTTCCAGGAGTTCATGATCGCCCCGGTCGGCGCGCCCAATTTCCGCGAGGCCTTGCGCTGGGGCAGTGAGGTTTACCAGGCACTCAAGGGTGTGCTCAAGAGTAGTGGCTATGCTACGGGCGTGGGCGACGAGGGCGGTTTTGCCCCGGCGCTCAAGACCAACGCTGAAGCCATCGAATTGATCTTGAAAGCCATCGAGAAAGCCGGTTACAAGCCCGGTGAGCAGGTTGCGCTGGCGCTCGACCCGGCTACCAGCGGTATTTACGAGAATGGACTGTACAACCTGCGCACCGAAGGCCGCAAAGTCACCTCCGCTGAATTGGTCGAATTATGGGCTGGCTGGGTCAAGAAATACCCGATCGTGGTACTAGAAGACGGCCTGGCCGAGGACGACTGGGACGGTTGGATGCTGCTCAACCAGACCCTGGGAGGACAGATCGAGATAGTCGGAGATGATATCTTCGTCACCAATGTAGAGCGCATCACCCGCGGTATCGCAGAAAATACTGCCAACGCGGTGCTGATCAAGCTCAACCAGATCGGCTCGCTCTCCGAAACGATTGCTGCCATCGAGATGGCGCGCAAGGCCGGTTGGGGTGCGATGGTCTCGCACCGCTCGGGCGAAACGGTGGACAGCTTCATAGCTGACCTGACGGTAGCCATGGCGACCGGTCACCTCAAGACTGGCGCACCGTGCCGCGGCGAGCGGGTGGAGAAGTACAACCAGCTCATGCGCATCGAAGAAGAGCTGGGCGGAGCGGCAATTTATGCCGGGTGCAAAGCCTTTGTGCGCTGAACCAGCGTGATCACGCATTACTGCCCGGCGTGCTGGAGTGAGATTGCCAGTACATAGAGCCACTGCCCGGCCTGCGGGTACGAGCTGGCCCATTACACTGCATTGACATTCGAGGAGAAGCTGCTGCGCACGTTGGAACACCCCACCCCAGAGATGCGCCTGCTAGCGATCCAGCTCCTGGGTGAGTTGGGTAGCCAGGCGGCTTTATCTAGATTGGAGAAGCTGCTGGACACAGAAACCAACGACATTTACGTGCTGCAGGAGACATTGGAAGCATTGAGCAGGATTCAGGGCACCCGCAGCTGGGAATTACTACAAAGGTGACACGACATCCTTTTCCTATCATCCGCCAACTAGCGGAAAGGTTGTTGGAAAATAGACCTGCTGAATAAAGAAACTGTAATAATGGAGATCGAGATGGATCCAAAACCTTGCTTATTCATCCTCGTCCGTCACGGGCAGACCGAATGGAACCGTGTCGAGCGTTTCCGTGGCCGCGCCGACATACCGCTGAACGTAACTGGCTTGGCGCAGGCCGATGCGACCGGGCGGCGCGTGGCTGCGAAATGGATGCCTGTCGCTGTTTATTCCAGCCCGCTTTCGCGTGCCGTTAAAACCGCCCAAGCCATTGCCAAACATTTCAACTTGCCTGTGCAAGTTCACCCTGGCCTGGCCGACATAGACTACGGTGAGTGGCAAGGCTTGACGCCCGAAGAAGCCCGTCAGCGTTGGCCGGAGCAAGTGGACAACTGGTACATCCGCCCGGAACTGACATGCATTCCCAGCGGTGAAACACTGGCTGATCTGCGCTCCCGCGCCATACAAACCGTACGTGAAGTGGTTACCCGTCATGCTGGAGAAACGGTTGTCCTGGTTGGCCACACTGTCATCAATCGGATCATTCTTCTCGGCGTGCTGGGCTTGGGCAACGAACGTTTTTGGCGCATCAAGCAAGATACTTGCGCCATCAACGTCTTCGAAGCCGAAAAGGGTGATTTTGTGCTTGTGTCTCTGAACGATACCTGTCATTTGCATGACCAATAACCCCTGTCCTGGCTACTTGTCTCATTCGCCAGCTATTTTGGGATTTTAGACGCGGATTTCGTAAGACTTTAGGCTTATTCTATCTACAGCGATGTCTCTGAAAGATCGCTTTTAGGATAATGAGCTGTTCAAAAACGGACACTAGCAAACGATTTAGTAACCTGATTATCGATTTGGGTCGTTAATCTTGGTTGGGCAACTCACCCTGAAGTTTTGATGCAAAAGGAGATGGGTTAATTCAGATTAATCAGGCGGGAATAACTGTGGTGTAACCCCCCGAGGATAGCTTTGGAAGTAATTCTCCCTTTTGAGTTTTCTTTAGGCTGATCGTAGAAAGTGGGGATACGTTGGCCAATCCCCTGATGAGGTCGTTCCTGATTAAAGTAAACAGTATATTCCTTGACCATCCGCTGTAAATGCTTACCCTGAAGGATGCGAGTGTGGTCAAAGCATTCTCTTCGCAGGCTGCCCAAAAATCTTTCGCAAATACTATTGGCTCGAGGCGCGGGGTACGGCGTTCTCAGTTCTTTAATGTGTGAGACTACGGCCACAGCCGAAAAGTGCGAGCCATATTTGCTGTCTCGATCGTGGAGAAGATATTTCGGACCTTTACCCCTGGGTTTTGCTTCCTGTAGCTGCTGTGCGGTCCATTCATCGGTTGGAGAGTTGGTAACGGCTACATGCACCATCCGGCGTGTTTTAAGTTCCATCACCACAAAGATATACCAGAGTCGAAACAGCCAGTCATAGGCAACGGTAAAGTCGCAAGCCTAAATGTCTCTGGCAGGCTAACATACATTATGGATTTAGCCTGTTTATGCCCCAAGTAGACTCTAAATTGAAATACACCTCTAAACCGTGTCTGTTATCTTAGTGATGGGGAGTTCTATCAATGAGCCTGTACTCGTCCAAATGCAGGACAAATACAGGCTTTTGACCCAACATTATACGCACCGTGGGTAGGCGGCCCACCCTCTCCGCTTCTGGGTAAGCTTAACTAGCCCTTCTCCGAATGGAGAGGGGTTTTTCTAACTTTCTTTTATTGTTTAAAAAGATTGTATTTCATTCTTTGATAAAAGTCGATGGGCAGATGTCCCGAGTGAATAGGGACAAATGTCCCGTACATGGACGGATTTTTAAATAATATCTTCTCATGATAGTTTAAAAGCAGATACAATGTGCAATGAGGGGCATGAGTCAGAGTAGTCGTAGCGTTGGTGATTGTGGAATTGTTGGCAGTTATATACGTCGACACTCCTTCTATCCCCGCATTTTTATCCATCGCACTGAAGAGGCCGCGGGTTCGAATCCCGCCAGGTCCACCTGAATTCCCCCAGGGATGGGGGATTCTGTTTTAACATGCCTACATGTGGAGGTTATGGGGTTGGTGTTGGGGATACAAACTGAAGGTTTATGTAGATTCTCAGCGAGATGCCTTGAAAGAGAGCCTAAACCCTAATGGTTTTCTTATCCATTTATTACTAATTCTCAGTGTACAAATAACACTTCCGTTGTTATATTTTGTGCCAACTTGCACAAAGGCATTATTGATGCATATCCTGTGTTTAGGTATCAACCATACAACCGCCTCCCTGGATTTACGAGAAAAAATAGCATTTAACGAAGATGGTATTCGCGCAGCTCTGGCCCGCTTGGGTTGTGGTGATAATTTACCTAACACATACGAGATGGTGATTGTCTCCACCTGCAACAGGATTGAACTGTACGTTGTATCCAGCAAGCCAGAGTTCGATGAAATAGAACCTTTTCTCTCGGATGTCCATGGCGTATCGGTAGAAGATTTTCGTGGTCAGCTGTACCGATACACTGGTGAGTGCGTTGTAAACCACTTGTATCGCGTCACGACCGGTTTGGATTCACTTGTCTTAGGAGAGCCACAGATCTTAGGTCAGGTAACACGCTCGCTTGAACTGGCGCTTGGCGTTGGTGCCTGTGGGGCTGTGCTTTCGCGGCTGTTCCGGTCTGCGATCCATGCAGGGAAACGCGCCCGAACAGAGACAGCGATCAGCCGCAATCCAGCTTCAGTTTCTTCTCTGGCAGCTTCGCTGGCCACAAAGGAAGTAAGAAATCTACCTGCCGCGCAGGTGGTCGTGGTGGGTGCAGGGAAAATGGCTGAACTGGCAGTTGAGGCGTTGCGCAAGCGAGGGGTTGCCCAGATTGTGGTTGTCAACCGGACATTGGAGCGAGCCCAATCGCTGGCAAATCGTTGGCAGGCACAAGCCTCCACCTTTGAGCATTTTGATGATTTGCTGCTTAATGCGGATATTGTCATTTCGTCAACCAGCGCACCACATACAATCATCGCTGCGCCTCACATGGTGGATATCATGTTGAAGCGTTCCCACCGCTTAATAGTAATGATCGATATCGCGGTTCCACGTGATATTGACCCTGATGTAAGCCAGATACCAGGGGTCAAACTATTCGATATTGATAGCCTGGACCATCAAGTTAAGGGGTTGCTTGCTGAACGCACAGTAGAAGTGCCGCTGGTGGAAGCCATCCTAGCCGAAGAAGAAACGCGCTTCCTGGAGTACTTGAAGGCGCTGGATATGCTTCCTATTATCACTGATCTCCGTAAGCGGGCTGAGGCAATTCGCCAGAATGAACTAGAAAGAACGTTACGCCGTTTACCTGAATTAACCGAAGTGGATCGGAATCGGATCGACGCCATGACCCGGTCGCTTGTAAAGAAATTATTGGAAACACCTACACAGCGCCTGCGAACCGAGGCCAACTGCCTGCATGCTTCCGAGTATGCCACGGTTGCGCGAACATTATTTGATCTACCGGGTGAGCATGGTTTGTGCGCTTTCTCCAAGCAAATTTGCTCACTAACAATGACGGCCACTGCCAATCGGAAATCGCACATATCCCATACAGATCAATTTGGATCATAATGCTATGCGACTAGTGTTTGCCACCCGCCCATCTGCCCTTGCACGCATCCAAACCCAGTGGATCATCCAGGCATTACAAAAAGCTCAGCCGAATCTCATCTGCGAGGTAAAAATCATCACTACTCAGGGTGATAAAATCCTGAACAAACCGCTACCGGAAATCGGCGGAAAAGGCTTATTCACCCAAGAATTGGAAAGCGAATTAATTTCGGGAGCGGTGCATTGTGCCGTACACTCGCTTAAAGATTTGCCCATTGAAAACCCTGTTGGGCTGACAATTGGCTGCGTTCCAGAGCGCGCGGATGCGCGGGATGTGTTGATCTCGGCAAAACAACATACACTGTTCACCTTGCCTAACGAGGCGCTGGTGGGGACATCCAGCCCACGCCGTGCAGCTCAATTGTTGGCCGCTCGGCCTGATCTTGTTGTGCATTCGTTGCGGGGCAATGTGGATACTCGCGTACGCAAGGCGATGGAAGGCCAGTATGATGCAATCTTACTCGCAGGAGCGGGCCTAACGCGACTGGGTCTCGACAAAAATATTACAGAATGGTTACCCCTGGATGTGATGCTCCCCGCTCCGGGACAAGGCTCCCTGGCTGTACAATGCCGCGCTGATGACCAGACTACGCTTGAGATGCTTGCTGCACTGGAGGATAACCCGACGCGACAGGCAGTGACTGCCGAGCGCCAGTTTCTACTCGAAATGGGCGGCGGCTGCACTGCGCCGGTAGCAGCTTATGCCACAGTGATTGGTGAACGATCAGGGATGATCCACCTGATGGGGCGGGTTCTATCCACGGATGGTCGAAAGATCTTGAATGTTAGGGGGCAAGGCATGGATGCAGCGCAACTTGGCAAAGACCTGGCTCAACAAGCCAAGGCGCAGGGCGCACGAGAAATATTGGATCTGGTGGCTGCAGGCTGAATATGAAGAAGGTCCTGATCACCCGTCCAAAAGCGCAGGCTGATGATTTTGCGGAGAATTTACGCAAAGCCGGATTCGAACCGGTGTATTTCCCGGTAATTGAAATCCATCCAATTGAGAATAACGTTGCTCTACAACGTACCCTACGCAAACTTGACTGTTATGACTGGCTGGTGTTCACATCGGTCAATGGTGTGGAATCCGTGTGGGACACGTTGATAGGCATGGGGGTGGCGTGCATCCCGGAAAATGTTCGAGTGGCTGCAATCGGTCCTAAGACGGCTGATGCGTTAAAGTCTCATGGCATTATCCCATCATTTGTTCCAGATGAGTATGTGGCAGAAGCCATTTTGCCTGGCCTGGGCGATCTGTGTGGACGATGGGTGCTGCTGCCGCGAGCAGAGATTGCCCGTAAGGAGCTGCCTGAGGCAATCGTGCAAGCTTGTGGCGTGGCGCATGAGATTGTTGTCTACCGCACCCTGCCTGCTGAACCCGACCCGCAAGGGCTGCTCGCACTGCGCGCCGGCCTCGATGTGGTGACGTTGACCAGCCCTTCGACGGTGCATAACTTTGTGGCAATTGTGTGCGCCGCCGGGCTTGACCCGCACGCTTTGCCAGGTAATCCAGTATTCGCCTGCATAGGGCCAATTACTGAGCAGGCAACCCAGATGGAGGGGTTACCGAATCGGATTGTGGCAGATGAATATACGACCGAAGGATTGATTAAAGCTATCCAGACCTTAGAAAAGAGGTAGTTATGGCCGTAATGAATATCGATAGACAATTGGCCTATGTCCAAACACCTAATCGCCCTCGCCGTCTACGCCAGACAGCGGCGCTGCGTTCCATGGTGCGCGAGACGGAACTGAACGCGGGTGATTTTATCTATCCACTGTTTGTCCGTCACGGACAGGGGCGGACGGAAATCCGCTCGATGCCAGGTGTTTTTCAATTATCGGTGGACGAAGCGGTGCGCGCAGCAGAAGCTGCAGCCGTATTGGGCATCCCAGCGATTATTCTGTTCGGCATCCCGGCGGAGAAGGACCCAGTGGGTCTGGAGAATTTTGCCGATGACGGAATTGTTCAGCAAGCAATTCACGCCATCAAACAACGCATTCCAGAGATGGTGGTGGTGACGGATGTCTGCCTGTGCGAATACACTGACCACGGGCATTGCGGCATTTTGAACACTGGCGAGCATTATCATCCGCATTTGCCCGATGGGTATGTGCTGAACGATGAAACACTGGATGTGCTGGCGAAGGTGGCCGTCTCACACGCTGAGTGCGGTGCGGATATTGTCGCTCCGTCTGGAATGATGGATGGAATGGTGGCGGCTATCCGGATTGCACTAGATGAGACCGGTTTTGAACACACCCCGATACTGTCGTATTCAGTTAAATATGCCTCATCATTCTACGGCCCCTTCCGCGAGGCCGCTGAAGGAGCGCCAAAATTTGGAGACCGAAAATCTCACCAAATGGACCCGGCCAATGTGCGTGAGGCGCTGCGCGAAGCAGCGATTGACGTGGAAGAAGGCGCTGACATGCTTATGGTCAAGCCAGCTCTGGCATATTTGGATGTTATTCGAACCATAAAAGATGCTTTTCCCGAACTGCCGATGGCTGCGTACAACGTCAGCGGCGAATATGCAATGATCAAAGCCGCTGCCATGAATGGCTGGATAGATGAAGCCAAAGCTACACTTGAAACGCTGACCGCTATCAAGCGCGCCGGTGCAGATTTGATACTTACCTATCATGCCCTTGATGCCGCGCGGTGGTTAAAGTAATCAGATGAAGGAAAAGATATGACACTCGCCTCTAACCTGACTGAACGTGCTGCCGCCGAACGCACATACCAAAATGAGCGCATGGTTCAAGCTGACTTCGACCAGGCGCCTTTTACCATAGCCTGGGAAGTGACGCGTGCCTGTGCCTATGCCTGCGTGCACTGCCGTGCAGACGCACAACCTCACCGCGATCCGCGCGAACTGTCCACCGCCGGGGCTAAGCTATTGATCGAGCGCCTGGCTGCGTTTGGAAATAATCCGATTTTGATTTTCACGGGCGGCGACCCACTGATGCGATCTGATGTGTTTGAATTGATTGGCTATGCCTCAGAGCGTAGCTTGCGCTGCTCCCTCACGCCAACCGCGACTGCCTTACCCACTCGAGAACGACTTGAAAAAGCGCTCCAGGCGGGTATCCGCCGTGTGGCGCTTTCACTGGATGCGCCGCGTGCGGAAATCCACGATGACTTTCGTAAAGTGAAAGGCTCGTGGCAGCGCACCATGGACACACTCCATCGGGCGCACGATGTAGGGTTGAGCGTGCAAGTTAACACAACAGTGGCCAAGCATAACATCGACATTTTGCATGAGATGGTGCCGTTTATTCTGGAAGTAGGGGCAGTACAGTGGTCAGTCTTCTTCCTCGTCCCAACCGGACGCGCTATGGTGGAACAGATGGTTTCAGCTGAACAGCACGAGCGAGTATTTAACTGGCTCTACGACCTCGCCCAGACTGCGCCTTTTGACATCAAAGCTACCGCCGCGCCCATGTACCGGCGCGTGGCAATTGAACGGAAAAGAGCGCAGAATGACGGCAAACCAGTCACGTTCCAGGGCGCGGGTTTCCAATATGCCGACGGGCTGCACCGCCCCACCAAAGGTGTGAATGATGGCAATGGTTTCTTGTTTATTTCCCACATCGGCGATATCCAGCCCTCCGGTTTTTTACCCATCACTGCTGGCAATGTCCGCACAGATGATGTTGTGGAGGTTTATCGACATTCTTACCTGTTCTCTGACTTGCGCGACCCAAATAAACTCAAGGGCAAATGCGGCGTGTGCGAGTACCGTGAGGTGTGCGGGGGTCAACGCGGCCGTGCTTACAGCGTGACAGGCGACTATTTGGAAAGCGACCCTGCCTGTGTGCTGGTGAGCGGAAGATAATTCACGATATCTGTATTGGATACATTATGAATTCAACCATGCACCTTTCAACTCCAACCTCGCTACCATCCGAATTCGAATCCCCTTTCTTGCGCGCCTGCTGCCGACTACCCACCGATTTCACCCCGGTCTGGTTCATGCGCCAGGCTGGACGTTACATGGCAGAATACCGCGCTATCCGTGACAAGTATTCCCTGCTGGAGATTTGCTACCACCCCGAACTGGCTGCCGAAGTGACGCTTCAACCCGTGCACGCCCTCGGCGTTGACGCCGCGATTTTATTCGCGGATATCCTTTTGCCTGTCATCCCGCTGGGTCTTGGCTTGGAGTTTGCCAAAGGCGAGGGCCCCATCATTGGCAATCCTGTCTGCACGATGGAAGATGTTCTTGCCTTGCGTCCTTTCCAAGTGGAAACAGACCTTGGCTACGTCATGGAAGCCATCCGCATTTTGCAGGGTGAATTAAAAGAGACGCCACTTATCGGTTTTTGTGGTGCGCCTTTCACTGTTGCGTCCTATATGATTGAAGGCAGCTCATCGCGTGAGTTCCTCAAGACCAAAACAATGATGTATTCTGCCCCCGATGTCTGGCATGCGCTGATGGAAAAACTTTCGCAGGTGCTCACCGATTATCTCCTGGCTCAAATCCGAGCAGGTGCACAAGCTGTGCAGATTTTCGACTCATGGGTTGGGGCACTCAGCCCGCAAGATTATGAAAGTTATGTCTTGCCCTATTCCAGAAAAATATTGCAATCGGTAAAAGCCAAAGGTGTGCCTGTAATTCATTTTGGAACCAATACGACAACTCTGCTGCCCTTGATGAAACAAGCAGGCGGAGATGTGATTGGATTGGATTGGCGCATTCCTCTGGATGATGGTTGGGCGCTGCTGGGAGACAAGGTTGCCGTACAAGGAAACCTTGACCCGGCAGCCCTGTTAGCGCCACTCCCCGAAATCAAAAAACGGGTGGAGGATATTCTGCGTCGGGCAGACGGCAGGCCTGGTCATATCTTTAACCTGGGGCACGGCATTCTGCAGAACACGCCGGTTGACCATGTGAAAGCTGTGGTGGATATGGTGCATGAGTATGGAAATTAATCCACTTGGTCTGATCTCCGCTGTGACCGCTTTCTTAAGCATCTGGATTGGGCATGTCTCAGTACGCAAGATCGAAGCGATAACGGTGAATCTATGGAAGCCGATGGTGATTGCTATTGCGCTTGGGCTTATGCTGGAATATGCCGCCATCTCCATTTCTAACCGCCCACTGTCCACGGTATGTGGAATCCTCGGCATCACCCTGCTCTGGGATGCTCTGGAAATCAAGCGTCAGACGCAGCGCATCCGCAAAGGACGTGCACCCGCCAACCCGAACAATCTGCGTCATGCGTCCATGCTGATTGAACCTAACACACCCGCCACGACACTCAATCTCCTCAACCGAGATCCAATTGGCAGGGTTGTTGACATGGATGAAGCCATCAAACTGGTTACAAATCACTGATTCTTGAAGACCCTATGAACACATTCGGATTGATCGCCGGCATTGCTACCCTGCTCATTATTGGTCTCGGTTTCCCACTTGTCATTCAAGGCGAGCGCCGCTTTGGGTATTTGTGGTGGCCTTATATGATGGGCATCGGCATCATCATCATTGGAAGCTCGCTTTTCGTTCCTGCTGATAGGTTATCGGTCGTGATCGGCGTACTGGGTGCGACCTTCGTCTGGGGTTCGACTGAACTCAAAGAACAGGCCGTCCGAACCGAAGTCGGCTGGTTTCCATTCAACGCCCATAAAATTAAACCACCATTTGAGGCAATCATCAAAAAGTGGAAAGCCCCGCATTTCTAAGCGTTCAAATATGATTGCAAAACACATCCTCATCGTTGGGGGCGGCATTGCCGGACTCTCTGCCGCTTACAACGCAATCAAAAAAACCAAAGAACGGGGTATTCCAGTCCAGGTTACCCTGGTTGAGTCCGATTCGCGCTGGGGAGGAAAAATCATTACTGACCGCATCGCACTGGACGATGGGCGATTTATCATCGAAGGCGGGCCGGATACGTTCCTGGCAACAAAACCCTGGGGCGTGGCTTTATGCAAGGAACTTGACCTCGGGGAACGGTTACAGGGCACTAACCCCCACAAAAAGAACACTTACGTTCTGCACCGAAACCGCCTGATGTTGTTGCCCGACGGGCTTGCGATGATGATCCCAACCAATATCCAAGCGATACTCAAAACACGCCTGATCTCGTGGTTTGGCAAAGCCCGGATGGGGCTCGACTTCCTGCTTCCTCCTATTCAGCCAAACGGAGATGAAAGCCTTGGTGCTTTTGTCAGCCGCCGGCTTGGGCGTGAAGCGTACGAGAACCTGATCGAACCATTGATGTCTGGAATCTATGCGGGCGACGGTGACGCCCTCAGTCTTTCCTCTACATTTCCTTACTTGCGCGACCTTGAGCTCAAATACGGCTCACTGGCACGCGGCGCGCTTGCAATGCGTAAACAATCGGTTGGCAAATCTGTCCAAGGGTCACGCTCTGCCTTCCTCACACCAACAACAGGCCTGGCAGAGATTGTCGAAGCCCTCGTAGCTTATCTCGAAGCTAATCATGCGGCGCTTTGCCTGGAAACCCCCGTCTCCCAAATATTAAAAGGTAATTCTGGTTATCGCGTGGAGCTTGAAATGGGCGAGGCGCCGCAAGCGGACTGCGTTATCCTGGCTACCCCAGCTTATGTCAGCGAAGCCTTGCTTTCCAGGCTTGACCCTGAGCTGGCGGTTACCCTGAAGGAAATCCCCTACGCCTCGACCGCCACGATCTCACTTGCCTATCGGGCAAGCGACCTACCCCGAGAATTAGACGGTTACGGTTATGTCATTCCACGCCACGAGGGGCGGCGCGCTCTGGCTTGCACCTGGACTTCCACAAAATTTCCTCACCGGGCTCCAGACGGGTATGCTCTTATTCGGGTTTTTATCGGCCGCGCCGGTCAGAATGATGCCATGCCGCGGGATACAGATTTGCTTGTCGCTTTGGCAAGAGAAGAATTACAACTCACACTGGGCATTGAAGCTGAGCCATTGATCTCCAGGGTATTTGTCTGGGAAAAATCGATGCCACAGTACAACCTGGGCCATCCCCAAAAACTAGCGCAAATAGCAAAGCGTTTGGAAAATTACCCCGGCCTGGCTCTGGCAGGCAATGGCTATCGTGGGATTGGCATACCTGATTGCATTCACTCCGGCGAGCTAGCTGTGGATGCGCTGCTGCCACAGCTTGTAGCGCAAACGATAGAGGTTATTTAGCATTTTCCATTTTGGATCGCGCGAAACACGAAGAGGAGACAGCATGAATATTCAGAAATCTATAGAACTCTTTCAAGAAGCCAAAAAACTATTTCCTGGCGGAGTAAATTCACCTGTTAGGGCTTTCCGCGCGGTGGGGGGGCAGCCATTATTCATCGAACGGGGTGAAGGCCCATATCTCTTTGATGTGGACGGAAACCGTTATATTGATTATGTTCTTTCGTGGGGCCCGCTCATTGCCGGTCATGCTCACCCAGAGGTCGTCATGGCAATCCAACATGCTGCCAGCCTGGGAACTTCTTTTGGCGCGCCTAGTCCATTAGAAATTGAACTTGCCCGAAATATTATGGAGTTCATGCCAAACATTGAAATGATACGTTTTGTAAACTCTGGCACAGAAGCCACCATGTCTGCGCTGCGCCTGGCTCGCGCATTCACGCAACGGGATAAGATCATCAAGTTTGAAGGCTGCTATCACGGGCACGCCGACATGCTACTGGTAAAAGCTGGTTCGGGTGTTGCTACGCTGGGTTTGCCCGATTCACCGGGCGTCCCAGCTGCTACCGTTGCAGATACGCTGGTCGCTATCTTCAATGACCTCGATTCAGTAGAGGTGCTTTTTAAGCAATACCCCGCTCAGATTGCTGCCATCATCGTCGAGCCGGTCG
>Ga0315277_10004226_pt1 | contig 19235 bp, 13 predicted proteins | sample YL17G05_15_MG_FD_203695 | JGI IMG/M metagenome (GOLD analysis project Ga0315277, IMG submission 203695) | Sediment microbial communities from Yellowstone Lake, YNP, Wyoming, USA - YL17G05_15 | ecosystem: Environmental > Aquatic > Freshwater > Lake > Sediment | place: USA: Wyoming | collected...
CTAATTATAGATGAAGATTGCCAGTATATACCCTGTGTAAGAATCGATGATGTGAACGATGATGAAATTGCTGCAAAAGTAATACCAACAGTTGGTGCTTCAAATGTTGAGCCTCTGTAAATAGCAGTCCAAGGCATTGGTGTCCCAGAACCTGGTGTCGCTCCATTTGGCGAGAATGACCAGTCAATGATCAGATCGTCTGTTGCTAATGAAGAAAATGCACTTGCTAATTTGCCTGAATTTGTTCCTACGACGCTTGTAGGCACTTCAAATCCCTCAAAATACGACGTCGCCGGATCATTGACGTCAAACTGTGATTCATATGTGATGTTATTCAAATCACCATATCCGAAAAAGAACTTGACAAGATCTGTGTAAACCATCGAGCCCGTTTGATATACACTAGCAGGACTATTTGAAAATGGTGCAGATATTGCAGTGTAGCTATTAAGATAGCCATGATCATTTTGTTTATTCAAGAAGACTTCTGACGGTATGAGATAAGACATACCAAGACTATTGTCTAATAATGAATTGCTTATTGTACCAGTGAGCAGTGCGGGAAAATAGATATCTTCAGTTCCATCAAAAACAGTTGCAGGAACCCTTAATGAATTTCTTCCGTGTACTGCGATGTCACTTTTATTCAAGTGTCCTGGTAAAATTGGAATGATCGATTTTATTAATTTCTGACGATTTTTTGTCAAAAAATTTATGTCTGTAAAGTGTGAATTTATTGTCGTTTCGTTTCGACAAAAGTTAATTCCAAAAACGTCATTTGTCTTTGTAAGTCTATTGTTAGGATCGTATTGTGTCTCATATGGAAATGACCACGTCCACTTATTATTAACGAGCGGATCATCAGTAAGACCAATGTTTGTTCTGTCTACTTTTGATCCATTGAAAATCATGTAACCAACAGATGCAGTAACAACGTTATTGTATGGACTAAGAAAAAATGCAGAGTTAACTTCAAATCGACTGCCAGAGATGCTAAACGGAACAGAACCATTTTGCTTTAAACAAAATGAAAGATCTGGTATACATGAATCGTAATATCTTTCATTACCGTCATGACATTGCACAATTCTATAAGCAGTGTGTGATACTCTTTCTTGCCACGGGACCTGCCTGTATGAGAGCAAAGGATTTCTTACAACTTCTGCTGATGTAATCGAATCATATTCTGACGACAGTGGAACTTCAAGCTCTGCAAATTGTTTGCTAAATTTTCTTGTTCGCGAACCTGTAATGAAACTATTATTTGATATCGCAAGTATGGAGCCTGTGATGTAATCGTCCTGCATTGATCCATAAAATGATGCTTCGTAAGAAATATCAAATTGATCGAGCACAGGTTGATTACCTATTGCATCGTGTATGTCATCTGTAAAGATGTTATCAGCGAAATGACTCATGGTATGAACTCACTACCTTCTTTGACATATGACCCGTAAAAAGTTATGTTTATTGAGCCTGTGTTGAAGCATACATCGTGACCTCGAGCCGGACCTCCATAATCTACGTCATATAACGTAGAGCTTGAAAGCAGCAAGCACGTACCAGTTGAAGGATCGCTTGGGCTACCTGGGGCTGCGTCAATAACTTTGAGCTTAACTGTTTCAAATGAAGGTCTCGTTTTTGATGCAGCAAGTATTAACTTCTCGCCTGGGTTAATGAGATACGGTGAATTTTTCTTTGAAGTAAAGTCAAGTGGCGCAACTATCAAAAAATTTGCCAAGTAATACGTTATCCAACCTTGAGAAATAGCATATGCAATACGATCACCTACAACAACAATTAGTTTATTGATTACATCTTCTATGTCTGCGGCATTTTCTAGAAAAAATGGATTCTTAATTGATTTGTCTTTTCTAGAAACAACCTGATTTGTAACATATTCGCCGCCGAATATTGAACCACCGCTTGGATTGAAGCCAGTCATGCCTCTGCCAAATGCATTGATCGTGTCTAAGAATAGTGACTCTCCATTGCGAAGCTTATTTTTATCGCTTTGTATAATTGACAATTTTGTAAGATATTCAGTTGCAAAAAAATCTCTGTAAAAAATTGTGGACTCGGCGGCAGTCATAAAAGCTGGGCTGAAATCGGGGACTGCTGACGTTATGTCTGTGATTGTTGAATTAAGTAAATATATTTTTGAAATACCATTTGAAATTGAAGGAGTAGACTTGATTACGATGCTACCTGTGAAAAATTCATTTGATCCAATTGTATTAGTAGGCGAAACAACTGTGTCTGGTGAAAAATAACTCTCGCACAAGATAAGTGTTGGACTAAGCGCAAACTCTGTTGTGGCAGGAGGGCTTGTATTTGGAATAGTCTTTACACGAATATTTGATGTTGCATCGTTCGAATTAGTGACTGTAGAATTTGTTATTAGATCTCTAATCTTTGTAAGACCATAATTTTTCTCACTAAACAATGAAAAAGTGAGTGCGGGTCCTGCAGAATCAAAATAATAATTTGAGTAACCTGCAGTGTTTATGCCAATAGGATCTGTAACAGCATAATCATAAATTAAGCCAGTGTCAAATATTACAGTTGATACTGTTTTGTCTCTAAACCATGACGGACCAAATGTCATAGGAACTTCTATAACAACCTTTTCAATTAAAAATGGAGCATCAATATTGAGTTCAAATGACATGCCATTTGAGTCATAGTCAGCATTTCTTTGTATACTTTTTGGGTATTCTTTTGTTAAGCCGCCAATTATTAATTGAGGCAGTGGATCGAGATTTTCGTTTTTCAGATAGCTGCCACCGAATTCAAGATGACCTACAAGCGGATCAGAATAATTTCCTTCATCTGTACCAGTCTCAACATGTCTACGTAGATCTAGACTACCAGAAATTATTGGATTACCAGTTGATGTGAAACCTTTTTGATCTTCTGTTATAAAAGAGCCTTGGTTTGCATTTACTGAGGCATCGGCGGCCGTTGGGACTGAATGTTTATCAAATAGACCCACATGATCTGAAATAGAATTTGCTGGTAAACTCCATTGATTCTTGTTTGGATTGAAGTAGTAAATACTTGATGTATTTGGCAACATTTCAATGTTTGTCTTTACTGCAAAAGAAACTCTAATTTGTGCTTTATTTGACAGCGCAGAATCAAAGCTCCCATCTCCTATTGAGGGACTAGAACCGGTTGCATAGAATTGATCAGATCCATTATTTTGTTCAAATCTTGCGTGTTCACTAAAAGGTTTCATTGCCCAGATCTCCTTTTTCCGTCAATGATTGAATCAGAAAGAATAGAATCTGATAGACATGCAGGAACTGTCACACGAGAAATCTGTATACTTCCTGAACGAAATAAATCTGCAACAGTATATGGATTACCAAATGCTGTAGTATTCATAGATGCTGGGATCATTGATGGATATTCTATCAATTGATTTGTGTTTGTGTCGGAAAAAGGTATTGTTTTTTGATCATTAAACACTGATGAATCTTCACTGCCTCGAATGAAAGGAGTTGCAGCTCTCATTGGGAGTACTGTTCTATTTTGTGTTCTTCTATTTGAAGGGGGTGAGAATCGAAAGATTGCGCACTTATCAGTACCTGCTGAAGGCCAATGTTCGAATGTGTTAAGTGACACTGTATAATTTGCATAAAGTGCTTCCGCAGCGTCATAATCTGAAAAAGAACTATTCCATGCTGCGCCGCCATTAACATGCCGAGGTCTTGAATTTGCATCATCAGTTTTTAAGATCTGACCAAAATCCCTGTATGTCGTATTATTTTTGAATATTCCAATTGTTGCGGCTTCTAGAATGTTAACTTTTTGAAATGATCTCGGGGCATATCTAAACTCCAACATACCTGAGTTGTAAATTACTAGATCAAATGTGATTATATTTGAAATGGCGTTTGGCGCTTCATTTACAGAAAAAGATTTCCAACGTATAACTAATGCTGGGCCGTATTGTGTTGAATTTGCACGAAAATATTTGACACCGCCCAAAGTAGAATCGATGCCATTCGGCATTAAAAATTTACCAGACACGACATCATTATGTGTGACATAAGGCAATGGAGGACTTTGTAAAGTTGTAAGATACAAATCGCTGGCTGTACTACCACCATCAGTTTTTGCGTATCTAATGACGTTCTTTAAAAAATCCCACCAAGGTGCAATAACAATGTTGTTGCCCGTAACAGTTGTTTTGATTGAAGTATTCCTATAGAAGCCGCCGGCGTCATTGAGGATATTACCCATAAGCGTAACAGTTGATGTATAAGAAATATTAGGATCGACAAGTACACAAAAGCCGCATGATGAAACACACAGTCTAGTATATGTTTTGCCATCAAAAACAATTTTAAATCCAATATCAATAAATGCATTTGAAATTGCACTAAACTCAGTTCCAATAACACCAGGCAAATACGTCATATTTGCGCTTTGAACAGGAAATAAGCCATCATCAGATAACGACGTCAGTGTTACAACATAGTCGTCAAAGTTTCTGTCAGGTGCTAGTCTCTTAGTTTTTGGTGATGCAGACATTAAAAAAGCATACCTCCGTATGTCACAGATTCTGTACCAGAATATGCATTATCATACACAAATCCGCACGTACCTGTATGCTCTTTTGGTGTAATATACGTTGTTGATGAATTTCTCATAGCATTGAGTGAATTAAATAGATTTTCTCCATTGGCTCTACTTCCAACAGGAAATTCTTGTATTAGATGAATTACATCTTCAAATGGTTCTAATACGTTTCTATCATATGAGACATAACCTATTGCAGGACCTACATGAAAATCTGTTCCTTCAATTCCAACTACTTCGACTGCATCGAGAAAAAATTGCTTATTCACAAATGGTTTGTCTATGTAATCAACTGACAAGACTTGATCTGAATCAAATCGACTAAATATGTTTCCATTTCCAAATTGACCCATTACAGAATGTGGTTCAAATGGATGATTAATTGAAAAATTTGATACCACTGAACGAATTGGAAACGCTTCTATTATTCCATCTATAACATAATTTTCTCGTTGATTTGTATCAGATGTGACAATCGGATATGTGAAAATACTTGGATCACCACCTGATTCAACATACCTGACAGGATCAAATACATCAATCTCTTCAAATCTATCTGCAGCTATTATACTGACATGCGGAACACCGAATAGTGTTCTATCTAGCAAATGTCCTGCTGTGCCGGCAGAAATTTTTACAATGCCGGCTGTCCAGTGTTTCTCAGAAGTAATATCAACACCATTTCGATATGAATCGAGACTTGATGATGCATAGTAATCGATATTTGTTGAAAGAATTTTTCTAGATTCCCCTTTTCCATCGATGACTGTCATGCTTACAAGATGATGAGACGTTCCACTAGAAGGAATATTTCTATAGATCTTTCGATGTGAGAAAAATCCGCCTGCCTCTGAAGATCCCGCTATCACAGCCGGCGCGCCAAAATCTTCAAACCATGTAATGTCTCTAAGTCGAATTTGTTCTTTTGTATTGAAATAATTTACATCACAATCAATGTGTATGCTGTCTACGCTTGAATTTGCACGAGCCAATGCAGATGAAATGCTGCCGGCAGGTGTTGCTGTAGAATTGTTAAAGTTTACACTCATTATTCTGCACCAAGTTTTTGTTTGTATGAAAACTTATTCATAGCTTAATATTTTCTAAATACTCCGACTATTTGTTGAACCAATAAGCTATCATCAATAATCTGCTTCTGACCAATGTAGTTATCACTATGACGATATGTGTTCTTATGACGCTCGAGCATGTGAGACTCAATCACAAAATTTGTTCCTTTGTACCGTGTCTTACTAGGTATAAGTTGTTCAATGAATCCTGATATTGATATATCGAACCACCTGTAGAATTCCAAGAATTTTCTAAAGTCTATCTTGTCTGACAATCGATTGAAGTAAACATCTCGAAGTACATCAAGACCAGGGTAATCAGCAGAGAACATTAATTCAGGACTACCAAGAACGTCATTTAAGATGTCAAATGATGAAAACATTGAAACAATGTCACGATCTAGTGAATCAATCATTGAAAATTCTAGTGATAGTCGAAGATCATCCTGCGGTTCTTCTGATAGTAAGTAATCATTACTCAAATATGACGGTGAAGGAACAGCAAATGGATTTTCATTTAGTAGATCTGGGCTTGTAAAACTCTTGATTCGAATCTTATCATCAGTTGCTGATTCATCGAATGCAGGTGACAGGTAACTAAAGCGGAAAATATCACCAATAACAACATGAGAATTCGGTTCGAAACCTGTTCCATCAGGTTCGTTATTGTTTTGACTAAAATCTGCGAATACGATGTTGCCATTATCATCAGCATCACGTATTGGTTGCTTATGAAATGTATCTAGACGAAGTTTTTGAAATGAACCAGACATATCTGTAACGAAGTTAAAGTTCGTCATCGGATCATCTACGCCTGTAGACTTAGGATTTCTTACATGTTCTTTCCATTCATCAACTGTCATTGACTTTGACCAAAAACGTATGCCGGCTGCCCATCCTTCAAAGTCAACTGTACGTGCAATATCATCTGAATACAAAGTATCGTTAAGATGCGAGTAACCAATACCTGCAGGAATAACTTGATTATTACCAATACAGATATAACTTCCAGATGCATTCGTTCCTGATAATGCAGTTCTAAAGAGATTGTTCTGTCCGGTGATTGATTCATCAAAATATGATGATGTTACATATGAATCTAATATTTCACCTTCATCAGCTCTACCAACTCGCAAATAATACGAAGATGTTACTCTTGAATCGAATTCATCATTTCTAATGCAACCGAATGAAACGTTCCAACGATCGCCGTCAAATATACCTGATCCGGATAATGATAGTGACATATGCAACAATTTTGCAGATGAACTTTGAGTTGGTCTACAGAATAATTCAACAGTTGCAGGATCTTGTTGATTTCCACTGCCTTGCGTTGCGACAACATTTGCAAGTAATGCTGGTTGTTGACTTGGCAAAGTACTGCCGGTGACAATCATTCGAAATAATGACTGATTACCTTCACTACCTACTATCTCTGATATTTTTTGTGGTGTAAATTTGAAGAATCCTTCGACGTTCCAAGAACCCGATGTAAATAATCCGTCAGACCTGTTAGTTGTCCCAGTATTTCTTTTTGTAATTTTGCTTGTGATGAAGCTTCCTGCGGGCTTTGGAAAACCAGGTTCTATTCGTGATCCTGAGAGCGGCTGAGTTATCACAAAAGACGAAGTGATAAAGTTAACCATGCCGAGTGGTTCAAACTTCTTTTCACGAGATGCAGACAATTGTTTGGTTGTTGCTCCGCCGTATTCTCTAATTTTTATGCTATTTTCAGGATCTATTCCTACTGATCTAAGAAATGACTTGATACTATGTTGTGTTCCCTTTGACCTGATTATGTCTGGCATGTTGGTGAGAACACGACGGAGAATGATAGACTGAATCTTCTTAAGCGGCGTGTCCAAGTCAGTTAAACCTGGGATATATTGACCATCAGCATATTGTTCAACTGTTGAATTAGTAAAGAACTTTGGAAGATAAAAACCATATTGTCTGACAAGATCTTCAAGAAAGTTGTCTGGGATCGTATCAGTCTCATCATAACCGACGGTCCTAAGTGTACTAAATGCATCTGCATACAGCTTGATCTCATCAAAAAACTTTGACCAGATATACAAAAAAGACAGGATAAGTTGAACAGAGCCCTTTTTACCCTGACCGGGTACACCATCGCCTGCATAAGGATTTCCTGCATCACCTTCAACATCATAGAAGCCGTCTTGTGATGCACCTTCAAGAAGGTAATGTTTTGGTATTAGCTTAATGATATTGTTTGGATTTTCCCTGTCATATTTTGTAGCTTCAGTCAAAAGTGATAAATTGAGCTCCAATATCGGCTCATATGTTGGAAATAATACTGTTTTGAATTCTTTTCGTTCATTAACAAGTATGTTGTCACTATCTGCTGTAGCATCAAGCCTCAGTGATGCATCATAGTTTTGAATTGTTGAATGCAATGAATTGCCTGAGCTATCCAATACAACAGCATCTGTCGTAGAATTAAGATTAGATAATGTCCCAGAAGGTTCATTGAATCGATAGTAAAGTTTCAGATCAGGCGTAGAATATAAACCGCGAGATGACTGTAAGATTTGAGACTGCGTATCTCTAACAGAATGAAAAATACGCAATTCATCAAGCGAACCGCTGAAAGTTTGTGTAGGTGTTACAAGGATCCCGCCAGAATAAAAAGTACTGCCAGACCCTATCAGAAAATCTGATTCATCAATTGAAAGTTTTCCAAATTTTTTATTCTTAGTTGTTTCTGACTGAAGCGATTCATTGAGATAAAATTGAAGTGAATTTTCTCTTCCTTCTTTATTAAGAATTACACAGACGTGATTTGGTGAACCCTTTAAAAGCTCATAAGAAACTGAATTTGATATCGACCCTGACGTTACACTAAAAACAGCAGTAGCAGAAGTGGATGACACTGATGGACTAAGATGAAACATAAAACCATCAGTGTCAGTTGAGCTTTTTTGAAAAATAACTTGTGTGTCATTTGCAAGTTCTGGTATTCGAATGATTGCTTCGATAGACATTGACGTCTCTTCATCTGCAGGATTGATGATTGTTACGCCCTCATTGTTTTTTGACATTTCAGGATATAGATTACCTGATTTATCCTTAACGGCTATCCATGTTCCAAGTTTTTCTTGGAATCCTCCTGCGGGATTTTCAGTTACTGACGTACCTGAAAAATGCAGTGCACCTGACCACGTTGGAAAGCTGTCAAAGACATATTTTTCAAATCCTGTCATTGAATCAAGATACTCTTCGACCTCTTTCCTAGTTCCGTCAAATGGAAAACCGTTGATTATCTTGTTGAATGCCTCATTTACTTTTACTTCTGCAGAAGAGAAAAAAGTATGATTTTCAAACTTTGACCAATCTACGTTGAGCTGTTGAGAACTTTTGAGAGGTGAATCAAGCGGATCATATTTGAATGATGTGTTGCCTGCATGATTAGAGTTACTCAAATCAGCATCAGCATATGTTTGGATAACAGGCTTAGTATTGCCTGCAACAGCCTTCATAAATGATGGAACAAACGGTGTATTCGATCTTGTGGACATTTTATGTCCTCAGTGGTGTCGGGTAATTTTCAACTCGAAATATAGAAGAAACAGATCTGAATTCTGAGTTGTTTCCATCTATAGGAATAATGACATCAATCACATATGTTCTGCCAGAAGAAAGACTTGATGTATCGAGTACGAAGAACATGCCATCAGCATCATTAGATACTTTTGTTGACTTTTTATCAAGATCGAATGGTACAACGGCTTCGTCTGTCACAGAATCTCGAATTTGATAGTACACATCTTTTATGATAACACCAGGCAATTCAACAGGTAACTTTGTTGCTTTGATCAAGGGGCTTGTTTGATCAAAGATATGCACTCTAATAATTGCTTCTTCTGAATTTGTGTATCTGTCTTTTAGATCTCTTACAGATACAATAAGTGACTTGTTTCTTCGCGACATGCTCCTTACTGGAGGGGATATAGTGAGAGTGCTGCCAGTTATATACGCAAGACTGTTATCAATTGATTGCCATACGGGCACAAATTCCAGAGAACCAGATAATGCAATTACTGCAGCTAATCCAGTTCCTGATGACGGGATTGTTACGTCAGCAAAGTATGTTCCTGTAACATATGACGAGCCATGTGAATATTGAGATCCAGTTATATACTGATTATAGTAGCCTCCAGATATAGGCGTGCTCATTTTAAGCAATAGACAATTGCTTCCCGTGATTTGGCTTAAACTACTTCCTGACGTGAGATTTGAAAGACTTCCAAAATTGTAGTTATAGAATGTCAGACGACATGACGTGTCAAGCGAAAGATCTTGAGTATCATCGTAGATAGAATCGTCAAATCCCATCAATAGATGTGGACGCTTTGTCTCGTCAAATGCTGTACGTGATGCGAATCGTTTTACGAAATAAGTCTTTGAGTTAACCTCAAGCGAATTTTCGAAAGATATTCTGAATCCAACGTCGGGTATCTCTCCTGCCAACGTTGCTGACATCAACGATGTGATATCGACAACGAGATCTTCTGTTCCTGTTTTGAAGTATTGAGAAGCTTTTGTGCTAGCAAGACTAAAAGAACTCGTGATATAATCACCGCCGCCGGCGTTTGCAGAGCATGCAAGAGAGCAGCCACCAGAAACCCATAACGTTGTAAATGATGAAGAAAGCCAATTACATGAATCGTAATCAGAGTAATGAGCTATATCTCTTCCAAGGCCTTCATCGAATGACGAGGACAATGGAAATACATCAACTGTGAAATTATTTGGTGTTGGTTGACCACCATAAACATCATGAAGATGCATTTCACACCAAAAGCTAGAATCTCCAATATCGATTCGACCTGATTCATGAAGCGTTTTTAGCTTGTCTATATCAAAATGAATGAGCAAACGAGTCAATTCAGTATTGGGAAGTGTTCCACTCATTGAAGCACCATACAACTTGAATAGATCAAGAGTACCAGCATTACCTACATTGCTAGACGTCTTTCTTACAGACTTGATGACTTTATTCGTTATGTAGGTGTCCTTGTCAGCAAAGAATGTTTTAAACATTTGACATCGCTTTCCCAACTATATTTACGTCTGGGTATCTTATCTCGAAGATCGAACCCTCCAAGGGATACATGATGTTATTCTTTGTATTGAACTGAGGATTATATGCAATTGGTGAGTATTGCAAGTTGTTGTTTGTGCCATTAAGATTGTTGAATTTGACTGTATCGACAGAAATTATACCTTGATGTGCGAATATCGTTGATATTATGTCAGACATAATTATTGGTTGACCGATATGAAGTTTTGTAATTTCAAACTGTGCTTTTAGATCACGAATAACACTTTGAATGAGCACACTCTTGTTCATAGAAGGATCTACAACTACTTGAAAAAATAGTTCTAAATTGATGATTCCTGCGTCTTGTATGTCAATAGCGTCTGAAATCATTCGATAGCTGTTAAGATAACGCTTAAGATTAAGCTTTAACTTGTCTGAAGATGTAATCAGTTGTCCGTCTATATTGCGCGAGACTATAAAAAGTCTAGATGCAAGCGGATTATTTGGATTTTTTGTGGTTGCTACACGAAACACTCTACCAAAGTTACTTGGCATCGTGTATACCCTTGCAAGAAGATCTTCTTTTGTTACGATGCGTTCTTGTGAATTCTTTATCGTTGGAACTAAAGCCATCAACTCATCTGTTGTTAGTGGATCTTCGCCGCCGCTAGCATCAAATGGATTAGTTACTGCAAGTGTATTTCTAATCTGTGATTGCTGACCTGCAGAAGGATTTTGCGGAAATGTCATAGAAAGCGTCGAGACGCTACGGATTGTTCCTGGTTTTGCGTTATGATTTAGACCGCCGCCATATCGATAAGTGACTGTCAATGTAGTATTTGCGCCGGCGACACCCAGCGTTGTTCCTTGAAGCATTTTCTGTGGATTGATTGGAATTTTGGAAAATGTCTGAGAGTATGGCAAAGGAATAGAAAATTCCGACGGATCTGGTATTATATCATCTTCGATGACATCGGCATTTCCGCCTCCAAATAACAACGTCGATGTTCTATTGCTAAGTGAAGTTTCCTTTACGAATCTATACGGTGCAGGAATCACTTTTAATATGTCTTTGACGAGAACATCCTTTTCTACAGTGTTAAGAACGTTCTTGTATACTACGTCATGTGTCAAATTTCCAACTTCATAATAGACGTTACCAAGAGAATCAGACACACTAATGATTTGTGTAACATCGCTTTGTGAAAGTGTTAGTCTTCTGAATTGTACAAAATCACCAACTGAGAAAGTCTCAGTTGTTTGATTGCCACTGCCGCAAGTTCCCTTCTTTTTGAGAATCTTTGATACGATGTTACCAGAAAGTCTTCTTCCATTTGTAACTTCAACATCGTCAGCAATGCTTATTTGACCTGATATTGGATCAGACTTCCAAAAATCTATATTTTCAAGAAGATTAAAGCTGATACCTGTCGATGACTGAATGATCGATCCTTCATTTACTGTAGGAAGAAGTGTACTATCCGGTGTCAGTGTTCCATCTGAAAGAACTGGGACTTCGATGTAAAAGTCTGCGTCTACTACTGCTGCTGCGGCGCCATGTATTGGTACGCCTGCTGATCTAAGGATACGTTCTATATTTGCTGTCTCAACTACTGTCTCTGAATTTAGCTCTCCATACAGATGATCCATGTAATATGACATGTTGTCGCCAACATATGCTGCCATATCAAGTAAGAGGCCGCCCAGTGATGATTCTGAAAAGTCTTGAATCTGTTCAGGATAATACTGTCTGGCATAATCTAGAAGAACTGTTCTGAAACCATCGAAGTCTCTGGCAAGATAATTTCGTTGCCGAACAGTTTTTAGTGCCACGCTGTTGTCTGAGATTGCCATTTCTGTTATTACCTGATGATAAATAGATACACAATCAGATTACGTACAAAACAATTTGAAGACCTTTGCCCGTGACGTCAAGTGCAGGTATATTGTATGTTATATTGATCGTGAGAATACCTGTATTTTTGTTATTTGTTCGATCTACTGCTGATGTAAATGTTTCAAGATCTATAAATGGCATCCATTGTTCTACTGCAGAACGAATTCTTCCAATTGCCTGAGAATCAAAGTTATCTAGACTGACAAATTCTGTTGTAAGTGGTCTCAGATTTGCACCAAATTTATACAAGCCGAGACGTTCTCCCCAATTAGTCAGTAATAGATTTCTTAAATTATCTGCAAATTGATCTTCAAGTTCAAAGTTCATGGCATATAACCTGTCGCCATCTCCAAGTTGTAGAGGCGTCTTTATTCCATACGGAGTTTTTGATGCAATGACTGCAGCATCTTCGTCTGAAATTTGATCTTGTGTCTGACCTGAACTTTTGAAGCTATATGACGACATGTCTGATCATATATATCAGAAACATAATCTTAGACAACAACAGTAATTGTTGATCCATCTTCTGGGTTAGGTGGCGATTTTGCTTCTTCTATTCCTCTATCATTTGGATATTTTCCTTCGATACGCCAAGGAATTAAATAACGTATATCTTGATTGGGACTTTCTGGATTGCCTGAATCAGAGCGCGTTCGAGCAAATCTAAAATGCAAATGATCTTCATGCACTTTATTTGGATCCCAAATTGGACCAGAAGGAAGACTTTTTCCATTTGTCTTTAGCCAGTCTTTATAAAAAGAAAATACTTGTTCACCAAGCGTGACAGCAATAAATACGTCACCAACAACAAGATTATGTTTTGCATAAATATTTTTTGGTGTTATCTTGTTTGAAGATATCAGTTCTCTAACATGACTTATTGACCATGTAAAAATCTCATGCATTACTTCAAAGTCATATTTTTCAGCCTTGAGAGGAGATAAAGGACTTGGTAGGTATGGAGATGTTCCTGGTGCACCTTCTGCTTCGCCTGTAATGGCCTTTGCTTTAGGATTCATTCCCGAAATTCTTGAATTACCTGATCTTAACGGATATGCAAAATCGAATGCACTTCCAAAATGAGATGAAATAATCTTTCCATTCGATCTTTTTGTTGACCACTTCGACCATCTCCATCCGTGATCATCATCTTTGCCAGTAATATTTCCAACTTCAACAATATAATCAGGAACTTCAAAAGTTGTTGATTTTGTTTTCATATGTGCGCTTAGTTCATAAAGGTAGTCAACAACAAAAGGATCACCAAAAAAAGTATTTCTTGTGCTATCTCTAAATACCCAACGTGCTCCATCAGTAGTCTCATCAGGTTCAAAAGCTGATAGACCGTTCATTGCACCTTCTGCTATAAGTGTTGTATCTTCTTTTGCTGCTCGAGGCACGTAACCTTGCATTTCTGCTTCTTTTTGAACTATGAATCCTGCACCTACGACACACCCAGTTGCTGCAAAAATTGCACAATCTGATGTTACAGACGCCAGTGCTCTTGCTGCTGCTAGCCCTGTGAGCGGTGGTGTAACAGTTTCTCCATCTGCATCAGTTGCTGTTGAAAATGGTGCTGATATTGAGTCTGTAAATGTTTTACAACCAAGTTCAAACAAAGCTGGAAAAGAAAGTGGTGCCCAAAATGAAGGTGTAGCTAGATTCAAAAGTAATTTGGCAAATCCAAGCGGAATTGCCAAATTAAGCATTGCTTGTATTTGAAATGCACCCCACGGATATACCAAATTTATGTCTGGGAATTTGATATCTAGCGCAGGAATTTTTGGCGGTTCAATATTGATAAGCTTAAGCATTTCTGGGATTTTTAGCGGTAAATCTAGCGGCTTGATTCCAATTAATTTCAATGCAAGTGGAATTGGTGCTGCTAAGCTCATTGTCACAGAAGGAAAGCTTAATTTTGGTGCTGGTAATTTAAGCGCGATTGCCAACGCTAGCGGATCAAATATGGGTATCATAAATTGAGATGGTACAGTATTGATAGCTTTTGCAATGCCGGTATATAAGCCATCTATCCAGAAATTATGAAAATCAGGAAATTTGTCACGATCATCAAGATCTAGATCTTTTGCTGCATCTAATGTCTGAAGTTTTTCTCCACAAGGAAATGGTAAGCCTAGTTCTCCATTGATCAATGCATCTTTTGTTCGTTTTACAAATACTGCACGAGCTACATCTGTGATAACAAGATTTCCATTTTTGTCTTCTAGAACATTTGCTGCAACTTGTGCATGAGGAGGATCTGCCATTTTTATATTCAGTCTTTGCTAATCTACAAGAATCTTTTTTGCCCATGTACCTTGTCCTGGTGCAGACGTTCCAATAAATCCAACAGATGTATCGGTAATTGGACTAGCATGTACTGTGCCTAAAACAGGTTTTGCTGGTTTATCTGTACAAAGTAGTGCCTTATCTGCATTTTCACTGCCTAGCTTGATATACCCTTCTTGGCTAGGCTTGAAAATAATATCTCCATTCATGATTGTAATTGATGCCCACTTTGATGCATCTGATTCATCAATTGCAATGGGTGCACCATCTGGTGTTTTTCCTGCAGTAAAATTTGTAACAAGAAATTGAACATCATTTCTTGCAATGAGACGTACCTTGTCCGTCTTGATTACAATTGCAGCATCACCAGTAATAGAATCTGACATCTTCTCATCTATTGTTGTATTGTAAGAAGTAAGATCAAAGTTTCTATCAACTCTAGTCCGTTGTGAAACAAGTATGCGACTTCTGTCATTTACATAGTCAGGATCGCCTTCTGATGCAGAAATAATCGCAGGCGATTTATTTAGTTCCTTCTTTATGCTAGTCCCTTTTGTCTTGCCTTTGGCATCGCGTATACTAGTCGTAGATGCAGACTTTCCAAATGTAGCTTCTGTTTGTCCTCTTCCTACTACAATATCAATTGTGCCGGCATCATTAAGAAAATCAGATTCAGGATATGATGTAGTTTTAGTCCAAAGTGATTTTTCTAATTCTGTGACAGGATCATTATAAGCAGCAATTGAACTTTCACGATCAGTTCCTAAAACAATGAGAGAATTATTTGAACCCTCGAATGCGATATCGCCTGGTCGCTTTCGAAATCTTGCGACTGGTTCAAATGACATCAATTTTGAAGCATCTGATTCTGTAATAAGACGTTCGAAGATATCTTCTGGTTCACCTCTAAGCAATGATCCTTCATAGGCAGTTGTTCTGTCATCATTTACATTAACAACAGGTCCATTACGAAGTTCATGCCATACATCTTCTCCTGACTCTGCTTTTCCAGATTTTTCATTTTCTGCAATCTTTACAGTGTCAGGATTCATTGTGACTTCAAAAGATCTGCCTGGATGTGAATGATTAACATCATCTGAAAGATGTGGTTCAATTATGCGTGTCATCCAAAATGCAGCGTCTGAGTGTCCGGCGGGATTTTCTATCATCACCCAAAGACATTCTCCTGGTTTGCATGGCAACGAAAGATGTGATGCAAAGAAAGGAAAGACAAACATTGGCGGTTCGTCTGAACTCATTTTTCTTGCAATGATTGAATTTCTTGGCAATATGTCTGCATACGTCATATTTGAGACGCCAAGACCTTGCCATCTTGCTTTCTTTTTTTCGTCAGTTAGATCATAATTTGGATCTGAAATGACTTCAAGAACAATCATTCTTAAGAATTGAGATTTTTCTGGTTCTCGATGTTTACTTTGCGTTATTGAAGAATTGCTTCTGCCTTCAGCAAAATCACGCATATTGTCGCTAGTGTTGTTAGGCATGTATTATTTCTGATTTCTGATCTTGTTAAACATGTCTTCTGGGTCAATTGATGCTGTAGGTGATTCTGCCTTTGATATAAGCTCCGCGAGTCTGATTATCTGATCATTTGCTTTACTCATTCGTTCAATATATGATGACAAAGATTTGCCATGAACTGCATGTTCTGTACTTTTGTCTTTGACTATTTCAGTAAGCTGCATAAAAAGCTCATAAGAATTCTGTCGATCTGTCACGGCATTTTCATAGATTTCTTTCCATAGCTTTTGTTTTTTGTCGGGTACACTATCGATTTGAGAAAGCAGATCAGAAAAAGCCTTGATCTTTGCTTCTATCTGCAATGTATTGTTTGAAATCTTATTATTAGACATGGAATGATATATCAGTCATCACAAAATATGAATTTCGTTTTTTTGTAGTGACGCTTGATTGACTGCATCGCAGTTGTCAATTGTTTTGGTGTTAAACCTGATAACTCTCGCATGTATAACAACACTGCACCCTTGTTGAGTAAATCAATTTCATCTATGTTTTCAAATATAGTGATGATTGCATTAATGCAAGTTAGCTCATTCTCAGACTTTGCTTTTGATCTGATCTCATATAACATACTGATCGTTGCAATTGAAGTGTCAGCATTGTCCAATATGGCATCTTGTGGCGGGATGATGTTGTGTTCTTCAACTGCCAGCATCTCGTGTGCAGATAATGAAGTAGGATCGTCAAGCGAAACACTTCTTCTTGCTCTCTGTAATCTTTGTTTTGTCTTTATTATCAACCAATTTTTTGCAACAACGTTGAAGTATGAAAAAGCATTTGTTCCTCTTGCAGCATCAAATTTATGAATTGTTTCAAATAGAAAATTGACACAATCATTCTTTAGCTCTTCATACGTGTCATGCATGCCTGCGAACTTGTGTATGTTGATTAGATTTTCTACTAGCTTTTCAAATGCCGGCATGATTGAACTAACGTAAAGTGCATCTCTTACTTTCTTTAATTCCTCAGACTGGAACTCTACTATTGCATCCTGTGTGCCTGAATTGAAATAAAGTTTTGGATTTGGAGCAGGCTTTGTAACGACTACTACTCCATCAACAATTGTCTGAGTTTCTACTGCAGCCTTTGGTGTTCGCGGCTTTCGAGTTTTCTTTTTCGTTTTCTCAATTTGATGTGATTGCAATGGAAGTGGCGACTTGATTTTTTTTGTCATGCTGATTCCTCATACACATCGTCATCGCCATTGATGATTTTTGCAATCTTTAATACAGAGTCTCTAGCTTCATTTATGTCACTAACGAGTTCACGAATGACAGGTTCATCTGAAAAAATCTCCAATTTTGTTTTATTATCGATTCTTCGATGAATTTTATCAAGCGTTACTAAACAAACATCAATGCCAGAATCAATTTCATCTATCCTTGAAAGCATTTCAAGATTTTTTCTTATACTTTTGTAAAGCCCAATGCTAAGAATAGAAAGAATAAGAAACAAGAAACTCATATGCTGTCCTTGAATGCTTCTTGATATCTTGCAGTAATCGATGAAAGTGAATGAGAAGATCTAAGTTTTTCTGAAAGTGAAACTGCCCACTGTTTTGGTATATCAGGACTAGCTCTGAATTTTAGTAACTTTTTCTTTACATCAGATTCATCAACAGCAGCCCATTTGCTGCCCTTCATGAAGATTTTATCATCGATTCTAGACTGATGTATTTCATCAAGCTTATAGCTGATATCAATGTATTTTCCTTGCGAAAGATATTCTACATGTCCCGACCAGCCAGTAGCAATTACTGGTAGCTCACATACAGCTGCTTCAAGCAGCGGCAAGCCAAAACCTTCTCCGCGTGTAAGTGATAACAATGCTTTTACACTTTTGTGTCGATACAAAGAACCAACTTCTTCATCAGAAAGATTTCCATGAACGATGTGTATACGAGGTATCAATGAATTCTTTCTAGATTCACCGACGACATTTGACATTAGGCTAGTGATATTTCTTCGATCAAATGTAGAATTTCGACCACCATTTGTCTTTATAATGAGACCAACAGACGGATCTGACTTAAATGCCTCACAAAACCATTTAACAGTGTAGAACATGTTCTTTCTGTCATTTTCAGGGTTATTTCCAGTAATCTGGCCGAATACAAGAAAATTGAATGGAGTAGAAAAATCGAGACTGTCGATTTTGTTATCAGGTCTGTCGTGTTTTATGATCTGATCGTTGTATGCTTCTGGTATTACTCTTATTGGCACGCGTAAGTCGCCAGATGCAGCAAGACACCTGCGGGCATGATCTGACGGAACAACAATAGACGTCATCTTATTACAAGAATGAATCCAATCAGGATTGCATCTATCTGTTTCTACTGCTGCTGTAATGCCTATATTCACCTTGCCCAATTTTTCATCCCATTCATTAGGCAGCTGTAGCTGTACAGTTACATCGTAGACCTTGCCAGATGGATCAGAAGTTTTTTCTAGAATTCGTCCAATAAAACCGTCATGTGATTTTTCATCAATTAACCAGGGTGTGTCTCCCCACGGAAGTGCTTGAAATTCTACATCAAGATCATCTCTGTTTAATAGCCATGATGCTACTTGGCGCGCATGAACGCCATAGCCTGATTGTGTGAGAACAGGGCCTCGTAATAGGACTTTCTTTTTCATAGTGTTATCATCTTCCACTGATCTGGCTTTTTGCTCGGCCACTCGTCTATTAGTTTAGCTAATGACGTGTCCCAGTCTGAGATTACTTTGTCAATGTTATATTCTGACCGCGCGCGAGCCATGGCTCGGTGACCCATAATTTCTCT
>Ga0315277_10004227_pt1 | contig 19235 bp, 15 predicted proteins | sample YL17G05_15_MG_FD_203695 | JGI IMG/M metagenome (GOLD analysis project Ga0315277, IMG submission 203695) | Sediment microbial communities from Yellowstone Lake, YNP, Wyoming, USA - YL17G05_15 | ecosystem: Environmental > Aquatic > Freshwater > Lake > Sediment | place: USA: Wyoming | collected...
GTCGTTGTAGCCGCCGAAGTGATGAGGCGGACAGGTGGCGGGTGGGAAAACGTCCGCCTCATCACTTCGGCGGCTACAGCGTGTCGCCCTTATTATTGATTCGTGAGAAATGCGGGCTAAACACATGACAGTCCAATTCGGCGCGCTGTGTAGTATTGTCTTGCGTTGCAGAGGATGGGACGCAAAAACTCGGTTGGGATAGAAGCGCTCAAGAAATCCCATACCGCACTTGGAGTGATCACGGTGGAGTATCCCGCCTTCAACCTACCGATCGTCGGCGGCAGTCTCTTGATCGCCGCGATTGCGATATTCCACGTCTTCATCGCGCAATTCTCCGTGGGCTCCGGTGTGTTGCTCGCTTTCGGCGAGCGGCGGGCCAACCGCGAGGGCGATGCGGATACAATTGCCTTCCTCAGGAAATACTCTTATGCTGTCCTGCTCATCCCCTACGTGGTCGGGACGATTACCGGTGTGGGCATCTGGTTTGTCATCTCCGTCGTCCATCCCCGCGCGCTTTCGGCCATGATCCATTTGTTCGTCTGGGCTTGGGCGGCCGAGTGGACGATGTTCGTCGTGGATATCGCGGCCATTTATCTCTACGCCCACACGTGGGACCGCGCGCGCCCCGCGGCGCATAATGCCATCGCATGGATTTTCGCCGGCTCCTCGACGGTCACCCTGATTCTCATCAATGGCATCCTCAGTTTCATGCTCACGCCGGGCGGCTGGCAGCCGCTCGCCGAACATGGATTCTGGACTGCTTTCTTCAATCCTTCATTTTGGCCGACGACGCTCGCGCGGTTTTTCGTTTCCTTGGCGCTGGCGGGGGCGGGTGCCATTGCTTTGCTGGCGATTGCGAGGAATATCCCTTCGGCTACGCGCGAGAAAATGACGAAACTTGCCTACACACTAATGTTGCCGACGTTGCTTTGTCCGGTTCTGTTGGCCTGGACGTTTCTGGTCATGCCGCAGCAGTCGCAGCAATTCGTCATGGGCGGCGCCGTTGCGATGATGATGTTTCTGGCAGTGGGCGCGGTCTGCTTTGCCATTCTGGCGCTGGCCGCGCTGATCGCCATGGTGCGCCGCGAATATACTCCCTCGGTCCTGGCGGCGAGCCTGTTGTGCCTGTTCGCCTTTCTCTCCTACGCCAGTTTCGAATTCGTTCGCGAGGGCGTTCGCAAGCCTTACGTCATCGAGGGTTTCATGTATTCCACCGGCGTGACGACGCCCTTGGCCAAGGGACTGGATCGCAGGGCGAATTTGACATTGCTGAGCGAGCGGGGCGTGCTCTCGGCCGCACCGTGGGCCGTCCCGGCAGGCAAGAAGATTTCGGAACTCGACCCGATGGGGAAAGGCAGGGCCGTTTTTGTTGCCGCCTGTGCCGTATGTCATCAATCTCGCACCGGCTATAATGCTCTTCAGCCGCTCGTCCGCTACTGGACCGGCCCAATGATCCGCAGCTACCTCGACACCATGCACGAGCAGAAGCCGATGATGCCGCCTTTCCCCGGCACGGACGACGAAAAGGACGCGCTGACCGTCTTTGTCACCTCGTTGACCCAGAGGGGATCGCCATGAATCCCGAGCTCATCCCATCGCCCGACATGTTGGGCATCCCGGCCAAACCCCTGCCGGTGTTGGTGCTGATGAATGTGACGCTGGCCGCCCACTGGATATTTATCGGCGGGGCCTTTGGCGCGACATGCATCGTTTTGCTCAATACGCTGAGGCGCACACACCAGGACGCGGCCGCCAAGATCAACCACACCATCCTGATCTTTCTTCCGTTCACGCTTTCCATGGGCGTGACGTTGGGGATCGCTCCCTTGCTGTTTGTCCAGATTCTGTATGGCAACTTCTTTTACTCCGCGAATGTGCTCATTGCGATGTGGTGGCTGCTGATTATACCCCTGGTAATCGGCAACATGTATCTGTTCTATGTCGCCAAGAACCACCTTCAGGCGAGAGAAAGGCTAGGGCCGGCTTTGCCCGCGATCATGGTCGCCGTTTTTGTCGTGGTGGCATCCACATTGGTCAGCAACGCGACCTTGATCCAGACACCCCAGGCCTGGGAGTCGGTCTGGAGGTTTCACGGCGCGGCGTTGTTCTTCGGCGACGCGGTCGTGCCGCGCCTGCTCTTCGCCCTGTTCGGACTGCTGACCGTCGGCGCAATGTTCGTCGCGTGGATGGGCAAGACCGGTTTGATTTCCGACGAAGAAGCAGCCGGTCACGCGGTAGGCGTCGGGTTGCAGACGGCTCTTGCATCAGCCTTGTTGCAGGTAGTCGCCGGCGGCGGATGGATCGTGTCCCTGCCCGCCGACCAACGCCGCACATTATTGGGCGGCGGTCCAATTACACTGTTCGCCGCTGGGGCCACCACCGCGATGATTGTCACCGCCGTTTTGCTTTTTGCTGCCCGGAACTCGCACTCGAGGGCTGCGATGTCAGCCGGAACAATCCTTTACTCTTTCGCGCTCGTCGCGATTGCTTTTGCCCGCGACGGCCTGCGCCAGGCAACTCTCGCGCCCTACTTCAAGCTGTCGGACGTGGCGGTCAACCCGCAGTGGGGGCCATTCGTGTTGTTCCTGGTGTTCCTGGCGATCGCGTGTGGGGCCGTCATGGCTTTAGTCAGGCTTGCGCGGCCTGCACGCATTAAGCATGATAGCAATTCATAAAGCATCCGCTAGACGTGGGAGACTGTTTTCTGTGTGACACATCGAGGAATGACACGGGACGCGGACGACAAGATGCCGCGGCCGTGAGGGATTTGACAATATCAACTCGAACGGAGGGAGAAATCATGAAGGACCATCACAGAAAGAGAAAAATCGTCGGCGAGGTTTGGATCGCCGCCGTAATACTCGTGGGGCTCGCGGCATGGTGTTGGTTCGCCGAGATGGCGGGAGGCGAAGCGATTTCGCCGACAAGCGGCACATTGCCCGCCGGCCCGGGCTCGCTTTTCGTGGCGAACTTTCGCGAGGCGCGGATTCGGGGTTTGGTCTCGCGCGTCCGCACCGACATGCGCGCTCTGGCGGTGGCCATCGAGGCTTACTATGTGGACAACGACACTTATCCGGCGTTTGCGGTTGGGGCCAAGTCGGTCAACGGCGCGCTCGGCAAGAGCTACCCGGCTTCTGCGCTTCCGAGTTTTCGCCTCCCCGAGGCGTTGGCACCCGACGAGGCTGCGATACTTCGAAGGACCGTGCGATTCGCAACGCTGACGACGCCGATCGGCTACCTTCCCAGCTATCCGCTCGATCCGTTCACGTCGGGCGGGAAGGCGGTGTTTGTCTATTGGACCGTCATCCCTGGTTCGCCCGATACGCAGGCTCTCTATGGGAAAAACAGCAAAGTGGGTGGCGTTGGTTGGATGTTGGTTTCTCCGGGGCCGGACGGTGATTATGAAATGGCGGGCGAATGGGATGCCTATGATCCTACCCGGCCTCAGCCATCACAACGACTTCTGTCCGGGACCAACAAGAAGGGCCATGCGTTCACTTATGATCCGACGAACGGGATCTTGAGCCACGGCGACATCTGCTGGCGCGTGAGGATGTAAAGCCGGTCGGGGCAATGCTTGCCTGGCGGACCCTTTTGCTACGAGCGGATTTCGCCGAGATAATCTTTCAACGACAACAGAACAGCATCGCGGACTTTCGCGGCAAGGCCAACTGCCTTCTTTGCTTCCTGGGCCGTGACCGTAGGAAAGTCGCTTAGATAACGAGGATGTACAACATAGGGTGTCAGGGCGATTGCGCAACGAAGAGGTTCCGCTAACGCGTCGTCCACGGTGGCCACCAAATCGAGAATCTCGTCCAGGTCGTGCGTCTTGGGAAAGTCAACCTGATGGCGAACAAGAAAGGCCTTTAAGAATTTCTCCGCAGATTGTTGGGCGTGAAATCCAACCGCGCTCAGATATGGGGTGTTTTCCGAGAGAAGATGATCAGCAACGCCAAAATCTTCCTCCGCTTTTGCGAGCCATTGCCGCACGAGATCATATACGGATTCATCAGGCGGCTTCATAGATGATCTTCCCATACTTATTGGCAGGATAAGCAATTCCGCCAATGATATTCTTGGTCTCCTCGAACCGCTCGGTTGCCATTACAATCACGTCGAACGGATAGCCCAACCCGCGCAACGGCTCGCGCAAACGAACGCTTTCCTCCCGCGTGTCGGAAGGATTCTCTTCGAGTATCAGTAGGTCTATGTCACTATCTCGGGTCATCTGGCCGGTCGCCGCCGAGCCGAAAAGAATGATCCGCTGCGGCTCGGCGACACTCAGGATGCGCCGGACGATCTCTTCGATAATTCTTGCGTCAGATTCCACCGCCCGCTCCTGCCCTGGATTCTAGCGAATCTTCTACTCACACATCCGCCTGACGGAATGCAGTCAAATAGGCGGTTTTGTCAAATCAAGAAGTTCACTGTCGCACTCACTCGCCAATGGTCGGGAACGACGAAATGCGCAAGTGGGCGAAGCCCATCGGGATCAGCGTGATGTCCTCGATCGGCCCGTCCGACTTGACCGGGCTTTGCGGCACGTCGCCCGCGCAATTCTTGACCAAGGTCCAATCGGGAATCCGTTTGCCTTTGGCGCGGAGAAGAATCGGCGCGGCTTCGGCCTCGAACCGAAAGTCCGCCGCCGCGTCGCGCGCGACGACCTGGAAGGATGCCTCGGGTTTGTTGCGATCCACGATCAGGCCATAATTCCACGGTGTCGTCGCGAAGACCTCATACTCCGGCCACTTCTCGTTCGATCCGAACGGTTGCCACTTCTCGCCGATCTTGAGCGAATAGCTCAGAGGGCCTCGATTGACCGAAACGGAATTACCAACTTTTTTCCAGACCGACAGCGTAATGCGCATCGGCAGATCGAGCCTGACGCGATCGCCGCTTTTCCATTCGCGCTCGACGATAAGGAAGGATTGCGGGTCGGCCTTGGCCTCTTGCGCCTCGCCGTTAATCGAGAGTTTCGCCGACTCGCACCATCCGGGGATGCGCAGCGCTAGTGGGAACCGAACCGCCTTGGGGCTTTCGAGCACGAACTCGACCGTGTCGCCGAATGGGTAGTGCGTGTATTCGTGGATCGTGACCTCGACGCCGTCGGCGACTTTGGCCTTGACGTCGCACGCTGCATAGAAAATCGCGGCCAGTCCGTTGCCCTGCGTGGCCATCCACAAATGTTCGGCAAAATAGGGCCAGCCCTGCGCGACGTTGTGCTGGCAGCAGCGATAGTCGCGGAACGGCGAATACGAAACCATTTTGCCTCCGTTTTGGAAAACGTGTACAGGCCCTTTGTCGCATTGGACAAGATTAGGCGCCGTCAGGTAGTGAATGCCGCGCCAGTCGGGCGTGTAGGCAGCCGGAAACGTGTTGAAGGCAATATGCTCGCAGCGGTCGGCATATTTCAAATCGCCGGTGATCTTGAACAGGGATTCGTTCGAATACATAAATTCGACAATCGAGCAGGTTTCGGCGCCCTGGCTGGCGCCGGTGAAGCCCTCGCGGAAATTCTCGTCGGCGCCGAACATCCCGCCCGGCGCCTGGCCATATTCGCCCATCACGGTGCGATAGTTGCGCTCGACCGCGTCGAGGTGTTTGGCTTCGTGCGATTGCTGCCAGAAGACGCCCGGTTGGCGGAAGCTCTGGCAAATATTAACCCCGTGTTGCGTGGGCAGAGTCTCGGTCCAGTTGGCCGTTCGCTCGAAAATGATCTTGGCAACATCGAGCAACTCAGGATCGCCGGTTCGGTTGTAGAGCCAATAGATGCTCTCCAGGTTGTCGCCGCCGCGAATCTTTTGCCAGCTGCCGGGGAGCAGCCTGTCGCGCGGCATGTTTTTCTCGAACTTAAAATAGCGCGCCATGAATGGTGGGATGCGCTCGTCGCCGCTGAATTCATAATAGGATTGCAAGGCGAAGAGCATGACCATGTTGGGCCACACATCGAAATTCTTTTTGTTCTCCGGCGGGCCGAAGTAGCCGTCCGGTTCCTGGCTGGCCAGCGCGGCTTCGAGCCAGCGGCGCGCCTCTTTGATGATTCGCTCGTCCTTGAGGACATAGCCAAGATCGCCGAATCCCTTCAGCCAATAGGGTTCCTCTTCCCAGCCGCGCTTCTTCAGGGTCAGCCAGCCGCTGTCGTCGCGCAGCCACTCGCTGACCTCGCGCAGCCGGCCCGTCATGCCGTCCGCCATCAATTGCAACTGATGGCGCAGCCATCCTTTGGGTGCGATGTTGCCGATGGGAAGTTTCATGAGGGAACTAGGCGACAGAGGCTCGCGATTGCCGACGTAGAATGCGTTGCCGCCTTTTGTCGGCAATGCCTTTACGTTGCGGATGTCGGCCTTGTCCTGTGCGACCGCTGAGCCAGCCATACAACCGATCAGCAGCAGAACGAGAAGAAATCGTTGTCGGAACATCCTTGGTTTCCTCCTTTATAGGAATCTTCAAAAAGTATGAACCGCACAGATTGCAGAGTGCTACTTCCTTTCATAAGTATGGTGACGCAATTGTTTTTGACAGGATCACAGGATAGACGGGATGCCGGGAAATCCTGTCTATCCTGTGAGTCTCTTTGGCCCGCCTCTGTTTCTTGCATGCGCGAGGATCGAAGGCACTGCCAACCGCATCGCCCACTGCAAATTCCCTTCTCGGCAGAATGGTTTGCCGATTCGAAGATCCGGTATTCTCTGCGATGGTTCCGGCTTTATTCCGATACTCATCGAGCCGAGATGGATTCACGGGATGCTCTTTGATTCCCACGATCAAATCCCGTGAATCCTGTGATCCTGTCAAAGCACTTCTTTTCTGTTCCATGCTTCCGTGTATCTACGAACAAATGCATTATGCAGAGATTCTTCAAAAAACAAATCAAAAAACCTCAATTTGCTTTCGCCCACCGATAGACTTCGATCTCACGGAGCGTCGGCGTTTCTTTGGCTTTCTCGATGGTCAGCCGGAGGCGTTTCGCCTCGACCGCCTTCGGGAGGCTAATCGTTCTTGGGTGACCCATGCTCGTGCCGCGAGCGATCTCGTCCGCTTTCTCGAAACCCGCTTCCAGTTTCCACGCCTCAATCCTTCCGCCGAATTCGATGACCTCATCAATCACCACGCGGTCGAACGTGACGGGCTTCTCCCAGTCGAGTTCAATCCAACAGCCGGACTTCTCGGTTCGGGCGCTGTTCCAGCGCGTGGCGGTCTCTCCATCGTTGACGCATTCGGCCTTGTAGTCGGGACTCCAGATCGAAGACGCCTTGGCTTTGGCGCGCAAGGCCAGATTCTCAGGCGGAGGAACCTGGAGTCGTACTTGTACTTGGCGCGGCGATCCCTCGATGCCCTTCGCTTCAATCACGACATTGCCCCTCCAGATCGAACCGGGTTCGAGACCCGACGGATCAGCAGAGACAGCAAGTCTAGCCTGTTGTGGCCAGCCGCTCAATTTGCCGCCAGGTGGCAAGACGCGAATTCGCGAGTCGGACGCGCGCGCCTCCCAGGTGAACCCTCCCTGTCCCAAGTTCACAACACCGATTTCCGCCGTCATGCCCGGTCGCAAATTGCAGACAGGTGGTGCAACATCGAGACGGGGTGCGAGGATTTCTTCGAAGGGAACCGTCCATTCAACCGTGCCGCTTTTCTCCGGAATTATCCTAAGGCGAAAGAGCCCACCTGTGCTAGGGATTCTGCCGCTCCCGGCAAAAGAGAATGATGTGGTCCTATCGTAATTACCGGTGGCAAAAACAAGTTCGTAGGGATCGCCAGCGATGACGTGAGAGGACTTGCCTCTCAGAATCCAGATGTGCGCCAGGTAGTCGGGTGTGTCCACCGACTGCACATGGGCGAAAGAGCGTTTCGCGCCAACCTCGTCCAAATCGAGACCACCCTGGCTCAGATGGCGACTGGTCGAAACGAGAACCGGACGACCATCGGCGGGGGCAGGAGCGATCGAAAAAAGTTCGCCCTCGTGCGCCGCTAAAGCGCGGTGGATTTTCGCATCGCGGCGAAATCGGCCCAGATAGACCGAATTCCAATAGTCAAACACGTGAACCTCGTCGGCGTCGAGCGGCAGTCGCGAGAGATCGAGAACCTTTTCGCGGGGTTGGCCGTCGTAATTAAACAGTCCCACCACATCCCATATTCCCCACGGCTTCCCGACCTTCAGGTCGAACAGATCATACTTTCTCCAATCGTCAATCGGGTAGAGATTGACGGGACGAACGTCGAGCGTGGGATAGGACAGTTGCCAGACACGGCGGATCGCTTCGGGAACGCTGGTCCACACGTCGTCGGTGAGAAACTGCTGGCCGGTCAGAACGCGCGCCTGGGCGTTAAGGCGCGCCCGTTCGACGGTTGCTTTGTAAAGATTCGCCGCCGCATCGGGATCGCTCCACCACACGACATCGTTCAGGAAATTCCATTTCAAGATCACGTCAATGGCGTGGGCCTGATTGCCCGTGTCGCCGCCGGTGCGCGAGCCGTCGAGCAATCCCGCCGCTTCGAGCGGAATTCCCCAGCAGCCGTTGATGAATTTCTCCGGGCCGACGATCTCGCGCCCGATTGCCAGCCCTTTGCGGTAGCCCTCCACGCCGCCGCCGTCCATCGCCTTGCGATAGGCGCCGATCACGTCGGGCTGGCCGTCAATCTTGAAGAAATCAAAGTTCCACGTCTCGCTCGCCTTGCGCCACCACATCCCGAACCACTCTTTGGCGGCGTCGGGCTTCGTGACGTTGAGCGTGAGGCGGTCTTTGTAGGAAACCCCTCCGAATGTGCCGATCAGCTTTCCATCCTTATCGTGAATGAACCAATCGGGATGCTTGTCGGCCACCTCTTTGGGCGCGACGGTATAGGGCGTAAACCAAATTCCTGGGATCAGACCTTTGGATCGAATGTAATCCGAAATCTCGCGCATATACTTGTCGTTGTCCGTGTAGTAATTGTCATCGAGTTGGAAAACGAGGGTCTCGGCATAAGGCAAGAGGTGCTTGGCCACCCAGTCAATATTGGGATTGAGCCATTCTTTGGTTTGGGCGGGATTGCCCTTCCAGCCTTCGATGCCATACCAGGTCATCGCGACGACCGGCGCGGTCTGCCAGCGGGAGCGTTTCGCGATGGGCGCATAGTGCGCGATCTTCAGTGCGTCGCGATAGTAGTTGCGGCGCAGACTGACACGAAGAAGGGGCTTGCCGGCGGGAGCTGAGGATTCAATCCCCCATCCGTTCTTGGATTGCTGCCATCGCGCTCCGCCCGCGGAATCGAGCGTGAGGGCAAGATCGCTCTTGGGAACGAACAGCGAACGGGCGCGCGCGATGTCGGCCGGACCGAGCCGCGTGACGAGGACGCCTTGGTCGTCTTTGCGCTGATCGTCGAGCATGGCGATCAGGGCGTCGCGAGAAGCGATTGGGGCGCGGACTTGAAGGGTGGCTGAACCTACGAATTCGCCTTCTATACGAACCTGAAATGTTTCTCCGGCGGTGAAGTGAAGCGTAAACGCGCCGGCGAATTCGAGACGGAGTTCGGCGGCGCCCGAGGTGTATGTCTGCGTGTAGATCAGGTTTCTGTCGTCCGAGAAAACATTGCGGTCGCCCACTTGCGCCCAGACCATGCCCCGATCGAGGAGGACGTCTCCGTTGCGATCCTGCCAGGAGAATGTGCGCGTCTTGGCATCGAACTTGACGCCGCCGGCCGCGGCGCCATCCGCTGCCATTGTGTTCGAGGCTGCAATTGCCAAGAATGCCACAAGCGCCGAGATGGCCGTTTTCATCGTTTCACGCCTCCGTTCGTTTTGGAGTGCGGCGGTCCGACGCCGTGTTTGTTTTCGCAAACCCCATTGTCCAAAGCAACCGCTCATTCTCACGCGGGGAGACGAAGAACAGCGGAACATTGCATTACTTGCGCACCGATTTATGCGATACTTTAAGATAGTGGGTTTGGAGTCCAGACTTCAGTCTGACTGTTACTTCGTTTCTCTACCGAACCTCTTCGGCTTGTGGAATTCCAATCGGAAATGAAGAGGAAGAAGGCATGCTGAAAGAATGGACTCCAAACGTGGCGGTTTTGACAGGTTGCCAACCTATCCTACGCTCATCGCTGCGTGAACTCGGCGTCTATGGCGTCGTCCTTGCCGCCGGCGGCGGACGGACCACTGCCCGGGGTCGAGCCTGCCGAACTGCCCGCCGACCCGCCCGCCTGCTGGTAGGCCGCCGCCGACAAGCCATGGGCCGCTTGCTGCAAATCGCTCGTCAACTGCCGCATCCGCTCGACCGGCGCTTCGTCTTTGACCGCCTGGCGAATGTCGCCGATCAGTTGCTCGCAGCGCGCTTTCTCGTGGACCGGCACCTTGTCGCCCAAATCATGCAACATCCGTTCAACCTGATAAGCCAGCGAGTCGGCCTCGTTGCGCGCCTCGACGGTCTCGCGGCGTTTCTTGTCCTCGGCCGCGTGGGATTGCCCCTCGTTCACCATCCGCTCGATCTCGTTCTTGTCGAGATTGGTCGAGCCGCTGATCGTGATTTTCTGCTCCTTGGCGGTGTCCTTGTCGCGGGCCGAAACGTTGAGAATGCCGTTGGCGTCAATGTCAAACGTCACCTCGATCTGCGGCACGCCGCGCGGCGCCGGACGAATCCCCTCGAGTTTGAAATGGCCCAACTGACGGTTGTCGCGGGCCATTTCGCGCTCTCCCTGGAGAACAACGATATCCACCGCCGGCTGACTGTCGGCGGCCGTCGAAAAAATCTCGGCCCGTCGGCACGGAACCGTCGTGTTGCGCTCGATGAGTTTGGTCATCACGCCGCCGAGCGTTTCGACGCCGAGCGAAAGAGGCGTCACGTCGAGCAGAAGGACTTCCTTGACTTCGCCCTTGATGATGCCCGCCTGGACCGCCGCGCCGACGGCAACCACCTCGTCGGGATTGACCGACATGTTCGGCTGCTTGCCGCCCGTCAGCTTCTTCACCAATTCCTGCACCGCCGGGGTACGCGTCGAACCGCCGACGAGAATCACCTCATCCAGATCGCTCGCGCTGATCTTCGCGTCGCCGATGGCCTGCTCGACCGGCCCCAGACAACGCTGCACAAGATGCCGCGTCAGATCATCGAATTTCGCGCGCGTCAGCGTCGTATTCAGGTGCTTGGGTCCCGACGCGTCCGCCGTGATGAACGGCAGATTGATCTGCGTCTGGACCATGGACGACAGTTCGCACTTGGCCTTTTCGGCCGCCTCATAGAGCCGCTGGAGCGCCTGGTGGTCGTTCCGCAGGTCAATGCCGTACTCCTTCTTGAACTCGTCGGCCAGCCAGTCCACGACGCACTTGTCGAAGTCGTCGCCGCCGAGGTGAGTGTCGCCCGACGTGGCGCGAACCTCGCAAACCCCCTCGCCCACCTCGAGGATCGAAACGTCGAACGTTCCGCCGCCGAGGTCGAACACCATCACGGTTTCGTTCTTCTTCTTGTCCATGCCATAGGCGAGCGCCGCCGCCGTCGGCTCGTTGATCACGCGCAGAACCTCGAGTCCCGCGATCCGGCCGGCGTCCTTGGTCGCCTGGCGCTGGGCGTCATTGAAGTAAGCCGGAACCGTGATCACGGCTTCTTTCACTCGTTCGCCCAAATACTTCGATGCATCATCCACCAGTTTGCGCAGAACCTGCGCCGAAACCTCCTCGGGCGCATGGAGTTTGCTGCGCACATTGAACCGCACGGCATCGTTCGGTCCCGCCTCAACCTTATAGGGAACAATCTTGATTTCCTGTTGCACCTCGTCGTAGTTGCGGCCGATAAACCGCTTGGCCGAGAAGATCGTCGCTTGCGGGTTCATCACCGCCTGTCGCTTGGCGATCTGGCCGACCAATCGCTGGCCGTCGTCGGTGAACGCCACCACCGACGGCGTCGTTCGCATCCCCTCGGCGTTGGCAATCACGACCGGCCGGTCGCCCTCCATCACGGCAATACAGGAGTTTGTGGTGCCCAGGTCTATTCCAACCGCTTTTGCCATCTTGCTCTACCCCCTTGCGTTGCGCTCGGTTCGCCCGACCTTGCAGTCGAGCATGCGCGGCGGGATTTAATCGTCCCGCCCCTAAATATCTGGAAAATGCGACATCAGTCGCATTTGATTGCATAATGATCAAAAGACATGCCAACGAACTGTAGTTGTGCTAAACCGTGTAAAATCAAGTAAATTGGATCAACGCAGAACCGGTCCGATGGAAAACTTGGTGATCTGCAACGTCGCATGCGACAGAACGGACATGGGAATTGGGCAAATGAGTGGGTGAATGGAGAACTTTTGGAACCGGCTGGGACGCTGGAAAATGTGTAGAAACAAGCACATACGCTGCCCAATTCTTGTTCACTCCTGCACTGAATCAATCATACCCAAAATCGTGCTTTCTCATGATACAACCGCTAAACCCCGTAAAACCGGAGATTTGCAATATCTCTTTGGATGGAGTTCCTGCAGTTGGGCCGGGCGCAGAAATTGCGATGAATCCTACTTGACTATAAACAGTAAAGAAACAGAAGGTGTATTTGGAACAATGACAGCCGGAACCGTGCGCTAAGAAAGTCGGAACATGATCCGGAAAAAGGTTCCAACACCAAGAGGCGGGCGAATTGCAAGATCGGGAACGGACCGCTCAACAGGTGGGTTTTCACTCCTGGAGATCATGATCACATTGCCGATCCTGGCGATCTGCGCTCTCGCGTTGGTTTCGGTGACGGTTTTCGCCAGCCGCCTGTCGCGAATCGTTTGCAACCAGATTGCGGCCAAGAATATCGCCCAAAGCTATTTCGAACGGATGGCGATTGACGACTGGGCTCATGTGACATCCGCCAACTACCCCTCGGTCACACTGACCACCAGTCCGCCCCTCTACCTTGACAATGTGCGCAAATCGAAATGCGCCGTGGACATCGTCATCACCGGCAGCGGCACGGCCGATTCGGGCTCGGCCAGTTCATTGGTGGACAACGATGCCGGCTGGACACCCGACGAGTGGCGCGGCAACGCGCTGCTCTTGATACACGGGACGGGGCACGGCCAGAGGGCCCAAATTACCGGCAACACCGTCAACACTCTGATGGTGGACACCGCGCTAAATCCGGCGCCGGCCTCCAACACGCAATATGCCATCAACGGCGGCAAGACCGTTCGAATCACGACCCGCTGGACTTATTTGGGAAAAGAGTATCGCGCGAAAATCGAGTCGCTGGTCATTGATTGGGGACCGAGGCGTTAGGAAGGAGATGGAATCATGTTTCGAGGGTTGCCGATTCGGTCGTCGCCGTCCCAACGCGGCATGACGCTGATGGAGATCATGCTCGTGTGCGTCCTCGGCGTTATCCTCACGACAGCCGTCATCATGTTCGGAACCTTTATGGCCAAAGTGAACAAGTCGTCCTTCTCGCAGTTGAAGTTCAGCCTCAATAGCAAGCGAACAATCGAGAACATCGCCAAGGTGATCCGATACGCCAAGTCCATCCAAGTCACCGAGAGCGGCAATCGGTTGCTGTGCACGGACGACGGCAATATCACGAGCGCCATTTACTACAGAGATGAGGATGGAAATCCGAACACGCTTTCGAATAATCGGCTCCGCTATATCTCGAACATTGCCGCGTCAGACGCCCGCGCCGAGGTGATCGGCCGCTACATCTCGCCGTTCCCCGGCAAGCCGATCTTTGCCTATCTCGATCGCACGAGCGCCGTCGAGATCAACTTCCGCGTGGGCGACCCCAGCGGTCTCCCTGAAGCCGTGTATCACGTCGAAACCGGGCCGGGACCCCAGGGTCTGGACGTACGAACCGCGTTCGGACCGCGCAACAGCTACCTTTATTGAGAGAAGGGGAAACGCCATCATGAAACCGCGAAGCCGAAAAAACCGGGGCAGCATTCTGATGATTACCATGATCATTATTCTGCTGGCTGCCATTGTGGCCACCGGCTTGGCGGGCCTGGCCGTCTTTGAGTTTGCCGATGTGTCTCGTTACGAGATTTACAAAAACGAATTCGAAGTGGCCGAAGCGGTTCTGGCCAAGGCGTTCGCCGAAATCTGCTTCCTCGTCGAATATACGGCACCGAACCTGGCTACCGAGATCGCCAACATCCAGCCCCCCGTCTGCAAGGGCTATGTGGTCAAGAACTTCGCAATTAACAAGATGTCCGAGGGCTACGAAACGATCACCAACCCCGGCAGTCCCTGGAACGGGATGTATCTCTATGTTGCTCACTACCGGGTCACCGCGCGGGTCCATCAGGACAGCAACACCGCGTCTCGTTTCAAACATCCGGGCGTGCAGCTCAGCCAGGATCTCGATCTGCAATACATTCCTCTCTATCTGTTCGCGATCTTCTACACCCCCAACCTCGAGATTCACCCCGGCATGCCCATGGTGGTCAACGGTCGAGTCCACTGCAACGCCACGATGTATTGCGCTTCCGGTGGTTCGTCGCTGAAGATCCAAGACTACGTCACGGCGGTCGGCAACATCATTCATGGGGCCAGTTCGCCGTCGGGTATGGTGCCGGGAAAGGGGAACGATTCATTCACCAACGGATCAAGCGACGTCAGCATGTGGGATGGGAGCAAGTGGATTGACCACAGCTACGGCAACTGGGCAACCGTGGCAACCAGCCGGTGGGAAAACCACGTTTTCGATTCGGCTCACGAAGTCGAAGTTCTCAAGCCAGCCATTCCTCGCCTCGCGGATTCCGCAGGCAATCCCGACGCTCATGCGTTGATTGAGCGGGCCAATCCCAGTTCGCCGGATGAAGCGCCCGGCACCAGCCTGAGGCAGGAGAAATTCGAATACAAGGCGGGCTTGAAAATCGTCATGAATCCCAGCACGGGAATTGTGGAAGGATACGATCAGGCCGGCAACCCGGTCAGTTTGACTTACCCCGATCCCGCGGACCCAGCGAACACCAAATCCATCGTTTTCCAGAGCACGTTCGATGACGTTCGCGAAGGGAAAACGGTGTCGAGCCTTGATGTCAACATCGCCAATCTGATCGAAAGCGGCAAGGCGCCCGAAAACGGGATTCTGTATCTTTCCAACGAAGGCGAGGCGGGCGTGGTCCGCGTGACCAATGCGTCCAAGCTCCCTGCAAGTATTTCGAACGGGTTCTCGATTGCGACCGACGATCCTCTGTATCTCAAAGGGGACTTCAACACGGTGGAAAAGAAGTGTGCTCTGATCGCTGCCGACACCGTTGCCGTTCAGTCGAACTCCTGGAACGACGCCAATAGCAGCTCCGGCAACTTCTCCAAGCGCATTGCCGGCGAAACCACTGTGAATGGCGTCGTGTTCCAGGGACTTGTCCCCAGCCAAGAGGTCGGAGGCACGAAGCATTACAGCGGCGGAGTGGAGAACTTCTTCCGCTTTATGGAGAACTGGAGCGGAGTCAATTTCCGCTTCAATGGCTCGCTGATCTGCATCTGGGAAAGCACGAAGGCCAGGGGATTTTGGGGCAGGTCCTTTGTCTATTCGCCGCCCATTCGTACTTGGGCATGGGACTCGATGTACGTTGGGTCGAGCGGTCCGCCCGGTTGTACCCGCGTCTTTCGTGTTGTGCGCCGCAACTGGAACGTTCGCTCTCTGTAAGGGGGAATTGCTGTATCCGATACCAGACGTGCCATGCCGTGGGCTACGGCAGTAGTGGAGCCAACGACAGCGACATAATGCAACAGAACCAGACGTTGAAGGTGCCCGTATATGACCACAATAAGATCAACACAATCGCCCAGCAAAAGGTGCGCTACTACAAGCGGCATTGTCGTTGGAGCGAAAGAAACGATCCAAAGCATGGGTAAAAAGAGGCTCATCTCATTGCCCATTTTTTATGCATTCGCACAATATGGAGGATGGACGACTTGCGTTTGGGGGTGCGATGAACCTCAAAACCGCGCTCGATTTCAGTTTACATCCCCCAAGCGACCTTGGCACAAAACTTGAGAAGAGATAGGATTCGGAAGAAGAATAACGTGGAAGGACACCCCGCAATGAAAACTCAGGAGCAAGCCGGGATGAACAAAAGGAGATCGGCCTTCACGCTGGTCGAGGTGCTCGTCGCTCTGGCTGTTTCGGTCGTCATGGTGATAGGCATCATGCAGCTGATGAGTTTCAACTTCATCTACCAGAACAACCAGGAGCTGCGAGCGAACGCCATAGACATGATGGCTTTTGAACTGGAGAAAATGAAACGGCAATTCGTCTTCACGGTGAACCCTTACAGCCTGACCGTTGACGACAACCGAACCCCCTACAATCCCAACGACGACACGCCGTGCACGATGACCGTGCGGCTGTATGACCGCACCGGCACCGTATATGCTTCGGCGCCGACGGGCAAGGATCGAGTTCGGGTTGTCATGAACATCGAGTGGCGCGGCAGAGGCAGATTCTCGAAGAATACCTACTCGGAGCGCCTGATCGGCTATCTCATTCCCTAAGCAACAGGAGAATGTCATGAAAACCGGAACACACACAAGACGCAAATGCGCCGGCATGACCATGCTGGAGTTGATGGTCACTGTAGGCATCCTGGGGATCTTGTTTGTGGCCGTCGCTTTTTTGGAGTCCACAACGGTTCGCCAGACGGTTACGCTGTATGGCGATGCGCGGACACTGCAACGCGCCCATCTCGCTCTCCAATACATTCAGTATAGGCTCTATACGGCCGAAGTGAGCACCCCCGTTGTTAAGGACAGCGGGCAAACTCTGGAGTATAAGGATCCCAACAAAGCCGGAGTGACCAGTGCGATCAAGCTGGCCAAGGGCAAGATTTACTACTATGATGATATCACAAAGCCGCCCACGACGCCCGGCCAGGGCATCGGCATCATTGACGACCTTCAATTCCAGGTCCTGGGCGCCGGCAATGGGGTGCGCGTGACGATTAAAACGCTTCAGAAGTATTCGTGGAAGTTGGATCGGCCCTATACGCTGCGAAACGATATCACAGTCCGCAACTAGCGGGCAAGGAGGTTGGACAATGAAACGGCGCAACGAACAAGGTTCGATTCTCATCGCACTGATCGTGATGCTCGTGGTGGTGTCCATGGGAGGTGTGGCCCTGACCTTGACGCTTCAAGACTACGCCCAGTCCACGGTAAAAAGGCGCGATGAGCTGCAGGCCTTCTATGCCGCCGAGGCGGGCGCTCTCGAGGTCATCGGATGGTTCAACATGAAGGGCGCACCTTTGCTCACCGCCGCTCCCTCGCTGGCGCCCCTGTTCGTGAAAGACTCGGACGACAGCTACACCGCCCTGCTGGCCCATCTGGCAGGCAGTTCCATTGATGTTGCCACATACAACTCGTCGCTCTTGCCGGTTTTGCGCGATACCAAGAGCGTCGAGCGGGCGCGGGTCAGCGATCTCAAGATCCTTCCGCCCACGCAGCCCAATCCCCCAATCCCCTACTTGCTGTGCATCGTTCACAGCGAAGGGGAAGTGTCGCGAACGAAAAGCCGCAAAGTAGCCGTTCTCTATGTGGCCTATCAGCGCTTGAAACTCGAGGGCTCTCCCGGCGTGATCGTCAGCGAAACCGCCGGCGCCTCGCTTGGGGGCAATGCCAACGGCCATTGGGGCGAGATGTGGTCCCATATGAACCTGAGAGTTCTCAATTTGTCGCAGGTTCCGACGCAAGCGCAAGACCCGTGGTTGAAATACCGTTCGGAGGCCAGCATCGAATTCAATTCCACGTGGAAAGTGCCCAAGTGGGGCAAGCCTTATGTCGCCGGCAAATCCGGCGATATTGTGACCGGGACCAACTATCCCTGCCAGGGCGTTGCGTACGGCAGTATCGGCACGGACTACGGCACCATGATGGAGCAAAACCAAACGCTGAAATGGCCCACGTACGACTACGCCATGATCAAGAAGATCGCCCAGAAATATGGACGCTACTACGGCACCGACAAAGCGGGCAATGTGTATCGAAACGGCATCAAGGACGCCGCACACTTGGTCTCGGATCTCGGCGCCGAGCTGAACGTAGCGGGCGCTCGCGGCGCCAACTGGCCGAACGTGGATTATGAGGTTGTGATGGTGGACACATTTGACGGCAACCCTCCCGCGGCCGACTTCTCTAACCTTGCGACTGTGAGCCTGAGTGGCGGCGGGGGTAATGTATCCTGGAAAGGGCTCTACTACATGGCGGTCAATTTCAATGTCGCTGGTTTGGGAACGGGAGGCATTCCCGCTATTCCTGTCGAGAAACCCGACAAGTCGGCGGACGCACTCAATGCCTTCATGGATGGCCTCCTGTATATAGCAGGCTATTGGGACGGCTCAGGCAACCCGTGCGCGTTCGGCAGTGTCGTTGTCGAGAACGGCTTTCGCGGCACCGGCACGCTGGACGTTTACTACAACTGGCGCATCAAGGATGGATTCCCCGTTCACATCAATTCGCTCGTTGATCTCAAGCGCTGGAAGATACAGGACTGACACCAAGGTCAGCGCATGGCCTGACGGCAAGGCTTCCATGCATGGACAGAGGGCATCGAGGGGCGCGGCGCAACGAGCGCTGCGCCCCTCGGACGGCTTTAGCGCGCGTTTCTCACCAATCAATAATAGAGACGACAGACTGTAGCCGCCGAAGTGATGAGGCGGACCGCTTCAGAGCGAACCCCGTCCGCCTAATCACTTCGGCGGCTACAGTTCGTTGTGAGAAATCCGGGTTAGGGACAAGACGTGAGAGTTCCGTCCGTGGCCATGGGCCACGAGCGGCGACCGTGCCGTTCCTGCCGACTTGAAACCTGAAACTTGAAACCTGAAAACGGCGAAGTATTTCCCGCCCGTAACTTCTTGTTCCACGCTTCTTCTTAGAGCGTGTGTGAAAAGGCGCTCAGCCTGAAGGGCTGACAGGAAATAGCCTGGGGCAACGCCCCAGGAAACCAACGCTCCTACATCGGTTCGACCCTGTAGGGGTCGAAGAAAAGTGGCACCCTTACAGGGTGCAACCTGGGATGGGCCACTTTCCTGGGGCGTTGCCCCAGGCTATTTCCTTCAACCCTTTCAGGGTATATGATAGACGCATCTCCAATCGCTGGCGACCTTTCACACACGCTCTTAGAGCCTATCCGAAAACCCAAACAGATCGGGTGATGGCTTCGGACGGAGCAGTTTGCACCCGGCTTGAGCCGGGGCGAGCCGGACACTGACCGCTGGTAGCCAGCCGGCCTCGGCCGGGCTTTCCTCGGACCAGCAAAAAGTCCGGAGTTCTGCACGGGCGGGCAGAAAAAGTCCGG
>Ga0315277_10004228_pt1 | contig 19234 bp, 18 predicted proteins | sample YL17G05_15_MG_FD_203695 | JGI IMG/M metagenome (GOLD analysis project Ga0315277, IMG submission 203695) | Sediment microbial communities from Yellowstone Lake, YNP, Wyoming, USA - YL17G05_15 | ecosystem: Environmental > Aquatic > Freshwater > Lake > Sediment | place: USA: Wyoming | collected...
GGTGTGAAATCATTTTCTGGCAGCTATGCGGCAATGGCATTTTGCAGGTTCCAGTAAGCCTTCCATTGTCCGCCTGATGTGAATCGTCCCGTTGCCGGTAAGATGTTGTACTGACTGAGGCCCTTTATTTCTCCAATGTTGCCCCTTCTTGTCCTTCCGAGGGGGGAAAAACCGCTTGAGCGGCTTGGGTACGCAACTGAATTGCCTTTTCGTAAACCTCTTGTCGAAACCTCGCCATTGCATCACGCACCAACTCCTCGCTGCCGGAAATCACCGCTCCATCAGGCGCCCCATTCACTGCACCGCTGACCAGTTGGACCAGCTTTCGATAGTCGGCATCCGTTGCTTTGGCTAACTGTTCTGGTGTGATTTTAACGTCTTTGTCCATAACCTTATCGCCCTTTAGAAATACAAAAACAGTCCACCCTAAATACGGACTCATAAGGCCAGTATACAAAGCCACTTACAGAGCGCCAGAAAAAATTTCACACCCCCCTGACTATTGCAAGCATGATATACTGTACGGACTGCCATAATTCTGATAGCGCCTCGGCAGCAGCGGGTCCACACGGCTCCAACTACCCGAATCTCCTGGCGCATCGCTATGAAACTTCTGATCTTACGCCGGAGAGCGAATTCTCTTATGAACTCTGTTACAATAGATGTCACAGCAGAAATAGCATCCTTAATAATGAAAGCTTTCCAAAACACAGTGAGCATCTGAAACAGGCAATACCCTGCTCCGCGTGCCATGACGCACACGGCATCAACTCAATCCAGGGGACTTCCATAACAAGCAGCCATCTGATAAACTTTGACAGTAGTATTGTCGGCGCCGACCCGGATACGGGGCGCCTGGAGTTTCAGGACTTGGGCATCTTCAGAGGTCGATGCTGGTTAATGTGCCACGACAGGAAGCACTCGCCGGAGGAATACTGACGCCGGGAACAATCGGCTTTTCCGGCTTCAGACCAGAGAGGAGCCGATTTGAATTGAATTTGACATCCGACATAATTAAAATGGAGCCGCAAACCTATGAAAACTAAGACGTTCATCAAGACCTTGATAGGTGTGTTTGTTATCGGCGGCGGCGTGGGGTACTTTATGTTTCAGGCCATGCAATCCTCATGGGCATACTACTATTCGGTGGATGACTTCGTGGCCAGCAGCAATGCCGCCAGGAGCAATTCACTGCGGATCGCCGGCAGGGTCAAAGAGGACAGCGTGGTCCGTGACGCGGAAAAAATGCTCTTGACTTTTGCCCTGGCCGGCTCAAAAAGCCAGGTGCCCGTTCACTACGAAGGCTCTGTGCCGGACAATTTCGCCGAGGGCAAGGAAGTGGTCGTTGAAGGCCGCTTGGACGCCGCCGGCGTCTTCCAGGCCAATACGCTCATGACAAAATGTGAATCCAAGTACAAAACGAAAGTCGATTAATGTTGGATTTAGGCCGTTTCGCCCTTTTGCTTGGGCTGTTCTTAGGCGGTTACGCAGTCATAGTCGATTTGCTCGGCGCCTGGCGCAATGATTACGGTTTCATAAAGAGCGCCCGCAACGCAACTGGGATGTGCTTCGTTTGTCTGAGCGTGGCGATTACAGCCCTGTGCATATTGCTGATCAGAAGCGATTTTACGATTGAATATGTCGCTGAGCACACATCGAGAGTGCTTCCCTTTCAGTATAAGATAAGTGCGCTGTGGGCGGGCGCCTCGGGTTCACTGCTGCTTTGGCTGTGGATACAGGTAGGTTTCGTGGTCCTTGTGTATTGTGTGCGCGAATCCAAGCACAGTATCTTCATGGCCGACGCCCGTGCCGTCGCCAATATTGTGAACGTCTTTTTTTTCATCATTTTGATCGCCGATAGAAGCCCATTCAAACTCAGTGCCGTTGTCCCGTCGGATGGAGCCGGCCTTAACCCATTGCTGCAGCATCCGGCAATGGTCTTGCACCCGCCAATCCTCTTTATCGGTTACGCGGGCTTCCTTGTTCCGTTTGCGTGGGCCTTCGGCTGGCTCAAAGTCAATTCGCAGGATGCTTTTCCCCCGCTCTTCAAGACCGCCGGGCAATGGGCCCTGCTGGCCTGGCTGTTTCTGACGGCCGGCATTGTCTTGGGCGCATGGTGGGCTTATGAGGAGCTGGGATGGGGCGGCTACTGGGCATGGGACCCGGTTGAGAATGCCTCGCTTATGCCGTGGCTCACTGCAACGGCTCTTTTGCACTGTTTCAGGACCTACAAGCAGCGCTCTTCAACCGCAACGTGGACGATGGTATTGAGCAACGTCACTTTCAGTCTTTGCGTCTTCGGTAGATTCCTCACCAAGTATGGTTCGCAGCTTTTCGAAAGCGTTCACACCTTTGGCGAGCCCGGGCTTGGAATCTTGTATCTTGTGCTGCTAATCCTTCTATGGGCAATTGCCGCCGTGCTCATGATACGAAACCACCTGCGCAACAAGAAGGATCCATCCCAGCTCGCGGCAAAGACAAACAAATTTGTAGTATTCAATAACTGGCTGATGGTCCTGCTGACAATAGTAATATGCGTCGGGACGCTGTTCCCGTTCCTCAGTAAAATCGCCATTCGACTCGTAGGCCTGGTATTCCCGAAAGCGCACTTGCCCACCGGCGCGCCATCGTGGACGCCCCAGTCCTTCACCAAGGTTACGGCCCCAGGCGGGCTGCTTATCCTCCTGTTTATCAGCCTCTGCCCATACCTCTTGGCGCACGGCTTGAAAAAGAGTTGGCGCAGCATTCTGGCCGGTCTGGCGGCTGTTGCGGCGATTGTTGCCTGGCTGCGGACTTGTTCGCTCGAAGCCCCCTTCCCGGACGGCACATCGGCTGCTGTCGGATGGATTGCCCGATGGCTCGCAAGCGGGTCGCCGGCAATCCCGTGCTTCATATTCTCAGGTCTCCTGCTCGTCAATCTCATTGCTGATTTCGTCCGTCACGAAATTAAGATTGCATCCGGCAGGAAGGCCGGCTCGGCGCCGGCCCGAAGTCTCCGCTGGTATGGCGCAAGATTCGCTCATTTCAGCGTCGCGCTGATCTTCATCGGTATCGCCGGCTCCGCGGGTTACGACAGTGAGGTTAGAGTGGCGCTGCGACCGGGCGAGAAGGCGAGTATCGGCAGATACGAGTTAACCTTCGAGAGACTCAGCGCCGAACATGGCCCGAACTTCACCTCCGCAATAGCACATATTTCCGTTTATGACGGCCAGGAATTCTTAGCGGAATTGAGGCCCGCCAGGGAGCACCATAAAGTCAGGGGAAGCAACGTCGTAAGCGAGGTGGATGTCAGACGGACGCTCGCCGGAGACCTGTATCTGGTCTTGGAGGACGTGGACCAGACCCGGGACCTCATAAACCTTCGAATTGCGATAAAGCCCTTGATAAACTGGATTTGGATTGGAAGTTTTGTTATGATTGTCGGCGTCGTTGCCGTCTTGATTGCATCCTACAGGCGAAAAACAGCAGTGTTGCAGGATCACGGAAAGGACACGCAGTGAGCTATCTCAAATGGATACTTCTGGCCGTCTGCATACTGTTTGTGGTATTGCCGTTGTTGTCGAAACGGTCCGACGAAACAGATTAGAGAAAGGCAGGTCTTCGTGAGGCATTTCCTCCCGGCAACGATAATATCCGTCATCTTATGCCAGGCCCTTCTCGCCGGCCAGGAAGCCCGGACCACGACTCTGACCGTTGAAGTAGTCAACGAGACAGTCAACGGAACCGCCGTGACGGGCGATGCGGTAATCGTCCAGCTATATGAACAAGGTGAGCTGCTGCGCACCCTGGAAGGCGCAGTCGCCGCCGACGGCAAAGTCGTCTTCGAGAATATCCCTGCCGGGGATAAAATTGTCGCCTTGCCTCGTTCCAGACATGATGAGATGATGTTTAGCGGCTCTCCGGTTGCCCTGAAACCGGCTGAAGATGGGCACTCAGCGCAGGTCCAAGTCTTCGACACGTCCGATGACAAATCAAAAATATCAGTTCAGACCCATCATTTCATCGTCAAGAACACGCCCGATGCCCTGGTCTTCACGGAGTACATGCAGCTCGTAAACTCCTCCAGCATGGCTGTTAGCTCGAAAGAAGAAGATGCCCGGGGCAGGGCCGTCGTCTTGGAGATAGAGCTTCCAAAAGGATTCAAAGGGCTTGAATCCCTCGGCTATTTCGAGCAGGACGCCCTCGTTGTAACTGATGAAGGCTTCTATGATACAATGGCTGTGCCGCCGGGCGAGCATCAGGTCATGTTCTCATACGCTCTCGATAAGACCTCCGGCGCTATTGACGTTGTTAAGGGGATTACCCTGCCGACGTCCAAATTGGTCGTCTTTGCTGAATTGGGGCAAGCGTCGCTTCAGGGCCTTGGCGAGTCCAAGAGTCAGGCTATGGGCCCGGATGGGGCTGAGATCCGCTATTACACGCGAGACAACCTCAAGCCGGGAGAGAAAATCGCCTTCAGAATTACGGGACTCAGCGTCGAAAATTCCGGGGCGACTACCTGGGTCGTGTTGGCGGCGGCCTTTGGCGCAGTCATGATTCTGGTTGTATTGCGCCTGCGCGCTAGTAAGAGCCGACCTTGAATGTGCCCTTGGCTTTCGAATTACGGGCAATATGACAGAATATAAACAAAACGAGCTTCACAAGAACGCCGCCGTAGGAATCAGTTCGGTGAGCAAAGCCTTTGCTGCAAGGCCCGTCCTGCAGAGGATAGACCTTGATGTGCAACGGTCGCAGTCGGTTTGTCTGTGCGGCGTCAATGGCGCAGGCAAAACCACGTTGCTGCGCATTATCGCCGGCCTCTTGCACCCTGATGCCGGGTCCGTCAGCCTTAATGGATATAGCCTCAGAAAGGATCCGGGTAAAGCCAAGCCCCAGCTCGGCGTGATTTCACACAAAAGCATGGTGTACCCCGATCTGACGGTTTCCGAAAATCTCTCCTTTTTCGCCACCCTTTACGCCGTTAAGGACAGCGCCGTTCGCGTGAAGGAGCTTATCCACGACGTCGGGCTTCACGCTTACAGGTACGACAAGGCCCGTATCCTCTCGCGGGGGCTGCTGCAGCGCTTGGCTATAGCCAGGGCCTTGGTGCACCGGCCGAAAATCCTGCTCGCCGATGAGCCGTTTACCGGCTTGGACTCTGAGGCGTCGAAATACCTCATCTCCGTCTTTGCAGATTTCACAAGTGCAGGCGGCACAATCATAATGACAACGCACGACATAAACGCCGGTTTGCAGTGCTGCCGCCGCGTAGTGGTGCTGGATAACTGCCGTATCATCTTCGATGCAATGGCCTCCGACATAAAGACGGATGCCTTTGCCCAGGATTACCTCGCGTACGCAAGGAGCGGAATGTGAATTATTTCTGGTCCAGTTTCAAGGCTATATTCGTCAAAGACATCGTGACGGAGTTGCGGGCCAAGCGCGTCCTGCCAACGATGATACTCCTTGGCATGCTCATCGTCTGGATATTGCGCATAGTCAGTGAAGCTTCACCCGAAAGTGCGGCTGTTTTCGGCTCAGCCGCCCTTTGGATCGCGTTTCTCTTTTCAGGCCTTCTGGCGCAAGAGAGGTCGTTTGCGACCGAGCAGCACCAGGACTGCATTTACGGCCTGCTGCTGGCCCCGGTGGACGTGGGAACGATCTTCTTGGCAAAGCTTCTCGTCAACGTGGTGATACTGTGCATCTTCGAGATTATTATCGTCCCGGTCGTCTTCCTGTTGTTCCGGATCGGCCCGCCGAGCAGTTGGCTCGGCTTGATTGTTGTCTTGCTGTTGGGCAATATCGGAATATCCGGCATAGGAACGTTGTTTTCGGCTATCGTCCAGTTCGGCGCTTCGCTCTTGAGTATAGTAGTGCTTGTGATATTCCTACCGATGATGGTGCCCGCCACGCTTGCGCTGCTTTTGCTCTTCGGCGTCGGCCTCGAGCAACTGCCCCCCTCGGGCGCATTGGCCGCCGTCGGCAGTTTCAAGACCGCGGTCGGCTACTTGGCGGCCTTTGACGCCGTCTTTACCACGGCCTGCTGGCTGCTCTTTGGGTTTGTAATACAGGAATAGGAGAAACAATATGCGGCGTGTTTTGTTCGCCCTGACACTTGTAATCATATTGGTCTCAACGTGGATGGCTTTTACGCTCGGCAAGGTCGCGCCGGATGCTGAGGGCCTCACCGTCGAGAAGAACATTATCTACGTTCACGTTCCCAGCGCTATTTGCACCACCCTCTGTTTTCTTGCGATACTTCTTGCCGGAGTCTGCTATTTGGCGACGGGCAAATTGAAATGGGATTACCTCGGCGCCGCCTGCGCCGAAGTTGCCTTGGTCTTTGCAACGGTCCTGAATGTCACCGGCTCGATCTTCGCGCGCCCGTATTGGAACACCTGGTGGACGCCGAGCCCGCGCCTTATAAGCTCGGCTATACTCTGGTTCCTGGGCGCTGCTTACCTGATTCTGCGGACCAGTATAACGAACCCGCGCTATCGCGCGCGTATCTGCGCGGTATTCGGCATAATAGCCTTTCTCGACGTCCCCATCGTATTTATCACGGGCCGGATGATGGAAGATATGCATATACCGAACGTTCGGTTCGAGTCTTCCTGGCAGAGCGCATCCTTCGGCCTCAGCATCCTGGGCATCGCATTGCTCGGGGCGCACCTGATCCGGCTGAAAACGCACATACTGCACTGCAGAGCCAAATTGGAAGGCGAATTGACCCCTTAGTGGAGATCGACAATGTTTTACCTTTGTCTTGCGGCATCCGCTGCCTGGTTGACTTATTTCGCGTACCTGTTTGTTCTGGATCGTCAGGTCAGGAACCTTCGCAAGAGGCTTGACGCCCGAACAGCAAGCTCCTGACCGTTTCACACGCTTGTTTTCAGGGCTGTTGCACCTCTCCAAAGCGCTGTCCACTGCCGGCGCTTGGCCAAACCAGGTGCTTTTCGTTCTCATCCCCCCGCACGCACAAATAAAAAGGGCCGCAGCATTACCGCCACGGCCCGGGTCTGATGCCTACGAATTCATAAACCCTTTACTTCTTCCGCTTGTCGTGCGGCGCACGTATCGTCACAACGCCTTCGGACGAATTTCCGCTCTCGTCCGTCGCCGTTCTGCGCGATGCGGAACGGCGACCCTTGAGTGAAGCTCAACGCACTCTTGTAGTCTGCAACAATCGAATCTATATGTTGTCATTCCGCACTTGATGCGGAATCCATTTCTTTAGAATCTGGATTCCCGCTTTCGCGGGAATGACAAGCCACAAATACAATATTGACAGCCTGCTACATATCTTGCCTCTATTTGCGGGCCTTGGCGATAATCACGATGCAGTCGCTGCCCTCAATGGCTGTCCCATCCAGTAATTCGCCTGTAAGGGCCACCTCCAGCACCTCGCCGTCGGCGACTTCGCCAAGCGCGTTGACAATATCCTGCGTATTGAACTTGAGCGACAGGTCGATGCAGCCGTCAGGCCCTGCGGTGGTGCACTCGCACTCGCCGCCATCCGCCGGGGTCGCCACGTCCTCAAAGTTGCTGCGAATCGGCGCAACGCCGGCCAAACGAATAGATGCAAGGTCAATTGCAGTTACATCAAACTCCGCCGTCCCGAGCACAGCAACCGGCAGAACGCCCTTACTCTTGACGTTAAGCGGATTCGGACAGCTTCCGGGCTTAATATCAACATCGATCTCGACCGAAACCTTGCACAGGGCAAGACTGTGAAATGCGCCTGCTACTATGGCGACAAAGTTGTTTCCGGCAGGCGGGATGGCCTCACCATGATCATTGTAACCCCAGCCGACAATACTACCGTCTGACTTAAGGGCAAGACTTTGATGCTCGCCTGCTGCTATTGCGATAAAGTTGTTTCCAGCGGGCGGGATGGCCTGACCATAACCATTCCAGCCCCAGGCGACAATACTGCCGTCTAACTTAAGGGCAAGACTGTGATAATATCCTGCTGCTATTGCGACAAAGTCGTTTCCAGCAGGCGGGCTTGCCTGACCAGAAGGAGATCCCGGCCCACTCCACGGATCTATGTTACTACCCCAGCCGACAATACTACCGTCTGACTTTAACGCCAAACTGTGGTAGCCACCTGCTGATATAACGACAAAATCATTGCCCGCAGGCGGAGTCACCTGACCATAATTATTCCACCCCCAGGCGACGATAGAACCATCGGATTTTAAGGCGAGACTGTGGAACGCTCCTGCCGCTATGGCGACAAAATCGGTTTCCGCAGGCGGATTCGCCTGACCATAATCATTCCCGCCCCAGCCGACGATACTGCCGTCCGACTTTAACGCCAAACTGTGGTAGACACCTGCTGATATAACGACAAAATCGTTACCCGCAGGCGGTGTCGCCTGACCAAAATCATTGTAGCCCCAGCCGACGATACTCCCTGTCCCCGCAGAAGCGATGGTCGGTGTTAAACCCGTAACAACTGCAGACAAAACCAGGTAAATCAGTATTTTGTTTCTCATTTCTTTCTCCTTCTAAAAAGTTTTGTTTCTGTCTCGACAAGAGATTTGATTATTTGCAAGTACTGTCCAGCCTGTATGCTGGCGGACTGCGAGCGGAGAGAATAGGGGATTTTGCGATGAAATGAATCAGGGCTTTGGCGACAATTTGGGCAATGCGGCTATGGGGAGTGCAAATTACCCCCCCCCCGCCCAGAATACCCAAATTCGCCACACAGGCTACTCACTACCGCTACTCCAATCGCTAATCTCGGGCGGGTGTTGGGTCCCTCCTTTACCTGCCTGAGTAAATCACTATTGCCACTATTGCGGAATTCTACAGGAAGAAATCCTTTTTGTCAAGACAATTCTGCGATTTTTTGGGACTTATTCGTCTTTTCGAGGCAGTCTTACCCTGCAGAACTGGTTTGTCCGCATGTTTTGCGCCTAACCCGGATATTTCGCGCGTCTTGCAGAAGACCCGGCAGAATAAGACAGAATGTCACAACTCCTTTAATAACAAATACTTAACTCTCTGGGTTCTCTGTGTCCTCTGTGGCTTTGAAAAACCCGCGTTAATCAAACGACCTGGGCTTCGAGTCCAAATAGTTGGCAGAATTCTCGGAGCTGGTGTTTGTAGTCGCCGTAGAAGAATATTTGGTGGAAGCCGGGGAAGCTCAGGACTTCCTGGCCGCCGTCGAATTTGATTTTTACGGAGACGACGCACCCTCCGGATGGGGGCACATCCATATTCTCAACGACGGTTCCGGCGGAAATCAGGACGACGGAATTCTGGCCTGCATTTCCGGGCAATACGTCGATAGCGGTTGCCCGTTGGCCTATCTTCCAGAGCGGCCTGGGTACGGCGTCACGGTTTCCATGGTGGTGCATCAGATTGAATGGCTCCGGCGGCGTGCCGAAGCCGTTCAGCGCCGTCGGGCAGGAGCAGTGGGCGCCGATTATCGTGTCGTCGGCGGTGTCGGCGACGGGGTCCTGCTGGAAGCCGGGCCGGTCGAAAAGACATTGGACTATTGTATGGGCGGCGACGGCGCCGACGTCGGCCTCGCACGCCGCGGGGATGCCGTCATCATTCATTCGTGACCACGCGATGCACGGCAGGGAGACCTTGATATTCCCCAGTGCGCCGAGACAGTCCATCGAGATCGCGTCGGCCTGCTCGGCTTGAAGGATTTTTCCCGCGACGTAGTAGCTTTTTACGCCGTTTATGACGTCCTGCCTGGTGCAGCCGGTCTGTCTTCGCGCCCGGCGGATGTAGTCATCGGCCATTTCGACAATCTCTTTTGTCTCGGCTGTACGGTTGTATTCGTCGATGAACGTATTTGCGGGGACGTAGCGGAGGGAGATGCCGAGATCGGCCAAGGGCGCATCGTAGCGTTTTTCTCCGCTGATGACGACGCATCGAGTGCGCCGGACCTTTGCCGCTGCGGCGAGCATCTTCATACCATAAGCGGCCTGTGCGAATTCGTTTGTGGCATAAACGACGCAGCCGGGCGAATCGGCGAGGCTTACCGTATTGGTGGTGAACGATGTGCCCAGCGGCGAGAAGATAATCGAGGGAATCTTACTTGCGGCGACCTTCTCGGCGGTTGGCCAGGAGTGCTTCTGGCGGTCTAAAACGACCAGGAAAAGGCCATCGACGTTTGCACTTTCGGCCTCGGCGATCCAGGCCTCGGCCTCCGCGAGGCTGTAGATCGGGTCGGGGCGGAGGTCGAGCTTGGCGTTGAGCTTTTCGGCGGTTGATTTGATTTGGTCGGTGTACATCTTTCTTGCGGCCTGGCCGTCATAAACGGCCCCGGGCCATAACATCCCGTAGTCTTCTTTGCGCCGAACAAAGGCGGCTTTAATTGTCGGCGTGTAGTTTGACGCCGGTCCGCAGGGGCGGATGCGCTTCTGCGTCGCCATAGGGCCTCTTGCCGATGATGCACAGCCTGCTATAAGGGCCGGCGCAGCGAGCAGGCCTGCCGAGCCGCGAAGGAACTGGCGCCTTGTGCAATTATGAATGGCCTTACAGTGCAGGGGACATCGTCCGGAACTCATAGTCGCCTCCTGAGACAACTATCTCGTTTGATTCGACTATCATATTCTGCGCCCGCGGTGACAATACAACAATTCCATATTTGCGGCGCTGTGACGACTATGATACGGGCCCGCGAACCGCGTTTCAACAATTTCTCGCTGGACGAAGAGATGAATTACGGGGGGGGCCGTTAATAATCTTTGTAGTTTCTCAACCATTTCGGCCAGTCGGTTGGCTTCACCCCTCCCGCTGTTGTCCACGGTCCTGCGGTGTCGAATTGTCGATGCCACTTGAGAGTCCAGAGCTGTTTAAGGCCGATTTTGGCGACGTGCGAATCCATGAAGAGGGCGTTGATTTCAGCGTCGTGGCGGCTTATGCAGGAATCGAAGGTCTGGGCGCGAAGGGCAATGACTGTCTCGGTGTCGGGAGGCGGGCAGTTTGGGTCGATGTGGGTGGCCTCGATCCAGGGTCCGTCGGTCAGCAGAGGGACATTGGCCTGGTCTTTCGTGTGGCGGGTCTGCCAATAGAAGGAATCCGGGTATGCCTGGGTTCGGCAATCGGGCTGGGGGGAGTTGTCCATAGCGAAGTGGTTGTGTGCGTAGCTTCCGGTATATACGGGTCCTTCGCCGCGTGTGTTGTAGTACCAAAGCCTCCACGCGGAGAAAGTGCCGCCGCTATCCCCGAATACGTCTGCGTTCCAGTCTGATTCAGGCACTGCTATCTGGGCCGTGGCTGCCAGGGGACATAAGAGCAGGTCGTTCGAGTCCTTGCAGTATGAGGCGAGCTTTGCCACCCAGAAGCCCGGCCGTTCCGTCCCGGGTTCGTATGTGCGCCAGAACCTTCCGTCGTAATCGTCGGTGTAGGCGGTATATACGAGGGCCCACTGCCTGAGGTTTGATTGGCAGACGACGGCCCCGGCCTGCCTCCTGACCCGCTGCAGGGCGGGGACCAATATCGCCATTAGCAGGACAATAACGGCCACCGCCACGAGAAGCTCCGTGAGCGTGAAGCCGGTAGAGGCCCCCGCCGGCTGAGGGGCTTTTGCAGTAATGACCTGTCGCTGACGCACCGTACCCATCCTGATGTTTAGCATACGCACCTTCACCAATTCGTCGCATATTAGATACAGACGAAGAGTTGAACGTTACTTGAAAAAATGTGTTTTTTTCAGAATCATCGAGGGATTGGCTGAAGTTGGGTTTGACTTTTTGCGTTTGCAGTGGTAAGGATGGTTAGGGCAGCGTTTCGGGGTGATGCGGGTCTTTGTGTTCGGTTGACAGTGGTTTTTTGGGTTTCATAGAGAGATGCGTTATGGAAAACTTGATTTTAGCGATTATCGACGAAGATCTGGCGTTTGGGGTATTTTCGTTTTCGGCGATAGTGTGCCTTGGGTTGAGCTTTTTGATCGTCTGCTTGATTCGTCCGTTGGCCAACAGGCTGCTCTTGCTGGGGATATTGCTTGCGTTGACGGCGTTTGTCTTTGCCGCAACTGAGCCGAGCGCCGGGACCGTGCTTCCGGTCGTGATGATGCTAATCGCGGTTGCCCTTGTTCTTACGGGTGTGGTTTGTGGTGTGATAGCGCATTTTTCGCCGGCGAAGCCGCAGAAATCGGACTGCGAGTCGGACGAATAGGACCGCTTTCTTAGATCACTTCTTTGATGCCTATTGAGGTCTTTCTTGAGAGGCCTCGGCAGCTTTCGCAATCACAGATGCCGACATGGCGCAGGTGTGAGATACCCGCGATCCTCTTTGTCTCCACGAGCTTTGCGCCCTTTGCTTCGACTTTTCTCAGCGCGAGCTTGGCCTCTCTCTTGTTCTGAGATCCGATGGCGTCGGCGACGACGATGACGTTTTGCCCTCTCTGGAGCAATCCCAGGGCGGTGGCTTTAACGGCCCCTTCAGCGGTGGAGCCGATGATGATAAACTCATTGGCCCTGACTTCGCTGAGGAGGCGGTCGATCCGCGGCTCCTGGAAGGGATCGACGCACCTTTTGTGGAGGATTACCTGCCGGTAAAGACGCAGCAGGTCCCTTGGCAAGTCGGTGTTGCCGTCGGCGGGGAAGCTGATGCGGTTGCCCACGAGGGTGTAACGGACCTTTCTCTGCCCCTCTGTCCCGTCTATGCAGTAGCCATACTCGCTTTCGCCGTTGTTGTTCGGATGAACTTGGGCAAGTGAGATAATCGGGACGCCTCTGGACCTGGCCCAGGCCATGATCCTTCGAATATGTCCCAGCACCCTGCGATGGTTCCTGATGCAGACCTTGCCGGTGGCTAAAAGGAAGTCTTTCTGGGTGTCCACATCAATGAGAACCTGTTTGCGACGCGATCTAACCAATTGCAGAATCATCTTTCTACGTCCTTCCTTGGCTTACGCGCTTCGAGTCCTAATATTTATACGCTTGGGCCAATAGCCGGTTCAGAATTTTTATCGCATAGTACGGGAGCGGACTTTAGCTGCAAAACAAGCGTGGCAAACAGGTAAGGGTAATTTGGGGGTCGCTATAAGGCCGTGATTGCCGTATAATGGAAGGATAGAATAGTGCCCCTTTTGCTTGACGCATACTAATTGCCTAATTTAACAGATGCGCAGGATTCTAAAAGACTATGATTCGGTGTCACTTAATCCGGCTGACTTGACCGGTCGGCTCAACTTTGCCGATGTTTTCGGACGCGATGGCCCGGTCCACGTTGAGGTTGGCGCCGGTAAGGGGACGTTCCTGCTGAGCCAGGCGAGAAGGGATAGTCTGGCCAATTTTGTTGGCATTGAACGGGCGCGGAAATACTACCGGTATGCCGTAGATCGGATTGGGCGTTGGGGACTTGCAAACGTCCGCATAATCCGGACGGATGCTGCCTCCTTTATCGCCGAGCACGTGGCCGACGAATCGGTGGACTGCTTCCATATCTACTTTCCCGATCCCTGGCCCAAGAAACGTCACCATAAGAGAAGGTTTGTGTCACCCGCGAACACAGAGCAGCTTTTGAGGTGTCTTAAGAGGGGGGGGCAGATCAGAATTGCGACGGACCACGCGGAATACTTTGAGGCGATAGGGCAAGTGATCGGGTCGCGCGGCGACAAGCTCGAACAAATAGAATTCTTCCCTGCCGTCGGGGCACAGCCGGGCGAAATAACCGGCACGAATTACGAACGCAAGTATATTAAGGACAAAAAGCAGATTCTTACTATTGCGGCGATGAAAGTGTAGGCGGCCTTCAGAATACGATAGCGGCGTAGCCTACGCTGTCCCGGCTGGTGGTCTTCATTTTCTCCAGCATAATCTCGTTGCTGGTGGTATGAGCCAGCAGCGTGCCCGCGCTCTTGCCGAGATGTTTCGCTGCTGCGATTGTCGCCGCCGCGGCGCCGGCGCCGCAGGCGTTGCAGTTCTCCGCTGCGGCGGCGAGCAGCCCGTGTGCATCCATTCTCAAAGCCGGCTCGATGAATCTGCGGTCGTTCACGTCCTTGGCCCACTGCAGAGCGGCCTTGCCGACGCCCATCGGCGTGAATCCATAGCTCGGCCCGTAATGGGTCAGGTCCGTCGAGCCGATGCAGACTATCTTCTTCTGTTCGGCCCGCTCGATGATGCCGCCGACGGCCTCGCCCAGCGCCACCGCCTGCTCCCTCGGGGGGACAAGGATAGGCAGTATCTTCGCGCCGGGAAAGATGTCTTGAATGAACGGTATCTGGACCTCGATACTGTGCTCTGCGGCGTGGGCGGAGAATTCGTCCGTAACGTTGGCGCTGCTCAATACGGCCTGGGCCAGCTCTTCATCGACAACGGCCTCGCCAAGGGGGGTCTGCCATGCCCCGGCGGCGCAAACCGCCGCCGTGCCGCCGAAGTAACTGTGCGCCGCCCCGAAGATAACAAATGTATTCACCTTCTCGTGCCGCTGTCTTATTGCAGCAAAGACCATCGCGGCCAGTGCGCCGCTGAAAGTCCAGCCGGCGTGCGGGACAATGCCGCCCACGATCGTTTCGGGCAGCGAATCATTAGGAGGCATTTCATCGAGGAGTTCGTGTATCTCGGCGATGCACGCATCATGTTGGCCCGGATAGAATTGGCCTGCCACTACGGTTTTTCTGGTTTGCATTTTGGCCACCTACTTCCTTGCATTCGCGGCTCCATGCCGGTATTATTACGGCGTAACTGCAAACTGCGTTCATTATAACTTGTTGCCCGGAGAATGCAATGTCAACTGAAAAAACCACCCCCGTAGCGGTAGTGATGGGCTCCCAGAGCGATATGGAGGTTATGCAGGGCTGTGTTGACCAGTTGATAGAATTCGGTATTGAGCCGACGGTTCGGATTATCTCCGCGCACCGCACGCCTGATATTGCCGCTGAATTCGCGGATAACGCGGCCGAAAAGGGGATAAAGGTGATCATAGCCGCTGCGGGAATGGCCGCTCACTTGGCCGGGGCGCTGGCCGGCCGTACAACCCTGCCGGTTATCGGGGTGCCTCTGGCGGTGAAAGGGGGGTTGGACGGCATTGATGCCCTGCTGAGCACGGTGCAGATGCCGCCCGGCGTGCCCGTGGCTACCGTCGCCATCGGCAAACCCGGCGCTAAAAACGCAGCCATTCTCGCCGTCCAGATCCTGGCTTTGAGCGATGAGGCCCTGGCCAAAAAACTGGCCGAATTCAAATCCGCCCAGGCAAAAACCGTAATCGAAAAAGACGCCTCACTCCGCCAATAACTCTATGAACGCACCCAACCGCCTGAACGATGAAGGAGATTTTGGATTGAGGACAGTAAAGGGGACTGGATAATCCACCCAGCGTCCCATCAGAGCCAATTCCACAACCAATCTGGCCTCTGAGCTCGTTGCACATGAGCATATCCCGTAGAGCCCCCCCCAAATCCGCTTTCAGATCGCCCCAACACCACCTCTGGCCGGCGCACCGGCACGCCCAGACAAACCCCAGACACGCCCAAGCCCATTTTGGCTTCCTCGGCGCAGGGGAAAAACACCATGGATCGTCTTTGGGTAATCCATCCTACAGAAATGGTCGATATAATGCCAACGAAACCCTCATTTGTTAGGAAGGGGCAAACGAAATAGAGACTATTGCTGAGTGGGTTCGTATTGTTGCGTCCACAAACTCTGAGAGGTAAATGAAGATGGAGATATGTTCAAATTGTGGCGGGAAGATCGGCAACTTGGAGCAGTCTTGTACTTTCGAAGGAAATGTAGTCTGCCATGAATGTTGGCAGAAACTCCGCCGCCAGCAGAGCAGTACGCTTTCAGACAGCGAGACTGAAGCTTCACTAAACGGTACCTCTCCCGCAAAGAAGAAGAAAAGTGGTGTCAGACCCAGCCTTGTTGTGCTCGCTGTTATTGCTGGTGCGTTGTATTATTTCGGCGGTGGATTCGAATACGACGCACAAGAGACCATGGAGACAATTGAAAGGCAAGCCGCTGTGGAAATGCGGAGAATTGAAAACCAAGTCGCAGCAGACGCAGTAAAGGAATATCAAATCGCGAAACGTAGCGGAACAGCCATGGACGCGTATGTGCAGGCTGGCTTGGTAGCTGCCGCGTATTTGCAGGCAAATGACGAGCCAAACTTCAAGAAGTGGAAGGAAATAGAAAAAGCCGAGGCGAGACGAGCGGGGATCACGCCTTAGTTACTCTGTTTGCTGGAACCGGCACACTCCGACAGACGCTGGTGCCTACGAGTCTTTTGAACCGACGGTCACTCTTCAAAAACCGCCTCCTCGCTGGTCAAACTTAACATAAGGCGCAAGCTCCTGGCACGCATAGACGCGCCTGACTTACAAAACGCCGCCGAAAAACCGCATTTTTAACTACGCCCGGCAGGATTCGAACCTGCGACCTACGGATTAGAAATCCTTTACGTAGGTTTGTAAACTCTTGTCAATAAAACACTTATACTTGTGAAATAAGGACTTATGATGCTGGTCGAAGCGCAACCGTAGCCCGACAGTAGCCCAAACGTGCGGACGTGAAACTGCCAGAGGCCCACGTACTCCTCAGCGATGTCGTTCTTCGCCGGACGGGGCCCGTTAGCTTCTATCTGGCGGCTCTTGAGCAAATTGGGCCAGTAGAACGAAGAATGATTTCGTGCTCTTCATTGTGTCTCCTTGATGTTATACACCATCAGAGTCTCACCGCGGCGAAGATAAAGGCGGCCGGCCCCCCTTCACAGCCCGCCCCACTCGCTTCAACTGCGCTATGCCGAAGTCTTTCAATAGGCCGGTCTTGGGGTCAAAGGGCCAGTCGAGCGTGCAAACGCCGCCCTGGCTGTTGCACGTGTGGATCCAGTCGATCAACTCCTGATCGCTGAACTGGTTGGCGTCGCCCTGGCCATGGTAGACATTGCCACAATAGATCTTGCCATGCCACAAGATGCCTTCCTGTGACGGCAGCTGTTGGGGTGTCAACCGTTGTAGATCCTGCTTGCTCCACGTGTCGCCGCCCGTGTAATCATCTACCCCCTTGCAGACGCAGGCTTGTTCGTTGGCGCCATAGCTGAAGGCGATGATCGCCTTGGGATTGGTACAATGGACGATGGATTCAATCGTCCCCCAGTCACCCGGCCGGGCCTTGTACGTGTTTAGTTCCATGCCATCAAACCACCAGCCGGCGATCTTGTCTTGGTAGCGGTCCGCGTACTCCTTGAGAATCGCAAGCCGCCGCCGGCGCGATTCGTCCGAGGGGGGCCAGTTGTTATTGAACTCCCCACGCGACATAGCATCGCCCAATCCGGCGGAAACCTTCGGCTCTTTCATGTAGCCGTTCAAGCCGGCAAAATAGCAGATCAGCTTCACGCCCCTGGCATTGAGCGCCTCCGCCAAATCCAGGATCAGATCCCTGCGGGAACACTTCTCCCCCGGCGCATACCCGGTGTAGTCGCCGAATGCCTTATTGGGAGCACAAGGCCACGCGAAATAGTGATCGTCGAGGCAGAAGATGACCCACCCGACTTTCGCCTCGGCCATCTGCCGGGCAAAGCCCTTCACATCGAACCCATCCACAAACCGGTTCCACTCCCCGGCGGTCATTTGCGACGAATTCGGGAACTGGGGTTTGGTCTTGATCGAGTAGCCCAGAAGAATTCGGTACTGGTAGTGCAGGAAAATTCCATACTTGCCTTGGCTCATCCAACTTGTGTCGCCGGTCCCGGCCAAAGCCTGAATCGGCAACAAGAACGCTGCCAGCAAAGCCGCGAGAGCAATACGTATGATGTTTATCACCCGGGATTTCATAGTCGAGTTCATAGATGGCACTCCTTCATGCTACACGTCCCATGATACCCAGATACTACCTCCGATTTCAATAGTGCTGGTCATCGTCCCAGGCCTGTTCCTCTGGACCTTCCTGTGAGTCGCTCTCGGCCACTTTAATCTTGTATTGATTCCAGGCACTTGGCTACAATAGCCGCGTGAACAAAAGAAACGCTCCTAAAAGCAGGTTTTTTCATATACTACCGGAGGGCAGGTTCTGTCAGGTAGAGTCCCAGCAGGAAGCCTTGTCTCTGCTTGAAAACAGCGGGTTTGTCTGGTTTGACTTCCTCGACCCGGGCAAGGAGGAACTCCAGGCGCTGATCAAACCGTTGAATCTTCACCCTCTCTCCATCGACGACTGCCTGGATCAGGATCAGGTTCCCAAAATTGAAGATTTTCCCTCTCATAACTTCATGCTGTTAAATAGGTACAGGTATGCCGAAAAAACGATCTTTATTGATGAGATCGATTTCTTTCTGGGCAAAAATTATCTGATCTCTGTCAGCCACGCCGAAAGTGCGAATGGAAATTCTTTCGTCCGCTTGGAAGAAGCGATCGAGCGTGACCTGGTGAACGTCCGGAAGGGGCCTGATTTTCTCCTGCATGTGTTTATGGATTATGTCGTCGACGAAAAATTCAGAGCCATCGAAGCCATCGAGGAGGAGCTGGATATGGCCGAGGAGACCGTGATTGAAGCCCCGGCCGCTTTCAAGCCCGAAACGCTGCTCCATCTGCGCCGGAACCTGCTCACCCTGCGCAAGAGTCTTTTCCACGAACGGGAGATTTTAATCCGCATCTGCCGCCGGGATTCGCCCTTCATTTCCGAAAGTGCCATCTACCATTTCCGCGACATATACGATCATCTGGCCAAATTCTTTGAGGCCATTGAAATCTACCGGGAAATGATCACCAGTCTGATGGAAATATATCTTTCGGTACTCAACAACCGCATGACCATCGTGGCCAACCGCACTAACCAAATTGTCCGACGTCTGACCCTGATCAATACCATCTTCATGCCGCTGACCCTGCTGGCCGGAATTGGGGGGATGTCGGAGTGGAGCATGATGACCGGTCCGAAAAACTGGATGATCGCCTACCCGGTCTTTCTTCTCTTGGTGGTGATACTGGGAATAGGAAATTATCTCATCCTCAAGAGGCTGGAAGCCCGCGAGCGGGCCAGGGCCGAAAAAAAACCAACGAAATTGGGCGGATAAGCGGAGATAAAAGGGCCTCTCCTGATTTCGCCCGATTCACAAGAGGCGCACAACAAGCGCGCAACAAAATGTCCCTTGCGTGATGCACATATTTGCACATAACGATATCGCAAAACGCCGAAAATGCTGCCCCTTCTTTCCGCTTGTGAATTAGGTGCTGTCGGATGTATAGTCTTATTTTTGTGGGCAGTCGCATGATGAGGCTGCCTCAGTCGTCAGAACGCGTAAACTTAAAGTCACTGTTTTCCCAACGGAGCAAAGGACGTCCGATATGATC
>Ga0315277_10004229_pt1 | contig 19232 bp, 25 predicted proteins | sample YL17G05_15_MG_FD_203695 | JGI IMG/M metagenome (GOLD analysis project Ga0315277, IMG submission 203695) | Sediment microbial communities from Yellowstone Lake, YNP, Wyoming, USA - YL17G05_15 | ecosystem: Environmental > Aquatic > Freshwater > Lake > Sediment | place: USA: Wyoming | collected...
TTGTTGATCTTGCAAGAAAAAAGAATCTGGAACTTGACTTGGCTAGTTATGTAAAGAACTTGAGCTTATTCGAGGCAGTTGATCTAGAGGAGTTATTCTCATTTTGTGATCTAGAGGTCATAAACTTCTTTCTTTCTGTTCCAGGACCCAAAAACCCTGAAGCTTGCTCAAGAATCATCAAAGGTTCAGGCCACGGAACATGGCTGAGTTGTATCAACTTGGTTGGGAATGATACCCAGAGATGGAAACATGTTTTCTGGCTAATCTGGAACATCTATAGATATGATGCGTCGCTAGCAAGTAAACTGGCGAAAGACACCACAAGGTTACTTCCTCAAACAGTTTTCGATGAACAGACAACTCATGATTGGCTCCTCCCTATGATTGGACTCTTCGGCCTTCTCAAAGTTGAAATCGCAGACATTGAAAGGTTGAACTTGAACAGCGCTTTGCATGTTGTCGATGAGCTCAAAAAGAAGCCTCGTCCTTCTTGCACCCAGATACTTCTATCCCTAGTCGCATTGAAACCCAGAATGAGAAAAGAAGACTTGCAGATTTTGAAAAGAAATATCGTCAGCGATCCGCTTGTTAAAGCCTGCATCTATAAGAACGACGATTCACAGCTTGGCAGCGTTCTTCAGAGAATCGTGCCCATGATCTAGAATTATGGCGTGCGCGCTTCAAAGGAGATCTGTAATTCTTTTTGGTTCTTTCCTTCATCAAAGCGAATTCGTATTAGACACTGCATTCGTTGTTCGTGATTACAAAGATTACAATAGAGACAACTAATCAACGGTTTTAAAAAGAGAAATCTCAAAGACGTATGAGAAAGTCACAATTCTACCAATCTTCAGACGAAAACAAAAAGAAGCAATAACTTGTGTAAAAAGCGCTGATGAAGGATACAGACTGTACTTTGGGGCCACCTTCAAAGATAGACAGGATAATATGTACAGCTTTTTCCCTTGTCAAAGTCCACAGCCGAGACGCTGCCGGTTTCAGACGCCCTGCAATACGCATCAAGAACATAGTGACAGACAACCTCTCTCAAGGGAAAAAACTAAACCCCAACGTGACAAAGAAAGAAATAAAGCAGTATCGGAATGATGTCATAAGCCAAGTTAATGCACAGGGTCAATTGGAAGGCGTCTTTGCAGAGCTTCCAAAGCAAAGATTGCACGTGCCTAAACACTAAACACACGAACTACGCCACAAACATTCCAAGGACTCTTTAGAAAGTCATGGTGTTTCTGGGGTTCGGTTTTGTTCGGTAGAGTTCGGGTTAATCTCTTAAGGGGGTTCCTAGTATGGAGTAATGTTGGCGACTTGGTTAAGTCGTGAAGTCTGTTGAAGGGAAGTTGTATGGATGAACGAGTTTTGGAATGGTTGAGAGTGAATAGGGGTAAAGTGTTTGCTTCGCCTCGAAATGAGGTTTTTAAGGAGCAGACGCGGGATTTTGAGTTGTTGGATATAGTAGATGATAGAGTGAAGGTCCATTTTGTTGGAAGCAAGTATCCGGCGTTGCCTCTTCATTTCTGGATGTTTGACAGAACATTAAAGTACATTCAAGAGAACAAAGACAGAGCAGTTCGTTTAGGTGCTAAGGTTGTCCCCCCATATGAATCTGACACCGTTGAGGGACAGATTTGGAAAGAGCCCTATCCGACTGGGAATACCTCTTATAAGGCAGGGCCTCATGTTTGCGACATTCTCGTCTTGGCAGGTCTTGTGGAGTATGTTCTGATCTTGAATCCTGAAACCTACAGAAAAGTGCAAGGCGTGAAACTCCTTAATGTTAAATGAATGCCCATGTTTTGACTAAGGCGACTATATGTGCAGAATTTGTAGTGGGAATCCTCCGGACCCATCGAGTTTCAGGGAATTCGAAAAAAAAGCAATTGAAGCGCGCGCGCTAATTCTTTGTCAACATATTAACAAGAGCTTTCTTTGATGCCATTCTAATCTGTAAGAACACGCAATCTAGCTCTGGCGCGGATTCCCCTCAGCTTTTCGGGTGAGAAATCAGTATAATGTCTTGCCAACACCGACTTCGGCACTCTTCCACAGAACGCATCAACATATCTATCAGGAACTCCTAAGATGCCCTATTTCGCCGCGCAGAACTGCTCTCGAAATATCTAAGGAGTGTGCAGAGACTAGCGCGCGCGGAAGTATCTTGAACTAACAATATCACCCTGCATTGATTGTTATTCCATTGTGCGCTTGCTTTCGAAGGTGCCGAGTCAATCTGAAATGCGAAGCTATCAGATAGAATGGCAGAATGGCGTTGAAAAATAAGTCATAAGAACACTCTCCTCTTAGCTTAATGAACCTGTAAGTGACAAATGATTCAGGGAGGAAATGATTAGTGAGGGCAAAACGCAATGAACGATCAACGGTAGTGGTCTCACCATGATAAATTGAATAAACGTTCAAGAGGTACCACTTCATTGCTCCAAGTGAAAATCTCGTACTTGATCGTGAAAAGACGCTCGAAACGATGCCAAAAATCGATATCAACCAACTCATGATGAATATTTTGATCGTTTCTGATCTCGTTGTCTGCGGTAACACCTTTTGGCTTAGCAAGTCCTGTCCAGTCAATAACTTGGCTCCCTTCAGCATGTTTCTAATGATCAGCCTTGTAGGAGCGAGTGGAAACACTACTCTACTCAATATTTTCCAGAAAGCAAGTTTGAAACTTTTTCCCTCAGAGAACATTGCGTGGAAGTCAAGACTTTTCAGGCCACTCAGACGCAGAGTAAAATGCGATTTGAAAAACAACGTCTTGTAGGCAAAGGCATAATACAGCAAGTCCACGGATTCGGTTGGCAAAATACCCTGCTTGATTTCCAGTTTCTCCATCTTGCCTTCGAATCGATCAATTGTCTCGTTGGGGCATTCATCACTGACTATAAACAGAAGATCCACATCGCTTGTTTTTGTGCAAAACTCTCCTCTGGCGACTCCACCGAATACATAGACAGATATCAGATCCTGTTGAAACACGTTCCTCGCTAAATCTAGTGCTTTTTCGACAAAAGCTTGAGCGCAATCCAAACGTCCAGCTTGCGACATCTTCGAACCTTTATCTTCAATTAATACAAGATGTGTCACGAATGCATTAATAAGTTGAATGTGACCACTTAGACAAACAGACACGACAGCCACATTGGAGAGTGAAGTAAATTGCTGCCAAGCGCGCACTATTTTTCTGGTGTTATAATTTTCTCAATAATGAGTATCTTCGGTTTGATTCCCAACACATTGCTCTATTTGGTGCTAATAGTGGCACTTTCACTTTGCCTCGATCTGGATTTCTTCCTATCTGATCGACATCGCGAAATAGTCACGCACTCGCTCTTTTTTTGGGGAATTCTTGTTTTAGTCATAGTAGTGGTTAGAGCTGAGTACTGGATTGTCGCTCCGCCAGTGCTTGCCCATCTTTTCTTGGACACTATTGACTGGGGTGTAATGATCCTTTACCCATTTTCAAAAAAGAAGCTGGGTTTGAGAATGCTGAGGCCAGGTAAACCAAACGAACCTGGCAGCTTTTCGAATTCTATCGAGAGCTACATGTTGAACAAGAAATTGCTTTACTTAGAGGGCACTCTTTTGGTGGCCTCAGTGTTCCTGCTAGTGGGAGTGGTATATTGTTCTTGAAAATCTTCTTTGGAGTCAGTCTTATTGCGTTTGCTTTTCTTTATTACTACGAACGGCGGGTACAGAAAGTACGGAAGGCTTTTCTTGAGAAGGTCAAGCTGAAGCGATTTCTGGAAATGGTGGATCTATCGATTGCTTCTGTATCAAGCTTGCTTTCATTTTCGGCAGTTGTCCTTTCAATATGGGCTGGCTTTGGACTTCTGGCGTCCCCGGAAATAATAAGGGTTTATGGGGAGGACATGTTTATGATTCTAGCAACAGCATCACTCTGCTTGGTTTTCTTTGCTATTACTCTTTATGTATATCACTTGTGTCAGTTTCTCAGCCTACCAAGTGTTACCGACACAGAAGAGTTGGAGACGAGGAAAGAGCTATTCAGGGGAGGTGAAACTTTCTTTATTTTTGGTACCGTTTTCTTTCTCCTAACTTTTCTCTATTCATTTGTGACATTGAGCGCAGTTTTGTCTCCAACTCCTGACTGTCTAATTATGGTCATTGCTTTCGGCATAGTGGCCATCGCCTTCTTGGTTTTGGTAGCGGTGAGAAAGCTTTGGCACATAGTTGGTCTGTTTCGACGTATGTGAGGTTGAATCTTCCTAGATGACATTTGCATCTTCCATAGGATTCAATTCCGTTGAGGAAATCCCGAACGGCTTCACAGACATCAGTCGGGCATTCTAGGATTACAGTGTGATTACGGCCACGTACCCCCAACTACTTCCCTTTTTTTCCAGAACAAGTAAGCCCTTGGTTTGAAGTGGAAAACCGCGAATCTCTATCGCCCCTAGCGCGCGCTTCTTTCTCATATTCCTCTTTCAGCTTGACTAGAGCCTTTTCTTTGATGGGAGTGGCCTAATGTTTGGCATCCAAAAGTTAAATTAATAGAAATCGAGCAAGTATCAGCTGTATGACGGTTCCTTGGATTAACGAGGATGAGCTTCAATACTTATGCTCATTTCAGTGCGTTCTATGCGGCTTACCATTTTTCCAGAATCATCATATAGATGGGAATCATGCCAATAATAACCCTGATAACTGGGTAATCCTTTGCCAGTTGCATCATGACTTGGCGAGTAGAGATTTGCAGGTTCAAGATACACTTACTCGCAAGTATACGCCAGAATTATTAAAAAACCAACGAAGACGTCACATTGAAAATTGTCTGTTCCGTCGATTTGGGTATTTTGGCACTGGCCCCGTAGAAGCGGACATGGAAGTAGGATTGCCAGTGGGGAATAACCCAAACAAAGTCCTGCTTGCAAGAACAATAAAGTGGTTAAATGAGAGGTGAAAGTGTGTATCCATCAGTCAGACACCTGCCCATTTCGGGAGAAAGAAAAGATGCCATTATCTCTCACTTGGTTAGTGAATTCAATAAGACCGCGATTGGGAGAAAGGCAGTCAGTTTGAAATATGTTGATTCTACTGATGGTCTTCTACGTTTAGGCTTTAGTCTGATAGTTGATAAAATCTGGTTTGTTGACTACGTTGGAGAAACTGCATATGCTTATGACACCTTAGGCTACATGGAAGGAAAGAACATAGCTCTTAGCGAGACAGATATGATAGTCAAGAAAATTCTTAGTGAAACATCTATAGAAGAGAATAAGCTTGAACTAGACTCAGAAATTACTGAAGACTCTGTAGCAAAAGGCATTTCTATACTGAGTGAACGAGGGCTAACCTGTAATACAATATTGACAAATGTGCACGAAATACTCTCTTTCTGGTGGTTCAGGAAATTCAAAGGCGTTTCTAGTAAGGCGGAAAGCTCATTTGGGTTTGAAGGCCACTATGACACTCCTCAAGTCTATTGGACAAACTCGATTCCTGATAATACTACACTGCTACTGAACGAAAACATCGGAGAGCTACTAATTGGTAAAGACCTCTCAGCAGACATACGGGAAATCGAAGAAAATGAAGTGGAATCTATACTCGATGACATCAAGAATCTAAGCAGAAACGATTTAAAGGAAAAAGTTCGGTTGATTGCTGATGAGACCATTCGCTTTGACCTCAAAAGGAAAGATGCAAGCGTAATTATAAAATCTAAGAAAGTTGAAAACAACAGTCCGACATATAGAACGAATCCGCAGTAAGTCTTCGGTTGCTGTGCAGATTTAGGATTTCTGTCTTTGTATTTTCCTGTTTCTCACAATCAGGAAAAGGATTAGAGAAATCGAACCAACGACTGAAGATGGAATTATGAATTCGTTGTGAGTGCCAAAAACCACTAAAAGAAGGCAGAAAAATGCAACTGAGCCCAGAAACTGATACCATTCTGATTTCAAATAGTCAAGCAACTTTCGTGGTAGGGATTTGACCGATAGTCCTTTCTTCTTAATTTTCTTCGCCAACATATAGATTTGTTTTGCAAACCAATAGACGAGAATTGCAACGGCAAACACCGAAAGCCCAATTGCTTGAAGATGGTAGATTGAATAATAGAAAACAATTGCTAAGAAACCCAAAATCAGAAAACTAACGTAAAGATAGTATCTTGAGATTCTACGAAGACCTTTGCTTGCCTTTTCTCCGATTATGTCATCTGATAATCCTAGAACCATAAAAAAAGCATAAAGTGACCACAGCACTATCATCCAATCAAAAAAAGGTGTGACAACATACTGCGTTCCATTTATTGGGATTGTTATCTCCCTGTTTAATGCTATATATTGGATTCGAATAGCTGTAATAACAGCCAACAAACCTAGTGTAAAAAGGCCTCTAATTTCTTCTCTTCCAAGATATATCCTAGTTGGTTTCTCTGATTCATCTTCTGATTCGTTTGACATCAGAGAGCAATCTATTCAAATCTCCAGATATAAACGAATCTTCAAAATCGCTTAGCGCGCGAACACGAAATAGGGCAAAAAGACCATAGTTCTGTCCTCCCTCTCCATGACAAAACCTTGGACAAAACCACAAACTCTGAGCGCACGTATTTTTCCGTGAGGAGAATTCCCATCACTCCATAGTCATGTATCCCTACCAAAACTCCATAGACGACAGGACAAAACTAACTTTGAGGCAAGAGCGGTTAGACAAAACCTTTTTGATGTAAGATTCCTTATGCTTCCTCGCTGTATTGTTCCTTTAACATTTTTCTGCGCCGGTATTTTTCAAGGAATTCTCGCGCTTTGAGTATGGCATCGAAGCGTGTAGCTTGTTCTTCCCCTTTGAAATAGAGCTCGTGAATTTTTGGCAGTGTTTGCATAAAGGTTTCTATGAGAGGTTTTCGAATTTCAGGTATCTTTCCTTTTATGAACTCAAGGATCTGTTCTTTCATGGATTCTAGGTCTTTCAAAACTCGATAGATAGTCTTCCCATCTACTTGGTATTCTTTGCCTATATCCCCCTGGGATTTGTTTTGAATCCATCCTTGTTCACAGATCTTCAGAAGTTCTTCTTGGGGATCCTTGTTCTTGTTTGCTATCTCACTCAAAAAGTGTCGGCGCCCCCCCTCTGCATTACTTCCTACTTTGCTATTCACATATTCAGCAAATTTAGGCGGAACGTTGTTTTGATTCGTGTAGTATTGCTTGAGAACCGAATTTAGTATTCTCAGATTTGGTTCACTCAGCTTCCAAAGCGAGGTCAGGTTAAGAGTCATTTCATGAAGTGCTTCTTTATCTCTGTACTCCATAATCTTTTCAGCTTTTTGTTTTATCTCAATCTCATAGACTCTGTTGATGTTCTGTAGCTCTATATTCCTTTGAGTCAGGTTCAATGTGGCCTTGTCTCCTAATCCTTGAGACCAACATTCAGGACACAAAACGCGTCCACTTGGTCTGCGATATTGAATCAAGGTACCCTCTGGAATAACTTTCTTGCATTTTGAACATTCGAGCTCGCAAATACTCATAAAATAATAGGGACGTACATCACGAAGGAATTCTTTTCCGCTATGAGCGCACTTGAGATAATGCAACATAGCTCTATGATGTAAATCATTCTTAGTAATTCCTTGGACTTTCACCTCTGTTTCCATCATGTTGTCTAAGTATTTTGAAGCGTTCCATTGTTCCTTCACTACGTACTGATCTTTTCCTTCTTTCTCAGAACGTGGTTCCTGACGGTCCTTCGCTATATGTTCTTCAAAATACCTTTCCTCATCTTGTTTTTGCTTCTCAAGTTCTTTTTGAGCTTCTTCTGATGTCTTCTGTTCTGTTGTTTGTTGAGTAATTACCGTCATTTCTTCCTGAGATTGTTCAAGATTCTGTTCTTCTTTGTTCTTTGGTTCCTCTGTCACGGGCACTATTTCCATGTGTCCCTCAATTTTGACTTTCGCCTTTTCAATAATTTTCTTTTCTTCAGGTGTTTCGTGAATTTCAGAATCTTTGGGAGTTGTATTTTCTTCTGTCTTATTCGATTCAGAATCAGAGTTGTCTTTTTGCTTTTCTTCATCCGTCAAGCTTTCTCACGACTCCTTGTTTCGTTCATGGGTTTTGGTTTTTCTTTCCAGGATTCAAGGATTTTTCGAACAGCATCCCTCACAAGCTCTGATTTGGACGCATACAAACCTTGGTCTATTGCTCTCTTGACTTGTTCGTCTAGAACGTGGGGAACTTTCAGATCCCATCGAATAAGGTCCTTGCTTATTTTTTCCATTTCCATCATGCGTTTTACACATTTAATGTGTTATGCCTGAAGCTCTTTATTATCCTCACGTTTTGACTGAAAACATTCTGAATCTCGAATATCTCAGTCTAGTTCTCTTGAAAGAGAACTCTGTGAATAGAAGGTTGAGCATAGCGTATATGCTTACAAACATAACTCCAAGAATTGAAAAAAGGGGAATGTTGAAAGGCTCGGATTGCCTCTTAGATAGAGGCTTGCTTCACAGCATCAAGAATGATTTCTATAGAGCTCTTACCTGTCGATTCCGAGAGTTCCATCAATCTCTCGCTTGCTGTCTTTTTCAATTTTAGTCTTCTTCCCATTTTAGCACGTTCCTTCGACTCTCTGTTCTGTACCCATGAATTTAACACTTATGATGTACCGTACAGTACAATACGGTAACTATCTCTTGAGAATGGACATGTCTATACTTTTCAATCGACTCGTGAAATGTTGCATTTGAACGCTGGCCAGCCGGGAAAACAGCTGTCTTTGCTTGTCCAGGAGAATTGTTTGAGACGAAATTTTGCGCTCTAGATTGCTCTTGTCTTTCTTCTTTTGCTTCTTCTGCGCATGTCCGTTGATTCGTTGAAAATTTGGAGTTCTCTGTATAGCATGCTCTTCACATACGCGCTCGGCTTCATGTTAAATAATTCCGCGACTTGTTGTAGTCGCTCTTCGGCGAGAACCCCGATTCTGAAGGAGATTTGAAGTCTTTTCGCACCCTTATCGTAAATGCTCATTTTTTCCATAACTCCATCCAACGCTATTTCTGCACATAGAAACGTGACGATTCAACAGCACGTTAGACATTCTTGTTTTAACTTCGTGCTTTGCTACTCGACAGAAAAAACGTGAAATTGACAGCGAAACATCAAAGGTAGCGAAACCAAATAGTAGAGGCTCTTGAGTGTTCAAAACTTCTCCTTCCTATTGATATTGATCAGCTTAATGTCCTTTCTAATTCGTTTGGGTCGTCGCTCACGTGCGCATGGTATTGATGAAATGTCTAAATGTTTGACTTTCTTCTTTTCAGTCATATACTTAATCGGCAGATAGATATTCTTGGCCAGTTCTTGATGGTTGTTTCTCGGTTCAAAATACTCGCATGGATGAAGAGGCATGTCTTCCGAAAAAACAGGTTGATCGTGTTCATCATGGGCAAAGTCTTCTAATGGATGAAAAATACAACCCCATCCTTCGCATATGAAATCTCTTTCGTCGATCAGATTCAACTCTAAAAGCTTTCTTAGTTGAGGGAAAGGTCCATGCATGAAAAGAGTGTAACGATCTTTGTAATGCCGACAGTCAGAACATTTAACAGCTGCAGACTTCATTCTTTATTCCTTCTTTTCAATAAGCTTTTCGAAGATAACATGACCGTCGTCAGCCCACATCGAAACCATGTCACCCTTCCGGAGTCCAACATGCTCGCAGATCTCTTTCGGAACCGTTACCTTGAGACTCTTTCCAACGAGGACGACGCTTACTCGAAATTTGACCGGCACGTTTTCCACACCTATTCACCGATATATCTCTAAGATATTCTTAAATATAAGCATATTCTCTTAATATCTCTAGGAATATCTCTAAGATATTACAAAGGGTGAAAAACACGATGCAAGTCCAAGCCGAAACCGTTCAAACTCAAATTCCTCTCGAATTCCTCAATTACGTCGACGAAAAACTCTCAAAGAATATCGACGGAGGAAGGCCACACTTTCTAAGTCTCATAGCGAGACTAGGCCGAGATCCCCAGGAAGAGCTCCTCAACATCTGCGAGGCCGCATGGATCAAGAATCGAAGTCTCAGATTAATCGCCAATGACTACGCTGCGAATCCGAAAACAGTCTATCGAATTCTCAAGGACCTGGAACCTCTCAAGAAACAGCTTGCTAACTACTTGAAGACAGCTTCAAGGAGAAAACGATGGTACTGTTCAGAGCTTGACGCGAGCGATTATGAGAACGTGCAAACTTTCATCAAAAGGGCGAAACGCGACGATCTCAAAACCTATCGAGAACAGATTCAAACAGCACGAAGAGCATGGAGTTTTCTTAATGGCCGAGATCCGGCCTATTGGAGCGCAGATGAGGTTTGCGACTTTCTTTCGACTCTATCCAAGGGCGCGCAGTCTGGAATGTTGGACGCGATTCGGCAAGTCGCGCCTCAGATAGCGATCAAGGGAAGTAAGGACCAGGTCCAGACGGGACGCTTCCGGGAGAAGCTTGGAAGACGGAAAAAGGATTTGTTCGGAAATGAGATAGAGATGGTGCATGAGGCCTTGGACAGCGAGAAGGAATTCGAGTATTTCAAATTGATTCTTGACCTTCATATAACCCTAGGCGCCCGTGAGGGCTCGAGGGATCGGGAGTCCGGGCTCGCCGGTTTGACCTGGGACCGATTCAAAAAGAGCTTTTCCCGTGTCGATCTGTACGAGTCGAAAGTACGAGGGGGAATTTGGTGGCGAGACTGTCCCCTGGATCTATTCTTCAAAGACCTTCCAGGACGTCTCAGAAAGTTATGGATTGAAAGGGGAAAGCCAACAAACGAAAGGATCTTGAGAAAGGAATACAAAGAGCTCAGAGAACTGTACAAGACGATCCGAAACATTCTCAGAGCCTATTATCAAGACACGGCCGAGCCCTCACTTCTCAAAGAATTCACAACTCTAAGGCCACACGACGCCGACAAGATCCATGTTAACCTTCTGTGGGAGGCCGAGATCCCTCTGGAAGTTGTCGCTGGCCAATTTCTAGGACAGAATGAAGGACTTGGCCTTATGGGACGCGGATGGTTAGACATCAACGTGATCAAAAAATACTATCTCAGCTTGACACAGCGATCCGAACGCTTCAGAAAACTAGAAAAACAAGTACACACCTACAGTAAGCGATTCTGCACGGTTGTCCATTAGTGACAAAGAAAAAGAAACAAATATCAAGAATCAACGGTCCTATTTCAGAAAAACAAGCAGATTTGAATACAAAAGATTGGATACTCTCAATAGACTTCTCAAAATGATTAAGTTAACCTGGCCTTTTCTACCATGGACTAATTCAAGTTCTTAGATTCTTATTGAGCTCTTTCAATTCTCGAATACGTTTCCAATCTCTCCAATAAAACAACCGACCTCTCCCAAAAAACAGAGAAAGAGACACAATCCATAATGAAACTTTCAGAATTGCGTTCACGATAGGAAGAGATCCCATACCTAGAGTTAGAGCAATTGAAAGCAAAAACTCCGTGAAGTCCATCAGTCTTTTTTCCTTCTACTGAGGACGGTTGACCATACTCCAGGGTTGAAAACCGTGACGATCAAGAGGACGATCACGATTATTATGAAGTAGAATTGAAGTGTGTTCAGTGGATTTGAGAACCAATCTCCAAAACCTGACAAAAATCCTGCTGTGGTTGCCGTGATGATGGTTCTGTTTTGCCATTGTGCAGGGGGAGCTTGATAATTCGCTGTCGCATTGTACCCTAGATTGATTGCGGTTTGAATGGTCCATACGAAAGTGTGAACTCCATAGACTCCAAAAATGAATCTCAGCAAATAATCAACTGTCGGATAGTAAATAGTCCATCCGCTAGCGATGTTTCCGTCTGGGTATGTTCCTAATGTTTGGACTCCGATCTTGAAGTATTCCGCTGGAAGCGTCGTTTGAAAGTCGGGACTGTTCAGAAGGCCTTGTGCTTGTGAGTCGATTGGTCCAGAAGGGAGTGTGTAGAGCGGGAGAGAATAGGAATCTCCTGGTTGCGTATATAACGTGACTTGTCTGCCCGTCAAGCTTGGACTTAGCTGGATCTGCGCGAGAATGTTGTTCAGCGTGTTTGTTGCGATCTGGCTTCCCGCGAGAGTTTCATCTCTATTGCCTTTCAGTTGAAACTGATAGAGGTCATAGACGATTCCCGTTTTTGTTGTGATCGGTGCTTGATAACCTTGAATCCATCCCGCGAGCGGGAATCCCCCGCGAAGGTTGAATTGACTTTGACGGTTCAGAGCGTTTGTCGGAATGTTTGGGGGAGCTTCATTCGCTTGAAGGACAGAGCCATAAGCGTTTAGCCATTCGTACCAGTAAATCACGTACCAAAAGTCCACTTGACTCCATGTTCCCTCTTGCCATCCTGAATCCGTCCCCGCGCTCTTTTGACCTGAAGGAATATAGACGCTGAGATAGAAGTTTCCTGGAATCAGAAGCAAACTTTGACTTGTTGCGGTGTATGTCACGGAGCTTAGTATCGTCCCGTTCGAGAGGGTTTGGTTTGTCGGTGCAGTTGCTTGAACATTCCAATATTGCAAGAGTTCGCCTTGATCCCATGATTGCACGTTCGAGAATGTTAGCGGAGTGCTGTTCTGATAGTTAAAGGATGCAAGGGGAATGTTTGTTTGTGTTTCCGTTGCTAATTGCTGCTCAGTCGTTCTTGTGGGCGAATTGAAGTCATGGACTACGGTCATACTTTCTGGACCGTTTCCCGCTCCCCAATAAACATGGTCTCCTTGTGTGAAGGCGCTATGACTGACCAGATCGTTTGTTTGAGCGTCCTGGACGCGGTACAGTGTATTTGTTCCCGTCCAATCAGATCCGAAATCTTTGAAGTTGACTCCATAGCAAGCGGAGTAAGCTCCTGGAAAACCAGGGTTCACAGTTCCTAGAAGCGTCATTCCCAAAGGAGTTCCAGCAAGCAAATAGACGAACAAAACTATTACAAGATATTTTGCGTGTTTCTGAATCCACGTTCCAACATTTTGAAGTTCTTTGTCCATACGCGCTCACTGAAAAACTACTATGCTGTTCTTTGTTTATAAATCTAAGCATTTGTCGAAAATTAGCCTTGTATTTTCGACAATAGTACGGTACTGCAACATGCATACAGTACATATCGACAATAAAGTACGGTACTTTTGAACAAATGCTTAGAAATAAATATCTGAATGTCTGAATACTGTCTGATGGTTTAAAATGGGTTTCTCAAGTTGGATCCGCGGAAAAGCTGTCATGACGATTCTTGTGGGGGTGGCCCTCTATTTTGTCGGTGCGTCCCTCGGATTGATCCCTGAACCCGTTAAGGATTTCGCCTCTTGGCTTGATCGAAACACAGACATCCTTCTAATTTCAATGCTCGTTCTAGTTGTCTGTTTCACGATTCTCAAGTTGAAACGAAGAAAGGGAGAGGAATCGAGTTGAGGGAAGGGGAAGGATATCATTCTGTAACTCTGAACCAAGAAACCTATTCTATCTTGAACGAGCTTTCTAAGAATCTCAAGAAGTCGATTCCTGAGATAATTCACTCTGTAGTAACTGGACGTCAATTCGTTCATGGGATCCTTTTCGATGCCCAAAACGTCTGTTTGACCTGTGGTCGCATAGTTGACTACTGTGCTGAACGTAACACGGATAGATGTCCTTTCTGTGATGGTGGTCCCGTGGTAACGCGATACGTGAAGGTTGAAACAAGAGGGAGCTAGAAGCTGTGTCTCAACAAGTCGCGGTTTCTGAAGAACTTTCTTCTCCGGTAGAACTGTCCAAGGTAGAGCTTCCAATCATGGTTAAGGGGAAGTGGATTCGATTCTCTGAAGAAATGGACTATGGAAAAGCGAATTGTAACCTGATTCAAGGGACGAAAGAAAGCGGAAAAAGCGCACTTGCGGAAGCTCTCGCGACTCACTATTCTGAACAGCATGAAGATTGTAAGATTTTCGACTTCTTCGGGAGTCGGGACGGGGAAGCCTTAGCATGGTGTCGAAGTCCGTACAAGGATAAGATTCTGTTCATTCATGGGGACTCAGTGAAATTGAATAGTGAATGGGATCATGTCAAAATCAGTGACTTGACCTTTCAACACTTCAAGAGATACAAGGTCATAATCACTACAAACGGATTCTATTCTTCTCCCCTGGAAGAACATCAAGCTACTGAGAGACTTGTGACGATTCTCTATTCTCGGAGACATTGGGATCATGTTTGGACTCTTGTTTTGAGGGAATTGGCCAATCTGATTTATTCAAGAATCACAATCGGAGAGGATCAGGCCAAAGCGAAAGCGTACTTGATCTTCTTCCTGAGAGAAATGAGACATAGCGGATACGCGGTTTGTGGGGACTCAATAAAATTCACATCCGTTGATTCTGATATTCGCGCTCTTGCCGACTACACGTATTTCAAGGCGTGTGGGAAGGAAGGACTACCGAGAGAACTTCAGTATCTCTATTCCCTATTTGAACCGTACAGCGTCATGCGGATGCCCATTAATCAGTTCATCGTTCTATCAAAAAAGGGGACGGTTGGACGCGGAATATTTGACTGTCCCCCCTGGCACAAGAAAGAGAAAGAGGACTTGTTCAGAATCTTCAAGATTGTTCCAGATTATAAGGATGCGCTTGACCTTGAAACGTCAAGGGGAAGAATCAACGACACGGAACACGCTAAAATAGTGACCGCGAAAAAAGAGGGACTGAACGGAAAGCCTATTAGCTTTCCTAAGCTCGCGGGACGTTGTGCTAGGTCTATGAGTGCGGTCTATTCAATTGTTGTTCGTCATAACACGGAGATAGATACAAACGGTTTCTGTTCAGTCTGTAAGAGAATGAACAGTCCCTTAGAGACAGTCAAGGTTTGACCGCAGTTCTGAAAACTTGCACTTTTGACCAAAGCGACACACGACACGGAAAACTGTTGTCTTTCTCCTTGCTTATGCTCACTTCCCCAACAACCACACAAACCACGAATTCTGAGGCATGGACTTTCACGAAAAAACCGCGTTTAAAAAAGAATTTCACAAGAAAATCCATAGGGGAGAAAGAAAAAATAGTTTTGTCCAAACCGTGGTGCGCGCGCTCTGTGTCTGTCTGTGTGTCTGTCTGGGTCTCGGGTCTGTCAGTAAGAGAGAGTAGGATAAGGGTTAGGAGTTAGGCGTAGTAAAGTGTGTGTGTGTGTTTGGGGGGTAAAGTTTTATCCCAAACCCAAACCCAAAGACGAAACCTTATATCATCTGTTGCACTCATGGATATATGGGGAAGAAGAATTGTCCAAGAGAAAAGTATTTGGAATTGTCTTTCTTCTGTGGTTGTTTCTTCTCGCTCCATTCGCGTATATGCCAAGAACGACAGCAACGGCACAGAGCGCAGTCTCCACGTTTCTTGTGAATCCCGTCTTCGAGTTTTTAAGTGTCAACGACAACTTCACCATAGCAGTGAACCTCACCAACGCACAGCACCTGATTGCTTGGCAGGTCGAAATTAAGTTCAACAAAACAGGACTTAGACTGAACGACGTGTGGATTCCAGACGATAACGTTTTTACGGGTTACGAATGGTATGGACCTTTCATGACGTTTCCCGACCGCGATGAGGAAGACGGGTTCAGCGGTGTGCTTATAGGTGGAGCTCTGCTGGGTGAATTCGATGTCGCGAACGTGGACAGTGGTGTCCTCTGCATGGTAAACTTCACGGTCATTAGTAGCGGGCCAGCACTGATTGAGGTTACTGACAAGTTGAACCCCGACAGTGGCAATGATTGGTATTCATATTGGAATACTCCAACTGACCTTGAGACTTTTCCACATGGTGAACAAGATGCTCTCGGCTCTAGTTGCACAGTATTTACCGTAAGCCCTCTGGTTGGAGACGTGAACGGTGATCTCAGAGTGGACATAACAGATGTCGCAGTAGCGTCACGTGCCTTCGGCTCAACACCAAGTTCGCTTAGGTGGAACCCAATTGGTGACGTCAATGGCGACGGCAAAATAGACATTACAGACATAGCGTTGATAGCTAAGAACTTCGGAAAGCACTACCCATAACTCGCGCGCGCGGGGGCATAAAACTTTACCCCAAAACCCAACACACACACTGAAGTCAGATGGAGTTACTAGTCGGCATTCACTCACTTTCGGAAAACAATCAGAAGACAGTTGAATAGAATCAGAGCAATGTCTCCAAAGCGCCAAAAGAGATTGTTTCTGAAATTTCTTCCACGAACCTGATGTGCTCTGCATTGTCAGATGCGAGAGAACCTTTCAATATTATGGGTTTGAAGTCGAAATCTAAAGCACCTCTATAGGTGGACAAGACGCAAAACTCTGCTTTAAAACCTGTCACGATGACGGTGTCAACCCCGAGTTCTTTCAGTTTTCCTGCAAGCCCTGTCTTTGTGAAAGAGTTTGAATAGGTCTTCACAATGCGCACGTTCTTGAGGCTCTAGCTTTACACTCTCAGGAACATCAAAACCAGATTTACCTGGCACAAAGCCTCGGTCTTCAGTCTTGTGCTGTATGACGACAATGGGGAGACTCTTTTTTCTGAAGAGGTCTATAGCTGCATTTATGTACTCGATAGCAGACTTCAGGGAATCTGAACAACCCTGACTGAGGTCGAAGTACTCATTCTGTACGTCTATTACGAGTAAGGCTGGTTTCATATCTATCCTCCCTGGCAAACACACGAAATTTCTTGAAACCTAAGGATGATTCGCCTAGATAAATACGTAGTCGACAGGAATCAGAATACGATGCAAAAATGTTGCGCGCGCGCTAAGGGGTTCCCGCATTCAGGACACAGCGGCTCTTCTTCAATCACATAGCACGCCTCTTAGATACATATCAATGCAGGAACCATATAATTGGTCGTGCTAAATAAGGAACCAAGTGCGCGCTGACGTTATTTCTTGAGTTTTGGTATTAGCATTGGTACTTTACCTCTATAGTCTTCGTACTCCTTGCCAAATTCCATGAGAATCTCTTTCTCCTCTTTTCTTGAAATGAAATAGACGAGTCGGTACACCTTAAAAAACTAGCCAATCGTGTTCTTCGCGCGCGCTATGGGATTATCCCTATCTTTATCTCGTTCTTCGAAGTTGAGAGCACTTCGAACGCCTTGTGAATGTCTTCCAGCCTCATTTCGCGCGTTATGAGGGGCCTCACGTCTATGGTTCGCGAGGCTATTAGGTTGAGGGCTCTCCTGAAATGCAGGGGGGTCGTGTGAAAAGTGCCCAAGACCGTCAGCTCGCCGTAATGAACCTGTTCAGCGTTGATTTTGACTTCGGTTCCCGGAGGACACCCGCCGAACTCGAGTACAACACCGCCTTTCCTCGCAAGCTTCAGAGCCTGCTCCCAGGTGGCAGGCAACCCTATCGCCTCTATCACCACGTCAGCGCCATACCCGCCAGTTACGCTTCGAACTTTTTCAACGACGTCCTCCCTTCCACCGTTAACCGTCACATCAACCCCGAGTCTTGCCGCAACGTCCAGTCTTTCATCCACAAGATCTATCATGATAGTCTTTTCGGCACCCATCTTTCTGACTGTTAACAAGTGCAGCAGTCCTATCGGCCCCGCCCCGATGATGGCCACCGTGTCGCCGAGCTTTACCCCAGCCTCTTCGACACCGTGCAAGACGCATGCCAACGGCTCTGTAACCGCAGCCTCCAAATAGGAAACGTGCTGGGGAATCTCCTGCATGTTCACTAACACCATACGAGCCGGCACGTTGACGTACTCGGCGTACGCTCCCCAGAGCCAAATCATGTTCTCGCAGAGGTTGTACCTGCCTTTCTGGCACATCGCACAATGCAAGCACGGCGCACTGTTGCCCGCGCGGACACGCATGCCCTTCCTCGGCCACACCAAGCCTTCACCGACTTCAACCACTTCACCCGCCCACTCATGCCCGAAAATCGTTGGAAGCTTTATGATCTTCTCAACATACCCTCTCTGGAAAATCTTCAAGTCCGTCCCGCATGTTGTGGCGCCCTTGACCTTGACAAGAACCTCGCCCGCCCCAACCCCAGGCACTTCAACATCCTCAACCCTCAAGTCCTTCACGCCATAAAGCAACGCAGCCTTCATCCTCGTTCACGCAGTTCAAACTGTAACCGCACGTATATGGAGATTTCCCTCGCACAACCCTTCCCGCCGCCAAGAACCAGAATCACAAAGGCACCATAGCACACCGCTCGAAAACTGCACGACCACACATGAAAAAGAGTCAAGCATCCCAAGGCAAAACCCGTCAAGATGAGCCTTTGAGCCTCAAAAAAATCACGGATTAAGTACTCAAACACAAGGACTCACACCCCAACACGAGCTGGCAACAACGCGTTCAACCCCCACTTCAGTTTGAGCCTCAAAGAAATCACGGATTGAGTACTCAAACACAAGGACTCGAATCCCAACATGCTTACCGCTGAAGCTGACATCCCACACGTTCTAGCACACGCGGTCCGCTAGCCAAGATCCACGATGTTGTCCGGCGGCAAACCGCCCGGAATCTCTCTCTGAATCATCAAAGCCGCACCCCTGCTCGTCCGTATCTCTATCTTCACTTTCGTGTAGGACACGAGCCCATACGTGTCTCCCAGCTTTATGATCAGGTACGCCTTGGCGTTCTGCTTGAGAACCGTATCCGTACTGAACTGACTGTTGTAGATGAAGCACGTTGCGTTGGGTTCGCCCGTCACGCTTGCCATGAGACTAGCAAGGGACGAATCGCTCGACGTGCACACGCCACCATAGACGTTTGCGAGCGAAAAGTTCCCGCATTGCACAGCAACGACCACGGTGTTGTTGGACAGGTCAACCTCGTCCTGACCTATAGACAGTTTCAACGGGATTGCGACATACGTTATAGCCACGTTGGAAGAGTTCGTCTTGCCCGTGACAAACCCGTCAAGTTCCAAAGCACATGTAGCTTCCTGAATGCCCCTGTCTATGGCCGATTTGGCTTCCTGAGCCGCGAAGAAACCCATGTTTATCACAACGTAAGCCATGGACGCAGCGATCACCACAAAAGCGATAAGAACAATTGCAGCCTCTATGCCTACGATACCGCGGCTTCGCTTCCGAAGATTCTTAAACAACCTGTTCATCTTAGCCTTCACCCTTATCTGCGCTCAGTATTCAGAATGTTTAGATATAATCTTCTGTGCGTCACAAAAGACGCAGACTCG